>Ga0126382_10000906_pt1 | contig 11850 bp, 6 predicted proteins | sample PanSoiMetPlot_30_FD_92548 | JGI IMG/M metagenome (GOLD analysis project Ga0126382, IMG submission 92548) | Tropical forest soil microbial communities from Panama - MetaG Plot_30 | ecosystem: Environmental > Terrestrial > Soil > Tropical forest > Bulk soil | place: Panama | collected 2016-02-17 | reverse complement strand
CATGCCGAGAACGATATAAACAGCGATCAGCGCGGTGAAAATCAGGAGTGGCTCGGTAGCGAGTGAAGACTGAAACACCTGGGCGGTGCCGGCAAAATTTCCGCGAATTGTTGATGGCATTCCGAGCTCTCTCGCCGCGCGCTGGATAATCTGGGTGGCTTCGCCTAACGAAACCCCCGGTGCAGTATTAAACGAAATGGTAACGCACGGAAACTGTCCCTGGTGATTGACGGACAGCGGTGTGTTATCCAATTGGAAATGGGCAATCGCGCTCAGCGGCACCTGATTTCCCGATGGCGACCTGACGTAAATTTTGTCGAGCGAAGTTGGATCGAGCTGGAACTTCGGATCGACCTCGAGCACGACGTGATACTGGTTTTGCTGTGTGTAAATGATCGACACCTGCCGCTGACCGAACGCGCTATAGAGTGTGCTGTCGACGACCTGTGGTTGAATGCCAAGGCCCGCCGCCGCGTCGCGATCGATGACAACTGTCTCCTGCAATCCGCGAAATTGCTGGTCGCTCGTAGCATCTTTGATTTGCGAATACTCGCGCAGTTTATTGACAAGTTTGGGCGCCCACGAATTCAGCTCGTCAATATTCTGATCTGTGAGCGCGTATTGATAGAGCCCCTTCGACACACGACCGCCCACGCGAATGTCCTGTCCCGGCGTGAGAAAAAGCTGCACGCCTGGAATTTTCGCGAGTTTGTGCCGCAAGCGGGCAATGATGATGCCCGCGTCATCCTGGCGTTCGTTCTTCCCATTACCTTTCGGTTTAAGGCTGATGAACATGCGTCCGTTGTTCAAGGTTGCGCCGAATGCACCGCCGCCAAAGAACGAGCCAACCGCTTGCACTGCCGGATCAGCCATGACAATTTTTACCACCTCCTGTTGTTTTTCCTTCATCGCTTCGAATGAAATATCCTGCGCCGCTTCGGTGGTGCCCATCATTTGGCCGGTGTCCTGTTGCGGGAAAAATCCTTTTGGAACAACAAAATAGAGGTAGACGGTCGCGACGATTACTGCCGCCGTGACAATCAGCATGGTATATTCGTGGTGGAGCACCCACTTCAGCGTCCGCTCGTAAAAAACGCGCATCGCATCGAAACCGCGTTCGCTCAGTCGATCAATCAATCCGCGCCGTCGACCTAAATCTTCGGCTTTCAGGAATTGACCGCAGAGCATGGGCGTGAGCGTTAACGAGACGACGAGGGAAACGAGAATGGCGACGCTCAAGGTCACCGCAAATTCATGGAAGAGGCGACCGATCAATCCACCCATGAACAAGAGTGGGATAAAGACAGCGATCAACGAAAGGCTGATGGAAATAACGGTGAATCCAATTTGGCGCGCGCCCTTCAATGCAGCCTGCAATGGTGGCTCACCTTTCTCGATGAAGCGCACAATGTTTTCGATCACAACGATGGCGTCATCGACCACAAACCCGGTCGAAACCGTCAACGCCATGAGTGAGAGATTGTCGAGGCTGTAGCCGCAAAGCCACATCACGCCGAAGGTGCCCGCGAGCTCGAGCGGCATTGTGACACCCGAAATGAATGTCGGCCAAAACCTGCGTAGAAAGAGGAACATCACCATGACCACGAGGCCCATTGTGATGACGAGCGTCAGTTGCACGTCGCGGACGGAAGCGCGGATCGTGGTTGTGCGATCGCTCATGACATCGAGATGCACGCTCGGAGGCAGCCAGGTGCGCAGTTGCGGAAGGATCGCGTGAATCTGGTCGGTCGTGCGAACAACATTCGCGTCCGGCTGTTTGAAAATGACTAACAACACAGCGCGCTTGTTATTAAACAAACCGGCTTGATCGCGGTTTTCCTGCGCGTCAATCGCCGTGCCGACGTCGCGAAGCGGGACAGCGGCTCCATTGTGCTGCGCGACGATGATCGGCAGATATTGATCGGCATGCGTCAATTGGTCGTTGCTCGCGATTACAAAACGCTGCTGCTGACCGTCGAACGCACCTTTTGGAGAAAGAACATTCGCTTGTGAAAGCGTGGTGCGAACGTCTTCCAAGCTCAAACTCATCGAAGCCAGCGCGACCGGATTCATTTGGACGCGCACGGCCGATTTTGCACCGCCGCCAATCAACACCTGACTGACGCCTTCAACCTGGCTGATGCGCTGGCCGATGATTTGATCAGCCAGATTATAGACTTCCGACAAGGGCAGCGCGTCCGAAGTCATCGCCAACACCATGACCGGAGCGTCGGACGGATTTACTTTGCGATAGGACGGCGGCTGGGGAAGTCCGCTCGGCAATTCGCCCGACGCTGCGTTGATGGCGCTCTGCACGTCCCGAGCTGCGCCGTTAATGTCGCGGTTCAGATCGAACTGGATCGTGATGGATGAGCCGCCTAACGAGCTGACCGAAGTGATTTCGGATACGCCGGCGATTTGTGCAAAACGGCGCTCGAGCGGCGCGGCAAGCGATGAAGCTGCCGTCTGAGGATCTACCCCTGGCTCCTGCACACCGACCGAAATGGTTGGGAAGTCTACTTTCGGCAACGGCGCGACCGGCAAAAAATAATAAGCAACAGCACCGAGCAACAACACGCCTGCCGCCAGCAGGGATGTTCCAACCGGCCGACGAATGAATGGTTCGGAAATATTCATACTGTTTTCGAGAGGTCACGCGCCTTCGCGTGGTGGCGATGGCACGCTCGCCATCGCGAACTTTTAAGAGCTGTCTCAACGCGAAGATAAAAGCACATTTCGGCAAGAGCACCGAAACGAGCATGCGAGGCGCGTACGCTCCCCGAAGTTCCGGTTGGACCGCCTAACGGATAATTAAAACCGCAAGCGATCATCTTCGCCGTTTACTCCCGCTAATTGTGGTTCGAGTTCTGTTGTCGTTCTTAACGGCAGTTCGGCTGGCTCAACCTCGTCCCTACGCCGCCGCTCTTCGATCCATCGCCCGAATCGAGCCAGATAGAGATAAATCACCGGCGTCGTGTACAGAGTTAGAAATTGCGACAACAGTAAACCCCCGACGATTGCGATCCCCATCGGACGCCTCAACTCGCTGCCCGTGCCGGATTCCAAAGCCAGCGGCAAAGCGCCGAGCAGCGCCGCAGCTGTCGTCATCATGATGGGTCGAAAGCGCAACAGGCACGCCTGATAAATTGATTCCTCTGGCGAGAGCCCTTCCTTGCGCTCTGCGTCGAGCGCGAAATCGATCATCATAATCGCGTTTTTCTTCACGATGCCGATCAGCAGGATGATCCCGATCAGGGTGACTAGCGAAAAATCGATGCGGCAGATAAGCAGCGCCAAAAGAGCACCTACGCCGGCGCTGGGCAGCGTCGAGAGAATTGTAATCGGATGGATGTAACTTTCGTAGAGAACCCCGAGCACGATGTAGATCACAATCACGGCCGCCAAAATCAGCAGCGGCTCGCTGGTGAGGGAAGAACGGAATTCCGCTGCAGCGCCTGTAAAGGTGGTTGTAATCGTGTCCGGCAGTCCGATTTCGCGCTCGGCTTTTTGGATCGCCGGGATTGCATCGCTGAGCGAGCTGCCGCTGCTCAGATTGAACGAGATGGTCGCGGCGGGAAATTGTCCCTGGTGCGGAATCGACAATGGCGTGTTGCTCACTCGCGTTGTCGCGAACGCGCTCAAAGGAACGGGTTGGCCACTGCTTGATTTCACGTAAATTTTGTCGAGTAAATCCGGCGACGCGCGGAATTGCTGTTCGACCTCCAAAATCACGCGGAACTGATTAAGCTGTGTAAAGATGATCGAGACCTGTCGCTGCCCGAATGCATCGTAAAGCGTGTCATCGATGGCTTGTGTGAGCACGTTCAGGCGGGATGCCTTCTCGCGATCGACATCGACGTTTAACTGCAAACCGTTTACTTGCTGATCGCTTGTCACGTCGGTGAGGTGCGGCAGTTGTCCAAGTTTTTGCACGAGTTTGGGCGTCCACTCCGCCAGCTCGGCCGCGTCGGCATCCTGCAAGATGTACTGGAATTGTGTGCGGCTGATCCGCGCATCGATCTGCAAATCCTGCGCTGCCTGCATGAACAGCGAGACGCCTTCAACTCCACGTGTCGCATTGCGCAGGCGTTCGATGATTTTCTCGGCGTTCGCGCGTTGGTCATGTGGCTTGAGGATAATGTAAAGCCGTGCCGTATTTACCGTTGCATTTAAGGTACCCGCGCCGACGGAGGCAGAGACACTCGCCACATCAGGGTCCTTCCGAACAATGTCGGATACTGCGTGCACCCGTTCCATCATTGCTTTGAAAGAAATGTTCTCCGCGGCATCGGTTACGCCGATAATCACGCCAGTGTCCTGCTGCGGCAGCAAACCTTTCGGCACAACGACATAAAGCAAAATGGTCGCCACGAGCGTGACTACAGCGACAATCAAAACGAAGAACTGGTGCGCGAGCACCCAACGCAACCCGTAATCGTACCAGTTCCGAAAGCGCGTCCAATATTCCTCAGTTCGCCTGTAAAACGTGCTGGTACGCTCGCGTTCTGCCTCCTTTTCAGCGAGCAAAAGCTTCGCGCACATCATCGGAGTAAGCGTCAACGAAACGAACGCTGACACGCCGACTGCGACGCTCAGCGTGATCGCAAATTCGCGAAACAGACGGCCGACGATGCCGGTCATGAACAGCAGCGGAATGAAAACCGCCACAAGCGAGACGCTCAACGACACCACGGTAAACCCAATTTGCTTTGCACCTTTAAGCGCGGCTTCCAGTGGCCGATCACCCGCTTCGATATAGCGCACGATGTTCTCGATCATGACGATCGCGTCATCGACAACGAAACCTGTCGAAATGGTTAGCGCCATTAACGAGAGATTGTCGAGGCTGAATCCGGCCAGATACATGATGCCGAATGTGCCGATGAGAGAGAGCGGCAACGCAACACTCGTGATGACAGTGGTCCAAAGTTTTCGCAGGAACAGGAACATCACCATCACAACCAGCGCGATCGTGAGCAGCAACGTGAATTGAACATCGCGCACCGATGCGCGGATTGTTTCGGTGCGATCGGCCAGGACATCGACGTGCACGGACGGAGGTAACGTGCTCGTCAGGCGCGGCAACAATTCTTTCACCCGCTCGACGGTTTGAATAATGTTCGCACCTGGCTGACGTTGAACGTCGAGGAGCACCGCAGGCTTTTCGTCTTTCTTCGTCCCAACCCAGGCTGCGAGCTGATCGTTTTCTACGCTGTCGATGACGTTCGCTATGTCGCCGAGCCGAATCGGCGCGCCGTTCTTGTAAGCCACAATGATTGGCTTGTAAGCGTCAGCAGAGAAGATCTGGTCGTTCGATCCAATGGTAAATGACTGTCGGGGTCCCTCGAAGCTCCCTTTCGGCGCGTTTACGTTGGCCTGGCCAAGTAGCGTGCGCACATCTTCCAGGCTCAACCCGAGCGCTGAAATCGCCGCCGGATTCACCTGGACGCGCACGGCCGGCTTTTGATTGCCCTGAATTGTAACAAGACCGACGCCAGTGACCTCGCTCAATTTTTGCGCCAGCAGCGTATCGGCAAAATCGTTTACCCGATCGAGCGGTAAACTGTCTGACGTAATCGCGAGCGTAAGGATCGGCGTGTCAGCCGGATTAACCTTGTTATATTTGGGTGGATTCGGTAGATCCTTCGGCAAGAATCCACTGGCAACGTTAATCGCGGCCTGTACATCCTGTGCCGCGACATCGATTGGCCGATCGAGCGCAAACTGCAGCGTGATGGTAGAGACGCCGAACGAACTGGTCGAATTCATCGATGCCAGCCCCGCAATCTGACCGAACTGGCGCTCTAGCGGTGTTGTAATCGCCGAGACCATCACATCGGCGCTCGCACCCGGGTAATAAGTCGTGACCTCTATGGTCGGAAAATCGACTGTCGGCAGCGCTGAGATTGGCAGCAACTTATAGCCCAGTATCCCAAGCAAAATGACGCCTGCCATCAGCAGCGAAGTCGCCACGGGACGGCGAATAAATGGTTCGGAAATACTCACGGTGTTCCTGACCTCACCATTTTCTGCGTTGAATGTCCGACATGAACAGGTCGTGGTTGCTGCGATGGCTGCGGCGTCGTCAACTCAACGTGCACGCCGGGCTGTAATTTATACTGGCCATCTACGACGACTTGTTCGCCAGGTTTTAACCCTTCATCCACCAGTGCGAGATTTCCCTCTGTTTGCGCGACTTTGATCGGTCGCATTTCGACGGTCTTGTCTGGCTTGATCAGGTAGGCGTACGTTCCCTGCGGTCCGCGTTGCACCACGCTTGAAGAGATAACAGTCGCGTCCTTTCGCGTGGTGAGGATCAATCGGGCATTGACGAATTTTCCAGGCCAAAGTTTCAGTTCATCGTTCGGAAACGTCGCTTTGAGTTTCACGGTGCCGGTCGCCGGATCAATTTCGTTGTCCACCACGGCCAGCGTGCCTTCGTCGAGCGTCCCGGTGTTTCCGCGGTCGAGAGCCAGAACCTTTAAGCCGCCATTCGCGCCGCCTTGGTTTAAGATTTCCTGCAAGTTTTGTTCGGGCAATGTGAAGACAACCGAGATCGGATGCATCTGAGTAATAACGACCATGCCGGTCTGGTCACTTGCGTGGATAATGTTGCCGACATCAACAAGCCGAACACCCGTGCGTCCCTCGATTGGTGATTTGATCTGCGTGTAATCCAGTTGCGTCCGCGCGTTTTCTATTGCGGCTTGATCGGCTTGCACTGCCGCCTGCAATGAATCAGCTGAGTACTTCGACGCGTCGAAATCCTGTGCAGCGATCACCTTCTTTTTCAACAGATCGGTGTTGCGCTCAAGGACGACTTTGGCGTTCGCCAATTGCGCTTCGTCCTGCGCCTTTTTCGCAACTGCCTGATCGAGGGCCGCCTGAAACGGACGAGGATCGACAACGGCAAGCAAATCACCGGCTTTCACATTCTGACCTTCGGAAAACAGCACCTGCTCCAACTGGCCATCTACCCGGCTGTGAACGGTCACAGTATTAAACGCCTGCACCGTTCCTAGACCATCGAGATAGATCGGCATATCTTTTTGCTCGACGGTGCCCGCGACCACGGGCACTGGACCCGCAGCTCCAAATCCGCCACGCCTGGCCGAAGCTCCGGCAGCACGCGTTGATCCCGACTGATCAGACGATTCGCGATGATGAAAGCCCCACCATGCGATCAAAAGCACGAGAGCGCCGATGATTCCAAGAATGAGTCGTTTAGACATTTTTTTGCATACCTCGTTTGCATGCCGGGACGCTTATGAGTTGTGACCTCCGAGACAGCCGCTCGGTTACAAGAATGTATCCTATCTGCTTTACATATCGTCTGGGTTGCGACGGCAGCGGATTCCCAAAATATGCCTTCAGGCCTCGGTTCGCACGGCTCTCTGCAAATACCAAGGGATCAGCCCAACGAACCAAACGCAAGTCCCAACCCATAAGTAACGACTGCGACGATAATGCCGATCCAGGTCATCTCCAGACCAGATGCCCACCAGGATCGGATGGTGATCAGCGATTTCAATGCGCCTACAAGAAAGTGGGCGACTAAACTGATGCCGAAGGAAATAATCACCGCTGTCACTCCGCCCGAGAAAAAGAACGGAATGATTGGAACAAAAGCGCCGATGGCCGTGGAGATCGCTGCGGAGGTTGCAGCAGTCCATTGATTCGGAAATCGATGCTCCGACAAACCGAGTTCACTTTGCGCCATTGCCTGCACAAATTGTTCGGGTTGCTCCGCAAGACGTTCTGCCATTTTCTGTGATTCTTCTGGAGTGAATCCCTGCAATTGATAAAAGAGCGACATCTCTTCGATTTCCTCCTCGGGATTTTCTTCAACTTCTGCGCGTTCGCGCGAGATTTCGGCTTCATAAACTTCCGCTTCGCTTTTTGCTGCGAGATAAGCCCCTGCCCCCATTGAGAGAGTAGATGCAAGCATGCCTGCAAGCCCCGAAATCAAAATGTAATGTTGCTGATTGTTGGTCGCACCTGCTACGCCTGAAACAATTCCAAATACCGCGCCCAATCCATCGTTCGCGCCGTAGATTGCATCAGCGACCCAACTGCCGCCTCGCCCATGCCAGCGTTCGCGCTTCAGGATTTTGTCCAGCGCGGTGCGCGGGCTAACCGCCGGCGCCATGGCGCTGAGTGCTCGCGCATGCGCTTTTTCTTCGATTGCACTTTTCCGCAAAAATTCCTGCACATCTTGTTCACCGGCGAAGGTGCGCTCAGCTTGCTCATGAAACTCGGCCTCCTGCCGTTCTTCGGTCGCTTCCATTCGTCGGATGGCGATTTCGGCTCCCGCAATTTTGTTCCACCAACGGCTGACCCGTCGCCCGATTGTATCCTTCAGAACAGGCGGTTCTGCGCCGAGGTCGCGCAGCTTATTTTCCCAGCGTTGTGCATGGCGCTCTTCGGCTTCGGCCATTCGCAGAAGAACGGCCTTGCGTTTCTCGTCCCGCTCGCGTTCAGCCAGATCGCGATAAGTTTGAGCCGTCTCGACTTCTGCGCGCCAATTTCGTTTGACGACTTCGATCGTCTGTTCCGGTCGCGACCCGCCTGACAAAGATCGGAGTTGCTCATCTTTCGATTCACGAGGCGGATTTTCGCTGCTCATATTCGTTCAATCGGCTGGTTCCATCGCGGCGCCAATCGGGGGCTCTACTCTGGTCTTTAGTTGCTGAACTGTAATTACAATCGCGACTGAACCAATAATCAGCGCGGCAGCAATTAGGACACGCAGCGTTACAGTTTCGCCGGCAAAAGCAGCGCCTAGCAAAACCGCTACAATCGGATTTACATATGCGTAAGTGGCAACTTTCGCCGGATCACAGTGACGAAGCAGCCAAATGTAGGCCGTATATCCGACCACAGCTCCGATGATTACCAGATAAATGAACGAAGTGAGCGATAAGATCGAGATCGAGCCAGGATGAAAACGTCGCATTTCACCGGTCACGATCCCCGCAAGTAAAAGGAGCAGGCCGCCGCAGAGCATCTGTTGAGCGGCAGTCAGAAACGGCGAGGCAGCGTGTTTCGCTGTGCGGGAGTAAAGCGATCCCGCCGACCAGATGAAGGAGGAGACGAGCAGGATTAACATGCCGGTCACGGGATGTCGTCCATCGCTGGAATGGAAACGCAGAGCTGGCCCGAGCAAAATGCCCACGCCAACAAAACCGCCCACCATACCAAGCCAGATGATTGGTTGTGGCCTGGGCATGCTTCTGGTCGCCCATCCAAGCATCACAATATAAATGGGAACAATCGCGACAATCAGCGCCGCCAATCCTGTATCGATATATTGCTCTGAAATGGTAACGCCGCCATTGCCTGCAAGCAGCAGACACGCGCCGACGACGAGCGATACGCGCCAATTCGCCCAAGTCGATCTATGCGCGCCTTGCGACCACGCAATCGCGTACATGATCACGCCCGCGAGCAGGAATCGCGTCCCAGCCATAAGAAACGGCGGTATGTTCTCAATGGCGAAGCGGATGCCGAGATAAGTCGAACCCCAAACGAGATAAAGGGCGGCAAAGGCGACAATGACCCTGACTCTTGTTGGGGCGGCCATGAAGCTACGACAATCTCGTATTCGTCTGGCAGAGCAAGCGGAGGGCGCTCTCGAAATCTTGCAGACGAAACAAGTATAGAGGCGTTTGCGTTCAAACGCCTGAAGCGTGGGGCGGCGCTTGACACAAGCACCGCTACAACGTGGCGACCGCTACGCGCTGCGCTTGAAAAACAATCGATACAGCAGCAACAAAATCACGGCGCCAACGACCGACATGATCCAGCCGGCAGAATAATTCTCGCCTGCGAAAATGCGGCCGATCCAAGTGCCGACAAACGAGCCGGCAATGCCGAGCAGGATTGTGACGATGAAACCACCGGGATCTTTTCCTGGCATCAGCAGTTTCGCAAGGGCACCGACGACCAAACCGATAACGATGGTCCAAAGAATATGCATAATGAATTGGGTTGTATCGCGTTGAATTGAATTCAGCAAGAAAATATGTCTAGGAAACGAGCCTAAAATTGAATCACGTGCGCCGAGTGGATGTCTTCGCTCCCGCGAATCTCGGCCAGCACCTGTTCGCCCGGTGCGGTGTCGAGATTCAATACCGTAAGCGCGGTGCCGCCGGCCTGATTTCGACTGAGCGACATCGTTGCAATGTTTACGCCATGACCACCGAGCAAAGTACCAATTCGCCCAACCATTCCAGGGCGGTCTGTGTTTTCCAATATTAGTACGACACCATGCGGACGCGCTTCTACGGGGCGACTGTTAATGCTTATGATTCGCGGAGTGGCACCGAAGAACGCGCCGCCGACCGACACGGTTTTTCCTTCGCCTGCAGCCGATAATTCGAGCATGTCAGTATAATCTCCCGGTGCGCTCAGACGCGATTCGCTCACTTTCAAACCAAGCGTTTCGGCGAAACTGGGCGCGTTGACTTCGTTGACTTCGCTACCGCCGGCTACTTGCAGGAACCCTTTCAAGATTGAGCGCGTGATTGCGGTCGTATCGACTTCGTTGACTTTGCCGCTGTAATTGATGTTGAGAATCTCCGCGCGCTTTGGCGCTAGCTGCGACAGAAACCGCCCCAATTTTTCGCCAAAGCGCAGATGAGGTCCAATGATTGCCAAGGTTTTCGCATCCAGACTGGGCATGTTCACTGCATTCCGAATGGTGCCTTCGAGCAACGCGGCCCGAATGGAGTGCGCGATCTCAATTCCAACGCTCTCCTGTGCTTCGGCGGTGGACGCGCCGAGATGCGGAGTAAGAACAAGATTGGGCGCGCTGCGCAATGGCGAATCGGCCGGTAGCGGTTCAACTTCGAAGACATCCAGCGCCGCAGCAGCGACATGCCCGTCTTGCAACGCTTTCACGAGCGCGGTTTCGTCGATCAAGCCGCCACGCGCGCAATTGATGACGCGCACGCCGCGTTTGGTTTTCTGTAACCGCGCTGCGTCGAGAATATGCCGTGTTTCTGCGGTAAGCGGTGTGTGAAGCGAGATAAAGTCCGCGCTCGTAACCAAATCATCGAGTTCGTCCACTAACTCAACTTGCAGACTGCGAGCCCGCGTGGCGGAAAGATACGGATCGTACGCAATCACGCGCATCCCAAAAGCAATGGCGCGCCGGCTAAGTTCGCTGCCGATCCGCCCCATTCCAATTACGCCCAACGTTTTGTTGTAAAGCTCAACGCCTTCGAAATTCTTTTTGTCCCAATTCTTGCTGCGAACGTTTGCATCGGCCTGCGGGATCTTGCGCGCCGCGGAAAGCAACAGCGAAAACGCGTGCTCCGCTGTGGAAACGGTATTTCCGCCGGGCGCATTCAGCACAATGATGCCGCGACGTGTGGCCGTCTCAACGTCAACGTTATCCACCCCCACCCCAGCGCGCCCAACTACACGCAACTTGCCGCCTGCATTCAAAATATCGGCGCTGACTTTTGTCTGGCTGCGCACGACCAGCGCGCTGAAGGACGGAATAAGATGGACCAGCTCTTTCTCACTCAACCCGCTCTTGATCACCGCCTCAATTGCGCCATCGCGGGCGAGCTCGTCCACTCCACGCTGCGAAATTGCGTCGGCAATCAGGACTTTGGGCAGAGGCACAACAAAGTTTAACTATTCAGCAAAAGAAACTATGCGCGCCCAAGTTTAAAACCTAAAACTCGAAACTTAAAACCTCACCGTATGCCAGCAGCGCCGCACTTGCAGAAATCGCCATCTGGATTAGCCAGCGACCAATCCAGGTTCCTAAACCGTAAAAGCCTAGCGGCTCCAATCGCCCAGCACTGACCAACTCGTCCACTTGTATTCGCAGGCGTT
>Ga0126382_10000905_pt1 | contig 11852 bp, 10 predicted proteins | sample PanSoiMetPlot_30_FD_92548 | JGI IMG/M metagenome (GOLD analysis project Ga0126382, IMG submission 92548) | Tropical forest soil microbial communities from Panama - MetaG Plot_30 | ecosystem: Environmental > Terrestrial > Soil > Tropical forest > Bulk soil | place: Panama | collected 2016-02-17 | reverse complement strand
TTTAGGTAAGTTCGACCACAAAAACTTAAGCCGCCGACAACCTGGGTTGTCGGCGGCTTAATACGTTCTGATGTAGGGCCACGCCCCCTTGTGCCCCTACATTTCGAACTTTTTACTGTCTGTCGCTTCTCTCAGTGTTGCTAAAGCTTTAATGCTAATCACAAGGGCCTGCTCGCCTTTGTGGTTGCGTTGAATGGAAGGCAGGGCCCCCATCCTCCCTTCCATTCTCTGCTTTAGTTCCGCATGCCGCAGTTGCTCTGAGCAGAAGAGGTTTCTAAATCTTAACTGTCGAACTGCTAGAACCGCGTGATGGTGGTGCAATGGTTGTGCCAACCGGAGTGACAATGATGGAGACAGAAGAGAACTTGCCTTTCTGTTTTTCGATTAGCGTGCCAGCCCTGAGAAATCACTTTTAGAAAAAAACGAAGGATCCGAGGCGCAACCTGACAAATTTCGGCAGGTCGAATTCACAAATTGTGTCAAGTGTCTTTCGAGAGGATGCCCCGAAGCTGTAAGCAATGTAGATTACTAAGATAAAAATCACGTTCGCTCGGATCTCCGCATATCGCGTTTTGGCAGCGAAGCAGTGACAATGCGCGTACGCAACGATCGGGGCACTGCAGGGCGCCAACCTCCACTCACCCTGTGTGTGGAGCGACGACTGACCGCCAGGCGCGGAGCACAGGCGTGCGCTACTCCACCCACCTGTGAGACTGTGCGAAAAGTCTAAAATACCACCCACGGCAGTGGGGGATTTGGACTTTTCGGACAGTCTCCTGTGTGCGTGGAGGCTCGCGCGCGGGGGTGCTGCAAATAGATCCAGCAGCACTGCTATCCCAACAAGTTGCGGCGCGCGCTACAGAACCGCATAATGTCGCCTTAGTATTTCATCACCCATTTTCGAGAGGAGCACACAATGAGCAGTCCTGACGCCGATCGCTTCATCAGCAACTGGAACCGCGTTCATAAAGACACCTCACGAGTCTTGCGAGCCGCAACCGATGACAAGCTCGACTGGCGCCCAAAAGAAGATATGTTCACTATGCGAGAGTTAATCGGCCATATTCCCCAGGCAGAAGCCGTCCTCGTACGCTCGGCACTCGCAGGCTCCACCCAGACAATTCCCTTTGACTCGTCGCGCAGCGCCGAAGAAATCGCCTCCGCATTCGATAAACAACACGAAGAGCTTGCTCAGGAAGTGTCGACCCTCACTGCCGAACAGTGGAGAGAAGAAGTCGAATTTCACGGGAATAAATTGCGACGCGGCGTCCTCTTAAACTTTGTAATCGAGCACGAGGTACATCACCGTGGCCAGCTCTTTACTTATTATCATCTTGCCGGGATAACCCCACCTAAACTGCATGAATAAGAAGTCGAAGCGCAAAGCGCCGGCGAGATCTGGAAACGTCAAAACCACACCCAAGCGTGACCCAAACGCAGCCTACGAAAAGGTGTTCGAGAAGATTTATAAACTCGTTCTTCGAATACCGCGGGGCCGGGTGATGACTTATGGTCAGATCGCACGCCTCCTGGAAGAGCGATACAGTCCACGCCTGGTCGGCTGGGCAATGCACGCAACACCGCACGATGAACGTAACATCCCGTGGCATCGCGTCATTAATTCTCGCGGGACGATTTCAACCGGACGCGTCATCATCGCAGAGCCTGATCGACAACGTCTCATGCTCGAGGCCGAAGGGATTGTTTTTGACCTGCGCGGTCACTGCGATCTCAGCGTTTATCAGTGGTCACCAAGACAAAGGATCGCCCAACAAAAGCTAAGAACATTGAAATCGAAAAAGGTCAGCGGTGCGTCCAAAAACCGTTCCAATCGATCTAAGAAGAGACCAGCAGCTGCAAGAAGGATTCGAACTAGAGAAATAGAATAATGGAAATCACTCCTGAAAGACTCCGGCTCATACGTGAGAAGTTCGAAACAAATCACTTCCCGCGGTCAATCGGAATCGAGCTCGATTCGATCTCATCGGGTCAAGCGAGATTGACTCTGGAAGTGAAGCCACAGCACTTGCAGCTTGCGGGCGTCATGCACGGAGGAGCAATCGCTACACTTATTGATACAGCGGTAGCTTTCGCCATCGCAGGCTCATCCGAGCCGTCCGCGCGGTTCACTACAATCGAGATGAAAGTGAACTATCTTAGTGCGATTCGCGAAGGCCGCATCGTCGCAGACGCGAAGCTGATTCGCGATGGTCGCCGAATCATTGTGGCAGAATGCGACGTAACCGACTCGACCGGCCGCCTCGCAGCAAAGGGACTCCTCACTTATATGCGTCTTGATGAAAGAACTTAAAAAAAAACGGCTGCAAAGCCAAAAAACGAAAGGCCGTCTGGCCTCGCAACACAAAACAAAGCTGCCAAAAGAAACGTTAAGCTTGTTGACTCAACTTATGACAATTACTCGATCGGCTGCGGAGTGGCCGATTCTGTTTTATGATCATTAATTAGATAGCAGTTAACTCTATGACCCCGCTTCGTAAGCTCATCAGTTACTTCGCGCCTTACAAGCGCGCCATGGTGTTCGGGATAGCGTGCGTCTTCATGACCAACGTCCTTAAGATGGCGGCGCCTCTTGTGCTGCGCAGGGCGGTCGATAACCTTACAGTCAACGTGACCCAGGGAAAACTCCTGGAGTATGGCTTATTACTGATCCTCTTCGCGCTCATTCAAGGAGTTTTTCTTTTTACGCAGCGTCGAGTTCTGATCAATATGTCGCGCGATATCGAATATGATCTTCGAAACGATTTCTACGCGCATCTGCAGAAGCTGCCTTTTGAGTTTTATCAAACGCATCGAACTGGCGATCTGATGGCTCGGGCAACCAACGACCTTGCGGCAGTGAGAATGATTGTGGGCCCGGCGTTGATGTACTCGATGAACACCATCTTCGCGATGGCACTGCTGATACCGCTGATGATGTTGATAAGCTGGAAGCTGACTCTCTTAGCGTTCCTGTCGATGCCGCTTGTTGCCTCTGCGACCCACTATTTCTCGAAACGAATTCACGATCGTTTTGAGAAGGTTCAGGAGTACTTCGGGACTGTTTCGAACCGCGCACAAGAGTCACTCGCGGGTGTTCGGGTGATTCGCGCCTACACCCAGGAAGACGCAGAGATCGAGAGCTTTAAGAAAGTCAATCGTGAGTTCGTTAATCGCAATTTGCAGCTCATTCGGCTTTCAGGAATCTTCCATCCGCTCCTGCAGCTCTTTATTGGTCTGGGTTTCATCGCTGTGCTGTGGTTTGGCGGCAGCCTGGTCACTCGCGGCGTCATAACTATTGGTCAGTTCGTCCAGTTCAATGTTTACCTGGGGTATCTTGTCTGGCCGATGATCGCCCTTGGATGGGTAATAAACATTTTCCAGCGAGGTATGGCCTCGATGGGGCGCATGCACCAGATAATGTCGACTGAGCCGTCCATTCGGGATGTAGCAGACACGCAGAAGATAAAGACGATTGAAGGGGAAATTGAGTTTAAAGGTCTCAGGTTTCAATACTCGGAATCTCAAGAGCCGGTATTAAAGAACATCAACCTCAGGATCGCTCCCGGACAGACCGTAGCCTTTGTCGGCTCTGTTGGCTCCGGCAAATCCACACTGATGAACCTGGTGACCAGACTGCTGGACGCTGAGGCTGGACAACTTCTGATTGATGGACTACCCATTCGAGAAATTCCCTTGAATGTGCTGCGTTCATCGATCGGCTACGTGCCGCAGGAGACGTTCCTGTTTAGTGAGACGATCGCACAGAACATTGCCTTCGGCGTCGAACGCACAACCGCCGAAGAGATTGAACAAGCAGCGACAGAAGCAGGAATCGCCGAGGACATACTAGAGTTCCCAGACGGATTCGATACGCTCGTCGGCGAGAGGGGTATCACACTTTCAGGCGGACAGAAGCAGCGAACCGCAATCGCTCGTGCGTTGATCCGCCGGCCCCGGATTCTGATCCTCGATGATGCGCTATCGTCAGTCGATACATATACCGAAGAAAAAATCCTTGGGCATCTGAGAAGAATCATGCGGGGCCGCACGAGCCTGATCGTTTCGCACCGCGTATCGACGGTAAAGGATGCTGACCTGATCGTTGTTCTCGAGGATGGTCGAATTGCGGAACGGGGAACGCACGATTCATTGATCGCAATGTGCGGACTCTATGCCGAATTGTATGAGAAGCAGCTGCTTGAAGAGGAACTGGCGGCCACTTGATCGTCCTCAATTACCGACCGCAACTGCGATCCGGTGCGCGGAGAGTTAATATTTAAAGATGGCGGATCATCACGAAGAAGAAGTATTAGGTAAGGCCTACGACTCGCGCCTGATGAAGCGGCTACTCAAGTACTTGTGGCCCTACAAGTGGCACGCGCTCACGTCGTTTGTGCTAACTGTTCTAAGCGCTCCTCTTGTGCTGGCAGGCCCGCCGCTCACCAAGGCCGCTATTGATCTCTTCCTGGCGCCAGACCCGACAAAACCCCCGTCAGGATTCGCGCTTTTTCTCAAGAATCTTTCGGAACAGTGGGGTTTTGGCGGAAGTGCTTCCAGGGGAGTAACGTTTATTGCACTCGTCTTCTTAGTAGCAAATGTGGCGGCGTTCGCTGTGCAGTACATTCAGTCCATCGTTATGCAGACGATGGGTCAATACATAATGTACGATCTGCGCAAGCAGATCTTCGCGCATTTGCAGAGGCTGTCCCTCAGTTTTTATGACCGCAATCCGGTTGGACGGCTAATGACCCGTCTGACTACCGACGTCGACGCACTCAACGAGATGTTCACCGCCGGAGTAATAGCGATATTCGGCGATGTTGCAATGATCTTTTATATCGTCATCTGGATGTTCGAGGTTAATTGGAAACTCGCGCTGGTGTCGTTTTCGATCCTGCCGCTGCTCGCGATGCTCACGACCTGGTTTCGACTTGGCGCCCGCTCTTCTTTCCGGGAGGTGCGAGTACGGATCGCTCGAATCAATGCGTTCCTTCAGGAGCACATAACCGGAATGCCGGTGGTCCAGTTGTTCAATCGCGAAGAAAAGGAGATGCGCAAGTTCGACGAAATCAACCAGGCTCACCGCAAGGCGAACATCGATACAATTTTTTACTACGCCGTCTTTTATCCGGCGGTTGAGATCCTGGGGGCGGTTGGCATTGGGCTGATCATCTGGTTTGGCGGTGGCCAGGTGCTACGAGGAGCCGCAACAATCGGCACTCTTGTCGCGTTCATACAGCTTGCGCGATCGTTTTATGAGCCGATTTCCGACATCAGCGAGAAGTACAACATTCTTCAATCGGCGATGGCCTCATCAGAGCGCATCTTCAGACTGCTTGACGAACCGGTGACGATCGCCTCACCCGAACAACCGGCGCGAATCGGGCGCGCGCGTGGCAAGATCGAATTCCGCAATGTTTGGTTTGCATACAAGGACGAGGACTGGATTCTGAAAGATGTCTCCTTCACCGTTCAACCGGGCGAGCGCGTCGCGTTTGTAGGTCATACCGGAGCGGGCAAAACCACAATCACGAGCTTACTTTTACGGTTTTACGACATCCAGCGCGGTAAGATTCTGCTCGATGGAGTCGATATCCGTGAGATGGATCTGGAGGAGTTGCGATCGAACTTCAGCATAGTGCTTCAGGATGTATTTCTGTTCTCTGGAGACATCGCAACTAATATCCGCTTGGGCAACCGTGCAATTAGCGACCCGACATTGCGCGAAGCCGCCAGGCAAGTTCACGCTGATACTTTTATTCAGAGGCTGCCTGAGACATACGGAGCGGAGTTGCGAGAGCGCGGAGCCGGGCTCTCAGTTGGGCAGAAGCAGTTGATCAGTTTTGCGAGAGCTCTTGCCTTTGATCCGAGAGTGTTGATTCTCGACGAAGCAACAAGCTCGATCGATACAGAGACCGAGCTGCTTATCCGCGATGCAGTCGAACGGCTTATGGAGGGTCGCACTTCGATTGTGGTTGCGCACAGGCTTTCGACGATTCAGTCCGTGGACAAGATCGTAGTCATGCACAAGGGCGAGATCAGGGAGAGCGGCAAACATCAGGATTTACTGGCGCAGCGCGGGCTTTACTGGAGGCTCTATCAACTGCAGTTTTATCAGGATTACAAGAGGACTTTTGCGGACAGCGCCGCGGACGATTAGACCCAGCGAGGATCCTCCCTCTTTTCCCTACAGAGTCCCGCTATTTCTCCGATTTCGTCTGACCAAAGTTTGGCGATCGGGTCAAAATGACCAGACACTGGGGCTGTTTTCGCGTTCTGAGTCATTAGGTCCAGGTGATCTTGTGGCCATTTTGGGTGATGTGTCAAAAGCTGATTTGGCGGCCCTGAGCCTCCGAATTTTGTCGTCAGTCCATTCCTCTAAATATCTCAATCAAAGTCGCTTATAGTGAGCTTTGAGGTCCCCTGATCAGTGGTATAGCAATTGCCCTAAGCTTGATCACGCCTTCGTATGGAACTAGCTGGCCGATCATACAAGGCTGCTTTACCTATATTCACTCACGCAGATTATGAAGCTTTCTAGTCGCATAAAAATGTATTTCCGTGCATATAGCTTTATGGCGAAGGGCCTTTGGTCCACGGACCACCCGATCCTTGCACACATAATCCCTATACGACGCTGCAATCTATCGTGCTCCTATTGCAACGAATATGACGACTATTCGAAACCAGTCGAAAAGAAAATCATGTTCGAGCGGCTGGATAAGCTCGCCGACCTTGGAACCACTGCAATCATCATCAGCGGCGGTGAGCCTCTGATGCACCCTGAGATCGAAGAGATCGTACGCAAGATCCGACAACGAGGCATGCTGGCGTGCCTAATCACCAACGGCTATCTGCTGACTAAAGAGAAGATCAAGAAACTAAACAATGCAGGGCTGGAATACATGCAGATCAGCATCGACAATGTTCAGCCCGATGACGTTTCCAAAAAGAGTCTCAAGGTACTGGACAAGAAGCTGCTGTGGCTTTCGGAGTTGGCGGAGTTTCGCGTCAACATCAACTCGGTAATCGGCGGTGGAATCAAGACGCCCGAAGATGCACTCACGATTGGCAAGCGTGCGGTCGAGCTTGGCTTCTCGAGCTCGCTTGGAATAATCCACGACGGTTTAGGGACGCTCAAGCCGCTAAAAGGAATTGAACGCGACGTCTATTCCGAGATGAAAGACCTTGGGAAGAAAGGTCACGTAAGATGGAACGCATTCCAGAAAAACCTGGCCGACGGTAAACCCAATAAGTGGCGATGTCGAGCGGGTGGCCGCTATCTGTACATCTGCGAAGACGGACTGGTGCATTACTGCTCGCAGCAACGCGGTTATCCCGGAGTGCCTCTCTCCAGCTACACCAAAGAGGACATCAAACGGGAATACCTTACCAGGAAAGCATGCGCTCCATACTGCACGATTGCTTGCGTGCATCAGGTCGCGACTTTCGACAACTGGCGTGATCCCCAGACGCTCGGAGTGAAAGGCGCAGTCCAACGCGAGTCGCTGCAGGCGATCAAGACGATCTATCAGATCAAACAAACGGAAAAGGCTTAGCTCTGACTTTTTATGTGTACTCGAGTATTTCGAGTTGATATTCGGCAATGATAAACGCGCACCTCTCTCAGTCACGGTGCAATTTGATTAACAGAGTGCGGAGAAGGTAGAGATTTTGCTCCGCACACGAGGAGAAAAAGAAATGCATAAACCTGTGAAATACGCGGAGAAGGGTTTGACTTACGCTGCTCGGGGGGCCTGGGCAATCTTTGAGCGGGTGAACCGCATAAAGCAAAATCCTTCGTTCACGCCCAAGTGGTCTGAGAAACCGCTTTTGAAGTCTTACCAGAAGACTAAACCGCCACTGGGCTGGCCGCGCACCACAGATTCGCTGTGTCCGAAGTGCATCCCCGAGATTCGTCAACAGATCGTCGACGGGAAACTGCCGCACGAAATCCTGCTGAACGAAAAGGTCGGCGAGATCAAGGCTCAGATTATCGAGCGCGACGGCAAGATACTCATGGTCAAGGACTGCGAGAAGCACGGCCACTTCGAAGACGTCATGTCGAACGATCCGGAGTTCTTCAAGCATCTTGAAGAGGTCTTCCCCGGCCGCGACATTCGCGCGCACAACGACGAAAGACTACACAAACACGGAAGCAGCACGATCAAGCACGGTCGAGGATCGGTGCTTACGATCGATCTGACAAACCGCTGCAACATGATGTGCGATCCGTGTTTCATGGATGCAAACCAGGTCGGGTTCGTACACGAGCTTTCCTGGGAAGACATCAAGACGCTTCTGGACAACGCGATCTCCATCAAGCCCAGGAGACAAATGTCGGTCCAATTCTCGGGCGGCGAACCGACGATGTCGCCGTTCTTTTTGGATGCGGTCCGCTACGCTCGCGAGGTCGGCTACAACAGCGTTCAGGCAGCGACCAACGGGATCGAGTTCGCGAAGAGTCCTGAGTTCTGCGAACAAGCAGCGGACGCGGGTCTCCGTTACGCTTATCTTCAGTTTGACGGAATCGGAAACGCCGCCAATGAACACCGCAAGGTCGGTAACCTTTTTGACGTCAAGCTGCGCGCAATCGAGAACCTTCACAAAGCCGGCGTGGATATCGTTCCGGTCACCACGATCATCAACGGGATCAACAACGAACAGGTCGGACGCATCATCCAGTTCGCACTCGACAATCCGAAGAAGATTCAATTCCTCTCCTTCCAACCGGTTTCTTTCACCGGCCGCGATGAGGACATCACCGACGAACGACGTCAGGCTCAGCGGTACACTCTCTCTCACATGGCGCATGATGTGAAGAACCAAACCGGGATCGGCGAGCCGGTGCGCGACTGGTTCCCGATCTCCTTCATGAGCACGTTCACCGATTGGGCCGACCTGGTCCATGGTCCGCAGAACGATTGGGGTCAACTCACCTGCGGATGCCATCCGAACTGCGGAATAGGCATGGGGGTGATGATCGACAAGGAAACGAAAGAAGCAGTTCCAGTTACTGCGTTTCTTAAGGCTGAGAGCCTGGCTAAGGACATAATGAAGGTGAACGACGCGGCGCGTGGAAAGTTTTTGTCCGTGATGGGGATGGCACTCGCGCTGATGAAGAACTACGATCCCTTCCAGTCGCCCACCCACTTCAAACTATTAGACCTGCTCAAGAAATTCGACAAGACTTTTGGCGCGACGGGAAGGAACTACGGCAAGGTGTCGGGAGATCGCACCGCCGAAGATATCGAGAAGCGACGAGCAGACCGATGGAACTTCCTGTTTATCGCAGGTATGTGGTTCCAGGATCTGTTCAATTATGACTTCCGTCGGACCGAGCAGTGCATCATTCCTTACGCAACGCAGGAAGGTGAAATTTCGTTCTGCGCTTACAACACCGGTGTGGGCTGGCGGCAAATCATCGAGAAGATGCATATGACTGCGACACTCACCAAGTGGTACGAGGAGCACGGGCGGCATGAGATTTTCGCTGGCGGTAAATCGGTAGGGTTGAACAGTACAGATCACTCACTGGTGCTTAACGAAGCGATAGTGACAAAAGACATTCAACACGATCTCGATGAATTGGGAATCGCGAAGACGGCTCGCGAGGAGAAGCTTCGAAAGCAGCGCGATCGCCTGCGAGAACAACAGGAGAACCAGCGAATGGCGAAGCTTTATCGACAGCACGTTCTCAAGGAGGAAGCCAGTCCCGATGCTCAACTAGTTCAGCTTCAATTAAAGAGTTCCAAGCCGCAACGGGAAGTAACGCCCGCAGGCTTTGGTGATTGAAGCTCACGTAATCGTCATCTCAAAGAAACGGCCGCCGAGAACCTGGGCGGCCGTTTTTCTTTTTCAATTGTCCCGCGCGTTCACAAAAACCGATTCACGACTAATGCAAAACGGCTTCTAAACCGTCGATTGCTTTGACTGTCCGGCCGACGGCCAGCCGACTGACGATCCTCATCAGAGAAGCGATTGCCTTCCGTCCACATCCCTTCCGACGACGCGGACGCGCGGAGACGCAGCGACACGGCGACTATCCCGCCGCTCAGCGCCGCTATTAAAATCAAACCTATGAGGTTCATTTCCAGCGTCTCCACGCCCAATCGCATCGAACACTTCGCTAGTCTCCGTAGCTCTCGCGCACAGCGCGCGCAGGCACCCTGAATCGCGCGAACCACAAAGCCAACAGCCACAGCAGACCCGGACTCGCCGAGAGCAACCCCGAAGCGATCATCAACGAACGCGCGCTGAACCACGTCAACAGCCAGCCCGTGACAATCGTCGAAATCGCCATCGTCGCAAGCTCCAGCGAACGATCGGTGGTGAACACTCTGCCGCGATAATCATCGGGCAGAATTCGCATCATCAACGTCTCCTGGAAACCGAACTCGGCTCCCAACACCAATCGGCTAAGCGCTACCCAAACCGCCATCGACGCAAGCGTAGGCATCAATCCGGCCATCGAGAACAACAGACCGTGCACAAGCAGCGACCAGCCAATGTAAAGCCCTGCGCGCCTCTCCTCAGAAATCCAAACTCCGATGCGACGCGTCAGCATCATTCCTACGAAGACCCCCGCGCCGGCGGCGGTAAACAGAGCGGCCACATACCAGTCTCCGCGATCGGAACCCTGTGCAAACAAATGGCCTCCGATTCGATCAAACAAAATCGTCGTCATTCCCCCGCCGGTGCCCCAGCCGATGTTCACCAGGATCACCGCTCGCACAAAAGGCGTTTTCCAGATGTACCTCAGCCCTTCGCGAAGATCGGAAAAGAAGTCGACTTTGGTCTTTCCGATCGGTTGTTCGCTTCCGGCGATCGGGGTGATTGCCGCGGCTTCGGCAGACATCGGATCGGCGATCTGAGCCAGCGCTTCCGACTCGTCCTGCTTCTGACGCGTGGCCCCGGCCGGTATCGGGAGGATGAACAGCGCAGACACGATGAACGAAACCGCATTCGCGATGAAAGCCGTGTTGTATCCAAACTGTGCCGCTGTCAAACCGCCGACTGCTGATCCGACCGTGAACTGCAAGAAGCGCGTCGAAAACATCAACACGTTTGCGGTCAACAGCTCGCGCGACGTAACCAGGTTTGGAATCGATGCGTTTTTTGCAGCTTCGAAAAACATCGTGAGCGAAGCCATTGCCGCGCTGCATCCGACAACCAACCAGGGCGAGCCAATCATCCCTGCAACAACGTAAAGAAACGCGATTAAGGCACGGATCAGATCGGCGGCAATCATTATCTGTTTGCGCGACCGGCGATCAGCGAGGACTCCGGCAATTGGCGCGGCAAGCAAGAACGGCAGCAGGCGCGCTACCAGCAAGGCAGTTGTCATCAAAGGTGAGCCGGACAGCATTCGCACCAGACCGAGCTCAGCTATGAAAGAAAACCAGGTGCCGAGTTCGCTGATGACTTGCCCCGCCCAGAGCCGGCGGAAGTTCTTATTGCCCTTTAAGAGGTCGCTATAACTTACGGACTTCATGGCTTTCTCCAGCGTGACGTTCAACTCACCACTTCAGCATTGGGTCTCAACCGATCAGCTTCCCCGATCACCGGGACGGCCAAAGGTTAAGAGCTGAACGTCCGTTAGCTACTGGTCGGAGCTTGTGGCGGCCGCGGGCACTGGCCGCCGTTTTTACTGAAAGTTCCGACCGGACAGAAAAGCGGCCCATAAATCAAAAGCCGCCAGCATCAAACTGACGCTGGCGGCTGTCGGGCTTGATGCTTTTAAGATTGCTAGGGTCCTGCACGAGCAGTTTCTTGCATTACAAAGAACGGTGATACGCCATTGGGGCACCCCTGCTCGAGGTAGTCGCTCCAAAGCGCCCCAATGACATCGA
>Ga0126382_10000904_pt1 | contig 11854 bp, 9 predicted proteins | sample PanSoiMetPlot_30_FD_92548 | JGI IMG/M metagenome (GOLD analysis project Ga0126382, IMG submission 92548) | Tropical forest soil microbial communities from Panama - MetaG Plot_30 | ecosystem: Environmental > Terrestrial > Soil > Tropical forest > Bulk soil | place: Panama | collected 2016-02-17 | reverse complement strand
TGCGGCGGAGCTTGGGATCCCAGGCGTCGCGGAGCGTATCGCCGAAGAGGTTGAAGCCGAACACCGCGAGGCTGATGGCGAGGCCGGGGAAGATGGCGAGCCACGGCGCCTGCTCCATGAAGGCCCGCCCCGTGCTGGACAGCATCAGCCCCCACGAGGGCGTGGGCGGCTGCGTCCCCACGCCGAGAAAGCTCAGCGAGGCCTCGATGAGGATGGCGTTGCCGAGCCAGATGGACGCCAGGATGAGGATGGGCGCCGTCACGTTGGGCAGGATGTGCGAGGCGATGATGCGGTAGTCGCGGCAGCCGATGGCCTGCGCCGCCTCCACGAAGCGGTTCTGCTTCGCGGAGAGCACGGCGCCCCGCACCACGCGCGAGTTGCCCGGAATGATCACCATGGCGATGGCGAGCATGGCATTGGTGGTGCTGGGCCGGAGCACGGACACGATGGCGAGGGCGAGGATCAGCCCAGGAATGGTCATCAGGGCATCCATGATCCGCTGGAGCACGAGATCGAGCCGTCCCTCCCAGTAGCCCGAGACGAGCCCGATGATCATTCCCGCAAACGTGCCGATGCCCACCGCGAGCAATCCCACCCAGAGGGAGATGCGGCTGCCATAGATCACGCGGCTCAGCACGTCGCGCCCGATGTCGTCGGTGCCGAAGGGATGCGCCCAGCTCGGCGGGGCGAGGCGGATCTCCGGCTGGGCGGCGAGGGGATCGTAGGGCGCCAGCACGTTGGCGAAGATCGCGGTGAGCACGAGGACGACGATCAGGATCGCGGAGACCATGCCCAGCGGCTTCCGCTTGATCGCCGCCCACAGGGTGCGGGTCCGACTCACCTGGTCGGTGACGGGCCCCTCGAAAGTGCGGCCGGGAGCGGTGGCGATGGCCATGGGCGGAATCTAACCTCTCACTGGTAGCGGATCCGCGGATCCAGCCAGGCGTAGGTCAGATCCACGAGGAGGTTGAGGGTCACGAGGGTGACGGCGACCAGCATCACGTTGGTCTGCACGATCGGATAGTCGCGGAAGAGGATCGCCTCCACGGTGAGCCGGCCCATCCCGGGCAGGGCAAAGATCGTCTCCACGATCACCGTGCCCGCGAGGAGCGTGCCGAATTGGCCGCCCACCAGGGTGATCACGGGGATGAGCGCGTTCTTGAGGGCGTGCTTGTAGATGATGATGCGCTCCCCCAGGCCCTTGGCCCACGCCGTGCGCACGTAGTCCTCGCGCAGCACCTCGAGGAGGGTGGAGCGCGTCATGCGCATGGTGGCGGCGGAGAGCCGGAAGCCGAGGACGGCGGCGGGGAGGAGGAATTGCTGGAGGTTGGTCCACGGATCCGTCCAGAGGCTCGCGTAGCCGAGGGGAGGGATCCAGCGGAACCAGATCGCCGCGAAGGTGATCACCAGGGTGCCGAGCCAGAAGTCGGGGAGGGAGAGGCCGGTGATCGCTGCGACCCGTCCCGCATAGTCCGAGGCCTTGTCCTGCCGAGTGGCGGAGATGACGCCGATGGGCACGGCGATGACGAGGCCCAGGATCATGGCGAGCACGGCCAGCTCCACGGTGACGGGAATGGACTTCCTGAGCGCCACCGAGATGGGCTCGTTGGTGAAGATGGAGTCGCCGGGGTTGAGGCTCAGCATCTGCCAGGCCCAGATCAGGTACTGCTTGTAGTACGGGAGGTCGAGGCCGAGATCACGGCGAAGCTTTTCCAGCTCCTTGGGGCTCACGTTGCCCGACTCGCCCATGAGGGCGGTGAGGGCGTCGCCGGGCATGACGCGCATGAGCCCGAACACGATGAGCGAGGACAGGATGACCACCGGAACGGACATGGCCAGCCGGCGCGCGACGTACTTGTACATGGAGCGCCGCGGTGTCCGCTACTTGTCGACCCAGAGCCGCGCCAGCGTCGACGCGCCGTAGCCGTCGTTGCGGCGCAGGGCGAGGGAGCCGGTGTTGCGCAGGAAGGGCTGCCACACGAGGAAACCCGAGTCGTAGGGCATCCACATGCGCGTGACCTGGTCGTGCTCGCGCTCGAAGACTTTCTTCGTCAGGGCGCGCTGCTCCGCGCGATCGGGGGTGCGGCGCAGCTTGGTCACCAGCTCGTCGATGACGGGATCGGCGAAGCGCCAGTAATTCTTCGTCGACTTGGAGTGCATGTACTGATAGGTCTGCTCGTCGAGTCCGGTGGCATAGCCCGTCTTGAAGCCCCACGACATCCCGTCCCACTTGCCGTCGGCGTAGCGCCCGTAGAAGGTGGTGTAGTCGAGCTTGCTGATCTTGATCTCGATGTTGAGGTTCTTCTTGAGGTCCTGCTGCACCACCTGCACCTGGGAGGACATCTCCGGGAAGTACTCGTAGTAGAAGAGCGTGGTCTCGAAGCCGTTGGGGTGGCCCGCCTCCGTGAGGAGCTTCTTGGCCTCCGCGGGCTTGTACTGCCAGTAGGGGCCGAGCTGGGCCGCCGTGGGCATCTTGTCCTGGAAGTAGAAGTAGGGGATACCCCAGCCGAGAATGCCGTGGCCGCCGTAGATGGTGTCGACCTGCCGCTGGCGGTCGATGGCCATGGAGATGGCCCGGCGCACGCGCACGTCGTTGAAGGGTGGCTTGTCCTGGGCGAGGGCGAGCCCGAACACCGTCTGCACCGTCTTGTATTCCTGGATCACCGCGGCGGGGGTCGTCTTCTTGAGGTTGGCGGCGTCGCTCAGGCTGGCCACGAAGTGGATGTCGCTCTGCCCCGAGCGGAAGGCGGCAAGGCGGGTGGCCGCGTCCGGAGTGGAGAGGATGTGGTACTCGTCGATGTAGGGACGTCCCCGGTCGAAATAGTCGGGGTTGCGCACGAGCACGACGCGCACCTTGCGCGTGTTCTCCTTGATCATGTACGGCCCCGTCCCGATCAGCCGCTTCTTGAGGTCGCCGTCCTCCTCCAGCACCTCGCGCGCGAAGATGATGGACACGGGCTCCGCGAGGTTCTGCGGAAACATGATGTTGGGCGTCTTGAGGTGGATGCGCACCGTGTACTTGTCGGGCGTCTCGATGCCTTCGATTTCCTGGAAGGTGAAGGACTGCACGCCTTCCTTGGCGTATTGCTCGTAGCAGTACTTGATGTCCGCGGCCACCAGCTCGCGCCCGTTGAGGGGCGCCACGTTGTGCCACTTCACGCCCTTACGGAGCTTGAAGGTCCATACCCGGAAGTCCGGGCTACCTTGCCAGGACTCCGCGAGGTCGCCCTTGAGGGTGAGGTCGGTCGTGTTCGCCGCCTCGTCGGAATAGGGGTAGCGCACGAGGCGATTGCTGGTGAGCGCGGCGAACTGCGAGAGCCCCACGGAGTTGGTGAGACGCGGATCGAGCACGGGCGGATCCCACGCGGAGGCGCGCGTCAGGAGCTTGCCGCGCTTGGGCGGGTTCGGGCTGGGCGGCATCCAGTCCGGGTACGGCGAGGCCGTCTGCGCGAAGGCACGACGCCGGGACGAGCCCGCGAGAAGAGGGGTGAGAGCCGCGGTGGTCCATCCCGCGCGCTTCAGGAACTCTCGGCGGGTCGCGCGGGAGCGGCTCGGGACAGGGCGCGGGTCGTGGGTCAGCATCCGGGCTCTCCTTCTTCTTGCTTCCGATCGGAGCGAAGGAAAGAGATCAGGGCCAACTCGGGGCGGCTCGCTCCACCGCACTGCCCGCGAGTGCGGCGAAGATGCCGCAGAGGCCACCGCGAGTCAAGGAGAATCGCGGGGAACTGCGCGGGAATGACAGACACAGTGTCGGCGGTTGTCGCTCTTCTGTGCCGCCGTCGTGGCCCGGGCCGCACGAATCGCCCCTCTTTGACCGCGATCACCACATCCCGGTGTGACGACGAGGACACGGGAGGGCTGGCAAGTGGATTGCAAATTCGGTGGGCCGGGCCAGACCATGCGCAATTTATTCCTCCCGCGGTCGCGCCGGTCCCGGGAGCGGCCAGTGTATAGTGGAAGTCCATGTCCAATTCCCTCGACCTGATCCGCAGGCTCGAGCAGAACGTCGGCCGCGCATTGGTCGGCAAGCCCCAGGTGATCCGGCTCGCCGTAGTCGGCCTCCTCGCCCGTGGCCATCTCCTCATCGAGGACGTGCCGGGCGTGGGGAAGACCACACTGGCCGCGGCGCTCGCACGATCCATCGGCGCCGGCTTCCAGCGGATCCAGTTCACCTCCGACATGCTGCCCTCCGACGTGATCGGGGTGAGCATCTGGGAGCCGGAGAAGAGCGAGTTCGTCTTCAAGCCCGGCCCGCTCTTCACCAACATCGTGCTCGCCGATGAGATCAATCGCACCACGCCCAAGACGCAGTCGAGCCTCCTCGAAGCCATGAACGAGACGCAGGTGTCGATGGATCATTCGACCTACCCCCTCCCGCGTCCCTTCATGGTGTTGGCGACCCAGAACCCGCGCGAGCACGAAGGCACGTATCCGCTGCCCGAGTCGCAGCTCGATCGGTTTCTCCTCCGCATTCGCGTGGGCTACCCGGATACGCCCGACGAGAAGTCGGTCCTGCGCGGGGCAGGCCAGCCGAGTCTCGACGTGCTGGTGCCCGTGCTCCAAGCCGAGGACGTGATGGCGCTTCAGGAAGAGGCCGACGGCGTGCGCGCGGACGAATCGATCCTCGACTACATCATGGCCTTGGTGGCGGCCACGCGCTCCTCGTCGCTCCTCTCGCTCGGGGTGAGCCCGCGCGGCTCCCTCGCCCTCCTGCGCGCCGCCCGCGCCCAAGCCCTCGCTGACGGCCGCGACTACCTCGTGCCCGACGACGTGAAGAGCCTGGCCGTGCCCGCCCTCGCCCACCGCGTGATGCTGAAAGGCCGGGGTGGCCAGGGCGGCGTGGATGCCGACACCGTGCTGCGCGCCATCATCCAGGACGTCCCCGTCCCCCGCTGAGCTTCACGCGGCCGTCATGAAGTGGCCCACGCTGGCGCCGCGGCTCAAGGAGAGCGAGTGGTGGTGGCGGCCGTTCCGCCCGCGGCGCACCATCTGGCCCACCCGCGATGGATGGTGGTGCCTCCTCGTGGTCATCGGGATTGGCGTGGCGGCCATCAACACCGGCAACAACCTGCTCTACCTCCTCGTCTCGCTGCTCCTGAGCCTCATCGTGGTCTCCGGCGTGCTCTCCGAGCAGTCCATGCGCGGCCTTCGCCTCGAGGCCGACGTGCCCGAGGAGATCTTCGCCGGCACCCCTGCTCTCTTCGGCGCTGTGCTCACCAACACCAAGCGCTGGCTCACCTCGTATTCCGTCACCCTCGAGCTGCTCGGGCGCGGCGCTCCTACGCGCTTCATCTATCTTCCCCGCCTCGAGGCGGGGCGCGATCGCCTCCTCACCTGGGAGGACACGCTCCCCGCGCGTGGGCGCCAGCGGCTCGCCGGGGTGCGTCTCACCACGCGCTTCCCCTTCGGTCTCTTCCTCAAGGCGAGCCGGGTGACGCTGGAGCGCGAGGTGCTGGTGTTCCCCGCGGTGCGGCCTTTGCCCACGGAGACCCTGCAGCGGCTCGTGGGCGCGGGCACCTCCGCCGTGCGCCGCCGCGGGCGCGGCCACGATCTCTACAACCTGCGCAGCTACCGCCCGGGCGACGACCCGCGCCATATCCACTGGCGCACGAGCGCCAAGCTCCATTCCTTGCTCGTGCGGGAGATGGAGGCCGAGACCACCGAGGATACGCGCATCGTCCTCACGGGCACGGGCGCTCGCAATCCCGCGCGGCTGGAGGAGGCGCTGTCGGAAGCGGCCTCGCTCACCGCCCACCTGGCGCGCACGGGCGCCGGCATCGAGCTGGTGGGCCCGGGACTCTTCGTGCGGCTCGGGCGCGGGCCCGGCCAGGCGCGGCGCATCCTCACCGCGCTCGCCCTCTACGAGCCCGGCCGGGCGTCGCGCGGTCACGACGAGAGCGCTGGAGGCGCCCTCCGGGAAATTCAGGTGGGCCTCGACTGATGTCTGCCCTTCTCGCGCTGCGCCTCGTCACCTATCTGCTCGTGGGCGTCGGCGTGGTTGCCCTCTTCCTCGCGGGGTTGCTCGATCCACTGGGCGGCGTCATCCTCACTCTCGCCCTGATCGGCAGCTGGGCCATCGACCAGGTCCGTGATCGCATGCCCGTGCGCTCCGTGTTCGGCTGGGCCCTCGTCACCACCGCGGCCTTCGCCATCGGCATCGATCTCCTCTACCTCGTCCGCAACCTGCTGGACGGCATGGTCCATCTTCTCCTCTTCCTCATCCTCCTCCGCCTGTTCCGGCGGCGGTCCCTCAAGGATCTCCGCGACGCGGGCTTCCTCTCTTTCTTCATGCTGGTGGCGGCCTCCGCCGTCACCTTCAACGTGAGCTTCCTCTTCGTCTTCATCGCCTTCCTCGTGCTCGGCACGTGGATGCTCATCCTGCATCACCTCGTGGCGGAGTCGGAGCGGGCGAGGACGGGGGCGGAGCTGGCGGGAGGCATCGGGCCGCGCAGCCCGCTCTTCCGCATGTCGCTGGTGGCTGCCGCCGCCACCTTCGCCCTCGCCGGCCTCATGTTCTTCGTCATCCCGCGGGTGGGGCAGGCGACCTTGCCCTTCCGCGCCGAGCTCGGCCGACGCATCTCGGGCTTCAGCGAACGGGTGGAGCTGGGAGCGTACGGTGAGATCGAGTCGGACCAGACGGTGGCGATGCGCGTGCGCTTCCCCGACAGCATCAAGGAGCCGCAGCTCCTGCCGAATCTCCGCTGGCGCGGGCTCGCCTTCGATCGCTTCGACGGCCGCGTGTGGGAAGCCGGACCGCGCCAGCGCGTGCTCCTCCGCCGCGGATCCTCGGGCGAGTTCGCCCTCGCCACTCCGCAGGGCAACGGCCCCATCGTGCGCCAGGAGATCTTTCTCGATCCCATCGGGGCCGACGCGGTGTTCGTGGCCCCGCGCGCCCTCCGCCTCGAGATGGGCACGGGCGCGGTGGCCATGGACGACATGGGCAGCATCGTCCTCCCCGCGATCTCGGCGCGGCTCCAGTACTCCGCTGACTCCGAGCTGGAGTTGACCCCTCCGCGCGCCCTCCGGCCGAGCGCGTGGCCGGTGGAGGTGGCGCCGCGGGGGCTCGGCCGCTTCCTCCAGCTCCCGCCGCTGCCGCCGCGCATCCGCAACCTCGCGCGCGAAGTGACGGCGGGGAGCCGCAGCCCCTACGAGGCGGCGCTGCGTCTCACCCAGTACCTCTCCTCCGAGCGCTTCACCTACACCCTCGTGCTCAAGCGAGAGACCTCGCTCGATCCCCTAGAGGAGTTCCTCTTCGTGCGCCGCTCCGGCAACTGCGAGTACTTCGCGGCCTCCCTCGCCGTGATGCTGCGCAGCGTGGGAGTGCCCTCCCGCGTGGTGGCGGGCTTCCAGCGCGGCGAGTGGAATCCCTATGGCCGCTACTTCATGGTGCGCATGAAGGACGCGCATTCCTGGGTCGAGGCGTACTTCGAGGGCGCGGGCTGGGTTACCCTCGATCCCTCACCACGCGCCGCCCTCGACGAGGCCCTCGCCCATCCCTCCGTCTTGACCCTCTACGTCGACGCCGTGCGCATGCGTTGGTACCGCTACGTCGTCAACTGGAGCCTGAAGGATCAGGTCAGCGTGGCCGCCTCCATGCATCGGGGCGCCGTCGAGTGGCACGGTGGACCTCGCGGCTGGCTCGAGTCGGCGCGCCGGCTGCCACGGGCCGCGGCGGCCGTGGCGGTGGCCGCGCTCGCTGTCGCGGGTTGGCTGCTCTGGCGTCGCTCAACTGGGCCCGCGGGGCGCGTCACGCCGGCTAGGGTGCCGCGCTTTTATGCGCGGGCCCTGCGCCTCCTTGCCCGGCGCGGCTACCGTCGCGGTCCCACCGAGACGGCGCGGGAATTCTCGTTCCGCGTGGAGGCGGCTGTTCCCGGCGCGGCTGCCGCGGTGGCTCGCCTCACCGCCGCCTACGAGCGCTGCCGCTTCGGCGCCGCCGCGCTCACCGACGAGGAGTCCGCGATCCTCGAAGCCTCCCTCGCCGCGCTCCGCTCCCGCTGATCGTCGCGCGCTCCGCCTGATTCGTGGTAGATAGGGGGAGCCTTCTGGCCCGTCAGCGCTGTCGTCGACCGGCCGGCTGATCCCCCGACGTTCACGCCCCGTGAGCCCAGAGGAGGAAGCGCGATGCGGAGTCGAGGCTGGTGTCTCACGTCGTTCCTGATGGCCCTGGCCTTGCTCGCCGAGCCCACGGCAGCGGAGGCGCAGGCCGCCAAGTATCCGACCTCGCCCGTGGTGACGCCGCCCGCGGTGGTGCGACCCGGCAAGCTCGTAGTCGCCACCAACGCCACCCTGCCGCCCGTCCAGTACATCGACGAGAAGGGCAATCTCCAGGGAATGCGCATCGAGCTCGGCAACGAGATCGCCAAGCGACTCGGCCTCGAGATGAACTGGGTCAACATCCAGTTCGACGCTCAGATTCCCGGGCTGCAGGGTGGTCGCTGGGACCTCATCGTGACCGGTCTCTTCTTCACCCCCGAGCGCGCCAAGATCATGTACCTCGTCCCCTACGAGCTCCAGGCCATCAGTGTCTCAGTGCCCAAGGGCAATCCCAAGAAGCTCACGCAGCTGACGGACCTGGCGGGGCGGCCCGTCGCGGTGGAGATCGGCGGCTACGAGGAGCGGCAGATCCGGCGCATCAACGACGAGCAGGTCAAGGCCGGCGCCAAGCCCATGGACATCAAGACCTTCAACACGTTCGCGGAATCCTACCAGGCGCTCCGCGCGGGGCAGGTAGAGGCGGTGGTGAGCGTGGACGCGGTCGCGAAGTTCTACCAGGACAAGGGCGAGTTCGAGCGCGCCATGTCCGGCATCGCGGGCTCCCCTGCCACCGTGGCCGCCAAGTCGAAGGATCTCGCTCAGGCCGTGCTCAAGGTGATGAACGACATGAAGGCCGACGGAACCTACGACGCGCTCTTCGACCGCTACGGAGTGGCCAAGGTGGCGGGCAAGACGCTGGAGCTGAAGGGCCCCGATCTGCCGTAGGCGGAGCCACCACGCGCGATGGCCGGCTGGGATTGGGCGGCGTTTCAGAAGTACCTGCTCAATCCGTATCTTCTCGAAGGCGCGTGGACGACGGTGTGGCTTTCCGTGGCCGTGATGGCCATCGGGCTCGGTCTCGGGCTGCTCGCCGCCCTCATGCGCCTCTCGCGGCATCGCGTGCCGCGGGACGTCGCCCGCTTCTACATCTGGCTCATGCGCGGCACGCCGCTCCTCGTCCAGCTCATCATCATCTACACGGGCCTTCCCCAGCTCGGCCTCCGGCTCACCGTGATCCAGTCCGCCCTCGTCGGCCTCGGCCTCAACGAAGGCGCGTACCTGGCGGAAATCATCCGCGCAGGCATCCTCTCCGTACCGCGCGGGCAATTCGACGCCGCTCGCGCGGTGGGGATGCCGTACTGGACCATGCTCCGCGTGGTCATCCTGCCCCAGGCAGCGCGGGTGATCATTCCTCCACTCGGCAACAACTTCAACGGGCTCCTCAAGACCACCTCGCTCGCCTCCGTGATCTCGCTGGAGGAACTCCTGCGGCGCTCGCAGATGCTGATCCAGCTCGAGTTCAAGGTGCTGGAGATTTTCCTCGTCGCTGCGTGCTACTACCTCGCCATGACCACGCTGTGGGGGCTCGTGCAGCGCCGCCTCGAGGCGCACTTCGGGCGTCCGTACGGCGCCGCCCCCGGCCGGCCCGCCCGAGCGATCGAGGGCACGCTCCTCGAGCAGGACGCACGCTGACATGGCCGCCGACGACCTTGCCGTCCAGGCCGTGGGCGTCCACAAGTTCTACGGTGCCCTGCACGTGCTGCGCGGGATCGACCTGGACGTGCGCCGCGGCCAGGTCGTGGTAGTTGCAGGGCCGAGCGGCTCCGGCAAGAGCACGCTGCTCCGGTGCCTCAATCACCTCGAGGCGATCCAGCGCGGGACGGTGCGCGTGTGCGGAGAGCTGATCGGCTATCGCGAGACCGCGCGAGGGCTCGTCGAGTTGCGCGACGCCGAGGTGGCACGGCATCGGCGGCGGATCGGCATGGTCTTCCAGCAGTTCAATCTGTTCCCGCATCTCACGGCCGAGGGCAACATCACCGCGGGGCCCGTGCACGTGCTCGGCGAGCCTCGCGAGCGCGCGGTCGAGGAGGCGCGGCGTCTCCTCGCCCTCGTCGGCCTTCCCGAGAAGTCACAGGCCTACCCCGCTCAGCTCTCGGGCGGGCAGCAGCAGCGTGTGGCCATTGCTCGCGCCCTGGCCATGCGGCCCGAGGTCATGCTCTTCGACGAGCCGACCTCGGCCCTCGATCCCGAGATGATCAGCGAGGTACTCGACGTGATGACGGCGCTCTCCCGGCAGGGCATGACCATGCTCGTGGTCACCCACGAGATGGGCTTCGCGCGGGCCGTGGCCGACCGCGTCGTCTTCGTGGACGAGGGCCGCGTGATCGAGGACGCGCCCCCCGCGGAGTTCTTCAACCGGCCGCGGACGGAGCGCGGCCGCGCTTTCCTCGACAAGATCCTCCACTGAAGGAGCTTGCACGGTGACGAACGGCGAGATCGGATTCGGGCTGGTGGGCACGGGCATGGCGGGTGGCTTTCACGCCAAGGAATTGCGTCACGTGCGCGGGGGCCGGCTGGTCGCCGCCTGCTCGCGCGAGCCTTCGCGGCTACAGGCCTTCGCCCGCGAGTGGTCGGTCCCGCGCGTCTACACGCAGTTCAGCGAGCTCTGCCGCGATCCTGCGGTGGACGTGGTCTGCGTGCTCACTCCCACGGGCACGCACCTCGAGGTGGCGCGAGCAGCGGTGGCGGCGGGCAAGCACCTCCTCGTGGAGAAGCCACTCGACGTCGATCTCGCCCGCGCCGACGAGATGATCCGGCTCTGCCGCGCCCATCGCACCAAGCTCGGAGTGATCTTCCAGATGCGCTTTGGCACTGTGGCCGCGCGGCTCAAGGAGGCGGTGCAGTCGGGGGCCCTCGGCCGCGTCTTCCTCGCCGATGCCGTGGACAAGTCAAGCCGCACGCCGGCGTACTACGATTCCGCGGAGTGGCGAGGGACAAAGGCCCTGGAAGGCGGAGGCTGCCTCATGACGCAGTCCATCCACATCGTGGATCTCCTCCAATACGTGGTGGGCCCGGTGCGGTCGGTGATCGGGCGCGTGGCCACCAAGCAGCACGCCATCGAGGTGGAGGACACCGCCACCGCCCTGGTGTCGTTCGAGAACGGCGCCATGGGCGTCATCGAGAGCACGTCATCCATCAAGCCGGCCCTCAAGTCGCGGCTCGAGCTTCACGGCGATCACGGCACCATCGTGGCCAACGCCCAGTACGACCAGATTCTGTTCTGGAACGTGGCCGGACAGACGGTGCCGGACGTGGCGAAGCAGGTCGCCGTCGGCGACATCGACGATCCCTGGTCGTACCCGCAGGTGCGCCACCGCATCCAGCTCCAGGACATGGTCGACGCGATCCGCGAGGACCGCGACCCTGTTCTCACCGGAGAGGACGCGCGCGTGTCCCTGGCCATCAATATGGCGATCTACGAGTCGTCGCGCACGGGCAAGGAGGTCTTCCTGAAGGACCTCGCCCCGTCCGCGTGACCGCGAGGGATTCAGTCAGGCCTGCGCGAGCTCAGGAGCGACGTCGTCTCCGGAAGGCGCACATGCCGAGCCCTGTGAGAAAGAGCGACCACGTCGCGGGCAGTGGGACGGGACCTACGTAGTCGGCCAGATCCGTTCCTACGCTCTTGAAGGCGTAGAGCACCCCGGGGATGAGGGCGAAGCCGCCGGTGGATCCGAGGAAGGCGCTGCCCGGCGTGCCGTCGCTGTTGATGGAGATGCAGTTGTTGAAGGTGCCGAGATCGCACTGGATGCGGCCGCCCGTG
>Ga0126382_10000903_pt1 | contig 11858 bp, 7 predicted proteins | sample PanSoiMetPlot_30_FD_92548 | JGI IMG/M metagenome (GOLD analysis project Ga0126382, IMG submission 92548) | Tropical forest soil microbial communities from Panama - MetaG Plot_30 | ecosystem: Environmental > Terrestrial > Soil > Tropical forest > Bulk soil | place: Panama | collected 2016-02-17 | reverse complement strand
TAAGCGAAGCCTTCGGGTTCGAAAAAGGCGTTTCCAGCAGCTTTCGCGAGGCGCCCATCTTCCTGGGCATTTTCACGTTTCTGGTTGCGCTGGGAGCGCTCATCCCCATGCTTCCGGGCCTGCCATTGATTAAGGTTCTGCTTGTCACTCAGGTAATTAACGGGCTGCTTCTGCCGATCGTTCTGGTGGCCGTGCTGCGTCTCGTAAATGACGAGGAATTGATGGGCCCACGCGTCAATGGAGTCTTCTATAATGCGGCTGCCTGGGCCACCGCAATCATAGTTTCTGCCCTATCACTGCTTTTGATTGTTGGGACAATTTTCCCGCAGATCTTTTCCTGAACGTCCTGGAAAAGTGGCTCGCCAAGCTCATCATTTGGTGATAAAAGTACGCTCCTGATGCGAAACGCCTGAGATGCCAAGCCCGAAACAACGGCGGAGATTCGTAACGTTTGTGGTGACGACGATCGTCGCCGCCGGGGCGCTTTATGCGTACCTCTCTCTGTTCGAGGCGCAGACCAGAGGGCCGATGGGGAATTTCTACAGGATTCCCATACTTATCCTCGGGGCGCTGCTTGCTTACATCGGCGTCCGCGCAGTGAATGCTGCGCTCTTCGATCTGGTTTTTCGACTCCGCCGGGGTTACGAAGCTCCGACGCTGGTCCGAAATATTTTTACTCTCATCGCTTTCGCAATTCTGTTCGTCATAATCTTTAAGGCCGAATACAGCGACGTGAACCTGGGCGCGCTCTTCACGACCTCGGCAATCTTCGGCGTAATCATCGGTCTTGCCCTCCAGGACACACTGGGAAACTTCTTCGCCGGTATTTCGCTCCACGCTGATCGTCCTTTTCAGGTCGGTGATGTGATCGTTGTCGGCCAGCAGAAGCATACTGGCGTGGTAGAGGGGATAACGTGGCGGGCAATAAAGATCCGCACCTTTCAAAACCATCTGGTCCTGGTTAGCAATAGCAACGCCGCGCGCGAGCCTATTGAAGTCGCACCCAGGATTAATCTGAACGCCCGCCTTGTTTATTTTGGCACTCTCTATTCTGACTCTCCCGCGAAGACGATTCATATTGTGCGCGAAGCCGTGCGTGACGCCGATAACGTTTCGCAACGGATTACACCCATCGTGCGAATCCGAAATCTTGGCGATTCTGCAATTGAGTGGGAACTCAAGTATTGGTTGGACGATTACGCGAAATACAACGATACAGACGCCCTCGTTCGCCAGCGCATATGGTACGCCCTGCGGCGGAGCGGCCTGACGTTCGCATTTCCCACGCGCACAGTCCACGTCGAACGAAAGCCACTTTCGCGAGTTGCCACCGCCGCTGAAGGCATTACCGACCGCCTGGCCGCCGTCGATGTGTTCTCGCCATTGTCGGCAGACGAAATCCAACGGCTCGCCGGCGCGGCAATTTGGCACGTGTTTGCGCCCGGCGAGACCCTCATCCGCGCCGGGGATGAAGGCTCGTCGATGTTCGTGGTCCATAACGGTCGCGTCCAGGTCCAGGTCAGCGAGAATGGCAGACCGCGACCGGTGGCCGTGCTTAGTGAGGGCGATTTTTTTGGTGAGATGGGATTGTTTACCGGCGAGCCTAGAACGGCCGACGTGGTCGCCCTCGATGAGACTGAGGTTCTCGAAATTCGACACGAATCAATGCAGCAACTCTTTGAGACCAACCCCAGCCTTGCGGAGTCAATCAGCTGGACCATTGCCGAGCGCCGTGCCGCGCTCGACGCTTCCCACCGAGAGGCTAGTCAAGTCAGCATTGAAGAATCAGCCGGTCTGCTTGCCTCGATAAAGCGTTTCTTTGGCCTCCGCTAAATACCGCTGAACCCTTCTCAGCCAATCTGAATTCGACCGAAGGGCGCCTGTTTTTACGGGTTTCTGCTCACTTGACAATGCTACACTCAATGTTTATTATGCGGTCGTACTCAGGGCGACCAATGGGGTCGCACACAAATCTAAGGCATGAAAGGAAGGTAGGAGGTTTTTTAGTTATGAGTATTGTTCGCTACGACCCATTTCGGGATCTGCGGAGTCTGCAGGATGAGGTAAATCGCCTCTTTAGGCAACATTGCCCGCGCGTTTGACGACGAAGGAATTGCGCGTGGGTCATGGAGCCCAAGTGTCGACATTTACGAGAACAAGGACCAGATTGTCCTCGAGGCTGAATTGCCGGGAATGAAGCGAGAAGACTTCGACATATCAGTCGAAAACAACGTCATTACGCTCCGTGGTGAGCGGCAGTTCGAAAAGAAAGACGAATCTGACAATTACCATCGCGTCGAGCGTGCGTACGGCAGTTTCACTCGTTCGTTCACGTTGCCAAACACCGTTTCAACTGAAGGTGCAACCGCCGATTATCGTAACGGTGTGTTGCGCGTGACATTGCCCAAGCGCGAGGAAACAAAGGCGCGACGCATCGAAATCAAGGGAGAGAGCGCAGAAGCTCCTAAGACCATCGAAGCCAAAGCAGAAGGTTCCAGGGCAGCGGCCGGCAGAGCCTAACGCGCACATTAAGAGTCTTCCGCGGGGGGCGATGGTTTTTGCCATTCGCCCCATTTATTTTCCATAGATCACGGCGCAGAGAGACATTAGTCATAATTGACATCACGATTTCATTAATGAACTGATAAGTTTGGCGGCGGGGTTTACGAAATGAGACTAGATAAATTCACACTTCGGGGACAGGAAGCCATTCAGGCGGCCATCGAACTCGCGGAACGCAATCAGAATCAGCAAGTCGAGCCCGAACACATCTTGTGTGCAATGCTCGAGCAGGCCGAGGGAATCGTCCGCCCCTTGCTGGGCAAACTCGGCGCCAACGTCCAGGTTATCAAGAACGATTGCGAAGCGGCAGTAGGACGGTTTCCACGGGTACAGGGAGGCCAGCAGTACTTTAGCCCGCGTTTGACGCAATTGTTCACCGCCGCGCAGAAGGAAGCCGAGAGAATGAAGGACGAGTATATCTCGACCGAACATTTGCTCCTGGCGATCGCTGACGAGAAGGATGGCAACGCCGGAAAAATTCTGCGGCAGCACGGCATCAATCGCGATGACCTATTAAAAGCGATCGAACAGACCCGCGGCGGTACTCGCATTACTGACCAAAATGCCGAGGCGAATTACCAGGCATTGGCGAAGTACGCGCGCGACCTGACGGACCTTGCACGGCAGGGAAAGCTCGACCCGGTGATCGGCCGTGATGACGAGATTCGGCGAACGATACAAGTCCTCTCGCGCAGAACGAAAAACAACCCTGTTTTGATCGGCGAGCCCGGTGTCGGCAAGACCGCCATTGTTGAAGGCTTGGCGCAACGAATCGTTTCCGGCGACGTCCCGGAGACGCTTCGGAACAAACGGCTCGTGGCGTTGGACCTTGGCGCAATGCTCGCCGGTGCGAAGTATCGCGGTGAGTTTGAAGACCGATTGAAAGCGGTCCTGAAAGAAATCGAGAACGCCCAGGGTCAAATCATCTTGTTCATCGACGAACTCCACACGCTGGTCGGCGCCGGTGCCGCGGAAGGGGCTATCGATGCTTCCAATATGTTGAAACCAGCCCTGGCACGCGGCGATCTTCGTTGTGTCGGAGCGACCACGCTCAATGAATATAAGAAGTATATCGAGAAAGACGCTGCTCTCGAGCGACGCTTTCAGCAGATCTATGTAGGCGAGCCTTCCGTCGAAGATACAATCGCGATCCTGCGCGGCCTGAAAGAGCGATACGAAGTACATCATGGCGTGCGCATCAAAGATTCGGCTATCGTTGCTGCGGCGACGCTTTCCAACCGCTACATTACAGATCGCTTTCTGCCTGACAAGGCCATCGACTTGATCGACGAAGCAGCCTCGCGCCTTCGGATTGAGATTGATTCTCTGCCTCAGGAAATTGATCAGGTCGAGCGCGAAACTATGCAGCTTGAAATCGAGCGTCAGGCGCTTCAGCGCGAAGAAGACGAGCGGTCGAAAGGACGTCTGCGCGAGATTGAACAACGGATCGCAGACCTCAAAGAAAAATCTTCCGGCATGAAAGCAAAGTGGCAGACGGAAAAAGAGCACATCGAAACTATGCGCAAGTTGAAGGCTGAATTGGAGCAACTGAGACTCCAATTGGACCAGGCGCGCAATGCGGGTGACCTGGCGCGGGCTTCCGAGATTCAATACGGAAGAATTCCGGAAATTGAACGACAACTTGAAGCAGAGCAGCTCGAACTCGGGAAGATCCAACAGGATGGCGTCACTTTGAAAGAGGAGGTTGACGAAGAGGACGTCGCCGAAGTGGTAGCGAAGTGGACTGGCGTCCCCGTCTCGAAAATGCTTGAAGGGGAGATGCAAAAACTCCTGACGATGGAAGAACGTCTGCGTCAAAGAGTTATTGGGCAGGATGAGGCGCTGACCGCAGTGGCGAACGCCGTCCGGCGTGCACGGGCCGGGTTACAGGATCCGAATCGACCAGTCGGATCGTTCATTTTTCTCGGGCCGACGGGCGTCGGCAAAACTGAAACTGCGCGCGCTTTGGCAGAGTTCCTGTTTGACGACGAACGCGCAATGGTGCGGCTCGACATGTCCGAATACATGGAGAAACATGCGGTTGCGCGCATGATTGGCGCGCCGCCGGGTTACGTTGGTTACGAGGAAGGCGGCCAACTGACTGAAGCCGTTCGACGGCGGCCTTACAGTGTCATTCTCTTTGACGAGATCGAAAAAGCACATCCAGACGTATTTAATGTGCTACTCCAGATTCTGGATGATGGCCGGCTGACGGACTCGAAAGGCCGAACGGTCGATTTTAAGAATACTGTGCTGATTATGACTTCGAATCTCGGTTCAAGAGAGATCCAAGCCGTCAGTGATGACGAGAAACAGGTTGGGGAAGCAGCCACGCAGGTGCTTCGCGACCACTTTAAACCTGAGTTTCTCAACCGGATCGACGATATCGTGATTTTCCATCGGTTATCGCGCGATCAAATCACGCAGATTATTGACGTGCAGCTCGAGCGTCTCAGAGCGATGTTACGCGAGCGGAATATATCGCTGGTTTTGGAGGATTCGGCCAGGGAGTTACTGGCCCGCGAAGGTTACGATCCACAGTTTGGAGCGCGCCCCCTGAAACGGGCGATCCAAACTCTCATACAGAATCCATTGGCGATGAAACTATTGCAGGGAGAAATCCTGCCGGGGCAGACTGTTGTGGTTTCAGCTTCCAACGGGGAGCTCCGATTTACTCCGCAGAGGGCGGCGGTTGCTGCATAAATTGTGGCGAATGTGATGGATTACTTTCGGTCAGTGTCGCTGGCAAGCCGTTTGCTTGTTTGCCACGCGGAAGATTCTTGTTGCACTGAAACGCAACGATGCATATGCTCTGAAACATCAAATGGCGCGAGCGAATGCGCAATTTGAAAGCCCGAAACGGAAATTGAAATGGCGGATTTAGAAGCATATCGCGAAAAGTTTGGAGAGAGCGGCCAGCGGGTTTTGCAGAGCGCGCTCGGTGAGTCAAAGCGTAGAGACCAAAACTACATCGCGATCGAACATATCATCCACGCTTTAGCAAAAGAAGAGCCCGAGCTCTTCAATTCCACCATTCGAAGTCTGGCCATCGATCCAGATCTGGTGCGAAGCAAAATCGATAAGCGACTCGACAATGCGCGCCAGCACGTTGGTAAAGGCGTCCGCATCGCGCCGGACACGACCGATTTATTCAAACGGGCGACGGAGCGGGCTCGGTCGCGTGGCCGCAAGACAATTGAAGCCACAGACATTTTTGATGTGCTTTCCAAATACGACAATCCGCTAATCGAAGTCCTAAAAACTTTGGGAGCAAAACCGGAAGCGGTGGTCGAACACGTGCGTTCAAACGTCGACGTCCGGGAGCAACAGGACGAGCAGTATCGAAAGAAATTCGAACTGCCTGCTTACCTGAAACATTTTGGTCTGTCGCTCAATCGCATGGCGCGCAACGACAAGATTCCGCCGACGATCGGTCGCGAGCAGGAGATCCAGCAAATCATCGAGATCCTCTGTCACCGCGAGCGCGCTAATTCACCAATGCTCGTGGGCGAACCAGGGGTCGGCAAAACTGCGGTCGTCGAAGGACTGGCCCGGTTGATCGAGCTCGAGCCACAGAAGGTCCCGGCTCGTCTTCGTAACGCCCACATCGTGCAACTACAAATGGGTGGCATCGTCGCCGGCACAATGCTGCGGGGGATGTTTGAAGAACGAATCAAAGGGATCATCGATGAAGTAAAAGAGCGCGACAATTTGATTTTGTTCATCGACGAAGCGCACACAATTATCGGCGCCGGCGCCGCCCTGGGAACGTCGTCAGATGCCGCAAACATGTTCAAGTCAGCGCTTGCCAAAGGCGAGCTTCGTATTATCGGCGCGACCACGTTGAGCGAATACAAGGAATACATCGCGGAAGACGAGGCCCTGGCGCGACGCTTCCGGCTGGTGAAAGTTTCCGAACCTTCAATTGGAGAAACGCGGGAGATCCTGCTCGGTCTGCGTCCGAGGCTCGAACGAAACTATTCCGTGCAAATCTCCGACGAGGCAATCAACACGGCGCTGGAGATGGCGCCAAAGTATATACGGAACCTTCATCTCCCGGACAAAGCGATTGGCTGGCTCGACACCGCGGCGGTGAAAGTCGAAATCAACGAACCGCATACGATGATCGTCAAGCCTGAGCACGTCATCGAGGTGATTTCTCAGGAATCGCGGATTCCCCGCGACATGATCTTTCGCGACACGACAGATCGCTTTGCCCTGACTGAGGTGCAACTATCGCGGCGGGTGATCGGTCAGAAGGAAGCCATCAAAGCGGTCGCGCAACGGTTGCGTCTGAATAAAGGGCCGTTGAAAGAATCGCATTACAAGCCCGACGGCGTATTGCTCTTCCTCGGACCGACTGGCGTCGGCAAGACTGAACTGGCGAAGGCAGTCGCCGAGTTCATGTTTGGCGACGAGCACAAAATGGTTCGCCTCGACATGTCCGAGTACAGTGAAGGCACGGTCAGTATCGAGAAGCTAATCGGCATGCCGCGGGGGATTGTAGGTTCTGAGCGCGGCGGCATTTTGACTGAACAACTGCGCGAGAATCCCTACACGGTGCTGTTGCTGGATGAAGTCGAGAAGGCCACGCCTTATCTGATGAACTTATTTTTGCAGGCCTTCGATGAAGGATGGCTCACCGATGGACGCGGCCGGCGCGTTTACCTGTCCGACGCGATCGTCATCATGACTTCTAACCTGGGCTCGGAGAGCTTCAAGAAATACGAAAAGCCGCTTGGCTTTGGCACGAAGACAACCAACGACTTCCGCTCAGTGAAGAAGGAAATCATGAAAGCCGCCGAGCAGCGTTTCTCGCCAGAGTTTCGTAACCGGATCGACGAGATAGTCGTCTTCGCCCCACTGACGATGGACGAAGTGAAACAGATCGCCGAACTTTACCTGGACAAGACGCGGCGACAGATGAAACGACAGGGTAAGTCATTCGAGATCACCGATGCCGCTATCGACCTGGTGACGGAAAAAGGTTTCAGCACGCAATATGGCGCTCGCTTTCTGAAACGCTACATTGATGAACACGTAAAGCTCCCCATCACCACAATGTGGAAACAGGGATCGAAATTCGCAATTGACGTTGAAGATGGCGAAATCGTGGCCAAGATCGTGCCGCGGATTCTGGTGCACAAAGACAAACCTGATACTAAGGTGTAATGCCGGATTTTCAGGTTGACGAAAAAGAGCCTCGGGGTTCCGTTGAGGCTCTTTTCTTTTTGTGCTGTAATGAAAATCCACCGGTAGCCCGGTACCAGACGTCTCAGTCATGCGATCTTCTGTATCCTTCAAGATTAGCCTGACAATCTTCACCGCGATCCTTGTCTGTGCGACACTGCTTTTCGCTCAGAACGAGAAGTCTTCGACACCAGACGACAAGGCCGAGCAGATTCTCGGAAAAGCGATTCAGGCAGTTGGCGGTAACAACTTTTTGAAGGTTCAAACGGTAACGGGCCGCGGTTTCTTCACCGAGTTCAAAGACGGCAGTCCGACGGTCCCCAATAAATTTATCGACTATATCGCCTACCCCGATCGCGAGCGCACCGAATTCACTGGCGGCGGCGCCCGCACAATTCAGGCTAACGTCGCTGATAAAGGCTGGTTGTTTGATGGCGCTGCCCGCACGCTGAAGGATCAGACGGCGCAGCAGATAGACGAGTTCCGGTTCGGGATGATGACCAGCATGGAGAACGTGCTGCGTGGCTGGTGGAAGCCGAAGGGTGCAACGTTGAGCTATGCCGGCCGGCGCGAAGCCGGCCTCGGACGGCGCAACGAGACCGTAAAACTGACGTATCCGGACGGTTTCTGGGTGGAATATGAGTTCGCCGCAACCGACGGGACGCCCGCCAAGGTGCTCTATAAGCGAAAGCTGAAGAACCCTGACACGGATGAAGTCGTAGAGGTTGCGGAAGAGGACCGTCTATTCAAGCATGTCAGCATCGACGGTGTCCTAACCCCATTTATCATCGATCACTTTCGCAATGGCGTGCAGACCAGCCGCATTAATTACGAATCAGTCGAATACAACAAGCCGCTCCCTGACACTCTGTTTGCCAAACCCGCAAACATCAAAGCTATTAAGTAAACCGACGGCCGATTTTGGCGGCAGTTTTACGGATATAATCCTTCTGCGCTTTCCGTTGCAACGGGAAATAACCCGCTTTTTATCATTTGATTGCTTAAAAAATAGCGGTCTTTAGTTGCGTCAAATCCGCAGTTGCGACTATGCTGCGCGCCTCGGGTTAGCTTTCTAAGTCCAGCCGCACCGAAAAACTGACGGGGGTGGATTGACTGAGTAGTTGAGGCACACATCAACTGCGTTGCCACTAAGAGCACGGCAATCTGAATTTTGGGAATTCCGACGGAAACGCCGCGTGGTTAAAGAAAGCTACGCCCGTTTTTGCAGCCGGAGAATCCCTAGAGGATTAGCAACGCCGTAAGCGTGGCTTCTACGAGCGTTCTTACATCAATCGGATCCGCCGCGGGAGGGCTGTTCGTTTCTCCCGGGTGACTCGAATCGCCGGTGGTGATCAGAGTCGCGGAACATGGGGGACCCATTGACGTTTCACCAGGATTGCACCCTTGGGCTTGGGCGAAACCCGGCGAGAGTGATGCGAACGTCAATATGACAGCCCAAAGCAGTCTTTTGAGGTTTTTCATTCTTTCTCCTTTGATTGATGAAGTGATGGCAAGCTTGCGAGATTCTCAATGACAAAGCGTGTGATTCACATAGCGAACCTCCGAGCCAACATTGGCGCTTTAATGGCGCAAAGATTTTATCATCCCTTAAGAAAGGTATACCTCACATGAAGTTAACTCCCCAAATAACGGCCTCAGTTAAGCGAAATGGGGATTTATCTCGCACCGAGAGGGCTGAAGCAGCTTGTAGGCTGGCAAAAACGTTCGAAAGAGCTGGCGACTACGAGAGCGCTCATCAAGCGATAGTCGAATTCTGGCCCGATCGTTTCGGAATGCCCAAGCTAGAAAAACTTGACAAACAGATTGCTGCAGAAGTGCTACTTCGAGCAGGCAGTTTGGCGGGAGCTCTCAGCAGCGGTGATCAAGCGGGCGGCCAGGAAATCGCGAAAAATCTACTCACGCGCAGCATTGAAAGCTTTGAACAACTACATGATCTGATAAAGAGCGCCGAGGCTCGTACTGATTTGGGAATTTGCTATTGGAGAGAGGGATCCTTTGACGAGGCACGCATCAATCTGGACAAGGCATTGGAGCTTCTCAATGATTTCAATTCTGAACAACGTGCGGTCACCTTAATATGGGCCGGAGTGGTGAGGATGGACGCCGGGCAGTTACATGAAGCTTTGCACGTCTATCAGGAAGCAGCTCCTGTGATCGAACAAACAACAGATGATGCGATCAAAGGTACGTTTCATAACGATTTTGGACTTGTGTTGCGACGGCTAGCTACGCCTGAAAATAGAGATGACTACGTCGATCGAGCACTTGTGGAATATGCAGCTGCAAGTTTTCATTTTGAACGGGCAGGAAATAATCGTTATTTGGCAGGTGTGGAAAACAATCTTGGATACTTGTTCTACAGTATCGGGCGATATGAGGACTCTCACAATCACCTCGACCGCGCTCGTCACCTTTTCTTTGAACTGGAGGACCAACGAACAATAGCTCAGATTGATGAGAATCGCGCCCGTGTTTTTCTCGCCGAAGGACGTCTCAAAGAAGCTGAACGAATTATTCGCTCGTCGGTGAAGACTCTGGAAAAGGGCGGCGAGCAGGCGCTATTGGCCGAGGCGCTTACTACCCAAGCCGTCATCCAGGCCAGACTCAGAAACTATTCGCGCAGCAAAGTACTACTGCAACGCGCAACCGAGATTGCCCAAACCGCCGGGGACCTGGCCGGCGCCGGCAAAGCGCAGTTAAGCATGATCGAAGAACTGAGCGGACAAACTCCGGCACTCGAGCTGGGCGTCATTTTCGAAACTGCTGCTGAGCTTTTGGATCGCTCCCAGGATCCATCCACCAACCAACGCCTCATTGCGGCCGCGCGGAAGATCCTCGCCCTGATGACTGCCGAGCACAATCGCGGCCTGAAGATCGAACCGGTTTCCTGGGAAGGCTTCTCGTTACGACGTGAAATCAAGAGAATTGAAAAGGTAGTAATCGAGCAGGCGCTGCGCGACGCCGGTGGATCAGTCAGCAAGGCCGCCCACCTGCTGGGTTTCAAACATCATCAGAGCCTCATCGCGCTTATTCAGGGACGTCACAGCGATCTTCAGGATCAAAGGTCAGTAGTTCGCCGCCGCCGGCGTCATCTGGTTTCTAAACGCAGCCCGGCGGGTCTGTCGACAGCTGCGCGCGTCCCCGCTTCAGGCAAGGCGATTACAGTCCTGCACGTCGAAGACAATCGAGCAGTTGCCAGAGTCGTTCGCGATCAGCTCGTCGGCGAGCGAATGCACGTCGAATCCTGCGTGAACGGCTTGATGGCCCTGGAGATTCTGAAAACGCCCGCTCGCTATGACGTCCTGGTCGTCGATGACAACTTACCGGGCTTGAGCGGACTCGAACTTGTCCTCAGGGTGAAAAGCATCGCCCATCGCAGCACGCTACCGATCATCATGTTGTCCGGTGCTGATTGCGAAAAGGAAGCGTGGCGCGCCGGAGTCGACGCTTTCCTTTTGAAACCGAACACGGTTGATCAACTCGCAACGACCATCAGCCGCGTAATGAACCATCACGAAAAGACACCCAAGGCTCGCGGCAACCACTAACCACGTTCCTCCTCACGCTCTCCACCGGGCCAGTTTTCCAAAACACCGGTCACTGATGACCGTCGGGACCATCGCCTGCCCTGATCGTCGACAATTACTTCGTTCGTGTTCGTGTCGACGGTGCGCCTGAGCTTTCCGGCGAATTACCTGGGCAAAGTTCCGCAGGATTGCGAGAAAACTCACACCGCAACCCGGTTTGTCATCGGAATGTCACGTGAAATCTTTCACGTTCTGTCGGCACATTCCTTGCTCAACCACTCGCGCGGGGAAAGAGAAGGTGTAGCAGTTATCACGCGATTTCATTGACTGCGGAAACCATTGAGTTGGTAATCCGCGGCCCCCTGATTACTGGTAGTTTTGCCAGTTTTGCTCGCCTTCGGTTTCATCAGATCATTCACAAAATATCCGACTCTTTCACCCCTGGAAGGAGGCTTCAGTTGAAACTGACCAAAACTATTAAGACGCTTCTCGTCTGCGGGTCAGTGTTGGGCGTAGGGTTGTGTCTGGCATCAGTCAGAAGTTCACAAGCTGTTGTTT
>Ga0126382_10000902_pt1 | contig 11861 bp, 9 predicted proteins | sample PanSoiMetPlot_30_FD_92548 | JGI IMG/M metagenome (GOLD analysis project Ga0126382, IMG submission 92548) | Tropical forest soil microbial communities from Panama - MetaG Plot_30 | ecosystem: Environmental > Terrestrial > Soil > Tropical forest > Bulk soil | place: Panama | collected 2016-02-17 | reverse complement strand
TGGTACGTGCACCGACTTCTGCAGGGCGCCAAGCCGGCCGAACTGCCGATCGAGCAGGCCACCAAGCTGGAGCTGACGATCAATCTCAAGACCGCCAAGACGCTGGGGCTCACAATTCCGCCCGGAGTGCTCTCTATCGCCGACGAGGTGATCGAATGAGACGGCGCGAGTTCATCACGCTAATCGGCGGCGCGGCGGCTGGGTGGCCGCTCGCGGCGCACGCGCAGCAAGCACCGGTCCCGCGCATCGGAATCATCGACGATGCGCCGATGTGGCATAGCTTCCGTCAGGCCCTGCGCGAACTCGGTTACGTCGAAGGCCAGAGCATCAACTACGAGTACCGGTACAGCGAGGGCGTGCCCGACCGCCTCGCGGCCGTGGTAGGCGAGCTTGTCCGCCGGCCGGTCGACGTTATTGCGGCCTACGGCACGCCGCCCGTGGAAGCGGCCAAGGCGGCGACGAAGACAATCCCGATCGTGATGGTCGGGGTCGCCGATCCGGTGCGCACCGGTCTGGTGGTGAGCCTCGCCCGCCCCGGCGGCAATATTACCGGCAATACCGTGCTTAGCCCCGACCTCGGTGCCAAACGGTTGCAGCTCCTGCGCGAGGCGATCCCAACGGTGGCGCGCGTCGCCTATCTCACCAACCACGCCAACGCCGCCACGTTTGAGGTGCTGGCCGAGCTCAAGCGTGCAGCCGCGACCACCGGCATGGCGCTGATCGGGGTCGAGTTCAGCAGTGCTTCCGACTTCGACGCTTCGCTTGCCGTCGTGGTGCGGGAGGGCATCGAGGTGCTGTTGGTGAGCAATGATCCGTTCCACCAGCTGCATGTCGACCGGATCATCCGCTTTCTGGCGAAGAACCGGATTGCCGGTATGTTCCAGGCCAAGGAGAACGTGGCGGCCGGGGGCCTGATCGCCTATGGGGCAAGCGTGCCCGACCTATTCCGGCGCGCCGCCGCCTACGTGCACCGCATCCTGCAGGGCGCCAAGCCCGCCGATCTGCCGGTCGAGCTGCCGACCAAGTTCGATTTGGCGATCAACCTCAAGACTGCGTCTGCGCTCGGCCTCCGCCTTCAACCGTTGCTCGTCGCCCGCGCCGACGAGGTGATCGAATGAAACGCCGAGAGTTTATGACGCTTCTTGGCGGCGCGTCGGCTTGGCCGCTCGCGGCGCGCGCGCAGCAGTCGGCGATGCCGGTGATCGGTTTTATTCACCTTACATCGCGCGAACAGACCCGCGATTACCTCGCCGCATTTCATCAAGGTCTCGGTGATACCGGTTACGTGGAGGGTAGGAACGTTGCGATCGAATACCGGTGGGGACAGGGCCAAAACGATCGACTGCCAATGCTGGTCGCCGAGTTGGTTCGCCGGCAGGTGACGGTCTTCGTTACACTCGAGAGCACACTTGCTGCGCTCGCGGCGAAAGCGGCGACCCAGACGATTCCGATTGTTTTTATGCAAGGTGCCGATCCGGTCCGGATCGGTCTTGTTGGCAGCCTCAACCGGCCCGACGGAAATCTCACAGGCGTCAATCTATTTTTGGCTGAAGTGGCCGGAAGGCGTCTTCAGTTTCTCCTCGAAACGGTGCCTTCGGCGAATTCGATCGCCTACCTCCGCAACCCGACCAACCCAATTTATGCCGAGAGTGAAACGAAGGAGGTGGAAGATGCAGCTCGTGTTCTTGGAGTGCGCCTGTTGTGGACGAATGCAAGTCGCCTTAGCGAGATCGAAACGGCGTTTGCGAATTTCGCCCACCAGCCCGTTGATGCGGTGTTCGTGAGCGCCGACGGCTTTTTTCTTACCAATAGCGATCACATCGTAGCGCTGGCAGCCCGCCACGCAGTGCCAGCTATCTACGGCTGGCGACAGGCCGTAGAACTCGGCGGTCTCATGAGCTATGGAACGAGATTTCCCGACGCTTGGCGGCAGGCCGGCGTCTACACCGGCCGGATTCTCAAGGGCGAAAAGCCCGCCGACCTGCCAGTGCAGCAGGTCACAAAAATTGAGCTGGTTATCAATCTCAAGACCGCGAAGACGCTCGGGACTACGTTTCCGCTGAGCTTGCTTGGTCGCGCCGACGAGGTGATCGAATGAGGCGCCGCAACTTCATCACGCTGCTCGGCGGCGCGGCGGCGGCGTGGCCGCTGGCGGCGCGCGCGCAGCAGCCGGGCAAGCTGCCGAGCATCGGGTTCCTGGGCGCCAGCACGTCTTCGAACTGGAGCCACTGGACCGCCGCCTTTGTGCAGCGGCTGCGCGAGCTCGGCTGGATCGAGGGTCGCACAATCGCGATCGAGTATCGCTGGGCGGAGGGACGCACCGACCGCTATGCCGAGCTTGCGGCCGAATTCGTCAGGCTCAAGGTTGATGTCATCCTGACGGTGGGAACCGTGGCTGCCGCCACAAAGCAGTTAACCTCGACGATCCCGATCGTGTTCGCGCTGGCGGGGGACCCGCTTGGAAGTGGCCTGGCGGCGTCACTCGCGCGACCGGGCGGCAACACCACCGGCCTGTCGTTGCAGTCCAGCGATCTTGCCGGTAAACGGCTCGAGTTGCTGCGCGAGGTGCTGCCCGACCTCCGTCGGTTGGCGATCATCGCCAATTTCGACTCTTCCAGCGCCGTGCTGGAGATGGCCGAAGCGCAGGCAGCAGCCGGCAAGCTTGGCCTCGACGTCGACGTGCTGGAAATCCGGCGCGCCGAGGAGATCGTGCCCGCGTTCGGAAGACTCAAAAACGGCGTGCAGGCTCTCTATTTGTGTCCCGACCCCCTGGTCAATGCCAACCACGCTCGCATCAACGCCTTGGCGCTGAGCGCGCAATTGCCGACGATTAATCCCTTCCGCGATTATCTCGAAGCGGGAGGTTTCATGTCCTACGGAGCAAACAATGCGGACCTGTTCCGCCGCGCTGGTGACTATGTCGACAAGATTCTGCGCGGGGCAAAGCCGGGCGACCTCCCGGTCGAGCAGCCCACCAAGTTCGATCTCGTCATCAACCTCACGACCGCCAAGGCACTCGGCCTGACCATCCCCGAGTCGTTCCTGCTGCGCGTCGACGAGGTGATCGAGTAGAAGCGCGCGAGAACCAGGGTGAGACGCCAGCGGGCGCTTTCTGCTATTTCCGCAATGCAAGTTCGCCGAGAAACGCGGACAGATCATCCACCTTATCGAGCGCCCACAGCGACCGAAGGACCGCGTCGGTCTGCTCTGTCGGCCAATGCTTGCCGACATTGCCTTTGAATTTCCGATCGACATCGGCTCTGGTCATTGGCCGTCCGGGGAAGCCGGGCGCGTGGTCGACCTCACGCGTAATCCGCTGGCCATCGGAGAGGATGGCCGTCACGCGTGTGGGTACCGCTCCTCCGGTCCGCGCAGTGAGCGCAGGATCTTCGGCGACCTTGATCTTTTGCATGAAGGCAAGAACCGCAGGATCGCGAAACTTCTGCGGTGCAAAGCTTTCGTCGGTGATATCGCCGTCGAACATCGCTCGCGCCGCGATGTAGGGAAGGCTGTGGTCGGCAGTCTCCCTGGTTCCTGGCGACCACTTCTCCGGCTCGCTGCCGGTCCGCTGGTAGCCCCTGCGGGTCGTCGCGATCTCGATCGCCGAGATACGATCAAGCGAGCCCACCTCCTTGGCGACTTCGATCGCGGCGACGATTGCGGTCTGAGTGTAGATCACCGCTGGGTAGGGCTTCAGACTGCATTGATGGATCCGAAATCGGACGCTGCCCCGGCCGAACGCTTCGACGTCGACATCGGCAGGGCCGGCCACTTGCTGAAAGAAGCCGGAGCGCCCCTCGAAAATGGGCGCCGGACCACTGAGACCTGCGCGCGCCAGCATCGCAGCGAATACCGCGTTGCGCCCCGCTTCGGCAGCTGCGATTCCTTTCCAGTCCGATAGCGCTCCCACCCGCGTTTGCGCCAGGGGAATGTGGTCGTTGACGGCAAGACTGACCGCATGGGTCAGCTGCTCCGGGCCGAGCTTCATCAGCCTGCCGGCAGCGAGCGCCACGGCCGGAAGACCGAGCAAGGGGGGATCCCAGCCGCGCGCCGCGATATCGAGAGCATCGACCAGGCGGCAGTTCACCTCATAGGCGATGGCGATTGCGGTGATCAGTTCCCGGGCGCTCGCGCGCTCAGCTTCCGCAACCGCGAGACATGCCGCAATGTTGTCGCTCGGGTGAACGGCGAACCGGCCGACATATGTGTCGTTGAAGTCGAGGTAGCGGGCCGCGGCGCCGTTCGCAAAAGCAGCCAGGTCCGGGGTCGAGCGCCGATCGGTGCCGATGATGGTCGCCGGACCGGGCACGGCAAGTGCGACCTCGCGGCAAATGCGGACCGGCCTCTCGTCCAACGCGCCGATTCCGCAGCCGATGGTATCGATGACATGGGTCTTGACCCGTTCGATGGTCGCTGCGTCGAGATCCTCGTAGCGCAGGCCGTGGGCATAGGTTGCGAGCCGATCCCCGAGCGGGCGTTCACGTTGCTCCGATGGAGATGGGGGCTGGAGATTTTGGGTCATTGCATATCCTGGGGCGAGCGGGAGCGCGACTGCACCGGCGGCCAAATGCAGGAACTTGCGGCGGCGAAGCGTCATGTGTCTCCCCCTGCGTCATCTCAGAATACTCGATCGGGTGGTCAAGACCAGATCCGCGGTGATCGCCGACGAGGTGGAGCAGACCGGCACCATCGACCCCGCGACGGCCTATCCGCGCGAGCTGGTCCAGCGCTCGAACCCTCCGCCACCGCCGTCACGCGGCCACCTCCTTGGCCATCAATGACGGCGAGATTTTCTCACCTCGGCCTGCTTCTCGAAGCCACACGCTTGTTCCTGGACGGCTGCGTGATCGGGAACACTTCATCCATGTATTCGGCGAGTGCCTCGCGAAAGCTTTCGGCATAGCGAGGAATCGGACGCCGGGTGTCCCACTGGATGACCAAGCCCTCCCGGAGCGGTTTGCGCCGATGCGTGACGCGGACGATTCTCAGCGCATAGCGATCCGTTCGCAGGAGCGACGGAATGATCGCGACACCCTGTCCGGCTTCGGCAAGCGCAAGCACGGTGTGCGGCGCTCGACTTTCAAAAGCGATGATCGGCTTGACGTTCGCCAGGCGGCAAGCCGCATTGAATTGCACTCGCACCGAATAACCGGCCTCCAGGAGGAGCAGAGGATAGGGTGCAAGCTGCGCGATATCGATAACCTCCGCGGGACCGAAGTGGAACGACGGACCGCCAGCGGCCAAAATGTCGTCCGGCGGTAACGAACGGCTCGCGAGCCACGGCTCGACCCCTTGATCGTGCCTGATCCCAAGGTGAACCTCTCCGCGTTCCAGAAGCGTCACTTGGGCGGGTCCGAGTGCCTCAGTCAGCTTGACCTGCACGTTGGGAAAGCGTGCGGCGTATCGAGGCAGGAATGTCGATAACGCGCTCTCGATCATTTGCGGCGAGGCAGCCACCTTCAATACCCCGCTGTCTCCACGCCGGAGCAACTCTACCCGCTGGCTCAGCGAACTAACCTGGCCAAGGACGCCGCGGCAATCTCCCAGCAACTCATCGCCGACGGCAGTCAGGACAAGACGGCGCCCGACGCGATCAAAGAGCCTAACACGCAGCTCCTGCTCCAGTTCGCTGACCTGTCGCGAGAGCGCCGACTGGCTGATGCGCAGCTGCAGCGCCGCTTTTGACACCGTGCCCAGTTCGGCCACGGCGACGAACGTTCGCAGGCGTCTCAGGTCCATGCGCGCTTATCTCCAAATTGCATAACGATCTATAAGAATTATGCATTGGACGCAGGATCGATCCTGGGCATATCGTCCGCGCAAGCGTCAGTCAACACACATACGACAAGCCGCGATGAAGCCCCGCCCTCGTCGCGGAGCGGATGGTCTTTGTTCGCGCGCGAGGCTCATGCACACCGGACCCGAACGATAGGAGGACACAATGATGGAACGTGCACTTCGTTCCGGGACACTGCAACGGCCAGGCGGAAGAGGATGGGTAACTTCATCCGTGCTGCTCGTTGGACTGCTCACTGCCGCATCCGTCGTCCGTGCCGACACCATTCCCGAATGGAACCAGATCACGGCAAATACCCTGCAGGCAGGCAAGGCGGGGACCGCCCTCGCCCAGAGCCGGGTCTATGCCATGGTGCATGGCGCGATGTTCGACGCCGTGAACGCCATCGATCGCCGCTATCACTCTTATGCCGCCGACTTGAGGGCGGACTCGAGCGCATCCCAGCACGCCGCGGCCGCTGCTGCCGCACACGCCGTGCTCGCGGACCTCTATCCGATGCAACGGCAGGCGCTCGACGCGTCGCTGGCGGCAACGTTAGCCACGGTTCAGGACGGTCCGGCGAAGACCGCCGGTACAACGCTCGGCAAGGCGGCGGCCGAGAACATGCTGGTACTGCGCCGCAACGACCGGATGGACGACAAAGCTGCCTACGCACCCAGAAGCGGGTTGGGTGCCTGGCAGCCGCCCGCGACAGCCGAGCCGATCGGCACGCATTGGGGATCGGTTACGCCGTTCACCCTCAAGCGCGTACAGGACTTCGAGTTCCCGGGCCCACCGCCGCTGACGAGCGCGCGCTACGCGCAGGACTTCAACGAGGTCAAAGCGGTCGGAGCGAAGAACAGCAAGCAGCGCACGGCGGAGCAGACGGCCATCGCCATCCTGTGGGAGCCCACAAGCCCGCTCACCTACAACGCTGCCCTGCGCGCGATGCCGGAGCTCAAGCGGAAGGACATCGTCGAGCAAGCCAGGCTCTTCGCACTGATGAACATGGCCGGGTCGGACGCACTCATTGTCGGCTGGGCGGCCAAGTACCGGATCCTGTTCTGGCGTCCGGAGACCGCGATCCGCAACGCCGGCACTGTCCGCAACCATGAAACTTCCGCCGACCCGGCGTGGGTGGGCTTGCGCTCACCGTTTCCCGCGCACCCGGAATATCCGTCCGGCCACGCACTTTTTACCGGCGTGGCCGAGGCGGTGTTGCGCGATTTCTTCGGGACCGACGCGAAGACGATCACGGTCACCAATCCGGATGAGAAGATCACGCGGACGTTCGCGAGCTTTTCGCAGATGGCGAAGAGCGTCGAGGACGCGCGCGTCTGGGCAGGGATTCACTTCCGAAGCTCCGACATTGACGGCACGGAAATGGGCCGACGCATCGCGGAACATGCGCTGAAAAACCATATGAAGCCGATCCTCGAGTAGCGCCGCACCTGTGCTCGCTGACGACGACGCCGATACCGATCCATGCAGCAGGATGGCCGGGCACGTTCCCGGCCATCATGCTTTTTGCAGCTCTCGGTCTCCTCGGGATTCGGGACTCAACCGAACCGATGCCCGGTCGCGGGAGCTCTGGGCCGGCTTGATCGCCGTGTGATAGGGTCCCAACGCTACTCACATCACCTGCGATCGCGAAGAGACCTCACGTGACCTGGCTGCAACCTGTCGTGCTGCGAGGCTCCCGGGCAAGCCTCGTACCCCTCGACCACGGCCATGCGAATGACCTTGCCGAAGCGCTGCGCGATGGCGAGCTGTGGAAGCTGTGGTACACGTCGATTCCGTCGCCCGACAAATTGGCCGAGTTCATCGATCGACGGCTCGCAGCGCAAGCGACCGGCACCTGGCTGCCTTTTGCCGTTATCGACAACACGACCGGCAAAGCCGTCGGGATGACGAACTATATGAATGCCGAGCCGGATCATCGGCGCCTGGAGATCGGCGGGACCTGGTACCGGAAAAGCGTCCAGCGTTCCGAGCTCAATACGCAGTGCAAGTTGCTGCTTCTCACTCACGCCTTCGACGCACTGCGCTGCATCGCCGTCGAATTTCGAACCCACTTTTTCAATCACCAAAGCCGCCGCGGAATCGAGCGACTGGGCGCCAAGCTGGACGGCGTACTGCGCAGCCATCAATTGGCGGAGAACGGGACGCTGCGCGACACTTGCGTCTACAGCATCATTGCCAGCGAGTGGCCGACCGTGAAGGCACACCTGACGTGGCAGCTGGAGAAACCCAGGCCATCGGAGCTCAGATGACGTTTGCTGGTCTTCGCACCCGAAAAGCACAAAGAACACTCGACATGGCCGCTTGCGTCGCGCGGAAGGCTTGCTTCATGCAGAAAGCCTCCGGGGTATTGCGGCGGTGGTGTGCACCGGCGGTGCTCGCCGCATTGGCAGTGCTCGGCTCTGTCGTCATCGCATTCGGCCAGGGCAAAGCGCCGGTCACGGTCGTCGGCAGCTTCATCGATCCCGCCCACAGCGATGAGGCGTTGTTCTCGGCGGACGGCAAGATCGTCGCGTTCCCGGACCTGGGACTGTTCTGGGACGCGACGTCGGGTCTGCCGCTGCGGCGAATGAACGATCCGGTGAGCGTGACCGCCGGCGCGTTCACGCCGGATGGTACCGGTTTCATCTCCGGCCACAGGGACGGCGCCATCAAGTTGTGGAACGTGGCAACCGGCGAGGTCGTCGCCACGCTCGCGAAGCCAAGCGATTCCCGGGTTGTCTCTTTGTGGCTGGATCGCAAGGGCCAGCTCCTGGTGTCCGGTGACTCCGCCGGCATGCTGAGTGTCCGGCGCCTGGCGACGCGCCAACCCGTTCTCGCGATTCAGGTCCAGCCGAGCGTCGGGATCGGCGCGATGATCATAGCTGCGAAACTGTCGGAGGACGGAGCACGGCTCATCGTGCTGGCGCGCCTGGGTTACACGCCGCCCGGCGCCACCCAACCCGAGCCGCGCGCCGCGGTCATCGAATATGACCCGCATTCCGGTGCCGAGCGATCGGCGTTCGTTCTGCCCGCCAAGCACATGTTTCTCGAACGCGGCTTCATCGGCGACGGCCACGCCCTCATCCTGGCGTCGGCGGCCTGCGAGCGGGGCGAAGTGAAACTGTGGAGCTTTGGTGAACGCGCCGCCGTGGCAGACGTGCATAAACCGGCAACATGCGACCAGCAAAACGAGACCGAGCTGGTGAGGATATTCCCCAGTCCGCAATCGTCGCGGGTCCTGATCGTGCCGACCGATGCGCCGGAGCTCCTGCTGTGGGACGTGACCGCGCCGAAGCTCGAGAAAACCGTCCGCTGGCCGGACCAGACCACGGCGCCGAATGTGATCGGCCTGTCGCAAGACCTCGCGGCCGTGGTCGAGCGCGGCGTCGTGCGCGTCCGCGCGCTGGAGACCGGCGCGCCCATCAGGGAATTCCGCGGCTTTGGACCAACCGCGCGCAATGTGGTGGCGCGCGGGAACGGCCCGCAGATCCTGCTGCAGCGGCAGACTCGCAAAGACGACGCCCCGACCATCGATCTCGACCTGCGCGCCGATGCCCTGCGGCCCGTCACCATGCACCTGACGCCGGGGAGCGACGTCACGATGCACGACTTCGCGCCCGAACCGAAGCTCGCGATCGCCGGAAACGACAAGGGCGACCTCCTGCTCTTTTCCCTGCAAGCGGGGCAGGCCGCGCGCAGGCTGGAGGTGGCCGGCTTGCGGGACGTGTGGCGGGCGTCCCTGTCGCCCGACGGCAAGATCGCGCTGCTGGTGGCGGAATTCGGCAAGGAGGACCCGGACCTCGCACGGCCCGTCGGCGTGGTGATCGACACCGCGAACGGCAAGATCAGGCACACCTTCGAAGTCCGCGAGGATGACAAGATCACCGCCTATGCATTCACGCCTGATGGCGCGGCATTTGCGGTCGGCCACCGCAACGGCACGGCCGAGATCTGGGATGCGCGCTCGCTGAAGCGCATCAAGGTGCTGCCCCCGGCCAAGGAGGATACCGACATCACTGTGCTGGCGTTCTCCCCGGACGGACGCTTCCTGCTCGGCAGCGGCCTGTTCGACGACAGTGTCTACGTCTGGAGTGTGGCGACCGGAAAGGCCGTTCGCGTGCTCGACCTGGGCGAGAACTTCGCAGGCTATCGGTATGCCACCGCCGTCGCCACGTCGCGGGATGGCAAGACGGTCGCCGCCGGCCTCGGCCAGCGGCACACCTCGTCGGGCGATCGCGGCAGCGAACGCGGCAATGTCGTGGTCTGGAATGCCGCCACCGGGAAGCTCCGCTTCACCTTGCGCAGTCAGCGCGGCCCGATCCAGGCGCTCGCGTTCTCGGCCGACGACCGCTTCATCGTATCGGGCAGCCTCGACGGCACCATCCAGTACTGGGACCGCGGCAATGGCCGCCCGATGGCGACCGCCATGAGCGGCGCGTCGGACGACTGGCTGGTGCTGAGCGAAAGCGGCTTCTACGCGGGCTCGGAGGGTAGCGACACCGCGATCGCCGTCGTCCGCGGCAACGAGGCCGTGGCCGCCACGCGTGTCCGTGAGCGTCTGCACAAGCCGGCGCTGATCGAGGATCTGCTCAAGGGCGCCGGCGGCCGCTACCGCGACGCCGCCCGCAAGCTCGATCTGTCCGCGGTGCTGAAACCGAACGGGCCTTGAAGGCATTGCCTTGGCAGCAACGCCGAGCAGGCGCATGCTGTCGCTGATTGCACCAAGTTGAGTGCACCAAGAGTGCGCGTTCATTCCGGAATGCCGGTGAGATGAGCACCTTCGGCTATCTTGCAGTGGCCATCGGGCTCGCGGCGCTTGCCGTCGCGGCGTGGCTGGTCGTCTCGCGACGCCGCTCCCTGCCGTGTCCGGTGTGGTTGCGCTGGATGGTCGAGCTCGACAACCCGTTCACGAAGACCAATCGCGCGCACGTGATCGTCGAGCACCTGCGTGTCGCGCCCGGCATGTACGTGCTCGACATCGGCTGCGGCCCCGGACGACTCACCGTTCCCCTCGCCAAAGCCGTCGGAGAGAGCGGATGCGTGGTCGCGATCGACGTTCAGGCCGGAATGCTCGAGCGCGCACAGCAGAAAGCCGACGCTGCGAAGCTCGCGAACATCAGGTTCGTTCATGCCGCGATCGGACCAGGGACGCTCGAGCGCGGCCGCGGCGATCGCGCAGTGCTCGTGACCGTGCTCGGTGAGATTCCGGACCGCCAAGCGGCGCTGACCGAAATCTTCGCGGGACTGAAGCCGGGCGGGATCCTGTCGGTGACCGAGGTCGTCTTCGATCCGCACTTCCAGCGCCAGGCGACGGTCCTGCAGCTGGCGAGCACGGCCGGCTTTCGTCACAAGGCACTGTTCGGTAACCGGCTCGCCTACACGATGCACCTGGAGAAGCCGCCGGAGCAACAAATCACGGCGGCGAGGTGACGTCGAGAAGCGTTAATGACCCATGCTGTAGCCTGGGTACCTTTGGCGAGCACAGGTGCAACCATGGCGAAGCGCACTGAAATCCAGTCGATCCACCCTCGATCCGTGAGCAGCATCACCCCGGCATCCCACGCTGGTCCTGCGCGTCTCATCTCCCTTGCCTGGATCGTCTGCTGCGCAAGCCTGATGAATGCCGCAAGCGCAATGTCCGCCGAGCCGATCAAGATCGGCGCGGTGCTGCCATTTTCCGGCGGCGTCGAGCTTTACGGCGCCCAGGCCAAGCTCGGCCTGGAGCTCGCCGCCAAGGAGATCAACGCCGGCGGCGGCATTCTCGGCCGGCCCGTCGAGGTGATCTACGAGGACGACAAGACCGATCCGGCCGCGGCGGTCGATGCGACGCGCGAGCTGATCGAGCGCGACGGCGTGCTGGCCCTGGTCGGGCCGATCACCTCGCGCAATCTCAATGCCATGGCGCCCGAGGTCGAGCGCCTGAAGACCCCCCTGCTCTATGCCACCAACTACGAGGGCGGCAAATGCAGCCGCTACGTATTTTCATTCAGCACCGTTCCCAACCAGGAGCTTGCTCAGCTGCTGCCCTACATGAACCGCACCTTCGGCAAGGCCTATTTCATGCTCGGAGCGGACCGCGCCT
>Ga0126382_10000901_pt1 | contig 11863 bp, 9 predicted proteins | sample PanSoiMetPlot_30_FD_92548 | JGI IMG/M metagenome (GOLD analysis project Ga0126382, IMG submission 92548) | Tropical forest soil microbial communities from Panama - MetaG Plot_30 | ecosystem: Environmental > Terrestrial > Soil > Tropical forest > Bulk soil | place: Panama | collected 2016-02-17 | reverse complement strand
CGCCGGGGTGGTCGCCGCGGTCGTGCGCCTCCTCGTCGCCCCGGCCGGTCCGATTGCCGTGCTCGCCGCCGGCTCGGCGGCGGTCGCCATCGTCTACGTCTCGGCGGTGTTGGCGCTCGGCGTGCCGACGACGGGCGAGCGCGCGGCCGTCCGGCGCAGGGGGCTCGCCGCCCTGCTCCGCGTCGGACTCGATCTGCGCCAGCCGGCGCTCGGCAAGGTGGCCGTCCGCCGCGAGCGCTCGAGGCTCGAGCCGTGAGGATCGCGGTCGTCGCGCCGAGCCTCGACATCGTCGGCGGCCAGTCGATCCAGGCACAGGCGCTCTGCGCCGGGCTCCGTCAGGCCGGGTACCTGGTCGACTTCGTGCCGATCAACCCGCAGTTTCCGCGCGGGCTCCGCTGGCTGCGCCGCTATCCGTACGCGCGGACCGTGTTGAACGAGGCGCTCTACCTGCCGAGCCTCCACCGCCTGCGTCAGGTCGACGTCGTCCACGTCTTCTCGGCATCGTACTGGTCGTTCCTGATCGCGGTCGCGCCGGCGCTGCTGGCGGCCCGCCGCTTCGGCAAGCGAATCTTGCTCAACTATCACAGCGGGGAGGCCGAGGACCACCTCGAGCGCTGGGGTGCCTTGGTCCATCCCTGGCTCGCGCTCGCGCACGAGATCGTCGTGCCCTCCGAGTATCTCCGCGCGGTGTTCGCCCGACACGGCTACCCGGCGCGCGCGGTGCCGAACCTCGTGGACACGACGCGGTTCCGGTACCGGGACCGGATGCCGCCGCATGCGCGCTTGCTCTCGGCGCGCAATCTCGAGCCCCACTACCGCGTCGACGTCACGCTCGACGCCTTCGCGCTGCTGAAGGAGCGATTCCCCCTGGCGACCTTGACGATCGCCGGGGCCGGCAGCGAGCGCGGCCGGCTGGCGCGGCGTGCGGCGGCCATCGGCGGCGACATTCGCTTTCTCGGGCGCGTCAATCCGGCCGACATGCCGGAGCACTACGAGGCGGCCGACGTGTTCGTCAACGCGTCGGTCGTCGACAATCAGCCCCTGTCGGTGCTCGAAGCCTTCGCGGCGGGGCTGCCGGTCGTCTCGACCGCCACGGGCGACATCGGCGCGCTCGTCCGCGACGGCGAGACGGGGCTGATCGTTCCGCCGGACGATCCGGCCGCGATGGCGAAGGCCCTCACCGTCCTGCTCGAGTATCCGGTGCGCTCGCTGCGCATGGCCCGCCAGGCGCGGTCCGAGGTCGAGGCGTTCACGTGGTCGCGGCTGCGCGAGCAGTGGGCGGCGGCCTACGCCGGGGTGCCGGCGTGATTCGCAAGCTCGCGCGCGCGGGGAGCGCCGAATTGATCTGTCGCGGCCGGCAGGAAGCCTCGAAGCTTCTCGAGCGGGCCGGTCTGGTCGCGCCCGCGGGCCTCGGCCCCGAGCACGGCGTGACGCTCGAGCGCTTCCGCGCCCTCACGCGACGTCATTTCTTCGATGGGGCGGTGAGCCAGCGCACGCCGAGCCTCCTGCGCGAGCGGATGCCGGCCGCGTGCGATGAGGCGGTGGCGACTGCGGATGCCGCGTGCCGAGGCCGCTTCGATCTCCTGGGCTATGAGGCGCTGTCGTTCGGCGATCCGATCGAGTGGAGCCTCGATCCGATTGCCGGCCTGCGCGCGCCCAGCACGCACTGGAGCCGGGTGGATCCGCTCGACCCGCGCATGGTCGGCGACAGCAAGGTGGTGTGGGAGCTGAACCGCCACCAGTGGATGGTGCAGCTCGGACAGGCCTACCGCCTCACCGGCGATCCCAGCTACGCGCGGGCCTTCGCCTCTTACATCGAGCACTGGATCGACGCCAATCCGACGGGTATCGGGATCAACTGGGCCAGCAGTCTCGAGGTCTCGTTCAGGCTCATCGCGTGGTGCTGGGCGCTGTTGCTGCTCCGCGGCGCGCCCGTGCTCTCCGAGACGCTCTTCGATCGGATCGTGCGCTCGATCTGGGCGCACGCGGCGCATGCGGAGCGCTATCTCTCGTATTACTTCTCGCCGAACACCCATCTGACCGGCGAGGCGCTCGGCCTCGTCTACGCGGGCCTGATCTTCCCGGAGCTGCCCCGCGCCGCCCGCTGGCGCGAGCTCGGCGCCCGTATCCTGGTAGACGAGAGCGCGCGCCAGATCCTGGCCGACGGCGTCCACTTCGAGCTGTCCACGGGCTACCACCGGTACACGCTCGAGTTCTACCTGCACCTCCTGATACTCGCCGATCGCAACGGCTGGCCGATCCCGGACGTGGTCGCCGAGCGCGTGGGCCGGATGCTCGATTTCGTCCTCGCCGTACGCCGCCCCGACGGCTCCATGCCGCACATCGGCGACGCGGACGGCGGAACCCTGATGCCGCTCGCGCGGCGCGAGCAGGACGACTTCCGCGGCGTGCTCGCGACGGCGGCCGCGTTCTTCGGTCGAGCCGATTGTGCGTGGGCAGCCGGCGAGGCGGCGCCGGAGGTGCTGTGGCTCCTCGGGCCGGCCGGGCTCGAAGCCTTCGACGCGTTGCGACCGGCGCCTCCGGCCGCGCCGCCGTCGTGGCTGTTCCCCGCCGGCGGCTACGCCATCATGCGGAACGGCTGGAGGCCGGACGCTCATCAGCTGATCTTCGACGTCGGGCCGCTCGGCTGTCCGGTGACCGGCGGGCACGGCCACGCCGACCTGCTGAGCGTGCAATGCGCGGTGTCCGGCGAGCCGTACCTGATCGACTCGGGGACGTTTTGCTACACCGGGGATCCTGCGAGCCGCGACTATTTCCGCTCGACCGCGGCGCACAGCACGGTGGTGATCGACGGGGGGTGCCAAGCGTCGCCGGCGGGCCCGTTCAGCTGGGCGGCGCGGCCAGAGGCACAGCTCCTCGACTGGCGCTCGACGCCGGAGATCGACTTCGTCGACGCCCTTCACCGCGCGTACGTCGAGCGCGGGGGCGCCCCCACCGTCCACCGCCGTCGCGTCGCGTTCGTCAAGGGACGGTACTGGGTCGTCGTCGACGACCTCGAGGGCGCCGGCGAGCACCGCGTCGATCTGCACTTCCAGTTCGCGCCGCTCGAGGTGGCCGTCGATCCAAGCCTCTGGGCGCGCGCGCGGGGACGCCGGGGAGCGGAGCTCCTGGTCCGTCCGTTCGCGCGCGCGGCGCTCAAGGCGAGCGTGCACACGGGCGAGATCGATCCGCTCCGCGGCTGGGTCTCGCCGGTCTACGGGCGGCGAGAGCCGGCGCCACTCCTGGTGTACTCGACGGTCACGACCCTTCCGTTGCGCGTGATGACCCTGCTGCTGCCGAGCGCCGGTCGATTCGACGCGGCGCCCGCGGTGTCGCCGGTGATCGATGCCGACCGCACGCCGGTCGGCCTCTTGCTCGCGGAAACCGGCGAGTGTGTCACGTTCGCCGAGCGCGGACTTCCCGCGATCGTCAACGATTCGACGCCGAGCGCGCGCGAGATGAGGCCGCCGGCGTCCTGCGAGATAGATGGTGACTCATGCTGTGGATAGCGGTCGTGTGTGTGGGTCTCGTCGTCGTCTTCGTCTCGTACGGCGGCTACGCGCTGTGGGTGGCATGGCTCGCGCGCGTGCGACCTGTTCCGACAGCCGCGCGCTATCTGCCAGACGCGCTCCTGCCGAGCGTGACCTGCGTGATGGCGGCCTCCAACGAGGCGGTGCGCATCCGCCACAAGCTGCGCGGCCTCACGCGCCAGGACTACCCGGCGGACAAGCTCGCGATCATCGTGGTCAGCGACGGATCGACCGATCCCACGGACGCCATCGTGCGTGCATGGGCACGTCGCGACACGCGGATCCGTCTGTTCCGCACGGAGCACCGGAGCGGCAAGCCGACGGCACTCAACCTGGCGCGCGCGTACATCGCGACCGACGTCACCGTACTGATGGATGTCCGCCAGGGCCTGACGCAAGGCGCGATTCGTGAGCTCGTGGCGCACCTCGCCGATCCTGGCGTCGGTGTCGTGTCCGGCGATCTGCGGGTGAAGGGCGACGCGTACTGGGCGTACGAGGGCTTCGTTCGGAAGTGCGAGTCGCGCTCGGGATCGATGGTGCAGGCGACCGGCTCGCTCTACGCGGTCCGGACCGCGGACCTGCCGGAGATTCCGCCTGACACGATCCTGGACGACGTGTACGTGCCGCTGAAGATCGCGCAGAGCGGCCGTCGCATCGTCATGGCCGAGGGCGCCGGCAGTCTCGATGTCACCACCCAATCGGCGAGCGACGAGTTCGTTCGTAAGGTGCGGACGCTCGCCGGGCTCGTGCAGATCTGCCATCGCGTGGACGGCTGCCTCAATCCGACGCGGAACCCCGTCTGGGGTCGCTTCGTCCTGCACAAGCTCTCACGGCTGGCCTGCCCGTATGGCCTCCTCTTCGTCCTGACCGGGTCCGCGATGGCCCAGGGTCTCGGATACGGCACGGTGCTCGTGACGGCTGTCGCGGCCGGTCTCCTCTTGCTCACCCGGTGGCGCGGTCCCTCGCCGCGCGTGGTGACGCTGGCCACGTCCTTCCTGGCGCTGAACCTGGCGGCACTGTGGGCGATGCCGTCCTACTACCTCGGACGCGCGTCGGTGACGTGGCGCCGGGTGGGGGTCGATCGCACATGAGCCCGCTGCGCCTGCACATCATCACCGAGGAGGATCCGTTCTACCTGCCCGTCTTCTTCCATGAGTTCCTGGCGGACTTGCCGCGCGACCGCTTCGAGCTCGTGGGGCTCGACATCACGCCGGCGCTGAATCAGCCCACGCGCCGGGCCCTGGCGCGGAAGCTCTACCGCTTCTACGGCGGTCTCGACTTCGTCCGTCTGCTCGGCCGCTACGCCGTCGTGAAGGCGCTCGATGTCCTGGCGCCGCACCGACTGTGGAACGGCACGATCGACCGGCAGGCGGCCCGCCACGGCATCGCGTGCCGGGTCGTCAAAGACGTCAACGCGCCGGCGTACGTCACCGAGCTGCGCCGGCTCGCTCCGGATCTGCTCGTGTCGGTGGCGGCCTCCCAGATCTTCAAGCCGGATCTCTTGTCGGTTCCGCGGCTCGCGGCGGTGAACGTCCACACCGGTCCGCTGCCCGGCTATCGCGGCATGATGCCGGTCTTCTGGCAGATGTACGACAAGCGGAAGTCGATCGTCGTCACGCTGCACACGATGACGCCCGAGATCGACGTGGGATCGATCCTGCTCCAGCGCGAGGTGCCGCTCAACGGCGATCGGAGCCTCGACCTCGTGATCCGCAAGATGAAGCGCGAGGGCGCCCGCACGCTGCTCGAGCTGCTGGAGCGCTATCGGGCCGGCACGGTCGAGCCCGTCGCCATGGACCGATCGCAGAAACACTACCGCACGTTTCCCGGACGCGCCGAAGCGTCCCGGTTCCGCCGCATGGGGTATCGCCTCGTATGATTCCTTGCCTGCTGACCTTCGACATCGAGGACTGGTTCCAGGTCGAGAACCTTCGGCCGCTCTTCCCGCCCGAGAGCTGGGAGACGATCCCGCGCCGGGTAGTGAGCGCGACGCGCCGCGTGCTGCGCTTGCTCGCGGAGCACGAGATCCACTCGACGTTCTTCGTGCTCGGCTGGGTGGCCGAGCGCGAGCCCGCGCTCGTGCGGGAGATCGCCGAGGGCGGCCACGAGATCGCGAGCCACGGCCACGGCCACGTCATGCCGATGCAGCTCACCCTCGCCGAGTTCCGCGACGACGTCGTGCGGGCCCGCAAGGTGCTCGAGGACGTGTCGGGGTGCCCGGTCGTCGGCTACCGCGCGCCGTCGTTCAGCATCGATCGCAAGCGCCTGACGATCCTCGAGGACTGTGGCTTCCGCTACGACTCGAGCCACCATCCCTTCAGCCTCCACGAGCGCTACGGCCGGCTCGGCGATCTCGGAACGCCGATCGTGCCCGGGGTGTATCCGGTCGGCGAGCGAATGGTGGAGCTGTCGCTCCCGGTCGAGCGCGTGGGCCCGCTCGTGCTGCCCGTGTCCGGCGGCGGCTACTTCCGGCTGTGCCCGGCCGCGCTCTATCGCAAGCTCGTCGCCCGGTCGATCGCCAAGGTGGGCTCGTACCTCATGTACCTGCACTCCTGGGAATTCGACCCGGATCAGCCGCGTGTGGCCGGCGCCGGGGGCGTGCGGACGGCCAAGCATTATGTGGGCCTCACGCGCACCCTGCCGCGCATGCGGCGGCTCATCGAGTGGCTCAAGGGCACGGGCGCCAGCTTCATGACGGCGCGCGACTTCATCGACCGGCTGGCGGTACCACGGGCGACCACAGCCCGGGGAGAGCGCACATGAGCCAGATGTCGTCACCGTCGGCGGTCGTCGTGGAGAAGCTCTCGGATTGGGACGTCTACCGGTTCGGGCTCGGCGTCGGCGCGCGCACGTTGCCGCGCGCCCCACGGGACGGGCTGAAGCGGCTGGTGCTGCCTGTCGAGTACATCCGCTGCGCCGAGTTCCGTTACGTGCTCGAGCACCTCGACGTCGCCGCGGATCACCGGGTCCTCGACATCGGGAGCCCCAAGCTGCTGTCGCTGTTCCTGGCCGCGCGCGTGGGCGCGCGCGTGTGGGCGACCGACCTCGTCGATTACTTCTTCCCGGCCTACGCCGCCTACGCCGCGAGCGTCCTCGGCCCGCGCCGCGAGCGCTACCGCATGGAGACCCAGGACGCCCAGGGGCTCACCTACGCGGACGGGAGCTTTGACCGGGTCTTCTCGGTCTCCGTCGTCGAGCACATCCCCGGCGACGGCGACGTCGCGGCCGTGCACGAGATCGCGCGGGTGCTCAAGCCGGGCGGGCTCGTCTGTCTCACCGTGCCCTGGAGCGATCGAGGCTACGTCGAGGAATTCCACCGTCCCGGACGGGATGAGTACTGGGTGAAGTCGCGCGACGCCGAGCCGGTGTTCTATCAGCGGGCCTACGACGGGGACTCCCTGCGCAAGCGCCTGCTCGGCCACCAGCACCTCGACGTCGTGGACGTGAGCTTCTGGGGCGAGCGCCGGATCGCCGTCGAGGACGCGATCCTCAGCCGCCGTCTGCCGCGCCTGGCCCGGTACGCGATGCTCCCGGCGCACTTCGTGCTGAACCGCCTCTTCCTGAGACCGCTCGGCGAAGAGGAGCCCTCACGCAAGAAGGTCGCCTGCCTGACGCTCCGCAAGCGGGCGGCCTGAGGAGAGACGCGCCTATGTGCGGCATCGTCGGCACTGTCGGGCTGAACCCGCTCGAGCCCGTGGACGAGACACGGCTCAAGATCATGCGAGACGTCCTGCGCCACCGCGGCCCGGACGGTGAGGGGCTGTGGACCGAAGGGCACGTCGGCCTCGGCTTCCGACGGCTGGCGATCATCGACGTCCAGGGCGGCGCCCAGCCCATGTCCAACGAGGACGGCAGCGTGTGGGTCGTCTTCAACGGAGAGATCTACAACCACGCGAGGCTTCGCCCGTGGCTGGAGTCGCGAGGCCATCGCTACCGCACCCGCAGCGACACGGAGACGATCGTCCATCTCTACGAGGAGGAGGGCGAGCGCTGCGTGGAGCGGCTGCAGGGCATGTTCGCATTCGCCGTGTGGGACCGCACGCGGCGGCGCCTGCTCCTGGCGCGGGACCGGCTCGGCATCAAGCCGCTCTACTACGCGCTGACCGATCGCGAGCTGCTCTTTGCCTCGGAGATCAAGGCGATCCTGGCCGGAGGCGCCATCAGCCCGGCGCTCAACACCGCGATCGTGCCCGAGTTCCTCGCGAACCGGTACGTCGCGGGCCCTGAGACGTTCTTTCACGGCGTGACGAAGCTCTTGCCCGGACGAACGCTGACCTGGTCGGCGGACGAGGGACTCCGCGAACAGCGCTACTGGAGCCTGCCGGCCGAGATCGACGGCGGCGACATGACGCCGATCGAGGCCGCCGGCGGCGTCCGCGCCGGCCTCGAGGCTTCCGTGCAGAGCCATCTCATGAGCGACGTGCCGCTCGGGCTGTTCCTGTCCGGCGGGCTCGATTCGAGCGCTCTTGCCGGGCTGATGGCGCGCATGGTCGCAAAGCCGATCCGCACCTTCTCGGTCGGCCTGCCCGATGCCGATGCCAACGAGCTCGAGTACGCGCGGCTCGTGGCGCGTGCCGTCAGGTCCGTGCATCGCGAGGTCGTCGTCACCGCGAGCGAGTTCTTCGACGCGCTGCCGCGGCTCATCCGCCACGAGGACGAGCCGATCGCGTTCACGTCGAGCGTCCCGCTCTATTTCGTCTCGCGCCTGGCCGCCGAGGACGTGAAGGTCGTGCTGACGGGCGAGGGGGCCGACGAGCTGTTCCTCGGCTACCACCGCTACCGGATCACCCACTGGAACGAGCGCGCCGGCCGCGCGTGCGGCCGGCTGGCGCCGTCCGGCGTGCGGCGGCTCGTGGGCCGATCGCTGGACCGGCTGCTCCGCCTCGGCCCGACCGCGGCGCATACGCTCATGGCCCTCGAGCGCAGGACGCAGTGGCTCAACGGCCTGAGCGGGCCGCGCCAGCTCTTCTACGAGAACTTCGCGGTGTTCCCGACCGTGCGGCAGCACGAGCTACTGAGGGATCCGGGCCTTCTCGCCGCGCGCGACCCGTTCGGGACGGTCCTCGAGCGCTACGAGGCCGCGCCGGGCGGCGACCTCGATCGCATGAGCTACGCGGATCTACAGACATACCTGGTCGAGCTCCTGATGAAGCAGGACCAGATGAGTATGGCGGCCTCCATCGAGAGCCGGGTGCCGTTCCTCGACCACGAGCTGGTCGAGCGAGTGGCCGCGATGCCCGGCCGGCTGAAGCTGCGCGGCTGGCACACCAAGGCCGTGCTGCGCGCCGCCGTCAGCGACGTGGTGCCGCGGGAGATCATGAGCCGGGGCAAGATGGGCTTCCCGGTGCCCGTGGGTCGCTGGCTCCGCGGGCCCTTCAAGCCTCTCGTCGACGAGCTCGTGCTGGGGCCGCGCGCGCTCGCCCGCGGACTCTTCGACCCCGACGCGCTGCGGCGGCTCGCCGAGGCGCACCGGACCGGCGCCGCCGAGCACGGCGATCGCCTGTGGCTCCTCCTCAACCTCGAGCTCTGGCAGCGCATGTTCCTCGACGGCGAGGACGCCGCCGGAATCATGGACGGCCTCGGAACGCCGTGCGCCTGATCTGGATCAAGGTCGGGGGCCTCTGGCCCGTCAACACAGGCGGGCGCATCCGCAGCTTTCACATGCTGCGCGAGCTGACGCGCCGTCATGAAGTCACCCTGCTGACGACCCACGGACCGGCGGAGGACCCGCGGGCGCTCGAGGCGGCGCTTCCGCGGTGCGAGGTCGTCTCGGTCCCCTGGGCGCTGGCCAAGCGTGGCAGCGCCCGTTTCGCGCTGGCGCTCGCCCGATCGTGGCTGTCGACGCTTCCGGTCGACCTCTACAAGTGGCGCGTGCCGGCGCTCGGCCGCGAGATCGAGCGCAGGCTCGCGAGCGGCGCCGTCGACCTGGTCGTCGCCGATTTCCTGCTGGCCGCGCCCCACGTGAGGCGCGCCGCGCCGCCGATGGTGCTCTTCGCCCACAACGTCGAGCACGTGATCTGGCAGCGCCTGCGCGACGTCGAGCGCCAGCCGTGGCGGCGTGCGCTGCTGGCGCTCGAGAGCCGCAAGATGCGCCGCTACGAGGCACGGGCGTGCGCGCGTGCGCGGCTGACGATCGCGGTATCGGATGCCGACCGCCGCCTGCTGGCCGCCGCGGCGCCGGGTGCCCGCGTTCGCGCGGTGCCGACCGGCGTGGACGTCGACTACTTCTCGCCCGACGGGATCGCGGAGGTCCCGGGCCGGCTCGTCTTCACCGGCTCGATGGACTGGTACCCGAACGAGGACGGGATCGTACACTTCATCGACGCCGTGCTGCCACGGATCCGGCGCTCGGTGCCGGCGGCGAGCCTGACGGTGGTCGGGCGCAATCCGTCGGACCGGCTTCGCAGCGCGGCGGCCGCCGCCGGCGTTCAGGTCACCGGTCTGGTCGACGACGTCCGGCCGCACATGGCCGAGGCGGCCGTGTACGTGGTGCCGCTCCGGATCGGCGGCGGCACCCGGCTCAAGATCTTCGAGGCGCTCTCGATGGCCAAGGCAGTCGTCTCGACGGCGGTCGGTGCCGAGGGGCTCCCGCTCGCGCCGGGCCGCCATTTCCTCCAAGCCGACGATCCGGCGGCGTTCGCCGAGGCGGTCACGTCGCTCCTGCGCAATCCCGCACGGCGCCACGCGATCGGCGCGGCGGGTCGGGGCCTGGTCGAGGCGCGGTACTCGTGGTCGAAGGTCGTCGACGAATTCGAAAACCAGTGTGGAGAGGTGCTCCGCGATGCGAGTTAGCGTGTTCGGTCTCGGGTACGTGGGGTGCGTGACAGCGGCTTGCCTGGCGAAGGCAGGCCATACGGTCGCGGGCGTGGACGTGAACGCCGAGAAGGTCGCGATGATCAACGCGGCGACCTCACCGATTGTCGAGCCCGGGCTTGCCAAGCTGCTGCGGGAGGTGGTGGGGAGCGGGCGCCTGTGGGCGACGACGTCGAGCGACCAGGCCATCGGCGACTCTGACGTCTCGCTGATCTGCGTCGGCACGCCCAGCCGGCGAAACGGCGGCATCGACGTCGACGCGGTCGTGCGCACCGGCCAGAGCATCGGTCAAGCGGTGCGCAAGCGCGCGGAGCCGCACACGGTCGTGCTGCGGAGCACCGTGCTCCCGGGGACGGCCGAGCAGTACCTGGTGCCGGCGCTGCTGGCCGGCGCCGGCGGCCGCGCGGCAACCCGGGTCGCCGTGAATCCGGAGTTCATGCGCGAGGGCTCGTCGCTCAGCGACTTCACGCGGCCGCCGATGACCCTGGTCGGCTGTGGCGACCCGGCGACGGCGGAGGTCGTGCGGCTGCTCTACGAGAGCGTCCAGGCGCCGTTCGTGCACACCTCGATCCGCACGGCGGAGATGGTCAAGTACGCCGCGAACGCCTACCACGCGCTCAAGGTGTGCTTCGCCAACGAGATGGCCGACGTCTGCGCTGCGCTCGGGGCGGACGGCAACGAGGTCATGCGCGTGTTCGCCCTGGACCGCAAGCTCAACGTGTCCGAGGCCTACCTGAGGCCGGGCTTCGCGTTCGGCGGCTCCTGCCTGCCGAAGGACTTGCGCGCGCTGCTCCACGCCGCGCGCGTAGCCGACGTGTCGTCTCCGGTGCTCGGCTCGATCTTGCCGTCCAACGAGGGCCAGGTGCGCCGCGGCGTCGACGCGGTGCTGGCCTCGCGGCGCCAGCGGATCGGCGTGGTCGGGCTGTCGTTCAAGGCGGGGACCGACGATCTCAGAGAGAGCCCGATGGTGGCGCTCGTCGAGACGTTGATCGGCAAGGGATGCGACGTCAGGATCCTCGACCGCAACGTCGCCACGGCCCGTCTCGTGGGCGCGAACCGCCGCTACATCGAGGAGGAGATCCCCCACATCGCGTCGCTGATGTGCGCGAGCGCGGAGGCGCTCCTGGCTCACGCCGAGGTCATCGTGGTCGGCAACGCCTGCGAGGACGCGAACGAAGTGCTGGCGGCGACTCGACCGGACCACGTGACCGTCGATCTCACCCGGGGCCACGCGACGCGAACGATGCCGCGTGGCGGAGGCGGCGGTTGAGGCTGCGCCCGGCCACGCGGGCGATCGCACTGGCCTCGCTGCTCCTCGGTCCTGCCCTGTCCGCCGCCATCCCGGCGCCAGACGTGGCGCAGCCGCCGGTCGCGGTCGTCGATACCTCGGCGGTGGAGCCGGCGGGGCGCACCATCACCGTGCCGAGCGTCGGAGATCTGCAGTCCGCGCTCGACGCCGCCCGGCCGGGCGACGCCGTCGAGCTGGAGCCCGGCGCCGTCTATCGCGGCCCGTTCACCCT
>Ga0126382_10000900_pt1 | contig 11875 bp, 15 predicted proteins | sample PanSoiMetPlot_30_FD_92548 | JGI IMG/M metagenome (GOLD analysis project Ga0126382, IMG submission 92548) | Tropical forest soil microbial communities from Panama - MetaG Plot_30 | ecosystem: Environmental > Terrestrial > Soil > Tropical forest > Bulk soil | place: Panama | collected 2016-02-17 | reverse complement strand
GGACCGCCGCCCAGGCAGAGCGCACTACTGATGCCATCGCCAACAGCTATGTCGCTTACATCAATTCTCCGAGCAGGCCGGGTCCCCAGGTACAGGCGCGGATCCTGGCGCCCGCGGTGGGAGCCACCACGAAACCGCTGCCAGCCCGGCTGCTCGCTCTGAGCGGGTTCGGCGCTCTTTATGGCGCGCTGATCGGTGCCGTCGGTGCGCTCGCGTTCGTCGGCGTTTGGCAGCACAGTCGCCGACCCGGGAAGGCACCAGCCGACCAGTCAGCATGATCCGGAACAGATACAGGTCGACTTAGGCGCTTCACCGTTGGTCAGTGCTGTCCCTACGGGTAAAACTGCGACTCATTGATGTAAGGCCGCTCGCAAGCACGCCTTGCCCGCTACGTGCCCGATCGGGTGAGTCCTAGCGGCGACTCACGGTCACTCGCGGCCAGACGAGCCAAGATGCCGCAGATCAGTGTCTCAGCACATAGGCCGCGGATCGCAGATGAGACTTCCCAAGCTGATAGTGCGGGTTCGATTCCCGTCACCCGCTCCCATGTGAAGGCCCAGGTAGGAGAGGGTTTCTCCAGCCTGGGCCTTGAACGTTTCAGTGGCTTCGCCGCTCCTCGTGCCATTAACGTGCCATTAGCCTGCGGGGTCCAGTGCGCCGGGCAAACTGGCTTGGCCATCGTCCCGGGACCGCTCGGCGTCTACATGGGCGTCGATCGCGTTCGTGATGGCGGCATCGGCGCCGCGGGCTTCGTGCTGATAGATGAGCGCGGCGCGTTCGCTATCGTGGCCCATCCTGGCCATCAGGTCGCGCAGGCCTGCGCCACTGGACGCCGCGAATGTGTTTCCGGTGTGCCGCAGGTCGTGGAAGTGCAGGCCCGGTGCGCCGATCGCGGCGACGGCTTGCGGCCAGGCCGCAGAGCGGTTGAAGTTGCCCCGGCGCAGCGGACCGCCTGGCTCCGGGAAGGCGAGCGCCCCGGGGTCGGCTTTGGCGAAGACCGCTAGGTGGTGACGTAGCTCGGGGACGATGATGCGGGGGATGCCCACGGTGCGGCGACTGGCCTTGGATTTGGGCGGCCCGAGGATGATTTCACCCGTGGAGCGTTCGGCATAGGCAGCGCGCACGCGTACCGTTCCCGCGTCCAGGTCGATGTCACAGCGACGAAGGGCGGTCACTTCACCCCATCGGAGACTGGCGAACGTAGCGAGTAGTACCAGGGCCCGGTAGCGCCGGTCACAGTTGCAGTCGGCCCGGCCATCTTGGGTCATAGCCCACAGCGCCTGCTCGGCATCGGTCCTGGTCCGGTAGACCTCAGGTGCCGTGCGCATCTCACCATCCCGCTGGAACTGGAGCCGGTAGCCACCGTCTGCGAGCTGGCGAACGTTGCCGATCGGGCGGCGGCCGACCAGTTCGGCCAGTTCGAAGACTTGAGCGACGGTCAGCACCGGGCGCTCCGGCGCTGTTTCGATTCCGGCACCCCGGATGCGGCAGGGATTGCGTGGGAGAATCTTGTCCTCTTCGACAGCGGTCATCAGCACGGCGCGTAGGAGTCGGTATGCCTTGGCAGTTGTCGTCGCCGACACGCCCCGTGCCAGGAGACCGGACCGCCACTCGTGGACGATTTGGGTGCTCAGCTTTGCAATGGGCACGTCGCCGAGGTACGGGTCGATGTGCTTAGCGAGTAGCCAGCAGTAGAAGTCAACCGTCCTGACTCGTAGGCCAGGCCGTTGTGTGATCCAGTTGCGCGCATAGTCGCCGAACCTGACCTTGCCGCGCTGTGGGTCCGTCCATTCGCTTGCGATCATTTGAGCTTCGATCAGCGACAATGCGCGCTCGGCGTCGCCCTTGCGATCGAAGGTCTGCGGGTGGCTGCGCAAACGTCCGTCCAGGCCGGGATAGCGGACCTGGTACCGGCCGGACGGGAGCTTGCGGACGTTGCCGAAGCGCCGGTGCCCTTCCTTATTGGGCATCAGGCGGCCCTCCTCGGGTGCGGTGTGGTCATGGGCTCGACGAGCCCGGTGGCGATGAACTCGCGCACTGCGGACTCGGGAATGCGGACATGGCCTCGCATGCCGCTCTCGCCCAGGCGGACGAAGCGGATACGCCGTTCGGCGATGAGTCGTCGTGGAAACCGCTCGGACGTGCCCAGCAACTCGGCGGCCTGGGCGACGGTGAGCAGCCGGTCGGTCTCAGGCAACTTCGCTCACCCCCTCCTCGCGCGGGAGGTCAGGGTGATCACCGGGCGGCAGGTCCAGCGAGCCGGGCGAGTTCGCGAGTGGGTTTCCGTGCCCGGCGAAGTGCCAGTCCGTGAGGACGATCGCCGTATCGGTACTGATGTCCGGCTGGAGCCCGGCGGCTATTGCATGCTCACGGTGGTAGGCGGCGCGGTCGGCACGCAGGGAGCCAAGGGTGATGGAGTAAGCGCGGCTCTTGGTCGAAAAGTGGCCGCGGAATCCGAGCATGTGCGCCCAAGCCGCCAGGCGCAGGTCTTCCAGTCCGGGAAGCGTACTGAGGCGGAGGCATTCGGCGATGAGGCGGCGGGCGTGCGCACGGATCGGCAGCGCGTCGAGTTGGTCGGAAGGGGTGACGCGGCGGTCCAGGGTGCCGGTGCATTCTGCGGCCTTGGTGGCGTACTTGGCGACGTACGCGGCGACCTTGGTATCGGTCAGTTCCCCGGCAGTTGTGATCTGGCCAGTGTCGAGTTCTCGGCCCATGCCAGGGTCCGGGCAGACAGGCCCGATGCGGCGGGAGCCTGGAGGTTGACGCTGCGAGTGGCCTGGCCGATGGCAGCGGTGAGCAGGGCGACGGTGGCCCAGGCGGGCGGTGCGGTGGTCGGCCCGGCCGGGCCATCGATGCGGATGATGGCGTGGAAGTGGACGACGCCGCGCCGCTGGTACTCGGCGACCTTGGCGTAGGAGACCCGGACCTGGGCGGCCAGCGCCTTGTTGGTAAGCCCAGCCTGGCGGGCGAGGGCGCGGCGCAAGGTGATGGTGAAGCGGCGCCACAGTTCCGGGGCGCAAGCGTTGAATACAACGGCGCCCGTGTAGTCGTAGCAATCCGGGCATAGCGGCTCGCCAAGCTGGATGTCATCGCGAGCGTGCCTGTCCGGGCAGGACAGCCGGTTGCCATGCGGGCAAGTCTGGCTGCGCCGTCGGGGACGGCACCGCAGGACCAGGTCGTCTTTCTCGCGGTACACGTGGACCGGCCCGAACGATGGAGCGGTGAGCGTTGTGAAGACGCACGGGTGATCGGCGACTGTGGCGGGAATGCCCTTCCCGCCGCTCAGCCCCGCGCGGATGAGCTGGTAGGTGTCGGCCCTGTAAACCTCGGCACAGGGCGGGCACTGGGATGCACGGCGGGTCTTGCACGCGATCGGCAGGACACCGCCGGGCTCATGAACTGTGGTGTAACGGTGGAGCAGTTCGCCGGTGACCCCGTCGATGTGATCGACGCGGCCGCGCAGCAGAATCGGTTGTAGGCACCCGCCAGGGTTCCGGGTGGTGCCTGCGGGCAGGGGATCGGTGAGCAAGGGCGGTACTCCTCTCGTCGGGCCCTTGCGGGCGGGGCGGACGAGCGGAGGTAGCCCAAGCCGGGCGCACAGAGTATCGGGTTCGCTGATCAGCGGTGCTGTGCCGCATCTGGCCCGGTCAGGTTGCCTGCGGCTCAAGGCGTTCGATGTGTGGCTTTGGCACCGTGACCGGGCACCCGGTGACTTACCAGCCCGGCACTTCACGATCATCCCTCACTGCGGAGGGGTCTATTCCTCGGGTGTTACCCACACTGGGTAGTACCCGTACTTGAAGTTCCTAACACATATTAAAAATATCAGCTGGATAACATAGCTACGCCGACGCGTCGGGCGAGGTCCCGTAGATCGCTGGATGGCGGGTCTTGCATGGTGATCAAATCGGAGACGACTTGGCGCACCCGTTCATGAACGCGGACCTGCTCGGGAGTGATGTCCTCGGCCTCGCGCAGCGCGGCGACCGCTTCGTGGATCTGGCGGCGCTGGGCGTGGGCACGGGCCACGTCGATCAGCATCCTTGCGCGGCGCTCGGCGGAAAGACTGGTCGTGTCCACTGTGGCGGCGGTACGCAAGGCGCGGCCCGCGTCGCCAAGTTCGACGGCGACCGCGATCTCATATAGCCCCACGTTGGCCGGGCCAAATTCGGTGTTGTAGTCGTTGCGCCCCTCGCTCAGCCGCCTGGCGACTTGTCGGGCCTGCTCCAGATGGTCGTAGGCGGTATGGGGGTCGTTGACACGAGAGGCGATCACGGCGCGCTGCAAGGTCAGGGCGCCCCAGAGCGACATCGCCTGCGGATTATCTTGGCTAGCCAGAGGCTGTAGGGCGTCGGCGGCAGTTCGGGCGGTTTCTTCGGCCTGGTCGTAGTGGCGGGCGGCCAGGAACACGAACACCAGCCGGAAAGCCCCCGCCGCCACCAGCATCGCATTACCTGCCCGTTCCGCAGCAGCCATGGCTCGGTCAGCGGCGATCCAGGCAGCCTCAGGCTCACCAAGCTTGGCCAACGCGGCCGAGCACGCCTGGTAGGTCGCGGCCATCAACTCGTACACCGCGGCCCGCTGGGACTCTGTCATCGTGCGGGCAGCTGTTTCCAGATCAGGCACCAAGCCGCGCAGCAGGTGGGTCAGGTCGGTGTAGCACCCGGCATGGGTGAGGTCCCACGCCTGATGGCTCTTGGTGCGAAGCGTGCTTATCGCGGGCGGTCGCCGACGGTTAAGCATGGCGCGGAGTGCATAGGCACCGGAAAGCACCAAACGCAAGCCGCGAGCGTCAGGCGGTTCCTCGGTCACCGCAGCGACGACAGGGGCCTCAGCGGCCAGCTCGGCAAGCGGCACATCGAGCGCGGCGGCCACGTTCTCTAGCACCGACATGCGGTCCACCTTGCGCACGCCGCGCTCGACCTGTGACACCCAGGCCACCGACCGGCCGATCATCCTGGCCAGTTCCGGCTGCGACAGGCCACGGCGACGCCGCTCGGCGGCGATCTTCCGGCCGAGAGCTTGCTGGTAGTCCGGCGTGGTCACTCGCCGGTGCCTTTGCCGGTTTGCAAGGTCAGCCAGTCAACTTCGGTGCTGGCAAGGTACTGATCCCGCTCGGCCAGGTAGCGGCGGGTGTGCGGCGCAGCCTCGTGGGCGTGGAACGCATCCTCGTCGCGGTACAGCTCGTAGAAGATCCGTTGCAGCGGCTGGCCGTCTACCAGGTGGGAGGCGTAGACGAGCGTTCCGGGCTCGTTGGCCTTAATGGCTTCGATGGTCTCGGCTACCAGCCGGTCGTAAGCCTTGGCGCTGACCTCGTCCTTGCATGTGAAGCGCACGCACAGACCGAACATCGTTCTCCTTCGAGTCGCGTGACGCCATGTTCGCACTCAATGTGCCTGGCCAGTACACCAAATCACACGTACTTATTGTACGTGATAAGGATTCCAAGTACGCTCAGGGTCGGCAGGCTTCTATGACCGGGCGCAACCAGCGAGGACACATGCACACGCCAGCACCAGGAACTCTCGCACTGCGCACCAGCACTGTCACCTACCCCGCCGGCACCGAGCACATCAGCGCTGTCCGAGCCGCCCTGCGCCCATTACTGCGCGACTGCCCAATGGCAGACGACGTGATCCTCTGCGCTTCCGAACTCGCCGCCAACGCTGCCCTCCACAGCCACTCCCGTCTACCCGGCGGCAAGTTCATCGTCCGGGCCAGAGTCAACTCAGGCTGTCATGTCCAGATCGAGGTAGAGGACGACGGTGGTCCCTGGAACCTGGGGACAAGCGACTCAACGGGACATCACGGGCTCGACATCATCCGCGCTCTCGCTACCGAGTGGGGGATTGAGAGCGACCACGCCACGCGAGTCATCTGGGCAAGGTTCTCCTGGCGCGACCGCCCATAGCCGGGACAGGAATGCCGTCAAGTGCCCTTGTCCAGTGCCCCTGTGCTGTCCCCCCTGCCGAGACTCACTTGATGTGCGACGGATTGGCCTCGCTTGATGTGCGACACACCCTAGAAGTTGGGTGCCGGTCTAGGTGTTGTTGCGACCGGCTGGCGTTTGCCTACCGTGACGATCATGGCGTGTCCAGTCGGAACCGGCCAGCGTCATTGGGCCGTTGCCGGCTTGGGGCGGGGTGCCCAGCGTGGCACCTGGTTCAGGTAGTCCTGGTAACTGGCGCCGAAGCGGGTCAGGAGCTGCTGTTCTTCCCACCGGGTGATCTTCGTGGAGGCGGCGCATTGGATCGCCAGCCCTGCCCAAACGGCCGTGCGGCGGTAATACAGTGCCCAGCCGAGCCAGACGATGGCTTCTCCGGCGTAGATGGGGTTGCGGCTGAGCCGGTAGGGGCCGTGCCGCAGCAGGTAGCCGGGTGTGAGCCGGGAGTCCAGCGCCCAGCCCCGCGGCGCGGCTTGGTAGTGGGTGGCCATCGCCCAGGCCATCAGGGCCGCGCCCGCGGTCACCGTCAGCAGCCCCGCGCCTCGCCCGGCGGAGGCGGCCGGTCCCTGCGGCTTGGCCCGATCGCCCAGCCGCGACAGCTCGAACGGGACAACGGCGTGCGTTGCCACCGCCCCGGCTGTCCAGATGATCACGCCCGCCGTTCTGGGCATGCGCTTCACATGGCGAGCATCTCACGGCCCCTATTGGCTGTAGTTGGAGGCTTTGTGCCGCCGGATGTCGCGGCTGGTGGTGCGGGCGGCGGCGATGGTGATGCCGTCCTCGACGGCGATCTGGTACCCGACTTTTATCACGATCATGGAATCTCGCGGTCTATGAGGCGCTGGCCTGCGGGTTTGCTGCTGTGGGGCCTGAATTTTGCGCACTAGCCACGGCCTTCACAGACCGTAGTGTGGGCGGGTGTCCCCCATATTCCGGCCGGCTTCGCGAGACTTGGCCGGTGACTTCCGAACCGGCCAGTCAGCCCGCCAAGGGTGCCGAGATCTGGATCATCTGCGGCAACACGTGCGCTGGCAAGACAACGACAGCCCGCCTTCTCGCGCAGCGGCTCCCGCTCGCCGCGCACGTCGAAGGCGACGAGATGCAACGACTGATCGTCTTTGGCTGCCGGTGGGCAGTGCCCAGTGATACCGACCCCAGCACCGGGCGCCTGAGGGGTGAGGCGGGCGTCCAGTATGCGCTGCGCATCCGCAACGCGTGCCTCGTCGCCGCCGCGTTCGCGGATGCCGGAATCACGGCGATCCTCACCGACACGATCATCAACGAAGGGTTCGAGTCTCTGACCGACGTCCTGGGGGGCCGGCCGGTCAACTTCGTGGTGCTCCGCCCGTCTGTAGCGCTGCTGCGGCAGCGCGGCGTTGACCGGCTGCCCGAAGAAGCTGCGTATCTGGCGGGCCGCTACGGCGACTCAGATCACCCCGAGGCGGCGGAGTTCGCCGGCCGGGTCCAAGCCGCAGCCGACGGCCGGGCGGTCAACGAGTTTGAGGAGGTCATCGAGCGTGGCCTCGATCGCCTGCCCCACGTTGGACTCTGGGTCGATCCCAGTGGCCTTGATCCGCAAAGTGTGGTCGATCATCTGCTGCACCGCCGGGCTGAAGCTGTCTGGACGGTAGACGCCGGATCGAACAGGGGTCACTAGCAGTGTGCTGGACGAGGACCAGACGGGGCTGGTCGAGGTGCGCACTGACCGGAAAGTCGGGACATGGCGAGCATCTCACGGCCCTATTGGCTGTCGTTGGAGGCTTTGTGCCGCCGGATGTCGCGGCTGGTGGTGCGGGGGGCGGTGATGGTGATGCCGTCCTCGACGGCGATCTGGTAGGTGTCGGTGCCCACGGTCACATCCGCGGTCTTGCGGGCGTGGGTGAGGCCGACCTGGATCTTCTGCCCGCCGACCATGATCGCCCCGCGCACCGACACCCGGCGTTTGACGATCAGCGGCTCGGGCAGCCGTGGCGGGTGGGCGGATCCGGGGCGGGCGCCGCGCAGCCGGGCCCGGGTGACATCAGGGACCGGGCAGGTGATGGTGCGGATGAGCACGCCACCGGACACGACGTGGGCGACCGGGCCGTCCAGCCGCAAAGTGATCCGCTGCCCTGCCAGCGGTGAGCCCACGCTGAGCTGGTAGCGGCCCAGCCCGACCGTCCCCCGCGGCGCTGACAGTGCGCTCCACCTCGACCACATCACCGATAGCGCAGGCGGCAGGGGGCGGCCCGGCTGGCCGGGCACCAGCTGTGGCCTGGCTTCGTCGTCGCTCAGGCCATCCTCAAGTGCCTCCCGGTAGGTGGCACGCACGTCACAAGCGGTGTCGTCGGACCACAGCCCAGTGCCCCAGGTGCCCATGGGTGAAATCATCGGATGGGCCACCGCGCCCGATCAAGCGCGTGCCCGCTACGTGGCCGATCGGACAGTGAACTAGCCCTCCGGCTCGGGAAGAGCGCACCAGCGCCCAGCGTGCGTGCTAGGCAGATGCCCACTCGGCGCTGATGCAGCCCTCCTCGTAGGCCCACGATCCGTCCGCCTGGCCCTGCTGCAGAGTTCGTTTGATCCCGGCCAGATCAGCGCCCGGCAGGATGGTCAGCGCAACGATGTTCAGCCCGGAACCGAAACCTTCACCGACCGCGCCCAGTGGCACGAACACATCGAGCACCGCCTGCTGGCTCCCGTCCAGAGGGCCTCCCCGGAACGGGACTACGCGAATGGTGCAATTTCCCGACCAGCGCAGGCGCTCCCTGGCCCACAGGCGGCCATCAGCATCCGGCTCGGCAAGGAAGACATCGTCGGCGGCAACGTCCCGGGCAAACCACGGCGTATTGTCGATGCGATACGTATCGCCGCCGAGCGGCACCGCCCACAATCCCTCACTCTCGGCAGGCGGCCACCCATCCTGGTCCTGCTGAAGCCGGAAGCGGACCTTCATAAAGCCCGGGCGCTCATCGTCCATGCGGCGAACCCTGCCTTGACAGTGCTGCACTCCAATCCATCAGCATGGGGATTCGGTCGGTGCATAGCAAGCACCCCGGTTGTCAGCACGGCGGCCTCCGGAGCCCTGCTCGCGTGGGCCTCATGCGGGCCACACACCAGGGAGACTCGCGCGCAATGACGTCACTCACGAGCACTGTAGGCTCAGCGGCCAGCAACGGCGTCGGGCCTGATCAGAGCTGCTGCCGCACCACCGATCTTCCAAGCTGGTGCTATGCCAGACCTTCGGCGCACCAGGGCCTCGGTTACAGCGGCCGATCATGCAACCAAGCCGCCCGGCCAGACGTCCAAGGTGATGAAGCAACTCTCCGCTGGCAGGTGCCTCGTGGGCGGAAAGCGGCGTCTTGGGCTGAGCGGCATAGCCGCGCTGCTTACCGTGCTGGCGGCAGCGTGCACCTCTTCTCCATCCCACGCGAAACCCTCCACGGCGGGCCATGCGACGACCCCGGCCAAGGTCTCTACGGCGTCGCAGCGAGAAGGCTTGGCGCTGCCCTCCACCTACCGGCAGGCGTGCGCCGCCGAGGCGCAGGCCTTCGGCTGCCTCCGTGTGCCTGCCGGGCCGATCCCGGCCGCGCTGAAACACCCGTTGCACTTTCCGGTACTGCGGCCCGGCCAGCACTGCCCTGCCTCGCGCGGCACCCTGTTCAACACCTCGCAATTTGGCGGCATCGCGCTGGGCACCGGGCCGGTGCGGGTGCTCGCGGGCAGCACCCGGCGTGGTATCGCCGACCTGATGAATCCCACCAGCGCGCCGCCGTGGCTGGCGCTGAAAACGCTGTGGTTCAGCCTGCCCGCCTACCAGGGCCCATTTGTCATCCGGGCCACGCGCCTTGGCCGTCCTGGCCCGGTCGCGCTGGGGGAAGGGCCAGCGATGGTGCCGCTCGTCATACCGGCGGGGCCGACGCTCAACAGTTTCTTCGGTTACCGCACCGTCCCCGGTGGCCTGTGGGTCAAATCCCCCGGCTGCTACGCCTGGCAAGTTGATGGGCTGGGCTTCAGCGAGATCATCGCCGTGCGCGCAGTGCTGCGCTAGATGGACCGCGGGCCCCGGGTACTTCGTGCAGCCAAGAGTGCAGCCTAGAGTCCGGACCCAGGCGGACAGTGGCGCGCCGTCCCGGGAAAAGGTTTCGACGGCTTCGCGGAGTCCTGACATGGTGGCGCCTATGACGAACTTCGAGCTTGTGACCGCCGCGGACGTGCAGCTCATGCAGGGTCTGGCGCAGCGTGTCACCGCCGCCCGCCCGGACCTGGTGAACAGCGAAGCGACGTTCGGCGAGCTGGCTTGGAACTGGGGCAAGGGGCACGCCAGCGGCGGCGCAACCTGGCCGCGCCGGCTGTGGTTTTCTGCCGGGGACCTGGTGGCGTGGGGCTGGGCCTTTCTTCCGCACCGGGTGATGCGGAGCGACGGGTCGGTGAAGGACGTCACCGGCGCCTATCTGGTGTATCAGGTCCATCCCGGCCACGCCGGGCTGGTTGACGAGGTGATCGACTGGTACGACGGTACGGCGGCAGGCATCGAGCGCACGGTGAGGCCGAGTGCCGCCGGTGAGTTCGCCCTGCAGCGATGGGCAGCGCACGGCTATGAGACCGACCTGGCCTCGCTCGGCGACGCCGGGTCCTGGACCCAGCTCAACGAGCGAGACCTCACCGGCGTGGAACAGCCGGTACTGCCCGACGGATTCCGGTTCCGCACCGCCGACGAGGCCGGGCCGGAGGCCGCGGTCCAGGCCCATCTGGACGCCTGGGCTCCCTCGACGTACACGGCCGAGGGCTACGAGGGTGTCCGGCAGACGGCGGCGTATCGCGGCGACCTGCACATCCTGGTGGAGGCGCCGGACGGAACGATGGCATCCTCGACGATCATGTGGCTCGACGAAGCGAACAAGAACGCTGAGTTCGAGCCGGTCGGGACGCATCCGGGCTACCGGCGCCGGGGGCTGGGCAGGGCGATGCTTCTGCACGGGATGCATCTGGCGCGGGCGGCCGGGGCCACTCATATGACGGTCGCCTGCCTGGGTGCGCCGGGACATCCCCGGGCGCGCGGGCTGTTCTACAGCGTCGGGTTCCGGGAGTTGTCGCGGGACGCGCCGCTCATCAAAACCACGACCGCGGGCTGAGGACTGGTCGTTCGGGTAGTCGCTGGTCAGGCCACGTTGGCCTGGGCGACGACCTGACATAGGCCCCGCCAGCGGGACTCCCCACACAAACACGGCCAACATTGCCTGCCACGGCACCAGCCAATGCTGGGCGTATTCGTCTCCGCCCGCGGCGCCTCCTGGCTCATGGACGCGGCGACAGCCCGCCGGTCCCCTTCGACCAGGTGCCCGCACACGTCCCTGGTGATCGTGATGCTGGCGTGCCCCAAGATCTCCGAAACCACGTGCAGTGGTGTGCCCTGGGCGAGCAGCCCCGCGTGGACCATTGAACGCGACGACAATCAGCCTGGCGGCTGCGGCATGCGAGCTGCCTCCACATTCCGCACACTTCGTAGACCTCATATATGCTTCGCGATGCAACAACGCGCAGCAACCTCGAGGCGCCTGCAAGGAGGCGGAGGCCCGGCCCCTTCACCGCATCAAAAGTTACTGACGGTCACGACGCAGCGGCAAGCTCCTAAGGGCACGCAAGCGTAGTATCGAGGACACGCAGCGTGGAGCGGGGGGTGCAGGAGGCCGCGATGAGACTGCGAGCACATCGGCGGAACCCGGTGATGTGGAGCCTGTCCGTCGACCCAGCCGGCAGGTACGACAGCCCGGGGTTCACGCGGCTCGCACGCACCAGGCGCATCCGCATATGTGTCCGTACTGGCGCGCTGCTCACGGTTATCGGCCTGATGCGCCTCGCACGCGGCGAGCACTCCCGCTGGCGGCCCCTGCTGGCCGGCGCGGTGCTCACGGTGGTCGGCATCATGCTGCGCAGCGGCGCGTGGGGCAT
>Ga0126382_10000899_pt1 | contig 11890 bp, 10 predicted proteins | sample PanSoiMetPlot_30_FD_92548 | JGI IMG/M metagenome (GOLD analysis project Ga0126382, IMG submission 92548) | Tropical forest soil microbial communities from Panama - MetaG Plot_30 | ecosystem: Environmental > Terrestrial > Soil > Tropical forest > Bulk soil | place: Panama | collected 2016-02-17 | reverse complement strand
GCGCAGGATGCGCGACCTGTTCGACGGCGACCCGTTCCCCTACGGCATCGAGGAGAACCGGCCGACGCTGGAGCAGTTCCTGCGCTACACCCACGAGCAGGGCATCGCGCACCGGCACGCCAAGCCGGAGGACATCTTCCCCAAGGGGATCATGACCTCGGTGCGGGTTTAGGCGGCTGGGGCGTCGCGTGCTTTGCCTCACGGCCGCGGTTCCCGTTGTGAACGCCGCCGCCGTTACCTGTTGAGGTTGAAGCGTATGTAGGCGTCGTGGTCGGTGGGATTGTCTCCCAACCCTCATTAAGTGGAAAAAGACTGAATAAGTCGGTGGATCCGCCCGCTGGAGTTATTGGTGGGCCCCGACACGCACGAACTATCTTGTTCTTGCGGATGGGTCGCCGGCTTTCGTGAAGGGCTTGATTGTCGCGCGTACCCTGGCGGCAAAAAGCTGCGCGAGCGGGCTTAACGTCCTGGCCCGCAACGTGATGATCGCGACCGGCCGACGGGTGCCCGGTAATTCCAGCGGCAGCGCTTTGAGTGAATGTTGCCGGTCGGGCAGACGCAAGCTCGGTAGTGCGGAAAGAAAACGACCGGTCGCCAACAACCTGTTACGCACGTTAAGGGATTGAGTAAAGACCGTTGCCCGCGGCGGCTCCACTCCACTCGCTCGAAAGCCCGCTGCTACAAGCGCACCAGCCAGCGTGTCGAACGGCAGTAACACCCACGGCTCGTCAGCCAGTTCGGCAAGTTGAATTCGCCGCCGGCGGGCCCACGGATTCCGTGTGCTTGCTGCTATGACGAAAGGATCGTCGAACAGATTCTCGACAATGAATTGCCGATCAAGGATGGGTTCAGCCAACCGTACAACGGCCATCTCAATCGTGCGCGCGGCCAAGTCGTCACAAAGCTTTTCTACACCTCCGGTCACGAGGTGAATCGAGATTCGTGGATATTGGCGGGATAGTCGCTCGATGACTTCCAGCACGGGACCGTTTGAGACGGCTTCGCCGGCTCCGATCTGCAATTCTCCCGCTGTTGGGTCAGAAAGAAACTCGATGTCCTTAACGCTCTGGCGCAGCTCATCAAAGATCGCGATGCCGCGTTTGATGAGTGCACGACCGTAGTCCGTCGGCTCTACACCACGCGGTCCACGATCGAGCAGCCGTACACGAAGCGCGTGCTCCAACTCCGCAATCGATCGCGACAAGGCGGGCTGGGCCGTTCCCAGGCGCTCAGCCGCTTTGCTCATGCTGCCGGCCTCCGCGACTGAGATGAGGACGCGAAGATCGTGCAGTTTGAGGCGGCGCTCAATTCGATCGGTTAGGTCCATGCGGGCTAGCCATAGCGAACCTGTTATACCGGTATCATACAATGGCATTTCTCAGTCTGGTCAATGTGTCCCTATTGTTGGACCCAGGTAGCCGCAGATCAATCCAGCCAGCACATGGAGCAGGCCATGATCAGATCAGCCTTGGCGACCGCAACAATCGCACTGGGTCTTGCGCCGAATGCCCTGGTGGGTTCGGGGCCTGCCGAGGCCCAAGATTGGCCAGCCAAACCGGTAACGATCGTGATTCCGTTTGCTGCCGGGAGTGGCAGCGATATCGTGGGGCGAATTCTCGCACCTTACATTAGCGAGCTCCTAGGCCGACCGGTGGTCGTCGAGAACGTCGGCGGCTCAGGTGGCATCGCAGCAGTTGCCCGAGTGGCTCGGGCGGCGCCGGACGGTTACCAGATCGTGCTCGGCACCGCCGGCACGCATGCCGTGAACCAAACGCTTTACAAGCGGCTGCCATACAACGCCGCGGCTGATTTCGCGCCGGTCGCGCTGACGGTTGAGCAGCCTATTGCCGTGGTTGCCCGCACGGACTTGCCGGTCAACGACCTGCAGGAGTTGGCCGGCTACATGAAGGCAAATCATGTCAGAATGCAATATGGATCACCTGGCGTCGGCACTACACCCCATCTTGCATGCGTGCTGCTCAATACATTGATCGGCGTCGATGTCACGCACGTACCCTATCGAGGAGCGGGGCCTGCTATGCAGGATCTGATGGCCGGCCGCATCGACTACCAATGCGCCGCCTTTGCACCGGTAATTCCGCAAATCCAAGGCAACCTCATTAAAGCCGTCGCGCTCTTGAAACGGACCCGCTCGCCGATCCTGCCGACGCTGGCGACCGCGCACGAGCAGGGCTTCACTGATTTCGAGGCCGCCACCTGGTACGCGTTTTTCGTTCCGAAAGGTACGCCAAAAGCGATCGTGCAGAAGCTCAACGAGGTCACCACAGCGGTCATGAGCATGCCGGCTGTGGAACAGCGGCTGAAGGAGGTTGGTACCGAAGCGGTTAGGCCCGAGCAGCGTTCGCCGGAATATCTTCAGCAGTTCATGGCGATAGAAATCAAAAAGTGGGCTGCGGCCGTCAAATCTTCCGGCACAAAGATCGATTGACGCGCCCGGCGGCCGAGACTTCGCGCAAATTTCATCGGCAGTAATGGTGGTACAGTGCAGCAGATCGGCGGTTCGGCAAAGAACCTTCTCTTCATCATCTCCGATGAACATCAAGCGCGTGCGCTATCGTGCGCCGGCCATCCAATCATCAGAACGCCACATATCGACAGGCTGGCGGAGCGCGGCATCCGGTTCGATGCAGCTTACACACCGTGTCCAATCTGTGTTCCAGCGCGCGCGAGCCTCGCGACTGGCCGCTACGTTCATGAAACGCGCTATTGGGACAACGCAACGGCTTATGACGGCCGCATACCGGGCTGGGGCGCTCGATTGCAAGAAGCGAACGTGCGCGTGGAGGCCATCGGCAAACTTCATTATCGCAAGGGCGAAGACCCGACCGGTTTCGATGCCCAACACCAACCGATGCACATCTGGAAGGGCATTGGACAGGTGTGGGGGTCGGTGCGCAATCCAATCCCGGCACCCCGGGACGATATAGTTCGGTTCGGCCAAGTGGGTGCAGGCTATTCGAAGTACAACGCCTACGACGAGGCAGTGAGGGATCAGGCGATTGCGTGGCTTCGCAACCACGCAAACGATGATCGCCCATGGATGCTGTTCGTGGGATTTGTGGCGCCGCATTTCCCGCTCATAGCACCGCAATCCTATATTGCGCGGTATCCGCCCGAACAAATGCCGTTGCCACGGCTGCGACAGCGTGACGGCTATTCGCGGCATCCATGGGTGGACGCGCAGGAACGGTTCATGCCAACCGATGCCGAATTCGGACATGATGACGCCAGGCGCCGGCGAGCCATCTCCGCCTATTTCGCGCTCTGCACGATGCTGGACGATCATGTTGGAGCGATCTGCGCCGCGCTTGAACGCACTGGGCTCGCCGAATCAACAACCGTGATTTACACGTCCGATCACGGAGAGGCACTCGGACAGCGCGACCATTGGGGCAAGAGCAACCTCTATGGCGAGTGTACGCAAGTTCCGCTGATCATCACCGGACCCGACGTGCCGCGGGGGCTCACCTGCAACACGCCGGTGAACCTGATTGATCTTGCGCCTACCTTCCTTGCCAGTTTTGGTCTCTCCGATCCCAGCCTGCGCGGGCGCTCCTTGATCGACCTTGCTCGCGAGCCGTCGGACTCCAATCGTGCGGCATTCTCAGAGTATCACGCGGTCGGAGCACCATCCGGCGCATTCATGTTGCGGAAGGGCCGCTGGAAGTACCATGAGTACGTCGGCTTCGAGCCCGAGCTTTTTGATCTCGAATCTGATCCTCACGAAGCAAATAATCTTGCCAACAATCCGGCCCATGCGGCACACCTTGTTAAGCTACGCGACGAACTTAGGAAGATCGTCGATCCGGAGGCTGCAGACCGACAGGCAAAGTTAGATCAGCAGGCGCTTGTCGAGGGATTCGGCGGACGTGAGGCCGCATTCAGGATTGGAACGGAGGGCGCGACGCCCGCACCAATTGCCTGACATCATCGTCTGCCACGACGTCCCCGGTAGCGGCGATGTAACGAACATCACTTCAACAGGCACAGTCGCCTGTTCCGATCTTCTCACCCATGATGATGTTCTGGCTCAGCCCAGGTTGAAAGACTGATCTCTCCTGGGTCGTCAGCGCGATGCTGAGATATGCTCGGTTGCCGAGTTGTCGCCTCCGCGACGGCGCTGAATGGGGAGGAAGGCCGATGCCACAGTACATCATGCTGGTGAACTTCACCGACCAGGGATTGAAGGGCGTCAAGGACGTCCCGAACAGGCAGGACAAATCGCGTGAGACGGCGAAGCAATTCGGAGTGGAGCGCAAGACTGTCTGGATGACATTCGGCCCCTACGATTTCGTGCACCTTTACGAAGCACCCGACGACGAAGCGATGGCGAAATTCGCGATGACGCTCAGTTCGTTCGGCAACGTTCGCACGACAGTCATGCGGGCATGGGACGAGTCGGAACACCTTCCGCTCATACGAGAATTAGCGTGAGCGATGAAAATTTGCCGTTCCGCGTGCTTCGGCAAGTGTCGAAGTCTGGCTGCCATCGACCGCGCAAGGCTCCTGCCGTGGGCCGCAATGACAAAGGCGCGCAGCGTGAGCAACGGCAGCGGAGGGCCGACGCGCTGGCCTTGCTCACGGAAAGCAGCGTGCGGTCGTACCCGAGTTGGATCGCGGAACTCAGGCGCAAATCGCCCACCAGCATCGATCGCCGCGGCTATGCCTACGAACACCTGGACCGGGCGCGGCGCTCGATCTCGTTCGCGAGACTAAGAAATCGAAAAAAGCATGCCGTGGCGTATCATCATCGCGGCGTTTCGGGGAAATGCGCTACCGGCGTTTGCGGTCTTTTATCGCCTCGGCTTTCGCATCGCGCGCGGCCTGCTCGTCACCGATGAAATCAACCGGAATTCCCTTGGTAACGGCCGCCGCGAGCTGCAACGCATCCCAGTTGGTCAGTCGAATGCAGCCGTGCGATTCGGTCTTGCTCACCTTGGATGGGTCCGGTGTGCCGTGGATGCCGTAGCCTTCCCTGGATAGTCCGATCCAAACCACACCGACCGGATTGTTCGGGCCGGGCTTGATCGTGAACGGCTTGCTCGCCCGCACACCCTTGAACTCATAAGCCGGCTTGTAGTGGTACGTCGGGTTTCTAGCCACGCTGGTGACCTTCAGCGTGCCCGTCGGGGCGGGCTTCTCCGCACTGCCGGCCGTCACGGGATAGACGGCAAGGATCCGCTGATCCCGGTCGAACACTCTCAGCATTTGTATGCTCTTGTCGATCTCGATCCGCGCCGCCTTCCCCGGCAAATCGGCAGCCGCAATATCGGTAACAACGATCTTGTCACCGGCCTTCTCGAACTTTTGCCGGGGGTTCAGAGCCGAGAGAAGCTCCTGGCTCATGTGGAATTTTTCGGCGATCTTCTCGCGTGCACTGGTATAGGCGAGCGTGGGCAGATGCTGCATGTCTTCCATTCTTGCCGGAATGCGTGTGGCAAAGGGACCCCGCACGTCGTCGTCCGTGATCGAGTACTCCTTCACCACCCCATCCCCTGATGTCGAATTGAGCTTCTGCCAGAGCTCTTCCGTCAGCACGTCGGTCGACGGCAGCCCCTGATCGATCGCAAATGCCCGGACGGCTTTCTTGAAGTTGTCGCCCTGCTTGCCGTCGATCTCCCCGGGAGAAAAGTGGGCGCGATCAAGCAGCACCTGCGCCCTGATTACAATCGGACTGACGCCACCCTTCGAGGTCTTTTCCGCCCGCCATTGGGCGTCATTGATGGCTTGGATGTCCAGCGGAGCAGCGGCCGCTGGTCCGGCCAACAACACAAGCGCGACAAGCTTCGCGATGCAGCAGCGCAAGCGCATCGGATGACCATTCCAAATGTCGATGAATATGAAAGCGCCGGAAAGTCGGAATGTTCCACCGCCGGAGCTAGGGCGCTTACCATAAACCCGGTTCCGCAAACCCAGGGGAAGGCGTATTTTCCCGTTCTAGAAAGGCGCTCCAGCGTACCCTCTGCCGAACCCGTTGATCATGCTCTGACCCCAATTCAATAGCGGTTGGGTCAAGTCAGTACGACTTGGCGCCTGAGAACTTGACGACCTTGCGCCATTTCCCTGTTTCTTCGTCAATGAACGTCACGGCACCAGCCGGCGAACTTGCCAGCACGGTCGCGCCCAAACCAGCGAGCCTGCCGGTAATGTCGGGATCAGCAAGAGCGGCATTGATCTCTTTGTTGAGCGCATAAACGATTTCAGGGGCTGTTTTGCTCGGCACTCCAATCGCCAGCCAGGAACTCGTCTCGAAACCCGGCAAAAATTCCGCCAGCGTTGGCACCTCGGGAATCGTTTCCGCAGGTACTGCGGTGCTCACGGCGAGCGCCCGCAGCTTGCCCGCCCTTATGTGCTCGAGCGATGCCGGCAGATTATCGAATGCGACCTGCACCTGTCCTCCCAACAGGTCGGTAAGCATTGGCGCGGACCCCTTGTAAGGCACATGCAGCAATCGCGCTCCCGACATCATCTGGAACATTTCTCCGGAAAGGTGACTTGCAGTGCCCGTGCCAAACGAAGCGAGGTTGATCTTGCCGGGATTGGCTTTGGCGTAGCCAACGAGCTCGGGGACGGTTTTAGCCGGAAAGCCGGGAAATACTTCCAGCACAAAGGGAGACCGGATCAGGGTTGCGATCGGCCGAATATCGCGTCCGAAATCGAAGTCGAGTTTATCGTAGAACGATGCATTGATCGTGTTGGACGGCGTGATGACCAGAAGCGTGTGGCCATCGGCCGGAGCTCGCGCCACGGATGCGGTGGCGATGTTGGTGCCGGCACCCGGCATGTTTTCCACGACGAAAGGCACGCCGAACCGCTCTGACAGCCGTTTTCCGATTACCCGAGCAACGACGTCCGTCGTGCCTCCAGGAGGAAAGCCGACGAGCACGTGGACGGGCCGCGATGGATAGCTCTCCGCTTGCGCCAAGGTCGCCAGCGAAACCAGCGCGCCTACCGCAGTGATGAAATCGCGCCGCCTCATTGCGTCACCCTGACGACTTCTCGATCCCAGTCGATTCGGTCCTGCATCGCATCACAGCTTCCACGTCGCACCGCATCGACATCCGCCCTACGGGATGACGTTCAGAGCGCGACCCGCTGCAACCGGATCGATGATCCCGTAGCCGAAATCCGGCGTCCAACCTGGACCCCCGCCGCCCGGTCTGCGTGCGGTGTCCCTGAATTTCTTGAACAGTGTCGCAGGCGAGACCGCACTTGGCTTCACTCTGGTCCGCAGGGCGGCTACGCAACCGGCCGCCACCGGGCAGGCCGCGGAAACTCCGGTATCGGGCAGGTGCGTTGCAACTGTTTTGGATCCGAGAAAGTGCGTGTACGCGACCAGATCCGGCTTATGCTGATACATATTGTGGATCGATGGGCCGCGTGAGGAATAGCCGACCATCTGGTCATTTGTGTCGCATCCGCCGATCGTGAGCACTTCCCGATACGCATTCGCCCCCATGATCATGCGATCGGTCTTGCTCAAACACGTGCCCGAAGCACAATGGCCGGCACAATTGGTGCCATTCCCGCAATTGTTGCCGCAGAAAATGATATCCACCCCGGCCGCTGCGAGCGCTCGAACGAGATGGTGAAAAATGTGATTCGGATTATCGATGAACCGGCGGGAGTGTCCGGGCTGAAAGTCCTCAAGAGATGGATGGAAAATTCCCCAACTGTTGCTCACGACGAGCGCATCGAAGAATCCCGACGCCCGTACGACGGCGAGCTGCAGGTAGGCAAGCAGGGCGGCATCGGCCGTACTTGTGCTATGATGATCGGCGACGGGGCGGGTCAGGAGCATCGGGAAATCGAGCAGGGTCGCGTTGGGCGCCATGATCCGCGCGTCGTATGCGCACATCGTGCCGTGACCGACACGATGCTCACCCGGCTGCGTCACTAATTGCGGCGGTTTCCACGAGTAGTTCGGATCGAGGTTGATCGGCCGCGCGGCCTGTAATGCCTCTCCCAACGCGCGTTCGAGGCGTGGCCTGAAGATGCCGCTATCGACGATCGCCAGGGCGACGCCGGACCCATCCAGGTGGTTGTCCTGGAGGGTTTGGAACCCGAGCTTGGACCGGACATCGGAGGCATCGCCGACGGCTTGGCTGGTGCCGCAGGTCGGAGGACACGGCTTCACGTCTTGCCGCAAAGCGCCGACGAGCGGATTGGAGTGGACGGGATACTGTTTTCCTTTCTCACGAAGAAATTCCGGCACGCCATCCCGGCCCGCTCTCACAGTTCCGCTCACCAAGAATGTTTCCGACCTTGCGGGGTGCAAAAATACCTGCAGGTCTTCGCCATCTCCGTCTCGGGTACCGTGTCCGATCGGAATGGCTCCAAATGAGAGATCGACTGTGAATTCGCTCGGGACCCTCTCTCGGTCCAGCGGATAGGATGACATCGCCTCCGTTGGATCGAGGCCGGCAAGCAATTGATTGGCCGCATCGATCAAGGCTTGGTCGCGGGGGCGTTCGAGCAGTGCTCGCACGTGCCCGGGCGGGACTTCCATCATGGCAGGCTCCTGCAATGCTCCCCGGATTCCCTTCCCACGTTACTTCCATTCGTCTTTCGCGTAACTCACCGCAGACCCATAACTGAACATCGGATCAGGCGGGGGAAAATTCATTCCCGTGTACGGATCGTTCATCTTCGTCAGAAACTCGTGGGTGAGATTGCCGGCCGCCTCTCCAGCTTGGATATCGCTCCAGAAGTGAAAACCTGCGATGACCCTGTTGCGACCGATTGCTTCGGCCAATTTGAGCAGAGTTCGTTGATAGGGTGAGTTCCCAGTCCCGGGCGTCGTCACTTCGATCAGGACCTGGGCGGTCAGATGCGCAATGAGCGCGTGACCGGCCGGATACGACGCGTGGCCGGGAACGGGCAAAGGCGGATACAGGCCCGGATAATATTGTGTGGGCCGCGGTCTGTTGAACTTGCGCTTCAGACTCATCATCACCACTTCGCCGACGCGAGCGGCAAGCTTCATCACGAAGAATGTGCGGGGATGCGAACCCGCCGTCATGGTCAGCAGCTGCATGAAGCAGAGCTGCTGGTTCTGATGCTGGTTGACGATCTCTCCCATCGCCTCCGGTCGTTCGGTCACCGCGAGGATACGCAGATCATCTATCTTATCGTCGGTGGAAGGGCCGGTGCCGTTCGGCATGACGACACCGGGGAACATGTTTAGTGTGATGTATTGGTCCCAAGTCTTGCCACCGACCTTAGCGGTGAAGAAATCCGGCAGGAAGGTAAGCGCGAACAGATCATCATCCCAAGCAGTACGTGGAAACTTGGGGCTGGCGTTGCCATCTGCTGCCGGGGGCGTGGTGGACACGTCCTCGGCGACCAGCGGGCGGTCTGGTCGCATCGCGTACATGCCTTCGGAGCCGCCACCTCCGGCCCAGCCGCCGCCCTGCCAGCCGCCGCCCTGCCAGCCGCCACCCTGCCAGCCGCCACCCTGCCAGCCACCGCCCAACCATCCACCGCCCATATGACCCTCCCTTTCGGTAAGTGTGCAAGTCTCATTCCGGAAGATCGGCTGCACGCAACCTGCCGAGCAATTCCTTGCGAAGATCCTCCTTCAGGGGGCACCACTTCGCGTATGCCGACAAACAAAATCCCGGATTAACATCGAGCAGAGCTTGAGCGTAGTGACGCGCTTCGTCCAGCTGTCCAGTCGCCACCAGACTGGCGATAAGCCAGCGCAAATTGGAGCAGAGTCTCGGATTTAATCCTGCGCTCTTACGGGCCCAGATGATGGACTCCTCGTAAGTTCCGTGGACATAATGTGCCAATGCGAGGAACAGAAGATAAAAGAAAGATTGCGTGTCCACAGGTGACAATCGCAGTCCCATTTCGGCGCGTTCGATCGCCGCCTTCGTTTGTCCAATGTAGGAATAGACGCCGCTGCTGAGCGTCCAAGCCATGGCATTGCCTGGCGCGGCGTTTAGCGCCCGCTCGAACAAATCAACGGCACCGTCGTAGTCGCGAAGCAGCACGGCGCTCGCGTGTCCGTGAATTGCCAGCGCGAAGCCGTCCGTGGGGTCGCGGTCGACCGCGGCGGCGGCCAGCCGCAAAGCTTCTTTTCCATCCACTCCGATGTCTGTGGTCCAGCCTTGGTTGATATTGTGAACCTGCCAAAGCGCCGCATAGGCGTACGCGGTTGCATAACCGTCGTCAGCGGCTATGGCCTGGCGCAACAAATCTCCCGCGCGCGCAAAATCCGACGGATTCATGCGGTAGAGCAGATCGATTGCCTGCAAAACTAGGTCATAGGCATTCATATTTTCCGGCCGCTTGCGTCGAGCGGATCGGAGCTCCGCCTCGCGCAAATGTGGCGCCAGGCTCCATACAATGCGGGTCGCGAGACGCTCCTGCAGGTCGAAAAGCTCCGCAAGCTGACCGTCGTAGCGATCGATCCAGATCGGTGAACCGCTCTCTACGTCCGAAAGCTCGGCGGTTATCCGCAGACGACGATCGATCCGGCGTACACTTCCGCTCAACACGTAGCGCACGCCCAATTCTTGCCCAATCTTCTGCAGATCGACCGGTCCGCTCCGATAGGCAAGAGCAGAGGTGCGGGCGATGACAAGCAGGCCGCGCACGCTCGACAAATTAAAAATGATGTCGTCAATAATGCCTTCGCCGAAGTAAGCGCGTTCGGGATCGTCGCCCGTCATCCGGAAGGGCAAGACCGCAACACCCGGCAATTTCGCGCGTCGGGAGAACTCTGAGACTGGGGCCGCGCGTGTTTCAATGCCGGCAAGCTGCAGTGAAAAGGCGTGAACCGGCCGCGAGAGGTTCTTGAGTTCAAGCTCGCCGAGGTCTTCGGTCGGCACCTCCATTCTCGACCTGGCGATTGTGCGCAAGGCGTCGGAAATGACGATTCCACCCGGCGGACAAAACTGCTCCAAACGGGCGGCTACGTTGACACTGGTTCCGTATACGTCTTCCTCCTCGGTGATGACTTCGCCGACATTCAGAGCGATGCGGAAGCGTATCTTTAGATCGGCAGGTGTAGAGGCCTCGCGTAGCGGAATCTCACGCTGGATTTCGATGGCGCAGCGAAGTGCGTCTACCGAACTGTCAAACGTCGCAAGGAATCCGTCTCCGGTATTCTTGATGACTTGGCCGCGGTAAGACACAACATAAGGATCAATTATTCCGACCCGAAGCGCGCGCAGTCGAACGTGCGTTTCCAGTTCGGCGGCCTCTGTCAAGCGGGTATAGTCAACGACATCGGCGGCCAGAACCGCCAGAAGTCGCGTCGCCGGCTGGCCGGAGGTCGCCGATCCCGTTCCAGTAATGGGCCCCATTATCCGCGTTCGGCCTGCCTGTGCACTGGCGCCGGCCTGTGGCACAAGCTTGTGTAGCGTTACGACCTCTCCCATTTCAGTCTACCTCAAGGTATCACAAATGTCGCGTGCGCTCGGCGCGGGTGCCTTGAAGGAAAGCGCGTTGCTTGGTTCGCGCGTGGGGCGCGATCACCGGCATTAGCAGCGCCGCTGGTCTGAGTGTCGAGATGAGCCGCAAGCGGGATTGTCATAGTTTCAGACTTTCCCATGGCGAGCCCTTTCCTCAGTATGAGTTGTGCCATGCTGCATCGATCCTATGCCGGCCTGTGTGAACCAACTCACATTCGAACGGCCCAAGTACGATTTAAAGTCGCAGACGGGGGCGCCATTTCCAGCCGCGGGATGCGCTCGCCTCGCGGCGCTTCGTCTGGTGCTGCGCGTTTTAACGGTTTCGGCACCGGGCTCCGCACTCTCGTGCCCGGCGCTTCGCATCGCCCCCAACGTTCATTTTTTCACGCGGGGTTAGCAGAACGAGAAAAATGACCTGTACCCAACCCTGAAAGCGCGGCGATCAG
>Ga0126382_10000898_pt1 | contig 11902 bp, 13 predicted proteins | sample PanSoiMetPlot_30_FD_92548 | JGI IMG/M metagenome (GOLD analysis project Ga0126382, IMG submission 92548) | Tropical forest soil microbial communities from Panama - MetaG Plot_30 | ecosystem: Environmental > Terrestrial > Soil > Tropical forest > Bulk soil | place: Panama | collected 2016-02-17 | reverse complement strand
CTCGATCAGTGGCAGTCGTGTTACGCCCGCGGCAAGCGTTACCAGGCCGTCGCGCGTGTGATGAACATCTTGGATGCGACCCACCTCGATGAACACATCGTCGGGACTGCCGAGTTGAGTGAGTTCCTTTTGAAGGGGGGCACGAAAATGAATCTCTCTGTGCCCAACCTGGGTGACGGACACACCTGGTTTCGTCGAAAGTTCGGCGGCAACGATCCACTCCAGCCCTCTGATCGAGCGAGCGAGGAAGGAGCGGTCGACGAGGCAGTTGGCAGACAAAGAGTCTTGCGCCATGATGATCACCCACTAGACCTCGATCGAGACGCGAGAAAGCGTCAATCGCCTTCTTTGCATAGCCAATGCTGTTTTGATCCGGACGTCTAGGATGCGCGAGCCAACAGATCTCCTAATGTGCGTGGGCCCGGATGACGTCCATCGCCTGTTTCCCCTGGCATTGCAACTTGCGGCGACCAACCTCGATTTCGACGGTTCCGTTCATTTAGTCGGCCCCGACCCGGATCGGATCACGGCGATCGCCAAAACAATAGATTGTAGGGGCCGCCGGCTGTTTATCCATGCCGACCAAGACGTGTTGCCACCGGCCGAAGCGTCCCTTGCCGGATGGCTTCGTCAGCAACTGATTAAGTTGCGTGCTGACGAGGTCTGTCAATCACGACACATCTGGTGTCTCGGTTCCGACACTCTCGTTGTTCGGCCTGTGCAAAGGACATCCGTGACGAGGGCCGGTGAGCCGATCATTTTTTATAACCGGTATAGGTACCCTAATCCGCATCTTGAATACGAGCGCAGAAGAGTGTTGTCAGTGGCACGATTGTTGAAAGTAGAGCCCACGACTTCTTACCTGCTAGGTGATTTTATCATGGACCTGACGCTGTTCGACCGACGTCATTTGATGGCGCTGAGGCAGTATTTGGCTCGACTCTATCAAAATACGTCGTTCGCGGATGTCCTGCCGACATCGATTCAAACTGTCGCAGAAAGGCGTCTCTTCGGGGAATGGACACTCTACGCGGTCTTCGTGCTGGATGTGCTGCGGTTTCCAGCACCGGTGCGGAATTCCCGGAGCCGGTTCGTATCACAGGTCCATAGCGAGTACGACCTCGTTGACGATGATGCCTATGGGGCAGCGGCGATCCATTTCGTCTCGAAAGCGTTTGAGGTGAAGGCGATCGTGGCTCAGCTCGCTCGCCGCGATCTGTTGGAATCAACCGATGTTCCGCTGGGCGCGTTCCACTGACCTGCGACATGACTCTGTCCTGTCGCTTCGCCGACAACTGTGCGATACGGCCGATTCGGTCAGTGCCGCCGAGCTTTGGCGATGCTGGTGGATCGCCGCACAGACGAATCTGCGAAGGAACATGCTTCTGCTTGGCTCAGCTCCGCAGGAAGGCGGACTCGGCCGCGTGCTGGCCGGCTTTCTTGCAAATCACTGGCAGTCACCGGCGACGTTCTCGGTGCAAGCTTCGCACGATGGCGGAGAAATCAAGTGTACGTATGATCAGCTCGGAACCATGCCGAACGCTCTCGGAGGGATGGAGGTGGTCGACCTGTTGGGTCACGCAGCCGCCGCGATAAGGCCCGGTGGGCGGCTGATCCTCGCCACTGAATATGTGGTCGGCCCCGAAAAGGGCGGACGGGGTCCCGATTGGCGCGCCGCGATCACGGCGTCGAAGCTCATGTTCGAAAGCTGTACCTCGTGTGACCCCGTTCCAGGTGATCCGCGGTTTAATTCGGTCTGGCGCCGCGCTCGCGCGCTGTTGGTTGCACGCGACCGTCGCTGGCGCCGCCTATCCTTTGGACTGGTGCTGCGCAAGCCCTATCGGACGGCCGATCTGTGCGATTGCAAATTCCGGCTGAGCCCCTCGGCCGAACGCGCGTCGATTGCTCGATTGCCGGCTGCTCGGGTGTCGCGGCGATTTGACCGACTCCTCCTGCCCGCCGAGCTGCGCCGTCGAGCCGGCTTCAGTTTGACCGAGCTGGCTGCCGCGTTCCGAACGGAAACCGATGACGCCACCGACTTGCTGAATGAGTTGGCATGCAGGGATTTGATCATTCCGGTCGAATGATCCCAAATGCCGCCTGGTACTCGCGCATCCAGCCCGACCGCTCCAAAAACGAAAAGAAGAGATCCTTGAACTCCAGCTTGCAAGTTTTGCTCCATGGCTTGCCGTGGCCGTTGAAGTGAACAATGGCAGCGTCGCAAAATGGCTTCTCCGATCCATAATTCCACTTTATGTGCAGCTCCTTCCAGCGACGATAGAGCACTACATTGAGTCCATATTGTTCATACTGATGAAATTTACCGAGAGCATCCAGGTATGGCCGATTCCGCTGGGTGCAGGTCAGCACCCTTTCGCTTACCCGCGCCGCACGCCACGCAACCATGTCAATCAGCATGACACCCGAGTTGAAGTAGCTGTCATCGGCTTGCAACCCCAGCGCCTCATGGTTTGATATTCCCGTTCCGACCTTCTCGAGATAGTCGAGGCAAGCAGCAGTTACATAGTGGTCGAGCGACGTTTTCCACAGCTCGTGGACATCGGCCAGAACCATTACGTCGACATCGATATAGAGCGCCCTTTTGACGAAACGCGGAAGCAGGTACGGCATCAGCAGGCGGTGGTAGTGCGGCGTGAGCATAACGTACGGTGCGAGCACAGGATCGCTGGTGAGTCTGTGCGGGGAAACATCGTGCCAGTGCGACTGCACGCCCACCTCACGCAATCGATATGTCAGCATTTGCCGGCGCTCGGCCGCGACTCCACTGGCAAACAAATGCGCGTGGATCGGGTTCGCCAGGCGGTGGCAAGTGGCCAGCGAATAAAGGGCGACTCCGGCCAGCGGGACGTAGCGATCGTCGAGGGCGCAGGCGATAACAATGGGTTCGTCATCAGCCGATGAGCTGGCCGTCATGCGATGTGTGTCCGGGGCGGACGTTCCGAACATGAAAGTTGATCACGATGCGGTGCGACTTGCCATAGAATGGGTGGACCTCATGCAGAATGTCGGACGGCCACATCAGGAGGAGCCCGGGTTTGGGGCGAATATAATAATTGCATCCGCGAACCGAAAAGCTGAGCAGGCCGCTATACTTCTTGTCCGAATCCGGTTCTCCGTCGTTGACGTAATAGACACCGACCCACATATTTTGGAAGAATGGTTCGCCGTAACGTTCATGATTGTGGAGAACTTTGTAATCGCCTTGACGGTAGAATTGGATCCAGTTTTCAAGGATTTGCGAAGATCCATAGACCTCCTCTCTCAGATTATCCACTATATGACGGTGGCTCTCAACAATGATGTCTCGCAGCCTGGTCACGTTTGGATCTGTTATATTCAAAAAGCTGTTTGTCGGCACTCTGTGCCACACGCCTACCGCCGGCTTTTGAGGCTCCTTCCAGGCGGTGTCGGGAAACGTCGGCACCGATCCAAGATCTTCCAGATGTCGGATATCCGGAACATCGAGAATGTCCTCAGAGTAGGTTTCGCGCGCTTTCCGCATCAGCGCGGCATTGAAATCTGCCAGATCATCGAATTGTAGGTGTCGATAGAGGACCGGGATTGGAGCCAGATGCTGCACCCAGCCGCGGAAAGGATGAAGGATGGGCGCGCTGTCAGAAGTCATCATACGTCCCCCGAGCTTGGTTCAGTTCCGCTGCGGTCCGCACCGGGAGCTCCATTTGTGCAGATGCTTCGAACAGAGCCTTTGGACCGCTTCGGTCAACAGCAGGACCGAGCCTTTGGTCATTCCAGTCGATCAGACAATACCGTCAATTCAGGTGCTCCACCCAACAGCGCCTCAGGTCGTTCGGGCCGTTCATGTTGATGAACTGGGGCCCCTCACACACTTCGACGCGCGATCCCTGGGCTACATGCGCATTGATCATCTCTTCCAGGACCTGATCGTGGGGTCCGGCATGTGTCTTGAGCGCCGCGGCCGGCAAGCATGCTAAGCCCGTCCAATTCGAGTGTTCAAGTCCTTGATCGAACGCGCACTCAGCGTCGTGGTGAAAGATCTCATGAAGGGTTCCGGCTCGCGAGGCCGCGACACCTCCGCGACCTGCTTCAAACGGCGCTGTCACGACTGCGTTCTTGAACATTCCCGATGTGAACCGCGCAAATGGGTTCGTCAAGAACACGATGTCTGCAAGACAAATCAGGTAATGCTCGGAGTTATATCGCTCCGCAAGATAGCTCAGGGCAGATATCGGACCGACCGCATGGGCTGCATTGATTTCGACCGTCAGGTCGGGGCTTCCGGTGCCGTTGCGCTCGCGATGAAGGACATAGCGTTCGACGAAGGCGGTCAGATAGGATGACCACGCGGGGGCCGTCGAAACGATGGCATGGGCGTGGGGCAGTGAAAGAAGCTGGTCGAGCAGCCTGGAGAGCGGCGTTTGTTGGGGCGAGATTGCCATGAGCGGTTTGGGCAGTAGTCGGCCCAGTCGCCCGATCCTTGTCCCGTCGCCTCCGGCGAGGATGAGAACCAATGGCTTGCACAGCCGTCCATTGGTAAGCGCTCTCATGGCGTCCAGCTCCGGGGAGCTGCCACGCTGGCCGGCCAGAAGGCACGGTATCGAAGAAAACCACCGGCCCCGGATCTGTGACCGCGTAGCACGACCGTCCACCAACATCGATACTCGCTACATCGGTTGCCAACTCGCGGATCAAATTAGCACGAAGGACTGGGCGCCTCCGTCAGGACTGAAGATGTCGATGCCGTTGATCTCATGCGATGTCAGTGCACCCATCGCCAACCCGCACGTCCCGGACCAGTCCCTGCCCATTTGCAGGAAGCCGCGAGCGTTGCTCGTTCCCGGCAACGCCGGTCGGCGCAATACACACGGTCGCTTGGAATGCCAGGGTACCCTTTGCAACCGAATGAAAAGTTTCCGGCCTTCTCCTCCCGAAAATTTCTGGGTGCAGATTTTGTCCAAATGAAGGCATTCGCGCTGAGATTGTGCTGGGAGGGCGAGCCGTGATAAGCCTCTCCCGTGTCGTGCGATCTCTTGGAAGACGCGGCGGCGGATGCACTTATGGCGGCGCCGCCGAAGGATGATGATGCTTAGCAAAAATGCCTCAGGCCGCGCTGCCGCGTTGGAAGCTTGTCCGGCCAGTGCGGTCCTACGCGCTTCCTGCCAGCATCCCGGGCAGCTTCGCTTCGAGCGCCTTGGGCCAAGCAGTTTGCCGTCCGATTGCCGCGCCGGGGACTACCCTGTAGGCCCCTGCTGATGTCGACGAGGCCTGCGGTCAAACCGCGCGTGGCAGCCGTCATAGTCGGCACGAATGACCGCCAATGGTTGGAAGAATGTCTTTCGACGCTGCACGCATCCTCCTTGGGCAGTTTTATAGTCTACGTCGATAATGGATCTAGTGACGGCAGCGCCGAATACGTTGAACGATGCTTTCCGGAGATAACGGTCATTAGGAACGGCAGGGATTTGGGCTACGGAGAAGCTAACAACGTCGGAATCCGGAGCGCAATTGAACTGGCGGTCGACTACGTTTTTCTCCTCAACCCCGACACCCGCACCCCTCCTGATCTGCTCGGCTCGCTTGTGCGCTTTCTGGACGATAATCCAAGCTATGGCGTGATCGGCCCTTTGCAACGCGTGTATGGCGACACATCAGATCCGCCGGCGTTGAATCAATGGTCCAAACACGCGCTCGAAAACGGGGAGCGCCATGCCTTTCACCATTGGATCAATTTGCCGAGCGAAGCAGGTCCACAAGTGGGGCGTGCCCCCAACACGCTCGAACACGCATACGTACAGGGGGCGGCGCTCATGATCCGGGCCAGCCTGTTGGCGCGAATTGGTCTGTTCGATCCGACTTATCATACTTATTATGATGAGGTTGATTTGTGCCGCCGTGTGCGATGGATCGGCTTCCGGGTTGCTCTCATTTGCAACCTTTTGGTCGAGCACAAAGGTGGCGGCGGCGGTGCATCCTACTATCGTGACTATCAAATGCGTAGAAACAAGTACTATTATCTATTTGTGGATCCGACAATTCCCTTCCGATCACAGGTTACACTTGCCGGCAAGTGGCTGTTCTTTGAGCTCTTTACGGAATCGCGTCGACTGACGGCGCGCCGCGACGTCGTGGCGCAAGTATTTCGTGTCTTGTGGTGGCTGCTGATGAATGGACGTCATATCGTGCGAAAAAAACGCGAGTACCGCGCGCTTTATGTACGAAGTCGGCGAGAACTGATCTGAGTCCAGGAAGTACGTCCCGGTGAGCGAATAGCGGGTGTGTCAACTCCGTAGCCTCGAGGCGAGCGGTGGCGGTTCGGCTGGCAGCGTCCGCGTGTTCGTCATGACCTGGACTTGTCATGCGCCATCGGGTTCCGCGGCGTCTCGCCTTTCCGCCGAAGGCCTCGTCTGGAATCGATCCGAGCTGGACGCCGGTTCGGGGCAGAAAAATGCGGCAACACGACAACCACATGGAAGCCCGCGCACCCAGGCCTGGTCTGACGGAAATCGGTGCGAACAATTCGGCCGTGCCGTCGAGTAACGAAACGTCTCGGCGGCGGGCCGCCAGCGGAACTGCTGGCCGGTCCCATGCCCGTTGTGCGACCTTGGAGACCTTCGCGATATCTGGTACAAGAAATTGTAAGGACCAACTGTACAATTCGCGCTGCATTTCCGCACAAGCCTTGGTGCGAGACACCTCCATCGTCAAGCTTGCGGACGAGAAATTATGATCGAGTTGGGCGCCGAAAATTGTGTGCGTTCTATCGAGCAGTTGGGGGAGCCGGATATCCGCGCGGAGGTGGTATATTCATTGCCGCAGGCAAGCGTCGTTTGGGCGGACTATGACGCCATTGCCAATGATTTTCAGCAACTTCGCTTCGGCAGTCTGAGAAAACGTATATCCGCCCTTGGAATGACGGAGCCAACGGACTCCGACCTGAAGAGCATAGTCGATAACTGGCTTTTGCAAAACGCTGCTGTCATCTCCGAAGCGCAAACGCGCCAAACTGTCGTAAATCGACGCATTGCAGCAACCGGGCCTCCCCGCGTCGCCTATCGCGCGCCGCGTTGCGGTCGAGTCGTGTTGATGCCGACGAGGGACGCGAGCTTGCCCTGTGTGGACTTGAGCGGCATTCAGCGGCAAGAACAGAGCGACGGTCTGCTTGAAATCAAGGGGGCCGGCGTTGCGCCTGGCCGAATTCCCGAGCTTTCGGTGCATGGCACCGGGCTGATGTTGCTGCCCGAGGCGTTCGCGGATATTGCTCGTCAGCGGTTGGTGGAGGCGGCCCTGCAAAGAGCCGGCGTGGACGTTCGCGGCGTACCGGTTTACGCAGTTTTTGATCTGGGATTCGATACATGCTCTCCCATGACTGACTGGGTGCCGGCAGGCTCGATGGTTCGGGCCGTACGACAAAGGCCTCCCGGCGGGTTCGACGTTCCACGAACAGGAAGCGAGCTCCAGCAGGTAAAATTGGAGATCGAGCTTACTTTGCGGCTTTTCGGCATCACTTCGGCGAACTTTCACACCCGGCTTGTCATCTGGAATGACGGCGGTCAGCTCAAAGCGCAATATGGCGGCCGCGACTTGCCATTTACCACCCCGGAATTCCTGCGCGATTTGGTCGATGAGCTCAAGCGGCCGTTACCCTTGCGATTTGAGGGGATCAATATTCAAAACACGCGCAAGTACTCTTTGCGACCCCTCAGGACTGAATTGATCGATCTCAGCCACTACGAGGTCCGTAATGTGTTTGATACTCCAGTGCTCAGTTTGGTGCTGGATCAGACTTTCAACTGGGGGGGCGTGTTGTGGCCTGACGACCCGGCTTGGATTCAGCCGGATCCGGACCATGCATTCAAACATGAGATTGCGGGAGACCGCCCGGTTCCGCCCGATCTCGCGAATTGGAGCGGCCTTCGACCGCGCGGCACAAATCTGAATGGCGCAGCCATTTTGGGTATCGAGATAGCTCGAGCTGTGCGGCGAGGTACGATCGGCAGGGCTGATATCGTGAAAAAAATTGACGACTTCGTGAAAGCAGCCACGGGACCGAGCGATGAGAACGGGCGGTAGGGTAGACTCTTCTGACGAGACGTCCTCCGACCTCCAACGCCGAAGAAAGTCCTCGCTGAACCGCCGGACTGCCGCGCTTGGACCGACACACAGATCCCATTGCTGGCAGTTAACGCAGCCGGCGGCATGCGACCCGAGCGGCAACGGCCAGAAAGAGTCATTGTTGGCCGGATGGACGGCTCGCAGAGCGGACGCCACCGGGGCGCCGCGGGAAGAAATTAGATTGCGGCGCCTGCGCGCGCGCATTTATGCCGCTCTGTCCCACGATCATAACAGAAAGTTCATCCAGACGGCGGTTCATAGTCGACCAGCTGACCGTGATGTCCTCGAAAACCGCGTCTATCGATGCTCTGGTAGCGTCGCTCTTCGCTAGTGCATTCTGCAGGTCCAGAAAGAAAGCATCAGCTGCGAGCGCGACACTTCGGACCTCGCGCAAGAGCGGGTTTCGTTCCAAAGCCCGCAGCGGCGGCGCATCAATGATGCGCGACACGGCCTTTGCGATGCGATCGAGGGACGAGGTATCACGCACCGCAGTATCGATTTCATGAAGCGAGTTGCTTTGACAAGAGCGCATCGTGCCCCCCGGACGCCATCATCGCGATTTTGTCACGTCCTCTCTTGGGCGGCAAGAGACGTCGAGCACCTCAGCCTGGTGAGAACCCATGCTGGCACTCACGGTTGACCCGGCCGGGTGCGCTGAGTGGGCGCCGCCGGCGAGCTGACGCTAAATTCACAAATCATCGGGCGCGTTGTTTGCCATGAATGTCCCCGCCGATCCCATGGGCGATGAGTCCAAATGATTTCTTTGTCGGGCTTACGCCAGCATGCAAAGTGTGTATCATCGGTGCCCTCGACCGCCGGTGCTCGCTCATGATCGACATTGCAAAGCCGCGGCGGGCGTTGACGGATGAGCCGCTCACGACAATGGAATCGTCTGCGAGCGCGAGCGTCAAGTTGACGATCGTCATCGTGGGCCTGACCATTACGTCGTCGTGGGGCAACGGGCACGCCAGCGCATACCGTTCGCTGGTCAAGGGGCTCGTCCAACGGGGACACCGCGTCATTTTTCTTGAGTGCGAAAACCCGCGGTACAGCGAGGCGCACGACTTGGCGCAACCGGCCTTTTTCGACCTCGCATTTTACCGAGACGTGGATGGGTTGCGCCGCGATTGGACGCGGACCGTGACCGAGGCCGACCTCGTGATCATTGGCTCCTTCGTGGCCGAGGGGGTCACCGTTGCCCAGTGGGCGATGGATGCCGCCGTCGGCCTCGTCGCCTTTTACGACCTGGACACGCCAGTGACGCTGGCCAAGCTCGATCGCGGCGATACCTGGTATCTCCAGCCGGACCTTATCCCACGGTACGACATCTATCTTAGCTTTTCGGCAGGACCGATCCTTGATCGATTGGAGCACGAGTTCCGCTCTCCCATGGCTCGCTGTCTCTACTGTACTGCTGACGCCGATTTGTATTATCCGGAGGCGATCGAGCCGACGATCGATTTGGGCTTTCTCGGCAGCTATAGTCCCGATCGCCAGTCGGCATTGGAACGCATGCTGATGGAGCCCGCTCGACGATGGCAGGATGGCCGCTTCCTGGTCGCAGGGACTCACTTCCCAGACGACACTTGCTGGCCGCACAACGTGCGTCACGTCAAGCATGTGCCACCGTCGGATCACCGCGGCTTCTATGCCGCCCAGCGCTTCACGCTGAACGTGACCCGGCCCGATATGATCATGGCCGGCTGGTCCCCGAGCGTGCGCGTCTTCGAGGCCGCGGCTTGCGGCATTCCCATTGTTTCGGACCGTTGGACCGGAGTGGACCAACTGTTCGAGCCCGGCCGCGAGATTCTGGTCCTCGACACAACGCAAGAGGTGCTCGAATGTCTCGCCGTGACGCCTGAAACCGAGCGTCGAGCGATCGGGGACGCGGCCCGCGCGCGCTTTCTCAGGCAACACACCGCCCGTCACCGTGCCATGGAGCTGGAACGTTACGTGGCCGAGGCGCGCGACGCGAAATCGTGTCGCCAGGGCGTACGGTAATTCGCCAAACCTCGACTGTCCGCAGGCCTGGGGTGCAACATGAGTCGGTTCAAATGCGCGTCTTGTTCGTATCGGATGTGACCACCGCAGGCGGAGTCGATACCTATATTCTTTCGCTTGCTTTGGGAGCGATGCGAAATGGCGTCACAATCGACGTTCTGCTGAACGATTCGGAAGGAGTAAGCGACACTGCCGCGAGATTTGAGAGCGCGGGAGTACGTGTTCATCGCGGACGATTGTACCATCGAACCTACAGCGAGCGTGAACAGCAGGCAGCAATAGTCAAGGTTCTGCGGGAAAGCGAACCCGACATCGCCCACGTCGTGTGCGGGATTCCCTGGTCGTGTCTCGAAATACGGGAAGCCGTGATTCGAGCGGGTACGCCGCTTATCTTCACGGAGCAGTATGTTCCGACGGGTCTGCCCATGGACGCGGCGCTACGCCGGCGCTTGGCGGCCATCTATCGTGCAGCAGCGAAGATTATATGCGTATGCAACGAGAACAAGCACCTATTGCGAGTCGAGTACCAATTGCCTGTTTCGGACGTCATTGTGATCCCAAACGCGGTTTCCCTCCGGGCCAACGGTAAATTGCGTGTATTCCGGCCTTCCGGTGGGCGGACGTGTCTCGAGGCAGTGACCGTCGCTCGTCTGGTCCACCAAAAAGGCATTGATTGCCTCATTCGATCGCTCCCGCTGCTGAGTGAGGATACGGCGCGCAGGCTTCGGGTCGTCGTGTTTGGGGATGGTCCGTTGCGTGACGAGCTGCGTGAATTGGCTCGGCACCTCGGAGTCGCGACGATGGTTGAATTCCAGGGTTGGCGCGACGATGTTGTCGAGCGTCTCGCTGAATTCGACTTCTTCGTATTGCCAAGCCGAAGTGAAGGACAGCCGTTTGCCCTGTTGGAGGCGATGGCTGCCGGCATACCTGTGGTCGCGTCTGCCGTATCCGGCATACCTGAAGCGCTTGATCACGGCTCATGCGGAACATTGGTTCCCCCCGACGACCCGCAAAGCTTGGCAACTGCCATGGAGTTGCTGGCGGGCGACCCCCTCAATGCCGGCCGACTTGCCGAACTGGCGATCCTGCGAATTCGACAGCATCATGACTTGGAGGCAAGCGTGGCCCGGCATTTGGATCTCTGGTCGGCGTCATCCGGTACCCGGTAACGCAGGAAAACGGGGCCACGGACGTGTCAAACCGGCCAACCGACCCGCGTCAATTCGAGGCCATCTTCCTTGACATGGGCGGTGTCATTGTTCGTGACGACCTGATAGAGAGCTTTTATTTTTGGGAAGCCTATTGCTGCCTCCGCACCGGGGATGCGAGCCTCACGCCAAGTGCGTTTTACCGTGAGCGGGAGGCCCAGCTGACCGCGGGAAATGCCGAATGGTTGGATCGGTTCGGACAGTCGATCCTAGGACGAAGGGGCTGGGAATCAGGAAGGGCTAAGAGCTGGACATCTGTACTCGCCTCATGGCAACGCTTGAATGTCCCGATCAGAAGCGCGATCCAGACCGTCCGCGCGCTTGCCGATCACACGCGCTTGGCCCTTATCGCCAACCAGCCGCGGGAAGCACTCGATACGATAGCATCTCTGGGTATCTGCGATTTTTTTGAATTCATTGCCATAGATGCCTGTCTGCCCTACTCAAAGCCAGATATCCGGTTTTATGAATCGGCGCTCGAAGGCATGAGATGCACCCCGAGCGGCGTGCTCATGGTCGGAGACCGCATCGATAACGACATTCATCCTGCCCAACGACTGGGGCTGCGCAGTGCATGGATT
>Ga0126382_10000897_pt1 | contig 11905 bp, 14 predicted proteins | sample PanSoiMetPlot_30_FD_92548 | JGI IMG/M metagenome (GOLD analysis project Ga0126382, IMG submission 92548) | Tropical forest soil microbial communities from Panama - MetaG Plot_30 | ecosystem: Environmental > Terrestrial > Soil > Tropical forest > Bulk soil | place: Panama | collected 2016-02-17 | reverse complement strand
TTCATGCCGTGGCGGGCATTGTCCGACGTGCCCCAGAAATCCTTGTCCTGGTAGGACCGGATGCGCCCGAGCAGCGCCGAGAGCCCGCCGCCGAGGTGCGACATGTGCACGGTGAGGCCCGGGTGGCGGTCGAACACGCCGGAATTGATCAGCCGGATCGTCGCCATGACCAGCGAAAATTCGCGGCCGACCGAGCGCGCGGTGTCGTAGCCGTCGAACTGCTTGGTCTGGTTGAGCTTGAGCGCGGGATGCACGAACACGAACATGTCGAGCTTGGCGCATTCCGCCCAGAATGCTTCGAATTGTGGGGCATCGAGATAGAGATCGTTGGTTTCCGACGTGATCACCACGCCGGGAAAGCCGAGCTCGTGCTTGCAGCGGTTGAGTTCGCGCAGCGCCTCGGCGCCGCCCAGCGGATTGGCATGGGCCGCGCCGATGAAGCGCCCGGGATAGTCGCGTTCCGCCTTCTTGGCGCTCTCATTGCACAGACGCGACTTGTCGATATCGGCGCACATGCCGGCTGCGCTGGTGAGAAACGCCACGTCGATGCCGGCCTCGTCCATCATGCGGATATGCTCGTCGAGCTCGAACAGCATCCAATGCATGATGAAGCTCGGCGCGCCGTGCTCGTCGTAGGTGATGAGCTTGCGGCGACCCATGTCCTTCGGCATCAGCGCATGCGGGGTGAAGTGGTGCTGGAAATCGACGATCATCGAACGGTCCTCTTGCTCTCACGCGATCGCGCCAAGGTCCTGTAGGGCGCGCGTGACGGCGACGTCAAGCGGGGTATGCGGCACCTCGCCGATCGTTGCTGCGAGCTTGCGGCCGTCGATCCGGTGCGGCTCGTTCCAGAGATAGGCCACCTCCGAAAGCTCGCGGCTGAGCGGCATCAGCGGGCCCAGGGCGTGGATGAGCCACCAGGTCATGCGCTTCACCTGCAGCCCGCGCCCGCTCGCGCGTGCGATCGCCGTGGTGAACTCGCGGCCGCTCACCGCGTGGCCAGGAAAGCCGAAGCTTTCGAACGGTCCGAGCGTCTCGCGGACTTCGGCAAGGCGGACCATCGCCGCCACCAGGTCGGGCAGATAGGCCCATTCATGCACCAGGTCCACCGGACCGGGATAGGTCAGACGGCCGCGGCCGATCTCATTGACGACCACGAGGTCGAGCCACGATCCTTCGCCGCCGCCGTAGAAATCGCCGGCGCGCAAAATGATGCTGCGCATGCCGCGCTCGGCCGCTTCCTCAATGCGATCCTCGATGGCGACGCGCAGGCGGCCCTTGCGCGACGATGGGCGCATCGGCGTCGTCTCGTCGATGACCGGCGGCAACCCCTTGCCGTAATTGTAGAGATTGCCGGGGAAGATCAACGTGGCGCCGGCATTTTCCGCCGCGGTAATGGCGGAATAGGCGAGCGGGAGCGCGAGTTTGGACCACTGTGTATAGGGCGGGTTCAGCGCGTGCAGCACGACGTCGGCGCCATGCGCGGCCTTGCCGACGGCGGCATGATCGAGCGCGTCGACCTCGATCACCTCGGTGCCTTTCAGCGCGCGCGCGCGGGCGCCAGGCCGCACCAAGCTTGCGACGTCCCAGCGCGCCTTGCGGAACGCCTCTGCCGCCGCGTGGCCGAAGCGCCCGGCGGCGCCGAGGATGATGATACGCCCAGTCACATCGAGCTCCGCACGCGCGCGTCAGCCGTGCCGCTTGCGGGCAGCAACCAGGAGCCAGCGGTGGAACAGGACGACCTCCTCGCCGGCCGCCGACAAGCCCATTCCCGCCGTCGCTCCCGCCGTCGCCAGGGCGCGCACGACGGTACGAAGCGGTGCGAGACGTTCGGGATCATTGATGATGCCCATCCACTCGTCGAGCTCGCGTGGCTTGTCCCAGGTGGATCGGGTATCGATCCGGAAACCGGCATCTTCGATCACGGAGATGAGCTCGGACGGCGCGAGCATCCGGACGTGAGACGGATCGCGCAGCGTCTCGATCGCGTTCTGCAATGCCGCTTCTTCGATGCTTTCCGAGCTGACGACGTCGGCGACGACGAGCGCGCCCTCGGGACGCAGCACGCGAAACATCTCGTCGAGCACACGCCGGGGCTCCTCGAAATGATGAATCGAGAGCCGCGTCACCACCGCATCGAAAGAGTTCTCGGCGAAAGGCAGATCGGTCGCGCTGCCTTCCCTGAACGTCACGTTCCGCAAACCGGCCTTTGCGCAGCGCTGCCGCGCCTGGCTCAGCATTTCGGGTGTAACGTCCAGCGCCACGACTTCACGCGCTCTCTCGGCCAGCGCCGCAGTGACGATCCCGGGACCGCAGGCGACGTCGAGAATGATCCCGTCGCCATAGGCACCGACGGCTTCGCCGAAGCGTCGCGTCAGCTGCGCATCGGTGATCGCCGCCGAGGACGCGAAGGCTCCAGCCTGGCGGGTGAATTCCTGTTTTACGCGCTGGATATGGTCCAACGATGCTCTCCCTGGTCCCTGCCCGGCAATGGTACGCGGCGCCGTTGCGATTTCCTATCCCGCATATTTGAACGGCGGCCGCCATTGCATGTCGGGCGTTGGCCTCGCCACCTTGAGAGTGCTAAGAGGTCGCCGATGACGGAGTTCCTGGCCTACGCACTCATACCGATCGCGATCGGCGCGGTGGCGGTCGTGCTGGTACTCGGCCTCGCCAACATGGCGCGCGGCGGCTCACCCCTCAAGAGCCAGAAGCTCATGCGCATGCGCGTGCTGCTGCAATTCATCGCGATCGTGGTCATAATGTTCACCATCTGGATGATGGGCAGATAGGGCTGATCCATGGTCGTTCTCAACAGGATCTACACCCGCACCGGCGACGACGGCACAACTTCGCTGGGCTCGGGCGACCGGCGCAAGAAATACGACCTGCGGGTCGCCGCCTACGGCACTTTGGACGAGGTCAACGCCGTGCTCGGGCTGGTACGCCTGCACTGCGGCGGCGACCGTGCGCTCGACGCCATGCTGGTGCGCATCCAGAACGATCTGTTCGACGTCGAGGCAGACCTCTGTCTGTCGGAGAAAGGCCCGGGCGGTGCGCGCATGACCGTGACCGACACGCAGGTCGGCTGGCTGGAGCAGCAGATCGACGCGCTCAACGCCGATCTCGCGCCGCTCAAGTCGTTCATTCTGCCGGGCGGCCGCCCGGCCGCCGCCTACCTGCATCTCGCCCGCACGGTCTGCCGGCGCGCCGAGCGGCTCATGGTGGAGCTCAAGGATCAGCCGGGCGAGGAGGTCACGCCGGCCGCGCTCAAATACGTCAACCGCCTCTCCGATTTTCTATTCGTCGCCGGCAGGCATGCCAACGACCGGGGCGCATCCGACGTGCTGTGGCAGCCGGGACAGAATCGGTAATCACGTCAAACGCAATAGAGCGAAGAGCGATCTCGGATGGTCGTGCCGATCTACGATGACAATCCATTCACCCAGCCGGTGAAGCCGATTGTCACCTGGTGTCTGATCGCGGCGAACCTCGCGGTCTTTTTTTACGAGGTGGGGGCGAACCAGCTGGCCGTCGAGCGCCTCATCGACACCTTCAGCCTCACGCCCGCGGCTTTCATCGGTGACATCGGCGCGCGCGGGTGGGTGCCGTCGGTAGCCACGCTGGTCACCTACCAGTTCTTTCATGCCGATCTCTTCCACCTTCTCGGCAACATGATCTTCCTGTGGGTGTTCGGCGACGACATCGAGCGGGCGCTGGGCCGGCTGCGCTATCTCGCCTTCTATCTGCTGGCGGGGGCCGTCGGCGGCCTCGTCTTCGTCGCCAACGATCCGCATTCCAAGATCGAGCTGATCGGCGCGTCGGGCGCCATCGCCGGCGTCGTCATCGCCTACGTGATGTTGCGACCTTGCGCCAAGATCACGGTGCTCCTGGGCATCATCCCGCTGCGGATCGGCGCCTATTGGGTGGTCGGCCTGTTCGTCATCCTGCAATTGTGGAATCTCGGCTCGGCGTCGAAAAGCGATGTCGCCTATTGGTGCCATTTCGGCGGGATGCTGGCCGGCGCGGTTCTGTTCCCGCTGATGCGCCCGCCGGGGGTGAAGCTGTTCCAGTGCATGCAGCCGGTGCCGGACACCGTGGTGCAGCTGGGCCCCTACCGGGCGGCCCGCCTGCCGCCGGACCGGCTCCGTTGACTCCGCGAGGCGCCGGCCATTAGGTTGCCGCCGCCATCGGCGCCTTTACGTGCGTTCGTCGCCCGGGAAGGGGGCATGAGCGCCCTCGAGGCGCGCGCCATGGACGGGCGTCCGGGACCGCCGAAGCCCTTTGTCGTCGCGAGAACGAAGCTCCATGAAAATCCTGGTGCCCGTAAAGCGGGTGGTTGACTACAACGTCAAAATTCGCGTCAAGAGCGATGGCAGCGGGGTCGAGCTTGCCAACGTGAAGATGTCCATGAACCCCTTCGACGAGATCGCCGTCGAGGAGGCGTTGCGGCTCAAGGAAAAGGGCCAGGCGACCGAGATCGTGGTCGTATCGATCGGTCCGCCGCAGGCCGCGGAGACCATCCGAACCGGGCTCGCCATGGGCGCCGACCGCGGCATCCTGGTGAAAACCGACAAGACGCTGGAGCCGCTCGCGGTCGCCAAGATCCTCAGGGCGATCGTCGAGCAGGAGAAGCCCGGCCTGGTCATCCTGGGCAAGCAGGCGATCGACGACGACTGCAACCAGACCGGCCAGATGCTGGCCGCGCTCACCGGCTGGCCGCAGGGCACTTTCGCGTCGAAGCTCGCGATCGAGGGCGACAGCCTCTTGGTCACCCGCGAGGTCGACGGCGGCCTGCAGACGGTCAAGCTCAAGAGCCCGGCGATCGTGACCACCGATCTGCGCCTCAACGAGCCGCGCTATGCCAGCCTGCCGAACATCATGAAGGCGAAGAAGAAGCCGATCGACGAGAAGACGCCGGATGCCTACGGCGTCGACGTCGCGCCGCGGCTGGAAGTGCTCAAGACCACGGAGCCCGCGGGCCGCAAGGCCGGCGTGAAGGTCAAGACGGTCGGCGAGCTCGTCGACAAGCTCAAGAACGAGATGGGACTGATCTGATGACCACGCTCCTCGTCGCCGAGCACGACAACAAGGTGCTCAAGGACGCCACCAACAAGGCGCTGACCGCCGCCAAGGCGCTCGGGCAGCCGGTCCATGTGCTGGTCGCCGGCAAGGGCGCGCGGCCGGTCGCCGAGGCGGCCGCCAAGCTCGACGGAGTGGCGAAGGTCCTGCTCGCCGAGGGCGCCGGCTACGAGCACATGCTGGCCGAGCCCGTGGCGGCGCTGGTCGTGGCGCTGGCGCCCTCCTACGACGCCATCGTGGCGCCCGCCACCACCACCGGCAAGAACGTCATGCCGCGCGTCGCCGCGCTGCTCGACGTCATGCAGGTTTCCGACATCGTCAAGGTGATCTCGCCCGATACCTTCGAGCGGCTGATCTACGCCGGTAACGCCGTGCAGACCGTGCGCGCCAAGGACAAGACCAAGGTGATCACGGTGCGCACCTCGACCTTCCAGGCTACCGGCGAGGGCGGCTCGGCGCCGATCGAGGATGCGTCGGCCACCGCCGATCCCGGCATCTCCAGCTTCGTCGGCGAGGAATTGTCGAAATCCGAGCGCCCGGAGCTCACCTCCGCCAAGATCATAATTTCCGGCGGGCGGGCGATGCAAAGCCGGGAGAACTTCACCAAATATATCGAGCCGGTCGCCGACAAGCTCGGCGCGGCGGTCGGCGCCTCGCGCGCGGCGGTCGATGCCGGCTACGCGCCGAACGACTGGCAGGTCGGTCAGACCGGCAAGGTCGTGGCGCCCGAGCTCTATATCGCGGTCGGCATTTCGGGCGCGATCCAGCATCTCGCCGGCATGAAGGATTCGAAGGTCATCGTGGCTATCAACAAGGACGAAGAGGCGCCGATCTTCCAGGTGGCCGATTACGGGCTGGTCGCCGATCTCTACCAGGCGCTGCCGGAACTGGCGGCGGAGCTGGGCAAGATCGGTCGTTGACCATCCGGGCAAAGTGCGACCAAGGACCCGTGGTGTCGCGGCCCGGATCGGCGTAGAACAGGCGAAAGAACATGATCGAGGTCAAAGAGCGGCCGAAGGCCCGTTCCGACAGCATGGCGCTCCATATTCGAAAAATTGGCGTGATCGGCGCCGGTCAGATGGGCAGTGGCATCGCGCATGTCAGCGCGCTCGCCGGCTTCGACGTCAAGCTCAACGACCTCACCGCCGACCGGATTAACGCCGGGATTGCGACCATCAACGGCAACATGGCGCGGCAGGTGAGCCGCAAGCGCATCACCGAGGAAGATCGCCAGGCCGCACTCAAGCGCATCTCGCCGGCCGACACGTTCGAAGCGTTCGGCGACTGCGACCTCGTGATCGAGGCCGCCACCGAGAAAGAGGACGTCAAGCGCACGATCTTCGCCAGCGTCTGCCCGGCGCTCAAGCCCGAGGCCATCATCGGCAGCAATACCTCGTCGATCTCGATCACGCGGCTGGCCTCGTCCACCGACCGGCCGGAGCGCTTCATCGGCATTCATTTCATGAATCCTGTGCCGCTGATGGAGCTGGTCGAGCTCATCCGCGGCATCGCCACCGACGACGCCACCTTCGACACCACCAAGCAATATGTAGCGAAGCTCGGCAAGACGATCGCGGTGGCGGAGGATTTCCCCGCCTTCATCGTCAACCGCATCCTGCTGCCGATGATCAACGAGGCGATCTACACACTCTATGAAGGAGTCGGCAACGTCGAAGCGATCGACACCGCGATGCGGCTCGGCGCGCATCATCCGATGGGGCCGCTGGAGCTCGCCGACTTCATCGGGCTCGACACTTGCCTGTCGGTCATGCAGGTGCTGCATGAGGGTCTGGCCGATTCCAAGTACCGGCCGTGCCCGCTCTTGGTGAAATACGTCGAGGCCGGCTGGCTCGGCCGTAAGACGCAGCGCGGGTTCTACGATTATCGCGGCGAGAAGCCGGTGCCGACGCGCTGAGCTGATAGCCTGCGGGACAAGATGTGATGGGCGGCCTGCCGGCCGCCCGTTCTATTTGCGGCGGACCATCACGCCGCCGCGGCGGGGCGTTGCGGCGCCGTATCGCGCCAGGCCGGCAGCGCGAGGACGCGGGCGGACCAATCCTGCAGGTGCGCATAGGGCGCGACGGGCAAGTCGGCCTCCTTAGCATAGGCGAGCGGCGCTGCGACCGAGAAGTCGGCAAGGGTTGGGGCATTGCCGACCAGATACGGATGCTTCGACAGATGGGCGTCGAGCACACGCGCTTCGCGGTTGAAGCACTCGATGCCCCTCGCCACGACCGCCTCGTCGGGTGCGCCCAGGCCGAGGATTTTCTTGACGAGCCGCTGGAACAGCAGCGGCTCGCAGCCTTCCTTGCTCCAATGCGCGAGCTGCCAGCTCTGCCAGCGCATGATGTCCGCGCGTGCGCGCGCATCGTTCGGCCAAAGCGAGTTCGCCGTGCGGCTCGCGAGGTATTGCATGATCGCATTCGATTCCCCAAGGACGAAGTCGCCGTCGACCAGCGTGGGGGCGCGACCGGTCGGGTTCAGCGCGAGATAGTCCGTCGTGCGTGGTTTGGTCAGGTCAACGAACTCGAGCTCGAGCGGAATTCCAAGGTGGGCCGCGACGGCGCTCACCTTCCAGGTATTGGGCGAGGGCGGAAATCCGTAGAGTTTCATGATGTACTCCTTTGCTCTCGTGGTCTGTGGGTCAAAGAGTCGGAAGTTCCTGGGCCAGTCGGTCGAGGATCGGGCTCCAGCCGGATTGATGCCGGTCGCGCGCCGCCTCGTCGAAGAATTGCTCGTGCGTCAGGGTGAGCGAGGTCCCGTCGCCGTCGGGCCTGAGCTCGATCGTCACCAGCGATTCGCGCTCCGGCGTCGATCGCCACGCCCACGTGAACACGAGCTTCCTGTCCGGGACGACCTCTCGAAAGATCCCGCTCACGTCGTGCTCCTCGCCGCCCGGCGAGCGCACGACGATGCGATAGCGGCCGCCGACGCGCGCATCGGTCTCGGCGCGCATCGGCTCACACTGCGGCGGACAGAACCAGCGTCCTAGCTTTTTCGGGTCCGTCCAGGCGTTGAAGACTTTCGCCGGCGGCGCGTTGAGCCGGCGCTTGAGGGTAAGGCTTGGCTTGACGGCGACTGACATGACTCATCCTCCAGGAACGCGGCAAGCTGATCGAGCTGCTCGGACCAGAAGCGCTGGTACCGGTTCAGCCAGCGCATCGCCTCCTCCATCGGCTCCGCCGTCAGCCGGCAGGAGACGGTACGGCCGGTCTTGGTGCGGGTGATCAGGCCGGCGTCGGACAGCACGTCGAGGTGCTTCATCACCGCCGGCAGCGACATCGCGAACGGCCGCGCCAGCTCACTAACCGACACCCCGTCTTCCTCGCCGAGGCGGGCCAGCAACGCCCGCCGCGTGGGGTCGGAGAGCGCCGCGAAGGTGCGGTCGAGTCGATCGGGGCGAAAGTCAACCATTTGGTTAAGTGATAATCCGTCCGGAGACGCGCGTCAACCGAATTTTTTCGGACGCAGTGCGCGCACCATCATTTGGGCCAGCCGGCCGTCGATCGCGGCAAGGCCGAAAGCGATGATCGCCATTCCAGCGAAATGGTGTGGCGCAAGCCGCTCGCCCAGGACGATCGTGCCGAGCAGAATGGCGCTCACCGGGATGAGGAATGTCACCAGCAGCAGATTGACCGCGCCGGCACGCGCGAGCACGCGGAAATAGATCACGTAGCCGAGCGCGGTCGAGAGCGCCGCCAGCGCCAGCAGTGCGGCGAGCGGAGTCGCCGATGGTCGCACTGATGTCCAGGGCCGGTCGACGAGCGCCGCCAGCGGCGCCAGCACGACGGCGGCGGCGATCAGCTGGCCCGTCGCGACGGTGCCGGCCGGCAGGGCCGCGAGGCGCCGCCCATGAACTCCGGCCAACGCATAGCAAACGGCGGCAGCGAGGCAGGCGAGCTGCGCCCAAACGTCCGCGCCGATGCCCGCGAGCGCGTCATGCCCCAGCATGACAGCGACCCCGAGAAATCCGGCGATCACACCGACGAGCTTGCCGGCGGTGAGCTTTTCATCCGCGGTCGCAACCTCGGCAACAAGCACGGTGAAGATCGGGGTGGTGGCGTTGAGGATGGAAGCGAGGCTGCTCGAAATGTGGGTCTGCGCCCAGAACAGGAGGCTGAAAGGAATCGCGCAGTTCAGCAGACCCAGGACCAGGAAGGCCGGCCAGGCGCTGGCGAAAGGTGCAAAGCTGTCGCCGCGTGCCCGCATCAGAACGGCCAGAATCGCCGCCGCGATGGCGACGCGTCCGAATGCGAGCGTGAGCGGCGGCAACTCCTCGACCGCGACTTTCGCGAAGAAGAACGAGCCGCCCCATAGCACGGACAGACAGACCAGCAGGAGCCAGTCGGCCGCCGACATGGTTAATTTTTCAGGCATATGGAGCTCGGCGCAGTCGAGGGAATCCGCCCCTAATCATCGTTTGGGCTGCGTCGCCACCCGTTTTCCCTGAAAGCCGCCGATCGCGGGAGGGTGCGGGCAGCTTTCGCATCAGTATCCGTTAACCTGCGCTCGCTATCGTCCTGCCATGGATACCACCGCACTCGCAGCAGCCTTCGTCGGCGCCCAGGCCGGCAGCGTCCAGTCCGCCGTCGCGGCGGAAATGCTGCGCATGAACGCCAATGCCGAGCAGGCCGTGGCCGCGATGCTGGATGCCTCGGCGCAGAATCTCAATCGGCTGGCCAACGTCGCCGCTGGCGTCGGCGGCAATCTCGACATCAGCGTTTGATCTTCCGGCTTTCCGCGCCGCTCAGCGCTGCGGATAGGAAATCGTGATCACCGCGACATAGGGTTCGACCGCGCGCATATCGGCGTTGTCGGAGAGGAAATCGCCGTCGCCGGAAACCTTGCTCAGGTTGGCATCCGGTGCGTCCTCCGGATGGACGAACTCGACGCCGATGACGCAGCCGCCCGGCAGCGGCTTGGCCAGCTGGCCGCCTTGCCAGTCCTTCACGCGGCCGCCGTAGTCCCAGTCGAAGCCCGACAGCGTGAACGGCTTGCCGTTCATCTTTTCGACCTCGGCGATGGCCATGCCGATGCGGATGCCGTTGGCGGTGGTCCAGGTCGATTGATCCTTCGCTCGGATCGTCGGCTGGCGGCGAGCCTGCTCGTCACCCCAGATGATTTCGAGCTTGGCCTTCGGGTCGTTCGGATAGAGCACGCTGGCCTTGATCTTCTCGCCTTCCGCGCCGTCGACGTCCTGGTAGACGACGTTGCCGCTGCCAAAGGCCTTGACCAGATCGGCATGGCTGGCATCGCGGCCGAACGGTCCTTCGCACTTGATCACCCGCGGCGTGGTGGCCCGCTCCGCCGGAGCAGGCGAGGGCAAAAGCACGAGTAGCCCCACAATGAGACGCATCGATGTGGATGCGATGGTCGGCCAGGTCATCGCCGTGCTCCAAACGTGGGTTATGCGCCAAATTTACCGTGATGCCCTAGGCCTTGATTGCGGCGGCAGCATTGCGAGGTCTTCCCACTCGGATCAGGACGACCGGCCGAGCGCGGCGGAAATGAGCTTGACCGCATCCTCGCCCGACCATTCGGCAGGGCCCGCCATGGCGCCGATCTCGCAGCCGGCCGGATCGACCAGGATCGTCGTCGGCATCCCGGCCGCGCGCCCCACGACCTTCAGATCCTGAAAGACCTTGGCGTCGGGGTCGGCGTAGTAGCCGAGCCGGCCGATGCCGACGTCCTTGAGCCAGGCGCGTGGCTTCTCGGTAGCGCGGGTGTCGATGTTGATCGCAACCACCTCGAATGCAGGGCCGCCGAGCTTGCCTTCGAGCGCGTCGAGCGCCGGCATCTCTTTGCGGCAAGGCACGCACCAGGTGGCCCACAGGTTGAGCAGAACCGTCCGTCCGCGCCAATCGGCGAGATGTTTCTCGGCGCCGGCGGCATCGCGAAAGCCGAGATCGGGCAGGCGCAGCGGCCGCTCGGCGACGACGAACGCGGCGACCTCCCCGTGTGCCAGCGGTGCCAGCCGCCGGGCCAGGTCGACCGCCGGAGCGCAGGCCGGATCACCCGCATTGCGTTGGAACCGTCCGATCCCGTATACCGCCGCCAGCCCGACGGCGAGGCCGGCGATGCCGCCGGCCACGACCATGGCAAGCCGCTTCTTGGCGTGGGTTCGCGCTGCTTCCACGGGTCCGGTCATATCAGGCGAAACCTTGGTCGTGCCATGAGCAACAAGATGTGGGGCGGGCGCTTCCGCACCAGCCCGGATGGGGTGATGGAGGACATCAATGTCTCCATCGATTTCGACCAGCACCTCTTCCGCCAGGACATCGCCGCGAGCAAGGCCCATGCCGCGATGCTGGCCAAACAAGGCATCATCGCGGCCGACGATGCCCGCGCAATCGCTCAAGGTCTAGACACGATCCTGTCAGAGATCGAGAGCGGGAAGTTCAAGTTCAAGCGGGGGCTCGAGGACATCCACATGAACGTGGAGAGCCGGCTGGCCGAGCTGATCGGGCCGGCGGCGGGGCGGCTGCACACCGCGCGCTCGCGCAACGACCAGATCGCGACCGATTTCCGGCTGTGGGTTCGGGCGACGATCGACACGGCCGACGCGGCACTGGCGGACTACCAGCGCGCGCTGGCGGAGAAGGCGCTCGAGCATGCGACGACCGTGATGCCGGGCTTTACCCATCTGCAAACCGCGCAGCCCGTGACCTTCGGCCACCATCTCCTGGCCTATGTGGAAATGGCGGCACGCGACCGCGGCCGGTTCGCCGATGCGCGCAAGCGCGCGAACCAGTCGCCGCTCGGCGCCGCCGCGCTCGCCGGCACCGCCTTCCCGGTCGACCGCGCCATGACGGCGAAGACGCTC
>Ga0126382_10000896_pt1 | contig 11915 bp, 8 predicted proteins | sample PanSoiMetPlot_30_FD_92548 | JGI IMG/M metagenome (GOLD analysis project Ga0126382, IMG submission 92548) | Tropical forest soil microbial communities from Panama - MetaG Plot_30 | ecosystem: Environmental > Terrestrial > Soil > Tropical forest > Bulk soil | place: Panama | collected 2016-02-17 | reverse complement strand
CGTTTTGAGTTTGAACGCGATGCGGATGTGATTGTCTCAAAGCGGCGGCGTTAGGGTGGCAGTTTGATCGGCGTTTTCCTAACGCAAACCCTTAATTTGCAAGGATTAAGCGTCTAACGCAAACTGTTTGCGGTGGTTGTGCGGTGGTTGTGCGCTGGTAAAGCAGACTAATAGTTTGCGGATGAGCGCAAGCTGACAGCTTGCGTTACACTTCTTCGAGATTCGTCAGGCGTTGGGGCGGAGAAGGCTGCGGAAGATTCCCTGAATCTCAACCCTGGATGCGTGGACGCGCAAAGGTTGCAGTTGCGCATTCGATGGACGCAATTCAACTTCATCACCAAAACGGAACAATCGCTTCAGGGTAGCTCGGGCGCGGTCGATCAGGGCGACCACAATCTCTCCTTCCCGAGCTTCGGTGCGACTTTCAATCAGCGCAATGTCGCCATCGCAGATGTGCTCGTCGATCATCGAATCACCCTTCACACGCAACGCATAGATCCTTTCCGGTCTCACCCTTCCAAGGAGGAAGCGCGGCACACAGATCATTTCGATGTCTTCAATGGCGTCAATCGGAACGCCAGCGGCGATACGACCGACCAGCGGTACTTCGCACATGGCATTCGCGGGCGTGTCCTCGTGTTTGATGGCGAGGGTGAAGCGGCCGGGCTCATGTTCGCGCTTAATCAAACCGCGCTTTTCAAGCGCCGTGATGTGTTTGGCTATAGTCGCCTTCGAGCTGACTCCGAAGTTACGAGCAATCTGTGCGTACGAGGGTTCGTGACCGTGCTTCGCAGTGAAGCGAATGATGTAATCGAGGACTTCTTTCTGACGTTGAGTGCGCGGCAGCATGTGAGCTAATCGAAGTCGAGTAATTCTAAACGTGCAATTCGCACCCGTCAAGCATTTCAGTCACCGCAGTAATCTCAAGAAAACTGACATGCTGCTGCTAATACCAAGCCCGACATCGCATTGACTAACATCGTGAGATGCTATTAATCTTCGCACCGCACGACAAGAATTTGAATAAGGGTCGTAACCGCAAGGCCGTCGTGCACGTCATAGTTGTCTGAAACGATTTTTCTTTCGCAGGTGCGCGACCTGCCTCTTTAAGTACAACACACGCTGAAAGGACGTTTCCCCATGAAACAGACTAGCCAAAGAACGCGCGATTTACGCGTGTTAATGATTGCCGTCGGCACGTTCATTCTCATCGTGGCGAGTCTTGGCGCCTGGGCTGTTAGCGCTGAGACCGGATCACCGCATACGAATGCCTTAGGGACGCAGAATCCGGCGGCGCAGAGTCCTGCGCCAACAGCAGCCGCCACGGCGACTCCGGCGCCGAGCCCGACCCCGACGCCAATCAACTGGTCGAACGATCCGATGCTCAAGCGATTCATCCTTCGAGGCATCGGACCGGCGAGTATGGGAGGCCGTATCGACGACATCACTGCGGTCGACAGCAATCCCTACACCTATTACGTGGGCTTTGCCACGGGCGGTGTCTGGAAGACGACTAACAATGGGACGACCTTTCAGCCAATCTTTGATACATATTCCACGGCTTCGATCGGAGACATCGCGATTGCGCCTTCTAATCCGGACATCGTCTGGGTAGGGACCGGCGAGGCGAACAACCGTCAGAGCTCGAGTTTTGGTGATGGTATTTACAAGTCGATGGATGGGGGAAAGACCTTTACGAAGATGGGGCTCGAGAACTCTCAGACTATCGCTCGCATCGTAATCGACCCGAGGAATCCGGAAGTCGTCTATGTGGCGGTTCTCGGTCACTTGTTCGGACCGAACAAGGAGCGCGGTATCTACAAGACGACCGACGGCGGCCGAACCTGGAACAATGTGAAGTTCATCGATGAGGATACAGGCTTCACTGACCTCGTGATCGACCAATCTGATCCAAAGACACTGTATGCCGCTTCATATCAGCGCCGCAGGACATCCTGGGGCTTTAATGGTGGCGGTCCCGGCTCGGGAATCTGGAAGACCGTCGATGCCGGAAAGACGTGGACTAAGTTACAGGGTAATGGCTTGCCGGAAGGCATTCTCGGGCGCATTGGCATTGATGTCTGCCGATCGAACCCCAACGTTCTTTATGCGCAAATTGAGGTAGGGACAAGTACCGGCACGGGCGGCGAAGAACCTGTAGTCGGAGGTGGCGGACCAAGCCCATCGCCTAGTCCTTCGGCTTCGGCAACACCTTCGGCTTCGCCAACACCGGATCCGAAAAAGTCCGGGGTGTGGCGTTCAGATGACAAAGGAAAAACCTGGCGAGTTGTGGCAACCTGCTTCAATGCCGCAGGTTGCACAGAGAACAATCGCCCGATGTACTACAGCCAGATTCGCGTCGATCCCAGTAATCCTGAAAATGTTTTCGTCGGTGGTTTGAATTTCAGTAAGTCAACCGACGGCGGCAAGACATTTAAATCGCTTCAGCCCGGAATTGCGCACAGCGATCATCATGCCATCTGGGTCGATCCTAAGAATGGCAATCATATTTTCATTGGCAACGACGGTGGACTCGATGTTACGTATGATCAGGGCACAACGTGGGAATTCATTAACACGATTCCAGCCGCACAATTCTATGCGGTCGCCGCCGACATGCGAAAACCTTATTACGTCTATGGCGGCTTACAGGACAACGGTTCGTGGGGCGGACCCAGTCAAGTGCGAAATGGAGCAGGCATCACGAATGCTGACTGGTTCCGCATCGGAGGCGGTGATGGGTTCTATGCGCAAGCCGATCCTTCTGATCCCTACATTCTATATTCCGAATCACAGAATGGGGCTATGAATCGCATTGACTTACGCACGGGACGCAGTACTAGTATTCGTCCACGTGTCGCGCTTCGGCGCGGTGGGGGACGCGGACAGGGTGGAGGCCGGGGCGGCGCGGGTGATGCTGCGACTGACCCACAGGCTCAACTCGCAGCTGTGCTGGCGGCGGGCGGTGGGGGCTTTGGAGGTTTTGGCGGTGGGGCAAATCTGGCAACCTCGAATGTCGTCCCAGCTCCAGCGGAAAATGATCAGTACCGTTTCTATTGGAACACGCCCCTGGTAATGTCGCCGCACAATTCGCGCTTGCTTTACGTTGGTGGAAATCGCTTCTTCAAGTCGTTGGATCGCGGCGACACCTGGACAGCTTCACCAGATCTAACCAAGCATATCGATCGCAACACGTTGTCGATTATGGGCGTCAAGGGTAACGAGCCGATGGCCTCGAAGAACGACGGATATACGAGTTACGGCTATGTGGTGACCATCGCCGAGTCATCCGTAGTTCCGGGAATCATCTGGGCCGGCACTGACGATGGAAACGTCCAGCTTAGCCGCGATGGCGGTGCGAATTGGACAAACGTGGCGAAGAACGTCTCAATCCTCGCCGACAAACCCGGTGAGCTTTATCACATAAGCCGGGTCGAGCCATCACGCTTCGATGCCGGCACCGCTTACCTGGCGGTCGATGGCCATCGGTTTGACGATCTGAAACCCTATCTGTACGTGACGCGTGATTATGGCGCTACCTGGACTTCTATCGTTAACAACTTACCTGCCGTGGGAACCGTGAATGTCATTCGTGAAGATCCTAAGAACAAGGACCTGTTATACGCGGGGACTGAATTTGGTCTTTACGTTTCATTCAACAGCGGGGGCGAGTGGAAAGAGTTCATGTCGGGCATGCCGCGCGTGCGCGTTGATGACATCCTGATCCATCCGCGTGAGAACGATCTAATTGTCGGCACGCACGGCCGGGGCGTTTACATCCTCGATGACATTACTCCGCTGCAGCAGCTCGCCTCCGCGAAGCTTGCAGAGAAAGAAGAATTTCTCTTCGACGTTCGCCCGGGCACGCAGTGGCTTAATGACATACGCCTCAGCCGTTACACGGGCGGCGCCAAAGTCTTCCGCGGTAATAACGCCCAGCCCGGAACCGCGATTAGCTACTATTTGAAATCCGTGCCTTCAGGTGACGTGAAAATCACGATCTCTGACTATACGGGCAAGGTGATTCGAAACATTGCCGCCACGAAAGAAGTCGGAATTAACCGCGTGCAGTGGAATTTGCGCGGTGATCCTCCGCCACGACCCGCGAACCTTCCCGCTGGTTTTGGCGGCGGCGGTGGCGGTGGCGGCGGTGGAGGCGGCGGTGGTTTCGCAGGCCTCTTCAACCTCGGCCCGGTGATCGATCCCGGTACCTATGTCGTTAAGTTGTCGGTTAACGGCAAAGAGCTCAGCACGAAAGTTCTGGTAGAGGCGGATCCGGGAATGACGCCTTAAACCCTCAGCCACTTGAGACCAAGGCCCGTGACGTTGTTTATCGCGGGCCTTTTCGTTTAATCGACTACTCTGGCAATCACGCACTTCAAATAGTGTGTCTCAGGAACGCCGAGCAATACCGGATGATCGCTTGATTGACCGCGCTTCTCGATTATTTGTACCCGGCGACGAGTATCAAGGGCCGCGGCGGCGATGATCTCGAGAAACATTTCTTCGCTCAGGTGATATGAACAGGTGCAGGTTACCAGCACTCCGCCAGGATTCAATAATTTCAGCGCCCGTAGATTGATTTCCTTATAGCCGCGTGCTCCTGATTTGATGGTCGCGCGACTTTTTGTGAACGCCGGCGGATCCAGGATAATTGTGTCGAAGCGTTCGCCAGCCGCTTCCATCTCGCGCAAGGCGTCAAAAACGTTGGCTGTCCGAAACTCGACGTTTGTTAACGCGTTCAAGTCTGCATTGCGCTTAGCGGCGGCAACGGCAGCATCAGATATATCGATCGCGAGAACGTTGTCGCAGGCTGATGCAAGGTGTAATGCAAATCCGCCATTAAATGTGAAGCAATCGAGCGCACGGCCATAAGCAACGTTCTTTGCGGCGAGATAGTTTTCTCGCTGATCGAGGAAGGCCCCAGTCTTTTGAGCGCTGAGCGGCGAGACTATGAATCTGATTCCATATTGGTGCACCTCGATCTCTCGAACGAAATTGGAGGCGGCATCGCCCGGAGCCGGCGCGGACCATAAGACTCCGGCACGCAACTCAAGTCCTTCAATCTGCCGTACCCGAGCGTCATTGCGCTCAACCACGGAGCGCGGTGCAAATTCCTCGATTAGAAGTCCTGTCAGTAGATCCTGGACCTGTGCCGCCCCCTGGGATAGTGCCTGAATCACATAATGGCCGTCATATACGTCAACAATGATCGAAGGAAGCAGATCTCCTTCTGAATAAACCAGGCGATATGCATCAGATTCCCTGGCAACTGCGGAGCGCCTGGCGGCGCATTCCCGGAGCCGTTTTTTCCACCATAGACGATCAATTAACTCTTCCGTGGTTGTAAGAATTCGTAATGCGATCTCAGAAGCGTTACTGTAGAACGCCTGGCCGACAAGATTATTCGCCTCATCCACTACGCGTACAATCTCGCCTCCGACTGCCTCAGTTGCCGTGCGCACGTCGCTGCGATAGATCCACAGGTGGCCGCGACGAACGCGTCGAGCCCCGCTGTTTGTAACCGTTACCGTCGGCATAGAAAGCAAAATTTATTGAAATAAGGTTGTAGCACACAGAGTTGCTAGCGTCGCAAAAATCCTTTAGTGTTCGGGTCTGCCGGGATGAAAGTGAGGCGGGGGCTTATCAGGTACTGTTTGCAGACAGTTTTTTAACAAAAAAGCACATTGCCAAAGCCCGCACTGACCTCTATTATGCGCGTACTCCGGCACTTCACTGCGAGAGATCGTAGTGGAGATTTGTGCACTCTCAATGCTCCAGGATACTCGCCTAACACCTGTGTCTCACGAAGGCCTGGACAGACCTCTCCATAGTACTACGCCCTACGCGGACGTTTCATTCGGCAAACAAAGTGACCTGCGCGATTGGTTTCGCCTCATCCTGCATCGCAAATGGCTGATTATTTCAGTAGTAGTGATCGTCACATCAACGACAGTCCTGTTCGCGTATAGCCAGCCGTCAATCTATGAAGCCTCGGCAACGGTACAGATCGATCCGAAGGAAACGACGTATATGGAGGACACTAAAGGCAATATCTTTCCGACTTTTAATAATGAAGACTATCAGAATACCCAGATAAAGCTGCTAAGCAATCCGCAGTTGATGCGGCGCGTCATTTTGAAACTGGATCTGGAGCACAACCAGTCGTTTCTCAAAGGCTATGAACGTTCAGATCCTATTTCAAGGGTGCGCTCGCTTTTCACCCGTCGTCAGACCGCGTCTCAGCGACGCCGCGATATTGAGGCAAGAGTTGAAAACGACGTCAGTCAGTTGACTCCCGTCAGAACATCTGAACTCGAGCCATATGTCGCAATGTTGATTGCAAACCTGAAGATCGATCCGCAGGAGAAAACGAGTTTGGTTCGCGTCAGTTTTACGCATTCAGATCCAATTATCGCGATGCAGGTCGTGGACGAGCTGACAAAAATATTTATTGATACCAGTACTGAGTACGAGTCCCGAGGTTCACAGGCAGCGAGGGAAATCGTGGCGCGGCAGATCGCAGAACTTCAGGCAAAAATCCAGTTGGAAGAGAACGAGCGACTCAATTTCCTGAAGAGTCACAATCTGCCGCTGGAGAAGGGCCAGGGCCGGAACATAACTGAAGAACGGTTGGCGATGCTCAGTTCGCAATTGCTCACGGCGGAAGATGAACGAAAACGGCTTGAGGCTTCGTACGAAGCCGCCAAAAACGCGAAGGACCCACTGACGATTCCGGAGGTCAGAAGCAGTGAAGAAATGATCGAAATGCGGAAACGCATTCATCAGCTCCAGGAGCAACGCGCGTCGCTGATGCAGACGTACACAGCAGAGTGGCCGGCGGTGAAAAAGCTCGATTCGGAAATGCAGCAGCTTCAGCAAAACATCGACAAGACCCAACAGGAAGTCATTGTGTCGCTGAAAGCGAAGCTCGATGCGGCAATCGGGCGTGAAGCAAAGTTGCGCGAAGCATATTACAAAGAGCAGGGAGCGGCGAACAATCAATCGCAGGAGGGTGTCTCGCTTGCCAGTCTCAATCAGCAGATTGAGACCAACAGGCAGATGTATAACATGCTGTTTCAGCGGCAGACCCAAATGTCGATCAACGCGGTCGACAAATCGAATCACATGGCGGTAGTGACTCCTCCGGTCATTCCCGCACAGCCGGTCGGTCCGGCACGCTTCAGCAAAGTATTCATCAGTTTTCTGGCCTCGCTGTTCGCCGGCGTTGGGCTTGCGATCTTAATTAATCAGTTTGATAACACACTCAAGAGCGCGGACGCCGTTTCCAGTTACGTCTATCTGCCAACCCTGGCGATGATCCCTTCGCGCGATAATCAAGGCGCGTGGCTGAAACATCGTCTCCCGCATACGAAAAAACGGCGTGAGGTCAACGCCCTGGCGTTGACGAAAGACGCGCGCTCGCCCACCGCGGAGGCTTATCAGCACCTGCGCGCTTCACTGCTATTCAGTTCTGCAGGCAGAGTGCCGCGCACAGTGCTGGTAACATCCGGCAAGCCCTTTGAAGGCAAAACAACAACGGCCATCAACACTGCCGTCACGTTTGCGCAGGCCGGCGCGGACGTCCTGCTGGTAGATTGCGATCTGCGGCACCCGCAAGTGCATGCACATTTTGGTTTGCCTAACCGGGAGGGGCTCACCACATATCTTTCGGGCCAGCAGAATATTCAATCGTTGTTCCGTAGCCTCGATGAATATCCCCGCCTAAGAATTTTGACGGCCGGGCCGATGCCCAGTAACCCAATGGACTTCCTCGGTTCAAACGAGATGCGCGATCTGCTTTCGACTTTAAGCAAACAGTTCGCGCACGTTATCGTTGATTCTCCGCCGGCAAGCTCGTTCGCAGACGCGAGCGTCCTCTCGACTCAAGTCGATGGAGTGATCATTGTCGCGAATAGCAAAACCACGTCCCGAGCGTTGGTTCGTCGGGTGAAGGATCGTCTTCAGGAACTGGGGGCGAATGTTTACGGAGTGGTATTGAACCGTGCCGACTTGAAATCCGACGATTACTACGGCGGTTATTATGCGCAGTATTATTCGGCCGACAGCGGCGGAAAAGTTGCAGGCAATGGTGAGGCTGCCTGAAAACGCGCACCCTGGATTAGCCAGAATATGCAGCGGATGAGACAAATTCCGAAATATCGCAGGCCGTCGACTTGAATGGTAAAAATTGACCGCCTCGGGTGGGCGGCCGGACTTGCTTTCAGGTCTTACGGCTTAAGAGTGGGTGTGCGAGTTACAGACGCCACAGCAATGGACCACGTTCTCGATCTGCTGCCTCCTGGTTGGACTCCGGCAGCGTCGCCGATCGTTGATTACCTTTACTCGTTAGTCATTGGCGGAGAAAACGTAAGCTCCAGGATTCAACGATTCAATCTGGTGTATTTCGACGCGGCGCGGTTGGCGCGCTCGAAAGATTTGGATGCCGTGTTAAAGAATTTCGAGTCGCATTTACAGTTGACGGTGGCTGAAAATGCGCGTCGCCGTGTGTTCGTGCATGCAGGTGTGGTGGCCTGGAAAAAGAACGCGATCGTGATTCCGGGAATGAGCATGAGTGGCAAGACTACGCTCGTTAGCAAGCTGGTTGAGGCAGGAGCCACATATTATTCAGACGAGTATGCCGTGCTCGACGAACATGGGCTGGTGCATCCTTTCCTGCGGCCGCTTGGACTGCGTCGCGATGGCGAGTTCGCGACGCAGCGCGTGGATGTGGAGGACCTGGGAGGCTCCCGTGGAACTAAACCATTGTCAGTGCGGCTGATTATTTCGACGAGTTACAAGCCGGGCGCCAGATGGCGGCCACGACAGTTGACCACCGGCAAAGGGGTGTTGGAGTTGCTGGCCAACACGGTGTCGGCGAGATCGCAGACAAAACTCGCACTGAGAACCCTGCCCAGAGCGATTCAGTCAGCAACAATTTTGAAAGGGGTTCGCGGTGAGGCGGACGAAATTGTTGAGTCGATTCTGCAAAAAGTTGCATGAAATTGCCCCGTACATAGAAACAAATCCCTGAACTCTAAACATCGGCGATCGCGAGGAGGAACTGAATGAAGACTTCCAACGGTAACCTACCTAAGGCGCGGGAAGGGGATCTGGTGACGCGGCAAATACCCGGAGAACTTTTGGTTTACGACTTAGAGCGACACAAGGCTTTCTGTTTGAACAATACGGCCGCAACAGTTTGGAAGAACTGTAATGGCCGACGCAACGTCCCTCAACTTGCCCAACTTTTGGCTGACACCAATAAATCGCGAGTCGATGAAAAAGTGATTTGGCTTGCTCTCGATCAATTGGAAAAGTCCAATCTGCTTTGCGACCAGGTTTCATGGCCCGCCGGACTGGCGCGCCTTTCTCGACGGGATTTGGTTCGAATCGGGGTCCTCGGCACGATCGCATTGCCGTTGATAACCATGATTGCATCTCCTGCCGCCGCACAGACCGGCACGGCCATCACTACCTCAGCTTGTAACGCTCGTTCCCAGCCGAATTGCGGCGGCAATCCGTGTTCGAATGGCGGGCCAGGAACACACTGTCTGGCGCAAGGCGTCAGTAATTGCTCTTGCAAGTAGTTTTCGCGCCCATGCGTTTGTTTATCCTTCAACACCCGTGCCGTTTCCACGCAGCGATTTAGGTCAGTTTGCCGCCCGGGCATTAGCCAGGTCCTGGCGGAGGACTGTTCCCCCGACCCCCCTCAAGCCTGAAGAGATCTCAGCCATTACACCGCTCGCCATTTCCGCCGGCAGTGCAGCTCTTTTATGGCGCGCGATAAATGAAACAGATTCATCTGACGCTGAAAATCTTAGGGCTGTCTACCGTTATAACGCGATCAATGCCGGTGTCCATGAAATCCACATAGCAGACATCTTCGAGCGAATGGGTGCGAATGGCGTGGAACCCATTCTGTTCAAAGGTTGGGGGCTGGCGCGACTCTATCCTGATGCTGGTTTCAGACCCTATGGCGATCTTGATTTATGGATTCGAGGCCAGGAACTTGAGGCGGCCAAAAAGGCATTGCCTGCCGGTGAACATTTATATTGTGTTGAACTTCACACGTCGTTTTATGACCAATACGAGCGTTCATTCGACCAAGTCATGAGCTGCTCTCAGCTTGTCCGACTACACGACGTGGACGTTCGTATTCCTTGTGCCGAAGACCATCTGCGATTCATCTGTATGCACTTTCTTTTTCACGGAGGGTGGCGCCCTTTGTGGTTATGCGACGTAGCTTTGATGATTGAATCGCGCGCGCCGGATTTCGATTGGGATCGGTGTCTTAGCGGAAAGCGAAAATACGCCGACTGGATTGCTTGTGTGATCGGATTAGCACATCAACTGATAGGGGCCGATATTGCCGGGATCCCAGTTACCAGACGAGCGCATAATTTACCGCGATGGTTGGCTCCGGCGATTCTGCGGCAATGGGGAGAAGAGATGGGAATGAGTTTCGCTGAAGAGGTTTCTTTCTCCATCAAGCGGGACTTGGGGCGACCGTTGGCGCTGCCGAAACACATTAAATCTCACTGGCGAAATCCGGTTCAGGCGTCAGTTGAGATGGATGCATGGCTGGATGATCGATGGCGGATGCCCTTGCAGGCGGCGGCCGGTTTGGGGCGGCTTTCAGCAATAGCACGACGTTCCGCCGCGAACATTCTAAAGAGTTAGCTGGCCCGCCCAGCTATTCACTGGAGTGAAAACACGTCGTCGCCGATCGGCTGATTAATCTTCACTTCTTTGACCTTGTACTCAGCGAAGAATGCTCCCTGGGCCATCTCGAGCCGCTGGGTGAACGTGAAAGGAACCAGGACACCTTCAACTTCCTTAAACTTCGAAATCTCGCCGCCGAAGGTATAGCCATTGTAGGGACTCAGGTATTGCATTACCCGAGCCGAAGTCGCATCGACATAGAAATCGGTGGTGTTTCCTTCGGCGTGCACAATCCGAAAGCCGCGGAGCTTCTTCTTATCAGGCAGCGCAGAGATGGTGTAACCGGGCTGATCATATTTTGTGAGCACAAGCAGTCCGAATTTATTAGCCGGGGGCGCTTCGACACCGGGAATCGAACTATAGGATTGCTGGCCGTCAAAGATTTGTTTGAACTTGAAAACGGGGCTGGCGTCGACATCCAGGCGCATCCGTTCACCGGCCGTAACCAGAGAGAATTTTCCAGGCACCGATTGAGTGCTGTTCGGAGCATACAAATCGACGCTGCCGACGAGCCACATGCTCTTCATATTTTTGAACTTGTCGCCGCCCTGTGCCGCTAACGCCGCGCGCGCCAGTTCGATCGGTGTGCTCGCCGCGCTTATCGCGGGGGCCGCAGGAATCGTGGAGGCAGGTGCAGAACTACCGGTTGATTTTGGAGCGGTGGTTTGATTTTGCGCCCGGATGGGCGCGCAAGCCAACAGAAATAGAAAAAGCGTCGGTGCGTACTTCTTCATGGGCGGGATTTCCTTCCTGGACAAATCGGAAAGCTCGCTCTGTTATACGCCCCGAGGCTACCAGCGGTTCAGAAATTGAAGCGCACGTTCAGATAAATCCTGCGATTGCCGGCATTCGGACTTCCGCCAGGACCGCCGAATCCGCCGAAACCTCCCGCAAGCGACTGCGATTGTCCAAACAGAGGCGATGACAAGTTACCAATCGGCGTTTCGAGGTTCACGTTATTCAGCAAGTTCACAAAGAAAATAGACATCGTCAGCGTGTACTTCTTTTCTGCAGCCCTGCCGCCGCCACCGAAACCGCCCATTCCGCCGCCGCCCGGACCGCCGCGTCCGCCCTCGCCACCGGCCATGCCGCCTGGAATTCGCGGTCCACCTCCTCCAGGTCCGCCAGGGCCGCCGCCGCGTTTTGCGTTGTCACCGCCGCCACTCTGGCCGTTGCGCCGGGCCGCCGCT
>Ga0126382_10000894_pt1 | contig 11924 bp, 13 predicted proteins | sample PanSoiMetPlot_30_FD_92548 | JGI IMG/M metagenome (GOLD analysis project Ga0126382, IMG submission 92548) | Tropical forest soil microbial communities from Panama - MetaG Plot_30 | ecosystem: Environmental > Terrestrial > Soil > Tropical forest > Bulk soil | place: Panama | collected 2016-02-17 | reverse complement strand
CGTGATCAACGACAAGAACACGATCGGCTTCGTTAGTTTCATGGTTGAATGCTCCTCGGTCGGGAACGGTCCGCCTGTACATGAACACGACCGCGGACGCATAGCTGATGTTTTGGGGTTCCACCATCGGCTCTAGCCAGTGCCAACCACCAAATGGTTCATCCTCAACGACGTCGATCGCTTAAGGAACCTAATTGAGCGCCGACGCACGAGCGACTCTGCGCCTTAGCGCAGAACCGATGCGCCACAGCTTATCGAGTCGCAGCGATAGGGCCCGCGAGCACGTTGTCAGAAGTCGCGAAGCACACCGTCGCAACCGCAAGCGCAACGCTGGACACTATCCAAATGAACCTCTGGTGCGACGCGCTCATGTGCTCACGATACTGATTGATGTGGGAGTGGAAGTACAATGTATCGCTTCGTAGGAGCGTAGGATTGCTCATCACCGCTCCTTAGGCAGCGACATGCGGGCCATCGTCAGGCTGTGCTAGCGTTCGCCAGTCCCCAATCAGCGGAGCGCTCATGAAGAAGATCGCCTTCCTGCTAGTGCTGACCTGTCCTCTCGCTGGATTTGCGCAGCAGTTCGTCGCTGGAGTGCGAGTCGCTATCGCACCTCCTGCCCTGCGACTGGAAGCGGTGCCTCAGGCGCCATCCCCCCGTCATCAGTGGGTCGCGGGCTATTGGGCGTTGCGTCTGGGCAAGCAGGTCTGGATAGAAGGACACTGGACAGTGCCGCCGGCACCTGGGTACGTCTGGCAGCCAGCGTCGTGGGAGAACAGGGGAGGCGCTTGGTTTTTTTACGACGGCTACTGGCGATCCATTGACGCGCCGGATCCGGGCGTGGTGTACCAGCCGCCTCCGCCGCCTGGCCGCTCGGTGATCGTTGAAACAGCGCCGCCTCCGCCGGTCGAGGAGGTGCGCCCGGCCCTTCCCTTTCCGGATGCGCTTTGGATTCCGGGCTACTGGGACTGGAATGGCGCGAGGTATGTCTGGGTGGCAGGCCGCTGGTCCGCGAGACCGCCCGGCTACGGTTGGAAAGACTATCGCTGGAAGCATCGCCGCGACGGCAAGTGGGAGCATCAGCACGGACACTGGCATCCCCACGACGACGACGATTGAGTGCCATCTGTATTGGACCTTGAGCGAGCGCCCATAGCTCGATAGAGGCGCCCGCGCGGCTCAATGACCGCACGAATTCCGTTGCGGCGCGGCAACATCCATCAGGTAAACGGTTTGCTCGCGGAGCGACAGAGGGAAAATCCCGCTTCAATGTTCGAAGCGCGGATCGCGTTGGGCCGTTCGACCTACGGGGAATTGCAGCTTCTGGAAGTACGGCGCGCGGCCAGCCCGGCACGCCCGATGCACTAGGCGCTGCGAGCCAGGAGTGCTTGGCACGAGATCCATTCATCGGAGGAATCATGATCGTCGCGTTGCTCACGGTTGGCTTTGGCGCCGTCGCAATTGCAATCGGTTTCGGACTTTCGAGACGAGCCCAGGACACCGAATGGCGCAGCGACCTTGGGATCAGGCCGGTGCGTTGCTGAAGATGTTGGGTGCGTCCGGCGTCTTGCTCGGCTTTGCTTTCTTGGTCCGACCATCTCTGTTAGACCCAACCCAGCGCATTCATCCGCCGACAGCTGGGATCCTGAACCCGGTGGCAAGCGCCGAAAAGGCAACCGACGCTGCAGAAACTGTCAGTGCTCGCGCTGGAGAAGATTCGCAACGGTGAGCTTCGATACGCAGCGGGGCTGAACGGCTTCATCGCGAGCTTGGCTCGCAACCTGGTGACTGAGCACTTTGGCCGCGGAACGCGGCCGACGACCAACGACCCGGCAGCACTCGAGGCGATCCAGTCGCCTGAGCCGGGTGCACTGGACCGGATCGTCGCCGGCGAGCACGTTGTCAGAAATCGCGAAACACACCATCACAACAACCCGCGCAACACCGGGCGCTACCGAAATCAACCTCTTGTGCGACGCGCCCATGTGCTCACCCAAGGAATCGATCGGCGTCGAGTTGGATGGGTCGCCGACTGGGGTTCGGGCTCGCCCGCGGCGTACAGTTGGAGTAAAAAGAGTACCCGCGTTGGCGTCGCGAACTGAGACTGAGCAAGCGAAAGGCTTGGGCCAGGGTGCGGAGGAGATGGACCCCGGCCAGACCGCGCTCCGCAAGGACCCGTTTGTTGGCCGCGTGCTGTCGCACTACCGATTGGAGGAGCGGCTCGGCGCAGGCGGGATGGGAGTTTTGTATCGAGCGACCGACCTCAAGCTCGGGCGCCCCGTCGCCGTCAAGCTTCTGGCCCGGCATCTGGTAACCGACGAAACCGCCAAGGCTCGCTTCGTGCGAGAGGCGCGCGCCGCCAGCGCCCTGGACCATCCGAACATCGCCAACGTCCACGACATCGGCGAAGAGGACGGCGAGCTTTTCATCGTGATGGCTCTCTACGAGGGCGAGACGCTCAAACAGCGCCTGGAGAAAGGGCGGCTCGTCGTGCAGGAAGCACTGGTTGTGCTTCGGCAGGTGACGCTCGGGCTGGAGGCCGCGCACCGCGCCGGGATTGTCCACCGAGACATCAAGCCTTCCAACATTCTCTGGACGAGCAGCGGAGCCGTCAAAATCCTCGACTTCGGCGTGGCAAAGCTCCTGGACGAGTCGCAGGCGCAGGTGACGCAGGCGGGACAGCCGATTGGGACGGTGTTGTACATGTCCCCCGAGCAACTCACTGGGAAACCAGTCGATGCCCGAAGCGACCTCTGGAGTGTGGGGGTGCTCGCATACGAAGTTTTGGCCGGTGTCTCCCCGTTTCAAACCGACTCCAGCGCTGCGACGACGGGGCGCATTCTCAACGATGAGCCGCCCTCGCTGGCCACCGTGCCAGGCGTTCCAGATTGGCTCGCCGAGCTTGTGTCACAGCTGTTACGGAAAAACCCGGCCGAGCGGCCGCAGAGTGCGGGCGAGTTGCTCAAGCGATTGGACAACTCAGTACCGAGCATTCGGGCGATGCCAAAGGCACTCCGCTCCATCGGCGTGCGCCCATCAGTGCTCGCCGCGCTGATTGGAGTAGTCGTTTTGGGCGCCGGAGGATTAAACCTGTATCTACAGCGTAGATCGGCGAACAGAGTGAAGTCCTTGGTGGTCCTGCCGTTCGTTAACGCGACCGCCAATCCGGACGCGGAGTACCTCTCAGACGGCATTGCGGATGGCTTGATCAACAGCCTTTCCCAGATACCCGAGCTGCGGGTGATCGCCCGCGCCACCGCCTTTCGCTACAAAGGCAAAGAGCTTGATTTTAAAACGTTGGGGCAACAGCTTTCCGTCGATGGAGTGTTGTGGGGACGAGTACAACAGGTCGGCAATACGCTCGTCATCCAGGCCGATCTCGTCGACACCGGCACTGGCTCTCAGCTCTGGGGAGAGCAGTACAAGCGACCCTTCGCGGACGCGTTGTTCATACAAGAAGAGATTACGAAAGCCATTGCGGATAGGTTGCGCAGGCGGCTCACCGTCGAAGAGCGCGAGCGCGTTATCAAAAGCTCGACCGGCAACCCGGCAGCCTATCAATTGTATTTGCGAGGTCCTTATTTCGCAGGGTTGGGTTACACCCCAGTGTACATCTGGAACAAGAGCCCGAAGGAACAATTTGAGAAAGCGATCGACTACTTTCAGCAGGCGATTAACGCGGATCCGAATTATGCGCTGGCCTACGTCGCCGTCGCGGATTCGTATGCAAACCTTGCCGCTTATGCGCTTGCTCCACTGAAGGAAAGTTACGACCGGGCCGAGATCGCGGCAACCAAGGCGCTGGCCTTGGATGACGAGCTCGCTGAAGCTCATGCCGCGTTGGGATACGTGAAATTGTACAAATGGGATTGGCTCAACGCAGAGAAAGAATTGAGGCGAGCCTTGGCATTGAATGGCAACTATGCCCTTGCTCATAATCGGTACGGTTTGTACTTCATGACTACTGGGCATTTTGAGGAAGCACTCGCCGAATTCAAGAGAGCGGAGCAGCTCGATCCTGCGAATGCCGCCTGGGTTGGGAATATTGGAAGCATACTCTGCTTGACAGGACGTTACGATCCCGGCGTCGCTGCTCACCGGGATGCGATACAGTTGGCCCCGACCTACGCTTTCGGGCGATTTCAACTCGCTCAGTCGTGCTACTTGCCAAGGAAGATGTATCAGGAAGTTGTTTCAGAGATGCAAGAGGCGCTCGCCTTGGACAAAACCAGTCCGAGATTTCTGGCGCTGTTGGCCCATGCCTACGCTGCATGGGGCAAAAAAGATGATGCGCTGAAGATTCTAAAGGAGTTAATAAAACGAGGCGAGACCGGCGAGCCGGATGTACCCATGGAAATAGCGCACGTTTTTGGAGGCCTCGGTGACAAGGATCGCGCATTTGAGTGGCTCGAGAAAGCGTATCAAGGTGGCTCGGGGCGCCTCATTTATTTGAAAGCCTGGCCGATATGGGAGCCTCTGCGCTCAGACGCGAGGTACGCGGACCTCGTGCGCCGGATGGGATTTCCTCCCTGACCGGACTGGCGCCGTGAGAGCGTTCAACGGAAATTCTTCGAATCGATCCGGTATCGCTTAAGCTAGCATCACCTTTTCGCCACGCTGTTCTGGTCGGCCCCGATACTCGCCTCCGCACCTCGCGCGATGCGAGCCTTCGCGCGATTGCCCGCTCCCGCGACCTTCTTTCCGGGCGAGCTCTTGTCCGAGGCGCTCGACTGCTCACGATCGCTCCGCACGTCCGACTGACACGCGCAGGATTCGGCCATCAGAGAATCGCTGCAATCGTCGGCGCGCGCCAGTGAGCCTACAGACCCCATGCAAAGTGCCAGTGAAATAACCGCCGTCCTCAATCCCCTCCTCATCTGATCGCGCTTCGTCATTCCTCCTTGGGTGCGCAGCATTCCTGCGCGTTGGATTCGACTCGCTTGCACGGATCGATCCATTCCCTTTTCGAATTCCTGAGGGGCAATCGCGATGACGTCCGGAACATTTGCGCGCGGCGCCACGTGGCAGCGCTGTGGCGCCACCCCCTAGCGCAGGCCACTGCCCGAGGCGGCATTGAGCTAAGCGGTTCAACCTCGCCGGGAATCACGGCTTCGCGCTCGACCGCGCGCACTCGGTCCTGGCACGTCGAATGCAGAAGTCGCGAGCAAGGAGGAGCGATGAAACAGCAAACGACGGAAGCGAAGTCTGGCAGGCAGTGGAGATTCATGGTCGCAGCAGCGGTGGTCGGCGCGTTCACATTCGTCTCCGGACTTGGGTTGGGAGCCTGGAGTACGGCCACACCGGCGATGGGCGAGGCCGAGTCACTCCTCATGGCGCAATATGCGACCGACGCGATCGCGGACGAAGCTGCGGTCGAATTTTCCTACGCTGTGCCCTCGGTGAACCCGAAATAGGCAAGGGTTGGATGACGGGAGAAATCATGATCAACGCGGTGCTCACGGTCGGCTTTGGCGCGGTCGCAATTGCAATTGGTTTCGGACTCTCGAGCCGAGCCCAGGACGCCGAAGGGCGCAGCGACGCTTGGGATCGGGCCGGTGCGCTGCTGAAGATATTGGGTGTATTCGCCGTCCTGCTCGGTGTTGCTCTCTTGATCCGACCATCTCGAAACCTGATGGCAACTCGCATTCTCGTGACCCACACGTTGTCCTCCCGTGGGTCGGGGCTACAGGTCGAGCCCCAGCGACTCGCAGGCCTATCTCTGGTAGACCCAATCCATCGCCTCCATCCGCCGCCAGCCGGAGTCCTGAACCTGGCGGTGGCAAAAAGTAAGTGACATTGAGGCCGGTGCCCCCCTCGACAGCCACTCGAGGGGTGTGGCGCCACGGCTCCGCCACAGCGGTTGGCATCCCGTGATGGTGCACAAGGGGCCGTTTCTCAATGGTTTCTGTTCGTCGCAAGCCCGGCACGTCGTCTGCAATAGGGCTGGCCAAGAAGGTCACGCAATGAGCGCACAAATGAATTCAGCGGCAAGCGCGGTTCGGGAGGCGAAGCTTTTGGTGTTCCCGGCACTGATAATCGGCGGCTGGTTGACAGTGTTCGGCGGCGTGGTGGCGGCCATGAGCCAGCCTCAGCCTCTGCAAGCGTCGATTGAACAGGTTCTCAGTGCGCATAGCGCGGCGGAACCGACCTCGGATCTGGTTGCTCATCGATGATTCAGAAGCGGAACTCTTTTGGATCAGTTCGGTGGCGATCATGGAAGCTGCATCTTCCTTAGCAATCGCGTGAACCGCGGGTCGGAGCGCAGGCTGTCGAACATGGAGTGTGCCTTTAGCTCCCGCAACTGCCAATCCCGCTCCGCGTAAGCTTTATCGAGCCAGGCGAATGCCTGTTCCTTGTCGCCGAGCCCCATGTAGATCAGCGCCCACGCCGATGCCGAGATGTGCCCACGTTTGGAGTACTCATCGAGCTCGGCGAGCAGGCGCAGGGCATCGGCGCGGCGCCCCGACATCGCATATGCGTAGCCAAGAGTACCGTAATTGCGTGCGCGGAGAGTCAGCGACGTCCTGAGCTTCTCGAGCTCTGCCACAGCTTCAGGGTATCTACCCAGCCCCACGTACGCGCGCGCCAGCCAATAGCGTGCTGATGGAAAGCCTGGGTCCAGCTCTAACGTCTTTTTCGCTTGTTCGACGGCTCGGTCGTACTCGCGCGCAGCAACAAGCGCGACTGTCAACTGGCTGTTGATCACAGGCGAGGTTGGATCCAGCTGCCGCGCTTGTTCGGCCTCCGCACGTGCCTGTTCGACGCGTCCCGTAGCTATCAGCAGAAGAGAGTACCGGTGGTGTGCCGTCGGATACTCAGGCTTGAGCTCGATTGCCCGGCGGTATTCATGCTCAGCAGCGGACCACTCGTAGTTGTGGTCGTTGATAATGCCGAGGACATCGTGCGCTTCGGCGAGAGTCCCATCGAGCTCGAGAGCCTTCAGCGCAGGCTGCTTGGCCTTTGGCAATGCCTCTGCGACCGACCCCGAACCATATTCGGGAAGAAGGACGGTGGAGTCAGCCAAACCGACGTAAGCCAGCGCATAGCCCGGGTCCTGCTCGATCGCTTGCTGGAAGTATCCGAGCGCCTTTGTCAGCGCCTCCACCGTTCGCTTGTTCCAGAAGTAGCGTCCCTTCAAGTAGAGATCGTGCGCCGCCAGGTTGGTAGTCGTCGGCTTGACCAGGGGCCCTGACCCGGTCTGCACCAACTTGGGCTTGAGCGCTTGCGCGATCGAGCGAGCCAGCTCCTCCTCGAGGGCGAAGATATTCTTCAGCTCCCGGTCGTAGACATGCGACCAGAGGTGGTAGCCGTCAGCAACATTGATGAGCTGGGCTGAGATCCGCAGGCGGTCCCCCTCTCGCCGGACGCTTCCCTCGAGCACCGCCCCGACGTTCAGCTCCTCACCCACTCTGCGAATGCTGGGGTTTGTGCCTTTGAGGGCAAATGTCGATGTGCGCGCTGCGACGCGGAGCCCGTCGATATTGGCGAGCGCGTTGATCAGCTCCTCGGTCATTCCGTCGGAGAAGTATTCGTTCTCCTTGTCGCTGCTCATGTTGACGAACGGAAGGACAGCGATGGATTTGCGTTCCGCCGCCCCGCCAGGTTCGCTGCCTTTCCGCGTGACAATTCGCGTGTCGCTGCGAAAGAAGAAGTACCAGCCCAGGCCGGGAGCGGCCGCGAGCAGCCCGATACCGACCAGCAGCAGAGCGCGGCGGGTGCCCCTCAAACGCTGCGCGCGGCTGGGAGAGACAACTTCCCCCTTCAGCCGGCCAGCGCTGACATCGAACATCCAGGCGAGGACGGCCACCACCGGGAAGCCGACCGCCAGCGCGGCGACGACATAGAGCAGCACTGCATCGGGCCAATGCAGCCCGCGCATGACGAGCTGCACAATCTGGAGAACCGCGAATGCTGCGATGCCGTAAACCACCAGGGCCCGGAGAATGCGACGCCGTCGAAACTCCAAGACCAGTCCCTCGAGGCTGTGCTCGCTGAGTCGAATGAGCACATCGCTCGCACTCGGAAGCCGTTCCGCTGGCTCTTTGCGCAGCAGCCGTGAAATCAGCTGGGCGAGCCAATCCGGAACGCTGGGCACGGTGGACAAGCAAGGCGGCTCCTCGTGGAGAATTCGCGCCACCGTTGCGGCGCTCGAATCGGTTTGAAACGGGGAGGCACCGGCCAACGCTTCGTAGGCGACAACTCCGAAGCTCCACAGGTCGCTTCGGGCATCCACGGACTCGCCTCGCAGTTGCTCCGGGGACATGTACAAAACGGTCCCCATCGCCTGCCCGGCTTGCGTCACACTCTGGGCCTGCGAATCGGCGACGAGCTTCGCGAGGCCGAAGTCGAGAATTTTGACCGTCCCGCTGCTCGTTATCAGGATGTTTCCCGGCTTGATGTCTCTGTGGACAATCCCGGCGCGGTGCGCCGCTTCAAGTCCCAGCGCAACCTGACGAAACACATCCACCGCTTCCTTAACGCCAACCCGACCTTTCTCCAGGCGCTGCTTGAGCGTCTGACCCTCGTACAGCGCCATCGCGATGAACAGCTCGCCCTGCTCTTCCCCAATCTCGTAGATAGTAGCGATGTTGGGGTGGTCCAGTGCGCTGGCGGCGCGCGCCTCTCGAACAAAGCGAGCCTTCGCCGTTTCGTCGCTGGCCAGATGCCGGGCCAGGAGCTTGATGGCGACAGCACGCCCCAGCTTTAAGTCCGTCGCTCGATAGAGAACTCCCATCCCGCCGGACCCCAGCCGTTCCTCGAGTCGGTAGTGCGACAGGACTCGCCCGACGAGCGGGTCGGTCGAGCTCGAAACCGGCCAGGTGTCGCCAGGCCGCGGGGTCGATGAATCGCTCACTCCACCCGTGCCCGCACTGCAGCCCTGCCGAGTTTGCGACGCCACCGAGTCCCCCCCTGCTTCGCTTGTATATGGCACAGGTGGGTCAGATGAAGGGGCCATGCTCATTGGCTGCCGAGTGTGGCGCCACACGGCTCGAGGCTGACGAAACGTGGCGCCACACGTTCGCTGCCAGCGAGATGCGACTTTATTCATAGAAAACAAGGCATTCAAATCCTGGCGACGGCACGCCGTCTGCAAACGGGATTCGCCATGGATCTGTTCTTTTTCGAAGACGAAGAATCGGTGATCGGTTTCGCCTCTCTATCGCACCGAGGGCTCTGGCCTTTCATCGGCGCCCGTACTTATGGCGCAGACCTGCCGACAAAAATCGCAGGCAGTCGGCTGCTCCCCATAAACAGGCAGGGGCCTTCAGAACAGAGCTCGCCGTCGCTCGCCGACCGGATTCGGGCCGGCGATGCCGCGGCCGAACGGGAGCTGATTGATCGGTTTGGCCGCGGCGTCAGAATGATTCTCCGAAACGCGGGAGTGGACACGTGCGCCGTGGACGACCTGCACCAGGAGACCTTTCGAATTGCATTGGAGAAGATTCGCAGCGGCGAGCTTCGATCCGCAGCGGGGCTAAGCGGCTTCATAGTGAGCTTGGCTCGCAACCTGGCGACGGACCATTTTCGACGTGGGAGGCGGCTCACGACCAACGACCCCGCGGCGCTCGAGTCCATCCCGTCGCCTTACCCGGGGGCACTGGATCGGATCGTTGATGGCGAGCTAGTACGGTGCGTGCGCAAGGTGCTGGAGGAGCTGCGCACTGAACGCGACCGCGAGATCCTTCGCCGCTTCTACCTTTCCTCCGAAGACAAAGAGAAAATCTGCGAAGATTGGGGAGTGAGCAGCCTGCAGTTCAACCGAATCCTCTACCGAGCGCGGGAACGGTACCGAGAATTGTATGAAACAGCGGTCGAGCGTGAGCGATGTATGGTGAGCTGATCACACTTTGACAGAGGCGAAGCTTGCCGTCCGCTCCTTAGCTTCTCCTTCCCGGCCAACCGCGACGCTCCGATGAGCTGGCTTCGAAGGCCGGTGCGATAGCGGAGCTACTCCCTTCACTTGGTCTTTGTCTGCCGGGATGGATTCCCGCACAGGAGGCCAAAATGATTCCAGCTACGTCCAATGCATCGCGCCGTAGAAATGCCCTCAGGGGCTGTATTGCTGCAGTGATCCTATTCGTTGCCTCGATCGGCTCGACCGCTCTCGCGGACGATTGCCCGCTCATAGCTGAATCTTGCGCCTGCCAATCGGGCCCCAGCACGGTTCAAGCTCCCGCGCCACGAGGGTCTGTCCGCAAGCGAGCGTCCGCGAAGTCGGCTTCGATCAGCGCTTCCAAGTCCAAGTCCGAGTCGGCCGCAGCCGATCGCAAGCCAATGGCGACCAGGTCGCACTAGCCAAAGAAATCACTCTCTCGACCGGTGCGATAGCGCGGCGCCCCGATCGAAGCAGCCTATAAGTTTCGAGTGGTGAACATAAGCTCGTGAATCGATGGCGCTTTCGTGCGAGGCGCCCTTCCCACCGCGAGAAAAGGTTCCTGGTGTGTCGATCCGGCCCGTGCTTGTTCGTCGCGTGAAAAGTAAGGAAGGTCGCTGCGAATCGAAAGGAGCAGAGCAATGCGAGTCATGGTCATAGTCAAGGCAACTAAGAACTCCGAGGCGGGCGTGATGCCGAGCGAGAAGCTCTTCGCCGACATGGGCAAGTTCAACGAGGCACTGGTGAAGGCCGGCATTATGCTGGCGGCGGACGGTCTCCACCCGAGCAGCAAGGGCAAGCGGGTGCGTTTCTCGGGCGAGAAGAGGACGGTCCTCGACGGCCCTTTCGCCGAGACCAAGGAGCTGATCGCCGGCTACTGGATCTGGCAGGTGAAGTCGATGGAGGAGGCGGTCGAGTGGGTCAGGCGCTGTCCAAGTCCGATGCCTGGCGAAGAGTCGGAGATTGAAATCCGTCCCGTTTTCGAGTTGGAAGACTTCGGGAAGGAGTTCACGCCCGAGCTACGCGCGCAGGAAGAGCGTTTGCGCGCCGAGGTCGAGCGGCAGCGGAAGTCGTAATCACGATAGGAGGCCGCCATGGCGTCGAAAGCGAGCATCAAAATCTTTCCGTTCCTCTGGTATGCGAAGGAGGCCGAGGAGGCGGCTAGGTTCTACGCCTCGATCTTTCCGGACTCTCGCGTCGATCGGGTCACCGCTATGATGAGCGAGTCGCCCAGCGGGCCGCCCGGCTCCGTGAAGGTCGTCGACTTCACGCTCTCCGGTCAGCGCTTCCAGGCGATGACCGCGGGGCCTCATCATGATTTCAATGACGCCATCTCGATGGTCGTGCTGTGCGACAGTCAGGCGGAGCTGGACCGCTACTGGAATGCGCTCCTCAAGGGAGGAGGCAAGGCTCAAGCGTGCGGCTGGCTCATCGATCGGTTCGGCCTCAGGTGGCAAATCGTCCCTGCGGTCCTCGAGGAGATGATGCGCGACAAGGACGCGGCTCGGTCGAAGCGGGCCACCGATGCGATGCTGAAGATGGTCAAGCTCGACATCGCCGCGCTCGAGAAGGCGTACCGTTCGTGAGCTCTCGGGGGCCCTACTTTCGCTGGCTGCTCCCGAAGGTCGCCAAAACGGAATTGTCCGGGTCGCCTACGAGGATGAAGGGAGCCCAGTAGTAGGGGTCGCTCGTCGCCCGATTCTGGCGCAGGTGGGCCATGGCTTGCATCAGGGCCTCGTCCTTAGGTCGGCCTTGGCGCAACGAGCGATGGAAGGCAACCATGAGTGTAGCAGTGCTTCGGTCCGCCACCTTCCATTGACTGGCGACGATGGAGCGGGCGCCGGCATATTGTAACGCCCGAGTCAGCCCAATCAGGCCCTCTCCTTTCACCTCTTGCCCGCGGCCGGTTTCACAACCGGACAAGACCACCAATTCAGCTTTCAGCCTAAGCTGGCTGTAGATTTCCCACGCTTGCAGCGCGCCGTCGTTATCGGTTTCTCCCGGCTCCGGCTCTTTCTCTGGCACGCTCAATAAGACGCCGGAGGACATG
>Ga0126382_10000893_pt1 | contig 11928 bp, 9 predicted proteins | sample PanSoiMetPlot_30_FD_92548 | JGI IMG/M metagenome (GOLD analysis project Ga0126382, IMG submission 92548) | Tropical forest soil microbial communities from Panama - MetaG Plot_30 | ecosystem: Environmental > Terrestrial > Soil > Tropical forest > Bulk soil | place: Panama | collected 2016-02-17 | reverse complement strand
CGGCGCTAGCAGATCAGGCCCAGATCCCGCGCCCGGGCGACGGCCTCGGTGCGGTTGGCCACGCCCAGCTTGCCGAAGATGTGGCTGACATGCTTTTTGACCGTGAAGATCGTGACGAACAGCTCCTTCGCGATCGCCCGGTTCGGCGTGCCCGCGGCCAGCATCGCCAGCACCTGCAGCTCACGCGCGGTCAGCGGGTCCACCAGGCCAGGCACCCCGGTCGCGGCAACCGGCCCCGAGCCCGGCACGCCAGGCTTGCCCTCGAACGCCTCCGTAACCCGGGCCAGCTGCCGCAGGCCCTTGGCGTCCCGCAGCCGCACCACCGCACCCTGGAAGGCCACGGTCCAGTACTCGCCCTCGCGGCGGAACAGGTTCCTTGCGGTGACGGCCACGGCGGCGGCTTCGGCAGCCGTTGGCTCCAGGGGCATTGGCCCGGCGGTTTGGGCGGCTTGGAACGCCCGAATTCCCCCGGCCACGGCGGCCATCCCTCCGGTCTCGGCCGCGGCAAGCGGCCACTCGAACAGCAGCAGCACAAGGGTGGGCTCCACTCCCGGGTACTCGCGCGTGTAAAGACGGTACGGCCCGCGGAGGGCCTGGTGCTCTTGGTAGGCGGTTGGGCTCCGCGCAGCTTCGTCGGCGGGGCTTGCCCGCCTGTCGGGTGCCATTGGTCCTCCTCGCGCATGGTCGCGTTGCATGGGCTACTCGTCGTCGCTCCGCCGACGCCGCCTCAGCCGCCGCGACGAAGGAGGCGGTGATCTCCGGCGTGACGGGCAGGACGAGCACCCGTCCAGAGCCGCAGGCGTCACCGGTGCACCCGGTAGTCCGGTGCACCCGGTAGTGGGGCGTCGTGAGCGGTGCGAAGACGCGGTCATCTCGTCCTAGAGGGTGGACTCGGACAGGCGCGACTCGCGTCGGGGCCGACCCCGAACACGCCCCTAAACTATTGGTCTTGAGGGTTCTCCGGATTGGTTGTGATGGCGACGGCGAGTGTCATCCGCTCGGGCGGAACCGCCAGCTTGCTGCTGGAGCGCGATGTCCAGGTCGCGGCGCTGCGAGCTCTGGCCGAGGCGGCCCGGAGCGGCAGCGGGCGGTTCGTCGTCATCGAGGGAAGTGCCGGCATCGGCAAGACGCGCCTGCTCGCCGAGGCGCGCGCGATTGCCGGCTCGGCGGGGATGCGGGTGCTCGCGGCCCGCGGCGGCGAGCTCGAGGGCGGGTACGCCTACGGGATCGTCCGGCAGCTGTTCGAGCCGCTGCTCGCGTCGGCCACTCCGGATCTCCGCGCGGAGCTGCTCGCAGGGCCTGCCGCACTGACAAAGCCGCTCTTCGGAGCCCCGCAGCCCGCCGGTTCGCAGGACGCGGCCGCAGAAGGCTCGTTCGCGATCCTCCACGGCCTGTACTGGCTCGCCACCAACGTGGCCTTGCAACGGCCGACGCTGCTGGCGATCGACGACCTGCACTGGGCGGACACCCCCTCCCTGCGGTGGCTGCTGTACCTGACGCGACGGCTGGAGGGGGTGCCGCTCCTGGTCGTCGCGGGGACCCGATCGCCCGAGGGAGAGGGCCACGATCCCATGCTTGTCGCCGAGCTGATCGCCGACCCGGAGGCCGCCGCGATTCGCCCCGGACCGCTGGGGCGTGCCTCGATCGCGGTGCTCGCGCGTGAGCTGCACGGCCTGGAACCGGACGAGGCCTTCTGCGCCGCCCTCCAGACGGCGACCGGCGGCAACCCGCTGTTTGTCGGCGCGGTGCTCGACGCGGTCGCGCGGGAGGGAACCAGCCCGACCGCCGGGCACGCGGCGCGTCTGCTGGAGATTGGGGCGCAGGGCATTTCTCGCGCGGTCGGGCTTCGCCTTGCCAGGCTGCAGCCGGAGGCGCTCGCCCTGCTCCGCGCGGCCTCGGTCCTGGGCGACGGGGCCGAGCTGCGCCACGCGGCAGCTCTGGCCGGCGTGGAAGCAGGTGAGCTTGGTCCGGCCGCCGCGGCACTCGTTCGGCTTGACCTCCTCCGCCGCGAGGATCCGCTGGAGTTCTTCCACCCCGTCGTCCGCCGCGCCGTCTACGAGACGCTGGATGTGGTCGAGCGAAGCGCCGCGCATCGCTCGGCCGCCGAACTGCTGCTCGAGGCCGGCGCCCCGCCCGAGAGTGCGGCGGTGCACCTTCTTCGTATCGCCCCGCAGGCCGACTCGTTCGTGGTCTCGACGCTTCGGATGGCGGCCGAGCGCGCACTCGCCCAGGGCGCCGCCGATGCCGCGGCCGGGTACCTTGCCCGCGCGCTCCAGGAGCACCCTGATCCGGCAGCACGGGCAGAGGTGCTTGTCGCGCTCGGCCTTGCCGAGCGGCGGACGAACGGCCCGGCTGCGGCCGGCCACCTGCGGGCCGGTCTCGAGCTCCTCACCGACCCCGGGCGGCGCGGTGAGGTCGCCCTCGAGCTGGGCCGCGCGCTGTGGTTCACCGACCAGATCCCGGAGGCGCTGGTGGTCTTCGAGCGGGCGGTTGGCGAGGTCGACCGGGAGCGAGATCCGGACCTCTACGAGCTGCTGGTGGCGGAGCTGATCAGCTCCGCGTGGTGGAACACCCGGACCTATCCCATCGCCGAAGCAGCGATCGGCGAGCTTGACCTGCACGCCCTGCACGGAGGCCTCGGCAGCCAAATCCTGCTCGCAACCGTCGCTCATTACGAGTCCCGCCGGGCGCTGCACCGCGAGCATGCGATCGAGCTCGCCAGGCGTTCGCTCGTGTCCGGGCACCTGCTGGCGAGCGGCTCGATCGCGTTCGTTTACGCGGTGAATGCGCTCTTCCGGTCGGGGTTGCTCGATGAAGCAGTTCCCATCTTCAACCAGGCGATCGCCCAGGCCCAACGGCGCGGAGACATCTTCAACCTCGGGTACCTGTTGCTCTGGCGCGGCAAGTGCCAGACGGATCGTGGCGATCTTCGCGCCGCAGTCGCCGATCTGAGGGAGGCGCTCGAACTCGCAGCCGCGCACGGCATGCGTGTGGCCCGGCCGCACAACATCGGCTTCTTGGCTCATGCGCTGCTGGAGCAGGGGGAGGCCGACGAAGCAACGCGAATCATCGACCGGGGTGGCTTCCCAGAGCAGCTCCCGCTCGACCAGGTCCCTCTTGTCTGGTTTCGGCTCCACCGCGCCCGTGTGCGTATCGAGACCGGAAGCCCCGGGCGGGGCGTCGAGGAGCTGCGCCAGGTGGGCGAGACCCTTCGGCTGGTCCTGTTTAACAATCCAAGCAACGTGCCGTGGCGTAGCTGGGCCGCTGAGGGCCTTCGACTGCTGGATCAGAACGACGAGGCGCGCGGGCTCGCCGCCGAAGAGCTCGCGATCGCCCGACGTTGGGGCGACCCGCAGGCTATCGGCGCCGCCCTGGGTGTGCTCGGTCTGATTGAAGGCAGGGCGGGAATCGGGCTGCTCCGGGAGGCGGTCGAGGTGCTCGCGGGCTCACAAGCGCGGCTCAAGTACGCGCGCGCCCTGGTCGACCTCGGCGCCGCGCTCCGGCGCGAGAACCGGCGGACCGAGGCCCGCGAGCGGCTCCGGGAGGGCGTCGACCTCGCGCTGAAGGTCGGCGCCTTCGGGCTCGCCCGGCGGGCGAACGAAGAGATCGCCGCCACCGGTGCGAGGCCGCGAAGGGTCCTCCAGACGGGGCTTGACGCACTGACCACCAGCGAGCGGCGCGTGGCACAGCTGGCTGCCGGCGGGATGGGTAACAAGGAGATAGCCCAGACACTCTTCGTCACGATCAAGACGGTCGAGGTGCACTTGAGCCACGCCTATCGCAAGCTCGAGATCAGCTCCCGCGCGCAGCTCCAAAACGCCCTCTTGACTCCGGCACCGAACCCGGCGCCTGCCCCAGCCTAATCGCTTGCCCCAATGATCGGGGCGGGGAAGAACATTAGGGGCGAGACTGGGGTCACCTCCGATGCGAATCGGCTCTTCCCGGCGCACAGTCGTGCCATTGCAAACCACCGGTCGACCACAGCATCGGTGGGCACCGCCGACAGGCCCTCCAGACCAGTCACCCATCGAGTCGACGGTCGGCATGAGCTACGCGATGTGCGGCATGACTCTCAGCAACAGAAGTGTCAGGGAGAATGCACGCCGCGCCGACGATATGGCGTTTGTGCTGACGGTCGGCCTGATCGTCATAGCAGTATAAGAATAGACAATCTGCGCGCCTCCGCTTGTGGGTCGGGGGCGTACTCGCCTATTCGTATCCTGTGCTCAGATGCTGCTTTTCCTATGTTGCTGAACTGTAATCGGCCCATTGTCTGGCCAGCCGACGGGGCGCGCGCGGTCGCTCCATTGCGCTGGTAGCAGTCGATGGCGCGTCGTGTCATCGCCTCGGCTTTCGCGCGTTCGCCTGTCAGGTGCATGAGTTCGGCGCGGTTGAGGGCTGCGTCGCCGGGGTCTCTTGGGTCTTCGGAGCTGGCGGCGAGGGCGTCGACCTGTTCGGCCAGGGCGAGGGCCGCGGCGAGGTCGCCTTTGCGGGCCAGCAGCCGTGATCGCACGCTGAGGCCAAACAGCTGGGTTGCCAGGTCATCCTTGCTGCCCAGTTCCAGGCCTCGCAGTGCCCATTGCTCGGACTCTTCGTACCGGCCAAGTGCATACAACGCTTCGGCAAGCTCACAGGCGTACGTAGACAGGTAGGAGTGCTCGCCCAACCGCTCAAGCTGCTCGCACCCGTGCCGGATGGCTTGCTCGGCGGCAGCATGTTCGCCCGCGAGCATCTCGCAGTCCCATGCCGCGTGCATGGCCAGGGCGGCGGATAGGTGCATTCCCCGCTCGTTCATCTGGGCCACGGTCTCGGCCACCAGCCGCCGCGCTTCGCCGAAGTGCCCGAGCTCTGCCTGGATGGCCGCCAGCGCCAATTTCAGCCCAGGCTGATAGGTGGCGCTTTGTGCTTCTGCGTTCTCCAGCCATCGCAGTGCCTGGTTGCGGGACGTGGGCCCCAAGCCGAGGGCCGAGGCAGCCCTGCCGCGGATGCTGGCCTCGAACCACCGGTCACCCGCTTGCCTGGCATGCTCCATCGCGCGGGCGTATTCGGCGGACGCGGCGGCGTTGCGGCACAGGGCAAGATCGACGAAACCAGCCGCGTGTTCCAAGGCGGCCCGGGCCGCGGCATCGCCATCTTGCTCAATAACCGGCCGTGCCTCCTCAACCAGGGCACGCAGTTCGCCAAACCATCGTTCTGGGTCGAGACTGACCCGCCATATCAGCCCTGCCAGCCGGGCCCTCAGCTCACCCACCCGGTCACCCGCGGCCGCACACTGATCGGCGACCCGCGCTGCGCGCGAGATCGCATCGCCGATCCTGCCGGATTCCCCGAGCCCACGGATCAGGCTCTCCTGCAGGGCGCGATCTAGCGCTTGCGGCGGCAGCAGCGCCTCGGCACGTTCGAGCAGATTCAGCGCAGCACCGGTATCGCCGCGGTCCAGGGCACGCCGGCCCGCGGCGTCGAGGTGGGCTGCCGCATCCGCCGCCAGACGGCGGGCCTTGTGGTTGGCCGAGCCAAGATCGCACCGGTATCGGAACGCCTGTTCCAGGTGGTAGCCGACGATCTCGTCCAGTTCCGCCAAACCGGCGCCGCGTTCCTCCAGCCATCGGGCGAAGCGTTCGTGCAGCTCGGCCCGGTCGGTCTTGGCAAGCGCCTCATATGCGGCATCGCGGATCAGCAGATGACGAAACCGGAACGCCTCATCACCGGAAAGCACAGCCCGATCAGGGCGCACCAGGTCCTTACGGACCAGAGCCCGCAGCCGCTCGGGAACATCCCGTTGTTCCCGCGCCATCACCTGCACGCTGCCCCGGTGGAACGCCTCCCCCTCCACTGACCCGCACTCCAGCACGGTACGGTCCCCGGACTGCAGCTGATCCAGCCGAGCGGCGAGCAGCGCCTGGATGCCGGCGGGACCGTCACCTCGCGGCCACCCGACCCGCCGATCAGCGCGATCATCTCCTCTACAAACAGCGGATTGCCCGCCGCAGCCGACTGCACGCGGCCCCGAAGCCGCAGGTCCGTATCAGCACCCGCCGGCAGCAGTTCGGCTATCAGCGCGGCAGTGTCGGCGGGCTCGAGCGGCTCCAGCCGCAACGTGGTCACATGCGGCTGGCCGCTGCCCCAGGCACGGCCGTCCTCGACCAATTCCGGCCGCGCCAGGCAGACAATCAAGATGGCAGCCCCGCGGCTGAAATCGGCGATGTGCTCGATCAGGTCCAGCAGCGCCGGCTCGGCCCAATGCAAGTCATCGAGCACCACCACCAGCGGCTCACGAGCAGCGGCGCCCTCGAAGATCTTGCGGACCGCCCCGGCTCCCAGGCGGGTTGGCCGGGATCATCACACGCCGCCTGTCGGCTATATGCAACGGCCTGTAATCCGTCGGCGGGAACGAAACGACGCTTCATGCGGAAGTGAGGAAGCGCCGCGCACCCTGGACCGTCAGCCGCCGGAAAATTGCGTAGAGCTCCTCGGCCGAGTAGGGGATGTCGTTGTCGAGCCACCAGAGAAGCAGCCCCGTGCAGGCGCTGGCGACATACTGCACGGCAGCCTCCAGCTGCGGCTGATTGCGCCCCAGCGCGGGGAACTGGGATCGGAGGTGTTCTCGGACCAGGTCGGTGATGTTGTCTCGCATGATGCGGGTCACCACCTCGGAGCCTCCTTTGCGCGTCAGGGGCTGCCACGCCGAGCCCGACCACGGCCAGCATCGCCGCGACCAGCACCAGACGGGCGCGGCGGACCACGAAACGTCTTACCGACCCGGTCCCCCTGTCCCCCGGCCCCTTGTCCCGCATGGCCGAGCCTCGGCTGCTTGCACGAGTGTGCGCAGCCGGCTCAGTGCCTGGCGGGTGGTGATCTGGACCAGATAGGCACGCTGGTCACGCACGGTGTCGAGGTCGACGCCCGCCCACCGCAGCCAGGTCTCCTGCAGGACATCCTCCGCGTCGGCGGCCGAGCCGAGCATTTCGTAGGCGACGGTGAACAGCAGGTTGCGGTGGGCGAGAAACGCCTCGGTGGCGGGGTCCGGGCGGCCGTCGCGCTCATGCTTCCACCGCGATCTTCGGGCGCGGTCCGCGGCATGCCGGCCATGGATGGGCTCCTCTTAACTCTCGACTGCGTTACCAGACACCGGGCCTCGCCGTTTTGTGACACCGAGGCGGTAGCCATTCCTTGCCGTCCGCTGCCCCAATGACGTGACGCTGAGTCAGGCCGGCGGGCAGCGGGCGCTTGCCGTGGGCGTGCACGTCGCTTAGCACGGGTCATTCCGCGCGCAGCGCGGACGCGGTGCGGGTGCCTGCCGCCCAGCCGGCCGGGAGCATCGCGCCCGCCGCCGCGATCACGAGCCCGGCCAGGGCCAGCAGGGCCAGCTCGGCCGGCCGGTAGACGTTGAGATAGCTGGCGGGCAGGCCGGTGCCGGCGGCGCTGGCCATCGCCGGCAGGATGTAGGCGTGCAGGGCCATCCCGGCCGGGACGGCGATCGCGCCGGCCGCCAGGCCGACGCCGGCGACCCAGCAGATCACCATGGCGATGGTCTGCCGCGGCGTCATCCCCACAGCTTTGAAGATGCCCAGGTCGTGCACCCTTTCGCGGGTATGCAGGACTACGGTGTTGAGCACGCCGAGCCCGGCCACGACGGCCAGCAACAGGGTCAACGTGCCGATCAGGCCGATCAGGGTCAGGACGAACGGGTCGTTGCCGTTGACGCTGACCGGGTAGTCGCGCCCGAGCGCGGTGCTCAGTGCGCTCGCGTAGGCCGCCGGGCTCGTGCCCGGGCGGAGCCCGACGTCGTAGACGGCAGGGGCCAGACCGCGGCCGGCGCTGGCGAGCGTCTGCCAATCGGTGAGCAGGGCGAGCCCACGGTTGCCGGGGTCGAAGACCTCGCCGACGATCCGGACGGTGATGTCGTTGCCGCGGAAATTCATGGTGACCGTGTCGCCGATCGCCTTGCCGGTTACGGTGAGGAAGTTGGTGGGCACATCGACCTCGCCCGGGCCGTTGAACCAGCGCCCGCTGATCAAGTCGTAGCCGGTCCAGCTTGCATTACCGCGGAAGGCGGTCACTGGAACCTCTTTGGACAGCCCGGCGACGCTGACCTGCTCGTCCGCCTCAGCGACATAACGCAGCGTGCCCGGTTGCGCGCGCAGCGCGGCCTCGATCGTGCGCTGCTGGACCGCCGCCGATGTGGCAGCGCCCGCCTTGCTGGGGCCCCGGGGCCCGGCCGGGCCGCCGGGGCTCGATGCCAGGTAGACCTGCACCGGCTCGGATTTCGAATGTGACAGGCCGTTCGCCACCCGGGTCAGCGACGCGCTCAGGCCGGCGGCGAAGGTCACCGCGGTCGCGCCGAGCAGGATCGCCGCGAGGGTCACGGCGGTGCGGGTCGGCCGCGCCAACGGCGCGGCCAGGCCGATCGTCACCGGCCGGGGCAGCCGTAGCTTGCCGAGCAGCCGGTGCGCGGCGTAACCGTGGCCCTGCACAGGGGCGCGCCCGGTGGCGATCGCCTGGACCGCGCTCAGCCGCCCGCCCCGCACCGCTGGCGCCGCGGCGGCCAGCCCGGCGAGGCAGAGCATGGCCACCGGCACGCCTATGTCCACCCACGCCGGCACCATCAGGGCGCCGACTCCGTACACGGTCGCCGTCTGGCTCAGCAGCGGCACGGACAGCAGGTTGCCGAGCACCACCCCGGCCAGGCAGCCGGCCAGGGCTGGGACCATGACCTGGCCTGCGTAGGCGGCCACGACCTGGCCCGGGGTGAAGCCGATGCTCTTGAGGATGCCGATCCGCCGGTAGCCGGCCACGACCGCGCCGCTGATGACGTTGACCACGATCAGCACCGACAGCACCAGGCCGATGACGCCGAAGGCGACGACGAACGGCACGATCGGTGCGATCCCCGAGGACTCCTGGAGCTTGACCGCCAGGTACGACTGTGTTGCGGTCACCGCGCCGGGCGGCAGCGCCCGGTTCAGCGCCGCCACATCCGCGCGGATCGCGGCCGCCGTGCTCGCGCTGGCGAACCGGTACAGCATCTGTACGGTCGGGGGTGCCCCCCGGGCGCGCAGGGCGGCGATCTCGCGCGGCACCACCCAGCCGTCAGCCGACTGGTTGATCGAGCTGGCGATGCCGACCACGGTCAGCCTGGGCCGCCCGGGCACGCCGACGGCCGTGATCTGCGCGCCGGGCGGCAAGCCGAACTGGAAGTCGCTGGAGAGCACGATCTCGCCGGGCCGTTGCGCCCACCGGCCCTGCCGCAGGGTGAGGTCATCGAGCGGCCCGCCGGGCGAGGCGCGGCCCACCAGCGTGAGCGGCGGCCCGGTGAACTGCCCGCCGGATCCCGGCGGCCCCGGCAGCTGCGGGGTGATGGTTACCTCGGGATGTGGGCCGGCCGCCGCCGTGACCTGCGGCAGCCGGGTGCTGGCGGCCAGCTGGGCGGTCGTTGCCTTGCCCGAGTCGATGGTGGCCATCAGGTGCGCGCCGTGCTGGGCCGCGAAGGCGTTGTCGAACGGCGCGTTCGAGACCACGACGAGGCCCAGGGCCAGTACGCAGGCACCCGTGGAAATCGTCACGACCAGGCCGATCACCAGCGTCTGCACTCGCCTGCGGGCCAGCCCGCCGCGCAGCGCGCGGGCCACCGCCCCGGCTCGCCCGCGCCTCATCGCCAGGCCCCCAGTGCTCCGGTGCTGGCGTCACTGGCGATCCTGCCGTCGACGAGCTGCACTGTGCGGCTCGCGTAACGCGCCGCAAGGTCGGGGTTGTGGGTGACCAGGACCAGGCTCTGGCCAGTGCGGTTGAGGTCGATCAGCAGCTCGCCGATTTCCTCGCCGGTGGCGGTGTCCAGCGCGCCGGTCGGCTCGTCGGCCAGCAGCAGCGCCGGGCGGTTCACCAGTGCCCGGGCGATCGCCACCCGCTGCCGCTCGCCGCCGGACAGTCGGCCGGGATAGGCGTCGCGGTGCCGCTCGATCCGCAGCGCCGCCAGCAACTCGTCCGCCCTGGCCCGTGCCTGCGCCCTGCGCACCCCGGCGAGCTGGGCGGGCAGCAGCACGTTGTCCGCGACGGTCAGGTCGTCCAGCAGGTTGAAGAACTGGAAGATCATCCCGACCTGCTGCCGCCGGAACCGCGCCACGCCGGTTTCGCTGAGCGTGTCGATACGCCGCCCCGCCACGGTGACCGTGCCGCTGGTCGGCCGGTCCAGGCCCGCGATCAGGTTGAGCAGGGTCGACTTCCCGCTGCCCGAGGGCCCCATCACCGCGACCGCCTCGCCCGGCGCCACGTCGAGGCGCACCCGGTCTACCGCGGGCCGGCCGCCATTGTCGTACCGTTTCGTTACCTCGCTGAGCCGTATCAGAGCATCCATGCCGGCAACGTAGGCCCGGCAGCACCGGGTCGGCGTCCGCCACGGTATGCAACACCGATACCGTGATCGGCTGACTCCGGCCGGGTGTCATCCTCGCTATGTAGCCGCTTACCTCTGGCGGAGGATGGCGCAGCGCCTCTAGCGGGTGACAATGGGCAGGTGACCGGGCATAGCGGGGTGCGGGCGAGCACCACGGCGCGGGCGCGCGGCTGGCTTCGCCGTGCGCTGGCCTTCGTCCGGTCGGTGGAGCCGCGAACACCGGTCTCCGGGCGGGCCGTCCGAACGGACATCTTGTTGGCCGCCGCGGTGATCGTGGCGGCGCTGGCCGCCGTGAAGTTCGGCAGCTCCGCATCCGGCGAAGTGGCACGCAGGGTGCTGTTCCCGGCAGGCGACGGGCTGCACGCGCCCCCGCCAGAACCGCCGCTGCCGGAATCGCCGCTGCCGCCGGAATCACCGCTGGGGGTGCCCTGGGTGGCCGTCGCCGCGGTGGTGACGACGGCGCCGCTGGCCGCGCGCAGGCTCGCGCCGCTCGCCACGTTCTGGGCGATCCTGGCCGCCACAGTGGCATTCAGGGACTACGACACCGCCGTCACCTTTGCCGCGGCGGTCCTGGCCGCCTACAGCGCGGTTGTTTACAGCCGGTTCCGCGGCCTGGCACTGCTCAGCCTGCCCCTGGCGGGAGTGATCGTCGCGGCTGCCTTTAAGGACACGACGCCGCCGCTGCCCGGGCAGGCAACCGCTCCCTTGATCCTGATTGCCATCATGCTCGTCGGCAACGCCGCACGCGTCTGGAAACAGCGGGCGGGGGATTCGCAGGCCCGGATCGGCCGTCTGCAGGCCGAGCACCAGGAGCAGACGCAGCGCGCTGTGGAACTTGAACGGGCGCGCATCGCCAGCGAGCTGCACGATGTCGTCACCCACAACGTGAGCGTGATGGTAGTGCAGGCGGGCGCGGCCCGGCAGGTGCTGGCCCGCTCACCCGGCGAGGCACGAGGGGCGCTGCTGGCGGTCGAGGCCGGCGGCCGGGCGGCCCTGACCGAGCTGCGTCATCTGCTCGGGCTGCTCACCCCGGCCGGCGGGCCCGGGGCCGCTACCGGGGCGGGCGAGACGGACGCCGCGTCGCTCCAGCCCCAGCCCGGCCTGGATCGGCTCCGGCCGCTCATCGACCGGGTTGCCGCCGCCGGGCTGCCCGTCGAGCTGCGGATCAGCGGCTCGCCGCGAGTGCTGCCACCCGGCTTGGACCTGGCCGCCTACCGGGTCGTCCAGGAGGCGCTGACCAACGTTATGAAGCACACGAGGCACGCAAAGACCATGGTCAGGCTCGACTACGGCCCGGAAGAGCTCGTGATCGAGGTCACCGATGATGGTCCGCCGGTGACCGCGGCCGCGAACCGCGGCGCGGTACCCGCACCAGCGGACGCCGGCACCGGAACCGGCACCGGCCGGGGCCTGCTGGGCCTGCGAGAGCGGGTTGCGCTGTACGGCGGCGAGTTCGATGCCGGGCAGCGGCCCGGCGGCGGGTGGCGGGTCCGGGCGCGTCTCCGGGACAACCCGCTGCCCACGGGCCCGGCGCAGCT
>Ga0126382_10000892_pt1 | contig 11931 bp, 10 predicted proteins | sample PanSoiMetPlot_30_FD_92548 | JGI IMG/M metagenome (GOLD analysis project Ga0126382, IMG submission 92548) | Tropical forest soil microbial communities from Panama - MetaG Plot_30 | ecosystem: Environmental > Terrestrial > Soil > Tropical forest > Bulk soil | place: Panama | collected 2016-02-17 | reverse complement strand
GCCATTTCGAGGCGACGTGGGCAGGGAGAGCATGATCGAGCGTGCGACAGCGGTGCGCGTCCGGCCCGGACGCGCCGGCGCAAGAATGGGGGAGTGCGGGGGCCATTTCGAGGCGACGTGGGCAGGGAGAGCATGATCGAGCGTGCGACAGCGGTGCGCGTCCGGCCCGGACGCGCCGGCGCAAGAATGGGGGAGTGCGGGGGCCATTTCGAGGCCCCCGCAGCTGAATGAAGTCGTACATTCTGCGGCGCCTGTGGCAGGCCGTGCTCGTCCTCTTCGGCGTGTCCGTGGTCGTGTTCGCGATCCTGCATCTCACCGGCGATCCCGCCGCGTTACTCCTGCCCCCAGACGCTACCGCCGAGGACATCGCGCGCTTCCGCAAGGCGATGGGCTTCGACGATCCGTGGATCGTCCAGTACGGCCGCTTCCTCACGGGCGCGATCCACGGAGACTTCGGCGAGTCGCTCCGTCACGGCGAGCCCGCCATGGCTTTGGTTCTCGAGCGATTGCCCGCGACCTTCCAGCTGGCGGGCGCGGGACTCCTCCTCGCCCTCTGTCTCGCTGTGCCTGCGGGCATCGTCTCCGCGGTCAAGCGCAACACGCTGATCGATTACTTCTCGACGGTGGTGGCGCTCCTCGGCCAGGCCATGCCCACCTTCTGGCTCGGCATCATGCTCATCCTGGTCTTCTCGGTGCACTTCAACTGGCTGCCCTCGTCGGGACGCGGCGATCTCCAGCATCTCGTCCTGCCCGCGGTGACGCTCGGCCTCTTCACCACGGCGCGCATCACGCGCCTCACCCGCTCGGGCATGCTGGAAGTGCTGGGCCAGGACTACATCCGCACCGCGCGCGCCAAGGGCGTGAGCGAGCAGCCGGTGGTGTGGAAACATGCGCTGAAGAACGCGTCGATTCCCATTGTGACCATCGTGGGCATCGAGCTCGGCACGCTCCTGGGCGGGTCCGTCATCACGGAGACGATTTTCGCGTGGCCGGGGGTGGGCCGTCTCTCCGTGCAGGCCATCTTCAACCGCGACTATCCCGTGGTGCAGGCCGCCGTGTTCATCCTCGCCAGCACCTTCGTCGTGGTGAACTTCCTCGTGGATCTCGCCTACACGTGGCTCGATCCGCGCATCCGGTTCCAGTGATGGCCCCGCCCAGCGGCACCGTGGCCGTCGCCCTGCCCGTTCCCGAGGAACAGGAGGAGCGCTACTGGCTGACCACGCTGCGGCGTCTCGTGCGCCGGCGCACCGCGCTCTTCGGTCTCGCCGTGGTCGTGCTCGTGATCCTGGCCGCCGTCTTCGCCCCGTGGCTCACTCCCTTCGATCCGCTCGAGCAGGACATCAACCAGCGCCTCAAGGAGCCCGGCTGGCGGAATGCGGCGGGGCAGATGCATCCGCTCGGCACGGATCATCTCGGGCGCGACATCCTTGCCCGGGTGATCTTCGGCGCCCGCATCGCGCTCGTGGTCGGCCTGTCCGCCGTGCTCATCTCGGGCGTGCTCGGGATGGTGATCGGCCTCGTGGCCGGCTACTTCAGGGGCAAGATCGACGACTTCCTCATGCGCCTGGCCGACATCCAGCTGGCTTTCCCTTTCATCCTGCTTGCCATCGCCGTCATCGGGGTGCTGGGGGCGAATCTCCGCAACATCATCATCGTGATCGGAGTGTCGTCGTGGGTCGTGTACGCCCGGGTGGTCCGCGGCGAAGTGCTGTCGATCCGAGAGCGTGACTTCGTCCAGGCGGCCATCGCCCTCGGGAGCCGCGACGGCCGCATCCTCCTCCGCCACGTCCTGCCCAACGCCTTCACACCCTGGCTGGTGGTGGCCACGCTCGACATGGCGCGCGTCATCGTGATCGAGTCCGCGCTGTCCTTCCTGGGTCTGGGCGTGCAGCCGCCGACGCCGACATGGGGCGGCATGCTCGCCGACGGACGCGTGTATCTCTCGACCGCGTGGTGGCTCGCGACCTTTCCCGGCCTGGCCATCCTGGTCACGGTCCTGGGCATCAACCTCCTAGGGGACGGGCTGCGGGACACGCTCGATCCCAGATTGAAGGTGTAAATGGACACTCTCGTGTTGACGGGAGCGCTGCTCATGGACGGCACGGGCGCCGAGCCCGTGCGCAGCCGCGCCGTGGTCGTCGAGGACGGCCGCATCACCCAGATCGTGGAGGCCGGCCGTGCCCCGCGCGGACGGCAGATCGATCTCGCCGGCTGCACTCTCCTCCCCGGCCTCATCAACTGCCACGTGCACCTCTGCTTCGGAGGGGAGCCCGACCCGGTGCGCGGCATTCGCGACGAGCCGCACGCGCTGACCGCGCTCAAGGTCCTCCGGCGCGCGCAGGACACGCTGGAGGCGGGCGTGACGACGGTGCGCGACCTGGGGGGTCGTGACTACGTCGAGCTGGCCGTGCGGCGGGGCATAGGCGAAGGCGTCTTCCCGGGACCGCGCATCCTCGGCGCGGGTAAGCCCGTCTGCATGACGGGGGGCCATGGACACTTCGTAGGGCGCGAGGCCGACGGTCCCGACGACGTGCGGAAAGCGGTGCGCGAGCAGCTCAAGGCTGGCGCAGACGTGATCAAGCTCATCGCCACCGGCGGTGTCATGACCCCGGGCGTGGAGCCGGGATCGCCCCAGCTCACTCTCGAGGAGATGCGCGCCGCGGTGGAGGAGGCGGTCAAGGCTGGGCGTCGCACCGCCGCCCATGCGCAGGGCTCCTCCGGGATCGCCGACGCGGTGGAAGCGGGCATCACCACTATCGAGCACGGCATCTTCCTCACCGACGAGATCATCGCGGCGATGAAGCGCAAGGGCACGTTCCTCGTGCCCACCCTGGCCGCTCCCGCCGCCATCTCGACAGGCGGCCTCGCCGCGGGAATTCCGGAGTACATGGTCCGCAAGTCCGACTCGGTGGTGGGCTCGCACGTGGCCAGCTTCAAGCGGGCGCACGAGGCGGGCGTGCGCATCGCGGCGGGCGCCGACTCGGGCACGCCGCTCAACTACCACGGCAGCCTCCTGCCCGAGCTCGAGCTCATGGTGAAGAACGGCATGACGCCGCTCGAGGCGATCCACTCGGCCACCGCGGTGGCCGCGGAGGCGATCGGGCTCGGGCGAGAAATCGGCCGTGTCGCCGAGGGCTACGCCGCCGATCTCCTCGCGGTGGCGGGAGAACCCGCCGCGAGCATCGGCGCCCTCGCGGAGGTCCGGATGGTCCTTGCACGGGGAGCTATCATCAAAGCACCATGATCACGGTCAGGCCCGGCTCCGAGCGCGGACACTTCGATCACGGCTGGCTCGACACCTATCACACCTTCTCCTTTGCCTCGTACCACGACCCGCGGCACATGGGGTTCCGCTCGCTCAGGGTGATCAACGAGGATCGCGTGCAGCCGGCCGAGGGGTTCGGCACCCACGCTCATCGCGATATGGAGATTCTCACCTGGGTGCTTGAAGGGGCGCTCGAACACAAGGACAGCATGGGCAATGGCTCCGTGATCAGGCCTGGCGACATCCAGCGCATGAGCGCGGGCACGGGAGTGACCCATAGCGAGTTCAACCCCTCGCGGAAGGAGCTCGTCCACCTGCTCCAGATCTGGCTCCTCCCGAGTCAGCGCGGGCTCACGCCGAGCTACGAGGAAAAGCGCTTCGAGCCCGAGTCGCGCCGCGGCGTCTTGAGGCTCATCGCGGCGCGCGACGGCCGTGACGGCGCCGTCGATATCCACCAGGACGCCGATCTGTGGACCGCGCTCCTCGAGCCCACAGAGGCTGTGCGTCATCCGCTCGCGGCCGGACGCCACGCGTGGCTGCACGTCGCCCGCGGGAAGGTCACGGCCAATGGCACGAAGCTGGAGGCGGGCGACGGCGCCGCCTTCAGCAGCGAGCCGAGCGTAGAAGTAAAAGCCACAGACCGCGCTGAAGTCCTTCTGTTCGACCTGAGCTAATCCGCCAAGCGTAATGTGATGTTCCGCTTCGAGCGCGGGCTACGCCCGCGCCATCCGACCGAAGGGGGGAGGTTCGGAAGGGGGGCGCAAGCCCCCTCCGAGTCGCTAACCCCAGAGCGCCCGCAGTCGCGCAGGATCCTTCACGACCTGGGCGAGCAGCGCCGCGAAGAAGGCTCCGCAGGCCAGCACGCCGATCTCGCGCCAGAGCGACGGCCGCAGCTCGGCCGGTAGCAGCGCCCGATTGAGCCAGATCGTGTGGAGCGAGAGCACGACGAAGTTGAGTGCGGCCACGTTCGCCCCGATCACGATGAGCCGGAACGGATCGCCCGCCGTCATGGCGAGACAGCCCACCGCGACATAGCCGATCAGCACCGTATGGTAGAGTCCGCGCGCGGGCGTGCTCCGCCCCGACGATCGGCTGCGCGCCCAGGCTGTCCACAAGATGTCCGTCACGATGCGCGCGAAGCCCCCCGCGATGCCGACCTGGGTCAGGCCGAGGACCGCGAAGCCGGTGAGCAGGGCGAGCGTCCAGGGAATTAGCCCCGACCGCCAGCCAACGGCCTGGGCGAGCCATGTCGGCGAGGCGAAGCCGGACCAGATCTCGCCCGTGCCTGCGAAGTGAGCGGCGAGCACCGCCGGCAGGGCCATGGAGACGAGACACCCGAGAGGCCAGAGCAGCCAGAAGTCCGTGCGGAGGTAGCGCCACCACTGCCGCCACTTGTCGAGGTTGGCATCGGTGGGTGCGAAGATCTTGCCGTCACGCGCGAATGGGATGCGTTCGCCCCCGAGCATCACGGATTGGCTCTCCACCGTGCCGCCCATGCCGAAGCCCTTGTCGCGCAGCCACTGCGTCAGCGCGGCGTTGATGGTGCCTCCCGCGCCCGAGTACGCGGCGAAGGCGGCGAGGAGGACCCAATTGCGCACGTCGCGATCGACGGGCAGGGCTGGCACCACGAAGCCGGACCCGACGACGCGCCATACGCTCGGGGGCACGAAGACGTAGGCGAGGGCGGCGAGGAAGAGGAGCGTCCACGCCATGAGGAGCCACTCCGCCCACTCGACGGTCTTGCGGGCCCGCGCGCCGAGCACGACCACCGCCACCGCCCCGAGGAAGATGGTGTAGCCGAGCCCAATGATGACCGGCCGATCGTCGGGACGCGGCACGCGACCCAGGAAGGCCGCCGTCAATGCCGACGCTGCGGCGAGCGCCCAGCCTGGCCAGCCGACCTGAGCGAGGTGCAGAAGTGTGTAAAAGGGGCCCCACAGACGCGGGCCGGGCTGGAGACGCATGAAGCCCGCGAAGATCGGCTCGCCCGTGGCAAGGGTGTAGCGGGCCATCTCCGTATTGAGGAGGGCCTGGAGCAGCACAGACATGGTGCAGATCCAGAGGATGCCCGGTCCCCAGCGAGCTGTGGCGGCAGGCCCCAGCATCCAGTCCCCCGAGCCCAGCGAGAGGCCGAGGAGGATGGCGCCGGGTCCGATGACGCGGATGACGTTGCGGAGCGTGTAGGGAGGCGGCTGCGGCAGCTCCGCCTGCGCCCATTCCACCTCCGGCTTCACGACGCAGCGATCCGACGCCGCGTGCGCCACGCTGCGCCCAGCGCGAGGGTGGCGGCGGCCGCCGTGCCGTCGAGGAGCACGTCATAGATGCTTGCCACCCGGCCCGGCTCGAACGACTGGTGGAACTCGTCGAGCGCCGCCGTGATCACGGCGAGCCCGAGGGAAGGCCAGGGAGCTCCCACCGCGCGCCGCCAGAGCATGGCGAGCACGGCGTACTCGAAGACATGCGCTCCTTTGCGGATGAGGCCGTGGATGAGGTCGAAGAGGTGTGGAGAGGCGAAGGGAAGAAGACCGCGAAGAATCGGCTCGATCCACGAGGCTGTTTCCTCGCCGCCCCATTGACTGCCCCCGAGGTACGCGATGAGCCCGGTCCAGCACAGCGGGGGCAGGAACTGCATGCCCACAACCGTGGCACGACGGCCGGAAGTTGACAAGATTCTCACACTAAACATAGGATGAGCCATGTCGCTGCAGGAGATTTTGGACGGACTCCTGACCTCGGCGCGCACCGGCCCTCTCATCACCGCCACCCGATACTTCCAGGCCAAGCCTGCCATCTTTGCGCCGTTCCCCTCCTCGCTCGATCCACGCCTCGTCGAGGCGCTCAGGAGCCGGGGCGTCCAGAAGCTGTACTCGCATCAGGCGCGAGCCTTCGAGATCGTGGCCAAGGGCGAGAACCTCGTGGTGGTCACCCCTACTGCTTCCGGCAAGACGCTCTGCTACAACCTGCCCGTGCTGCAGGCCCTCGTGCAACAGCCCGAGTCGCGCGTGCTCTACCTCTTCCCCACCAAGGCCCTCGCCCAGGATCAGCTCGCGGAGCTGACGGAGCTCGCGAAGTCGCTGCCCGACATGCGCATGTACACCTACGACGGCGACACGCCGCAGGACGCGCGGCGCTCGGTGCGGGCGCGGGCCAATCTCGTGCTGACCAATCCCGACATGCTGCACTCGGGGATCCTGCCGCACCACACCAAGTGGGTGAATCTCTTCCAGAACCTCCGCTACGTCGTGATCGACGAGCTCCACGCCTATCGCGGAGTCTTCGGGAGCCATCTCGCCAACGTGCTGCGCCGGCTCAAGCGCATCTGTCGGCACTACGGCTCTTCGCCGCAGTTCATCATGGCCTCGGCCACCATCGCCAATCCACGCGAGCTCGCGGAGCGGCTCACCGGCGAGCCGGTAGGGGACGTGACGGAGAGCGGCGCCCCCACGGGCGAGAAGCTCTTCCTCTGCTACAACCCGCCCGTGATCAATCGGGAGCTGGGGATCCGCGCGCCCTATCTCGGCGAGGCGGCCGGCCTCGCTGTGCAGCTCCTGAAAGAGAAGGTGGCGACCATCGTCTTCGCGCAGAGCCGCCTCTCCACCGAGGTGCTGCTGTCCACCATCAAGCGCGGGGTGGAGGACAAGACGGGCGACTCGGGCTTGGTGCGCGGCTATCGCGGTGGCTACCTGCCGCTGCGGCGGCGCGAGGTGGAGCAGGGGCTGCGGAGCGGTGACGTGCTCGGCGTGGTGGCGACGAGCGCGCTGGAGCTAGGCATCGACATCGGTCATCTCGATGCCGCCGTGCTCGCCGGCTATCCCGGAACCATCGCCTCCATGTGGCAGCAGGCCGGACGCGCGGGGCGGCGCAGCGAGCTCTCGGCGGCGATCCTCGTGGCGAGCTCCTCGCCCATGGATCAATATCTCGCCGCGCATCCCGACTACCTCTTCGGCGCCCCGCCCGAGCACGCCCGGATCAATCCGGAGAACCCCTTCATCCTGGTCAACCACCTCAAGTGCGCGGCCTTCGAGCTGCCCTTCGGGCGCCAGGAGATCTTCGGCGGCGACGTGCAGTCGCATCTCCAGGCCCTCGAGGAGGAGGGGCTGCTGCACCGGGCGGGCGAGCAGTTCCATTGGACGTCGGAGACCTACCCCGCCGATCACATCTCGCTGCGCACCGTCACCTCCGACAACTTCCTGGTGATCGACACCACCGCGCGCGACGACAAGCAGGTGAAGCGGCGGCAGATCATCGCCGAGGTCGACTGGAAGAGCGCCTTCGCCATGATCTACCCCAAGGCCATCTACATGGTCGAGGGCGAGCCCTTCGAGGTGCAGGAACTCCGCTACCGCGAGGACGAGGAGAAGGTCGCGTACGTCAAGAAGGTGGTGGTGGACTACTTCACCGACGCCATCAGCGCCAAGGGTGTGTGGATCCTCCAGCGTTTCACGAAGCAGGAGACGCCGGGTGTGCAGGCCGAGCAAGGCGAGGTGCTCGTCGCCGAGAAGGTGGTGGGCTTCAAGAAGATCAAGATCGGCACCATGGAGAACGTGGGCTCGGGCGAGGTCGAGCTGCCGCAGCAGGAGATGCAGACCACGTCCGCATGGCTCACCGTGGATCCCAAAGTGCTCGCGGAGATTTCCACCCAGCGCGACGAGCTGGTGGATGGCATGCGGGCGCTGACGCGGCTGCTGCACTCGCTTGCTCCAACCTTCCTCCTCTGCGACATCCGCGACATCGGCGCCTGGCTGGGCGACGGCAGCCCCGCCGCCGAGGGACAGGTGGTGACGCGCGAGGTGATGCGCGCCCAGCTCGTGCAGGGCGACGAGTTCACGCCCACCATCTACCTCTATGACAACCTGCCGGGCGGCATCGGGCTTGCCGAGCGCATCTTCGAGGTGCTGCCGGATCTCCTCGCCCGCGGACTGGAGACGCTCGAGGCTTGCCCGTGTCCTGCCGGTTGCCCCTCGTGCGTGGGGCCGGTGAACGAGGTCGGCCGTCGCGCCAAGCCGGTGGCTCTGGCTCTCCTCACACGCCTCGTCCGTCGCCGCTGACCATCTCCCACGCCCCGTGAGCGACGTCGCCGCCGATCTCCGCCAGGTCATTCGCCGTCTCGAGGCCAAGAGCCGGGCGAGCCCCGCGTTTCGACGAAGCGGCTCCCTCGAGGACTTGGTGGGAGGCGCGGTCGAGGAAACGGATCGAGGAAAGGTGCTGTGCGTCCGCCGCCGCTTCGCCGACGATCATCATCATGGGCGCCAGCCCCTCGAGCGGGCCCGGGGCATCACGGAGGCGCCGCTCGCCCTCCTTGCGCGCGGAGAATCGCCGCCGGGCCCGCGCCTCCTCTACCTCGACACGGAGACCACGGGTCTCGCGGGCGGGACCGGGACCTATGTGTTCCTGGTCGGGGTGGGCTTCTTCGACGACGGCGCCTTCGAGGTGCGGCAATACTTCATGCGCGACCTCGACGAGGAGCCCGCCCTCCTGGCCGCCCTCGATCCGCTCCTCCGCAACGTGGATGGCATCGTCACGTACAACGGCGCGGGCTTCGACCTGCCGCTCCTCGAGACGCGTTTCGTGCTGGGCCGTCGCCGCTGGCCCGACGCGGTCTTTCATCTCGATCTCCTGCCCGCGGCGCGCCGACTTTGGAGCGCGCGGCTTCCGGATTGCCGCCTCGGCACGGTGGAGCAGCACGCCCTCGGCTTCTTCCGCGAGGACGATCTGCCCGGCGCGCTCATCCCGCAGGCGTACTTCGACTATCTCCGGCGCAAGTCCCCGGGGCAGCTGCCCCGCGTGTTCGAGCACAACCGCCACGACATCCTCTCCCTCGTGGCTCTGGCGAGCTGGGTAGCCGAGACTATCGTCCAGGCGCCTGCCGTCGACCTCGGCCCCGACGAGCTGGCCGGGCTCGGGCGCCTCTGGGAGGCGGCCGATCCTGAACGCGGAGAAGCCTGCTATCGCTCGGCGCTCGAGCGCGGCCTCCAGAGCCCGGCGCGCGAACGCGTACTGGGCCGCCTCGCCTGGCGGGAAAAGCGTCGCGCCCGTTGGGATGCATCACGCGAGTTGTGGGAGGCGGCGGCCCGCGGCGCGCGCGTGTTCGATGCGCGGCCATGGGAGGAGATGGCCAAGATCCACGAGCACCGGCTGCGCGACTTCGTCTCCGCACAGGCGGTGGTCGCCGAGGCTCTCGAGCATGCCCGCGCACATCACGCGCCCCCGCTCGTCCTCGACGCCTTGCATCACCGGCTCGCCCGCCTCGCGCGTCGCCTCGCCCAGCTGAGCTGAAGCTCCTCGAGGGCGGACCTACTTCCGCGTCAGCACCTCGGGATTCACCGGCGTGAGCGGTGCCTTGCCCTCGAGCACGGCGAGGCAGTTGTCAACAGCGAGGTTGGCCATCCGAAGGCGCGTATCCGCCGAGGCGCTGCCGATGTGTGGAGCGAGCACCACGTTGGAGAGGCCGACCAGGCCGGGATGCACCGTGGGTTCGTCCTCGAAGACGTCCAGGCCCGCGCCGGCGATCCAACCCTCCGCGAGAGCCTGCACGAGGGCGGCCTCGTCGACCACGGGGCCGCGGGCGGCGTTGACGAGGTACGCGGTCTTCTTCATGCGCTGAAGCGCCTCCGCATTGATGAGATGCCGAGTCTCCGGCAGGAGAGGGGTGTGAATGGTGACGAAGTCCGACTCGCGGAGCAGGGTGGCGAGGTCGGCCCGCGCGGCGCGGAGCTCGCGCTCCGTCGCGGCATCGGCGGCGACCGCGTCCTGGTAGAGCACGCGCATTCCGAAGCCCTGAGCCCGCCGGGCCATCGCGCGCCCGATGCGGCCGAAGCCCACGATGCCCAGCGTCTTGCCGTGGATGTCGCCGCCGTGGAGCAGCATGTTCTCCCATTGCGTGAAGCGGCCGTCGCGAACGTAGCGGTCGGCCTCGACGACACGGCGGGCCGCCGCCATGAGCAGGGACCAGGCGAAGTCTGCCGTGGTCTCGGTGAGCACGTCCGGCGTGTTGGTGATGACCACCCCGCGCCTGGTCGCCGCAGCGACGTCGATGTTGTTGAAGCCCACCGCGACATTGGCGGCGACCTTGAGCTCAGGACAGGCTGCCAAGAGCTCCTCGTCGATGGTGTCCGTGATCACGCAGACAAGGCCTTGTCGCCCATGAAGTCGCCTCAGTAGCTCGGCCCGCGGAAGCGGCGCGTCGACGTCATTGAAGTCGACATCAGCCCGGGTTCGAGCACGTGCGACCGCTTGCGGGGGCAAGGACCTAGAGATCAAGATCGACGGCCGAGAGGCCTGGGTAGCCATGTGGTCTCCGAACTAACCCTGTGATATGTCTGGGAAATTTGTGGCTTGACTCGAGCAGGAGCGGTAGCTATATTAGCACTCGGCTTCAGCGAGTGCTAACCATGGCAGTGGGCCGCGACCCGGCCCGAAAGCGTCAACATCTTATCCATCGGAGGGTGATTTGGCTATGAAGATTCGCCCGTTGCATGACCGCATTCTCGTCAAGCGTCAGGAAGAGAAAGAGATGAAGAAGGGCGGCATCATCATTCCTGACAGCGCCAAGGAGAAGCCGCAGGAGGGCAAGGTGATCGCCGTGGGCAACGGCAAGGTCACGGACGACGGCAAGAAGATCGCGCTCGACGTCAAGACCGGTGATCGCATCCTCTTCGGCAAGTACTCCGGCTCCGAGGTGACCCTGGACAACGAGGAGTACCTGATCCTCCGCGAGGAGGATGTGCTCTGCATCCTTGAGTAGAGTCCGGGTCATCGGGCGGATCGTAGGCGACGAAAGTGCGTGAAGCATTCTGGCCGGACCGAACGGGCCGGCCCATTCCATCGACCGAAATCAGGAGGAGGATCAGATGCCAAAGCAGGTGATTTTCAGCGACGAGGGGCGTGCGGCACTGCTCCGCGGGGTCAACATCATGGCGGCGGCCGTGAAGGCGACCATGGGCCCCAAGGGCCGCAACGTGGTCATCGACAAGAAGTTCGGCAGCCCCACCATCACCAAGGACGGCGTGACGGTGGCCAAGGAGATCGAGCTCAAGGACAACTACGAGGACATGGGCGCTCAGATGGTGAAGGAGGTCGCTTCCAAGACCTCCGACATCGCGGGTGATGGCACCACCACCGCCACCGTGCTCGCGCACGCCATCGTCCGTGAGGGCCTGAAGAATGTCACGGCGGGCGCCAACCCCATGGGCCTCAAGCGCGGTATCGACCGGGCCGTGGATCTCGTGACGGAAGAGCTGAAGAAGATGTCCAAGTCGACGAAGGATAAGAAGGAGATCGCGCAGGTCGCGACCATCGCTTCCAACAACGACAAGACCATCGGCAGCCTCATCGCCGAGGCCATGGAGAAGGTGGGCAAGGACGGCGTCATCACCGTGGAAGAGTCCAAGTCCGCGGAGACGGTACTCGACGTGGTCGAGGGCATGCAGTTCGACCGCGGCTACCTCTCGCCCTACTTCGTCACGGATCCCGAGCGGATGGAGTGCGTACTCGAGGATGCCCTCATCCTGATCCACGAGAAGAAGATCAGCGTCATGAAGGATATGCTCCCGCTGCTCGAGCAGGTGGCGCGCGCGGGCAAGCCCTTCCTCATCATCGCTGAGGACGTGGAGGGCGAGGCCCTGGCCACCCTCGTGGTGAACAAGCTCCGCGGCACGCTCCACTGC
>Ga0126382_10000891_pt1 | contig 11935 bp, 9 predicted proteins | sample PanSoiMetPlot_30_FD_92548 | JGI IMG/M metagenome (GOLD analysis project Ga0126382, IMG submission 92548) | Tropical forest soil microbial communities from Panama - MetaG Plot_30 | ecosystem: Environmental > Terrestrial > Soil > Tropical forest > Bulk soil | place: Panama | collected 2016-02-17 | reverse complement strand
TCCCACACCAACACCTACGCCAACTCCTACACCGACTCCCACGCCAACACCAACACCGACTCCAACTCCTACACCGACACCGACTCCAACACCGACTCCGACGCCGACTCCGACACCGACTCCGACGCCTACCCCAACTCCGACTCCGACGCCGACCCCCACAGCGACTCCGACGCCGACTCCTGCGCCGACTCCTACGCCAACGCCAACTCCTACACCGACGCCAACGCCAACCCCTACACCGACGCCAACGCCAACCCCGACGCCGGGCACTTGTAAGCAACAGAATGAGTGCTTCGTTGTCGAGTACCTTGGTTACTCGACGAACGGGAGTGGTCAAACGACGATCTCATTCGCGGTTACTAATAAATGCAAACAGGGACTGCACTACTTCACGATCGGCACCAATTCGTTCACGCGGATCGTGCCGGCTGATGGCACTACCTACAACGGCGGCCTGGGCAGTTACAATGTTTCGTGGACGCGGGCGAATGGTGGGTTTGGATTCGTGGGCATTAAGTTCGATGCAAACTTCAATAACTTCAACAATGGAGCTCAAGACGTGTTTAGCATCGTGGTCACTGGGTTCGATCCAAATACCGCGATTCAGGTTGAAGCTTTCGACGGCCCGTCCCGAGGTACTTTTAGCTTCCTACTGAGTCAAACAACATGCTCATCAGCCTCTGCCGGCAGATTTCCGGACTGGTTGGGAGGCTCATTAAGCGGTTTGTTGACGCACTTTGTAATGTTGCCCACAAGCAAACCTGAGCAACCCCATAACCGCACAACGACGCCCGCGATGGAGAGCGATTACAACATGCTGAGATTTCCTGAGGCCGCGATGAACTGGAACTTCGCTATTGAGGCGTCAGTTTCTGGTTGCCGCTTACGTAGTAATCAAAGCTGAGTCATCGTTTCCTGATCATCAACGACCGTATTCGCGCGAGCTTCCGATTACCCTAGTCCGACGCTTCCGTCCGGCTCGCCTGTACACCAACATAGCCATCTGGATCCCGCAACCCCATTTCCTAATGACTTGGTCCGCTATGAATTGTCAACTCCCGGGCGCAAAAAAGGATGAACAGCATGGGCGGCTAGCGTCGCTGGCGCACTAAACAGTCGATAATTGTGAGATCTTCGCAGATATTCAGCGTATGTGTTCCTCGCAAATCCGGCCGCCATTGCGGCTGAACCTTGGAAACTTCCTGTTCGACAAATTCATCCCGAGTCAGCCGCACGATGCGGTTGATGGTCATGCCGTAGCCGTAACCCTGCGAGGAGTCCTGAGCGGGACGGTAGAGATCGCCGTTCCAGTAAAACAGGCGGCCGGCCGGCCTTGAGTTTCTCACGTCCGACTTGACCGGATTTTTATTGTGCGGCCGCCACGGGCCAAGAGGCGAAGAGCTGTAGTACAGGTGTAGTTCGTCAGATGAATCCGTGTCGGCCATGGCCACAAACATCCACCAGACACCATCCAGCTCGAACAGAGTCGCATCTCTGGCCGCCACACCTTCAAATAGAATCTTCTCGAGCTTCCATTCCCCGGGAAACGAGTCGCAGGTGTAGAGCTCGATGGTTTTGTTGGCGGCCGTCTCGGGTATCATGCAGTAATGCTCGTTCCAGCAAAAGACGAATGGATACGAGAGGTGATAGTCACGCTTGAGCACCGGAACCGGATCGCCTGGACCCAACCTACTTACTTCCATCACTGAGATGCGGGCTTTGTTATCCTGGTAAAGGTGCTCTTCAAAGAAAATGAAGTACTTACCTTCAAAATTCACCGGAAACGGATCGGCCCAGAACCTATCTTTGGGCGGTACCAGGTGATTGAAGCGATAGAAGCTGTTGTTGGGATCAGTGGAGCTGGTCCTGAATCTGTAGGCCAACGTCCACTGATCAAAAAAGAACGCGTACTCCAGTTTGCTCGTCGCATAGTTCCAGGACAACCGCCAAAGCCTCGGCAGTAACTCCGTGTTGGTGGGCATTTTGTGCAGGCGGCTGGAGTAGGGTTGAAACTGAGCCTTCTCCGTGCTCGCGCTTCCACTCTCATACAACTCCCTTATTTTCCTCATAACGAAACTCGAAGAGCGCCAGTAGAGATTGTTTCTGGTGAGTCGTACGGAGAAGCGATCGCTGGTTCTCAACCACGTTCGATCGAGAACCGGCCCGTTGTCGAGGTCTTCCGAGAGCACCTGGAGCACGGAACCGGTGATCGGCGATGCATCCATGACTTCCCAAAAGCCGGCCGGACCGCCACGGTTAACGAGATTGTCGCCGTGATGATAGGACCAGACACCGTGCTTCGCGATTCGCAAGGCTTCCCCGCGGAGAATTCGGAAGCCAAACGAGATCGCGATGTCAAGATTGTAGCTGCGGATCTTCTCGATGGCTTCAACGGGAAACCAGTCAGAGAACTTTTTCATTACAGGCAGCACGGGCAAAGTAGGACAATTCGCTAGCGTTTCCTTGAGATCCAATTCTTCAAAGGCGTCTGCTTCTGCCATCCGCACGCGCGCATCCAACCGATTATATAGCGCGTACAGTAAGTATTTTCTGTTCTTCCAATAGTTTCGGAGTCGACCTTTGGGCGGATCCATCCTGGCTTCGTTTATTATGACGAGGCCGATTCCAGCAATCGAAGAAGATTGGATCTGATTGATGATGGTGAAAACCCATCTAGGTTGCGTGAAGGAATCTAACAGAAGTCCAATGCGCAGAGGAGGTTTCGAGTGGGCCAGTTCGGTTGTCATTCAGAAGCTTTGATGCTGACGTTTAGGTTTTGGCAATCGCATACGAACAGATCCCGATCCGAGGGCCTTTTTTAACGGGCCTGACTGTGACGAGGTGGTAGTCACCTTGGGTTGGCGAACTCAACGCTTTGATGATGGAAATAATTGTCCTCGGATACAAGTACTATCAGCCGCTACTACATTCTGTGTAAGACTGAATCCTGGTGCAAGGCGACCATGCCTTCTAGCGCAGTATTACCAAAGACACCATTAACAGATTGATGCCCCTCACAAAACAGTCAAGCCGTACAGTAAGTTCGTCCAAGTATTTCTTTCTTCCACGTTCTCGCTTTAGTGCGTTATGAGCGGAAACCTTATCCGGTTCGGTCTGGACGTCGACTTCCGCGCTAATCTGTGACGTAATCTCCTCAGACCCACAGACCTTTCTGCCTACAGGAAAATCCTATGATCTCGCTGGAATACCGGGAACATTCGGAAAAGCTGCGCAGTGCTCGCGAAGCCTCGCAAGCAAACAAGAACTTGTTAGTACCGGAGGCGACAGTAGCTCGCTACCGCACTCCATCCGAGACAACCGTTTTCCCCTGGAATACGCGTTTCATCTCCTCGGCGAGGTTAAGAATAGGATCATCCTGGAATACGGTTGCGGCGACGGCGTGAATACGGTCGTACTCGCTGATCGCGGAGCAAGGATTATCGCCCTTGATATATCGGCCGAATTGCTCGCCCTGGCTAAAGCGCGTCTTGAAGTTAACGGATGCGACAGAGTCGATTTGCTGATCGGCTCGGCGCACACTCTGCCGTTGCCGGATGAATCCGTGGCCATCATTTTTGGCATGGCAATTCTTCACCATCTCGATCTCAAGCTCGCAGCTCCTGAGATTAGACGCGTCTTAAAGAAGGGCGGTAGGGCGATATTTGAAGAACCAGTTCGAAACTCAAAGCTGTTTGCCCGCCTAAGACGATTCCTACCAAGGCGCGCTGACGTCTCGCCCTTCGAGCAACCACTGACAGACGAAGAAATAAAAAATTTCGCAAGGTCCTACACAACTCGCGGAAGAACATTTCAGCTCATGCTTTCCAATGTCGCTTCCGTCTTGCCAGTCTGGACCGGACGAGCAATCAGATTGTCAGCGTATGTGGACACCTGTCTCCTTCGTCTTTTTCCTTCACTGGCTTACTACGGAACAGTAAAGGTCTTCGAAATGATTAAGCAAGACAAACTCTTACTCGCTTTTTCTCTCTATCTATTGCTGCCAGACTCTAATTTATTGCTGCCAGATTTTGCTTGATGCCGGCGTTGTCGCCGTGCTTCGCCCGCCGCCGACTGCTGGTCCGGGACTGCGTTCTTAATTACGAGACAGATTTCCGCAAACGAGGAGGCGCGAACCTCGTTGATGATAGTGGCAACCCATTTGGGTTGGTTGAAAAGAATCGCGGAGCAGTACGACGCGACGCGGCGTCGTTCGTTACCTGACGGAGATGTCATTTCGAGCTTTTCGCGCTGAAGTTTAGCTTCTCCCAGTCGCACCCGATCGATCGCCCATCCGATGAAGCTCTCGCATAAGAACTGGAAGCAGCAAGCCGGTAGTCACTTTTCGCGAAATTCACGAAGCCAACCCGCTCAATCGAAGCGGGAAAGTAGTTGTCCTTCGGATAAAGTGAGCTGTCGGCGAGCGCCAAAACGTTCTGTGTCAAGACAGCGTCTGGCGCGAATTTCTCCAGGGCGACGACGCCTTCCCCGAGTGAGTCACCGAACACACCGTAGCCGCTGGGCTGCCTAATTGTTAGATTGTCGCGGTAGATCAACTTCTGCACTGGCGTGCCACAGAGAACCATGATATTGCCCGTTTGGAAATGAGTATTATGACTCAGCGTCACGTTGTTGTAGCCATTAAGCGTTAAGAACGGTCCGCGAATATCAGTAAAGAAATTGTTCGCAATCAGCAAATCGCTGGAACGTTGCGACGGTTTCTCGTTGTCACTTCCCAGTAGATTTAGCGCTCCTTCCGCTGACTTGACGATGTTGTTGGTGAAGGTGACGTTCTCAAGGATAGACCACGGCGCCGTGCCTTCCTGATTTCGCACTGTGAAAAGAATCGGAATGCCTGCCTGACCGTCTGTCCAATTGTTCTCAAACAGGTTGCCATCGATGATCACATTGCGGGCGTTCTTCAGCTCCAGCAGGTTTTTTACGGTCCAGTGCTTCCCGGCATACGATGGATCACCTACTTTCCACGACAACGGTTTGAAGATGTAGTTCCGGCGAATCTCGATATTTGACGGAATTAGATCGGGAGATGCCGGATCGGCGCCGCCAAACAAGACGTTCTCACCGGCTGCTTCCAGGTAGTTGTTGACGATGTGGAATGGTCCAGGACCGTTCCAGCCGGCGACGGCTTGCGTGTCGTAGCCGATGCCGTGGATGGTCGAGATGTAAGAGTTGCTGATGGTTGTTTCGCCGCTGTTGAGACTAATGCCACGCTGCACGTCCTGCGCGTCGAAGCCGTGAATATAGCAGCGGTCAATCACGAGATGATGCGGCACTGAATCGATGGTTTTTTGTTCGTGACGGCTCTCACCTAAACGAATCAGATCGTAAACCTTCACCTTGGCGTTGACGGTGGAAAACTCGATGCCAACAAGACGATAGTGATGCGCTCCAGGTGCGGTTTTCACGACTGGGTCTTCATTTGTCGTCTGCAATTTTGCAAACAGCGCCGACTGTCCCGGACTGATGCGCACACCCTCCGGCAACTCGCTCGCACGCGAACTCTGAATGACGATCTCGCCTGTGCCGTTCTTCAGCGGCAAAGCAAAGGCGCCCGAGTAAGTGGCTCCCGTCTGTACAATGATCGTGTCACCGAGCTGCGCCGCGTTGATCGCCGCCTGCAAGCTGTCTTTCGGCCCGACGCTGATAATGCGGTGGCCGCCTTCCCAGCGTTCCGTAAATGTCCCGCGCGACTGTTTGAGCGCAAACACCGCGCCGATCGTTCCCAGGATCAAAACTGTCGCTAGCAACAAAGGCCGCGACACAGACTTACGCATTACCATCACATCCAGTTCGCAAAGCCACAAAGAACATAAGAAACACCGGGAATCAGGGAAGGCATTTTGTGCGAATTGTGACTTTGCGGTTTACAAGCGATTGCTCTTCAGAAACACAAACTCGTTGCAACCCAGACCAACTCGGCCGCATTTCAATTTAGTCAGCAGAAAGCCCCGCGCGCGACAAAAATCAAAAACTTCATCGGGCGTTGAGACTTCGTACGGATAACCACCAACCCAGTCGACGATATCGCGCCATTTTGTCATACCTCGATTGCGCCGGTACCTGGTCCATGAATCGGTGTAGCGTCGCGGATTGAGCGTTAGCATGGACGCAGCGATCAACTTTAGTTCGCCCGGAATGGTGACCAGCACGGTAAACGGCGTCTTTAGAATTCTCGGCAAGCCGTTGTAGGTCTTCTTTACCCAGTACCAGCGCGCGCTCTGGCTGCCGGTGTCGTTGTACAAAGCGATGAAAAGCTTTCCTTCCGGCGCCACGCATTGCTGGGTATTTTCCATCGCGGTCCAAAGATTCCCGGTGTGATGCAACACTCCCCATGAGTAGACCACGTCAAACTGTCCAAGCGACTTCATGTACTCACCGTCAAGCACCGAAGCCTCTTCAATCTTCCACGCGCCGTCATCGGGAAAGTAATTCTTCTTCAACTCTCTAGTACAAAAAACGGACATGGGATCGAAGTCAAAGGAGCGAACGTGCGCACCCAAACGGCGCGCCGCCAGACTGAAGAGGCCGCTGCCGGAGCCGATATCGAGGAAATGCCTGCCGCTCAACGAATCAACCTCAAGCATGGTCTTCAATGACATCTCCGCCTCCTGAATGCGCTCCTCGTCGATAATAGGGAGGAACTGAGACCAATTCCGGCCAAACTCGAATCGGTCTCTTCCTGCTACGTCGGCGGCATGCAAATCCATTACTTAGAGCCTCAACTGTATTTAATCACGTAGTAGATCATCTTCACGTACTCAGTCGGCACCAATTTCCAGCCGCGTGCGGTGAGCCACCAGATTGCCGGATGCGGAGATTCAGCTCCCGTGGTTGCGCCCTCCAAGCCGACTTGAATGCCCGTCTCTCGAAACACTCGCGAGAAGACCCATAGCGCGCGACGCGAATGATAGGCAGACGTTACAACCAGGACCGATCGTAACTTGTGCTCCTGTGCGTATTGTCTGACTACTTCGGCTTCTTCGTTCGTGCTGGACACTGGTTTGATCAGCAACTCGACGCTGTTTTCCGGTATTCCCGCAGCTCGAAGTTCCTGAAAAGCGCGTTCGTAAAAAAACGGGTTTCGTTGCTCACTGCTCGACCATGGACCACGAGTGTTGTTATTGGTGAGCAGGATGTGTTGCGAATGCCCCTCCAACAGAAGTTTGGCTGCTTCATGCGTCCGCTCTTTGTAGTTCGCCGAACCACCAAGGATTACGATCGCGTCCGCTTTTTCGAGCGGCGCCTGAGTTATCAATAACCTTGCTCCAAACCAGGCGGCGAACGGCCACATCAAAATACAACTGAGAAGTATCTTGATAACGATGCGGCGACGCCTGCTCACCAGCAGATTCCCTGGTAGCTGTTGCCCGACGGGCGGTCAAACAGGCGCACCAGATCAATTACGGTCTGATCCGGTCGCAGTCGTGAGTCAATTTGGCGAAACTCTTCAGACTTGTTTCCAACGACGATCGTGTTTGCGGCGCTCAATACTTCATCGATGGAGCTCCGCATCAACTTCGCGATGTGTGGAATCTCGTGTTCGATGTATTCCCGGTTCGCACCCACAAGTCGCGCCAGGGAAACGTCGCGATCGTAGATCACGAGATCCAGTCCTTTACCGATCAGCGTCTCGATCAAAGTCACCATCGGCGACTCACGCAGGTCGTCAGTCCCCGCCTTGAAACTGAAACCCAAAATGCCGACGCGCTTGTTGCCGGTGCGCAAAATCATGTCGAGCGCGCGCTCGACCTGGAGTCGGTTGGTGACACTGATAGCCGTTAACAGCGGCACCTCGACGTCGAGTTCCTTTGCTTTGTAAGTGACGGCGCGAAGATCTTTCGGCAGGCATGAGCCACCAAATGCGAAGGCCGGTTTCAGGTAATAGGACGAAAGATTGAGCTGAGTGTCGGCGCAGAAGATGCTCATCACTTCATGACTGTCAAGCTCGAGCGCCTTGCAAATGTTTCCGATCTCATTGGCGAAGCTCACTTTCAATGCGTGAAAACAGTTGGAGACGTACTTAACCATCTCGGCCGTTTTGATAGAGGTCGTAAAGACAGGTGCCTCGATCTCTGAATAAAGGCTGCTCACGATCTTCGCAGTCTGTTCCTCGCCGACGCCGATCAATGTAAACGGCGGCGCGTAAAAATCTTTCAACGATGTACCTTCTCGCAGAAACTCCGGGTTGACGCAAAGGCCGAAGTCTTTTCCGGCCTTCTTGCCCGAAGTTGACTCAATAGCCGGCTGAACAACACTCTCAACGCTTCCCGGCAACATCGTGCTGCGAATCACAATCGTGTGACGTTCGCTCTGGCCCGTCAGCGCCGCGCCGATCTGTTCAGAGACGCGCCGAACATGGCCCAGATCAAGACTGCCGTTTGGTTTACTGGGCGTACCAACACAGACCAGCGAGATCTCAGTGGACTTGACTGCCTGCGAGGAGTCGGTTGTGGCGCTCAGCTTCCCTGTCTTGACGACGTCACGAATCAACTCGTTTATCTGCGGCTCAACTATCGGACTAGCGCCGCTGTTGATGATCTCCACTTTGGCGGGGTTGACGTCAACGCCGATGACATCATGACCGGCCCGCGCAAAACAGCCAGCGGAAACACAGCCGACGTAACCGATGCCAAAAATGCTTATTTTCATTCGACTGTTTTTAGGCCTCTCGGTTCAACCACAGCTGACAGAGATTGGGGCCTAATCCGTAGCTGGCTTGCTCGCATGCAAATCGAGATAAAATTCTCGGTGACCTGGTGCCATCCATGGTGATGCCTGACTGTCGAAACGGCGCGTTGGCCAAGATCGAACGCGTAAGAGCTGTCAGTCAGCACCTTCACGACTGCCTCAGCAAATGATTTGGCCTCATCAGCCACCAACAACTCCACACCGTTACTAAGCGCCAGACCTTCGGCGCCTACCGTCGTCGAAATGACTGGCTTTTCCATCGCCATCGCTTCGAAAATCTTGAGCCGTGTGCCACCGCCGATGCGCAATGGCACAACGTAAGCCGCGGCGCTTTCGATGTAGGGCCGCACGTCGTCAACGCGTCCGGTGATGATCAGCGACGGCTCTGCCCTGCTCAGCTCAACGAATGCGGCGGGCGGATTCCTGCCGACAACTGTCAGGGTGGCGTCAAGCACCTTCTCTTTGATCAATGGCATGATCTCCCGCATGAAATAACGAATCGCATCTTCATTCGGGAGCCAGTCCATCGAGCCGGTGAACACGAGGCTGTGCGGTTTTGGCACGACAGCCCCGCTTGGGCTGAAAAATTCAGTATCAACCCCAGTCGGCACATCGAAAACAGCTTCCGCTCCGTACTCCCGTTTCATGTGATCGCGATCATCGGCGGACACGGCAATCACACAATCGAAACGGTGACACATCTCCTTTTCGAATTGCCACATCTTCCGCCACTGTCCGTACAAGTAAGCCTTCTTCAGTGGATTGTTTTGCACTTCGTAGTGACGCTTCCAAATCATCGCCTCAACGTTGTGCTGGAAGAGAATGGTTGACATGGTGAGTGTTCGCGGGACGTTTGCCGTGGGCGCAAGAAAATCACACACCAGAAGATCGAACTCGTTTCGACTCTCGAGTTCGAGGATCTTGTCCGACATCGCCGTCGACTCGTACTTCTTGATCGCATAGGGACGCGACGACAGCAGGTTTAACAGCAGTTCGAAATAAAAAGCCAGGGTGAACTTCTCGTGAGCCCGATGCGGCACACAGATCAGTTCATGACAATACTCCGTCGCTCTAGCGCGTGCATCTGCATTCGCGGTTCCGTCGTCGAGCGTGAGATACGTGACGTGATGCTCGCGCTTCAGTTCCTTCAGCATGTTGTAGGTGCGGATCTTTCCGCCCTTGTCAACAGGATGAAGCAATTCAGTTTTTAGCCATAGAATACGCACCAGATTTAACAAGCCATTTCGCGCGGGCGAAGCCTGCACCGGACAATTGCGGTGGTGAATTCTCTCGTCAGGCGATTAGCAAACGGCTTAAGCTTCCTGATCGCAACCGGTTCAAATTCGGCAAACTCAAAATCACTCGCTGCAACAAGCGATCGAAAATGCCTAATCGTCATCTGGTTGAGGCCGCCTTCAGCTTCACTCAGGCGCGTGGCGCCATCTGTCTTGAAATCCGAACGCCAGCGAATCAGCGAGTTCTCGGTAAACAGCAAATGCGCCCACGGAAAAACCGAGAACAGATGGCCGCCCAACGGGTGATACCATGTTGGTCCAAAAGCAGCTATCACGCATCCGTCGTCCTTCAGTAACCGCCGCATGATTCGCAGAATTTCAGCCGGATCATCGAAATGTTCGAAAGCGTCGATCGATAGAATTACATCAGCAGTCTCCTCAGTGCGAGTCGTGAAGGAGCATCGATCTGAGATACCGCGTTCGGCAGCTCTCTGTCGAGCATTAGCCAGAGCACGTTCGCGAATTTCGACGCCAATGACCTTCTTCGCCCCGCGCCGTGCCACTTCAACCGCGTCTTCTCCGTCGCCGCAACCAAAGTCGATTACGATTTTGTCTTTAGTCTCTTCCCAGATTCGTTTGCCGAGTAGCGTCTCGAGTTTGCTCACGCCTTCGTAAGCACTGCCGTTGCAATAATTCGTCTGGCCACCGGCACTAATCCGCCGAAGCAAGTGATACCCAACTGATCCGCCAATAATTCCCATAACCCTCAGATCCTGGCCGTCGCCAACAGGCCCTCGTCTGCACTTTTCGATCGGCTGGACGTATTCTCGCCATCAATAAATCGCCGGAACCACATTTCGAGATTGACGAGCGACCACAGTCGTTCTGAGTGGTTCGCCGCGCCACGTCGATGTTGTCCGACGAGCGCGCGGACAAAGTCAGCCTTGAAGATCCCTCTCTCGGCGGCGCGCTCGCTTAAAACATATTCATCCAAAATCGATCCATATTGGTCGCGAAACCACGCACCAACTGGCACCGGAAAGCCCATCTTGGGCCTGTCGAGAATTGCCGGCGGCAACACGCCTCTCATGCTCTGGCGCAGGACGTACTTTGTGGTCCAGCGTCGCAGCTTAAGTCTTTCCGGAAGGCTCGAAGTGAATTCAACCAATTTGTGATCGAGGAAAGGCACGCGACTCTCGACTGAGGCAGCCATACTCATCTGGTCCTGCTTCATCAGCAGCTCGTGCAGGTAGGTCTTGATGTCAGCGTAAAGCAAACGATCAAGCAGCGATTGGGCGTCCGTGTGCTGCAATACCTCGCGAATGCCGGCGTATGGATCAATTCCTCCCACACGCTCGACGGCTTCGCGGGTCAGAAGTTTTTCCTGAAGCGAACGGGAAAATACTGCAAAGTTATCGAAGTAGATGTTTTCGATGTCGGGCGGTAAGTTCAAAAACGTTCGCCGCAGCTTCCACCGCAGTTTTGAGCCGCTCATGCCTGCAAGCTGCTTCTGTACCAGGTTTCGCACGGCGCTCGGGACGATGCGGTAGTAATGCTCGCCGAGCGCGAGGTTCAGTATCGTCTTGTGATAACGAGCATAGCCGGCCATCAACTCGTCGCTGCCTTCGCCAGTCAAAACCACCTTTACGTGCTGCGAAGCAAGTTCTGAAACAAAGTAGAGCGCCACGCTCGACGGGTGGGCAAGTGGTTCGTCTTCGTGCCAGATCAAATTCGGCAACGCGTTAAAAAACTGTTCGGGTCCGATGACAACTTCGTGATGGTCCGTCTTGAATGTGCGGGCAACGAGTCTTGCGTAACTGAGTTCATTTGCTTCGCGCTCGGCGAAAGCCACAGAAAAAGTTTTGATGGGTTCATCAACCAGCGTGCTCATCACCGCCGCGATGGCTGATGAATCGATTCCCCCGGACAGAAACATGCCGAGCGGAACGTCAGCCATCAGTCGAAGCTGGACTGACTTCCGAAACAGTTCG
>Ga0126382_10000890_pt1 | contig 11935 bp, 8 predicted proteins | sample PanSoiMetPlot_30_FD_92548 | JGI IMG/M metagenome (GOLD analysis project Ga0126382, IMG submission 92548) | Tropical forest soil microbial communities from Panama - MetaG Plot_30 | ecosystem: Environmental > Terrestrial > Soil > Tropical forest > Bulk soil | place: Panama | collected 2016-02-17 | reverse complement strand
CTCGATCGCTTCCTCTTCAAGCTGCGGGTGCAGTATCCCGCGCTCCAGGACCTGACGGAGATCATCAACCGCACGACGCAGGTGCGCGAGGTCAGCGTGCAGCGGGTCATGACGGGGCCCCGCGTCCTCTCCTTCCGTGAGATGGTGCGGGAGGTGCCGATCGCCTCGCACGTGCGCGACCTCGCCGCCCTCATCGTGCTCGCCACCCATCCGCAGTGGGAGCGCGCGCCGGAGCAGACCCGCCGCTTCGTGCGGTACGGGGCGAGCCCGCGCGGCGCGCAGGCCCTCGTGCTCGGGGCCAAGGTGCGTGCCCTCAGCGAAGGACGCTACAACGTGAGCGTGGAAGACCTGCGGGCGATGGCGCTGCCGTCGCTGCGCCATCGCATCATCCTCAACTTCGAGGGTGAGGCGGAAGCCGTCGACGTGGACCGGCTCATCCTGCAGATCATCGAGGCGGCTGAGAATATGAGCGCGACGGAGAAAGAGGTGTTTCTCCGCTAGCGCGTCGAGGAGGGCGTCATGCCCGACCTGACCACTCTGCAGCGCGCGGTGGCCGACGTGTCCCGGCAGATCCGGATGCGTCGCGCCGAGTTCTACGGGCTCCGCGGCCTGTTCGGCGGCTCCCTGTGCGCGCTGCTCCCCCTCGTGCTGCGCGACTCCTTCGGCTGGCAGAGCTTCCTGTGGGCCGGGGTGTGCCTGGCGGTGGGCGCTCTCGCGGGAGCGGCGGTCGGCTTCTTCATGCGGCTCCCCGTGGAAGAGGCCGCCCGGCTCGCTGACCGGGGCTACGGGCTTCAGGACCGCATCGCCACCGCCCTCGAGTGGGCCGATCGTTCCGATCGCACGCCGCTCGTCGACGCGCTGATCGCCGACGCGGTGACGCGCGTGCAGTCGCTCGACGGTCGCCGCGTCGTGGCAAGGCAGATTCCCCGCGAGGCGCGCTTTGTGCCTGTTCCGCTGGCCGTTGGTCTCGCCCTCGCCCTCGCTCCCGCCATTCCCCTGCCTCAGGGATCGCTGCCCAGCCTCTCCGGGGCGCGCCAGGAAGAAGAAGAAAAACCGCAGGATCGCACGGGCAATCTCGAGAGCCAGGATCAGCCGAAGGCAGCCAAGCGCGAGGACATGCGCCGCGCAGAGATGCAGGAGCGCACGGCGGGTCCGCGCAGCGGCATGGGTGGCGCCACCCAGCCGGGTGACCTCGCCGCGATCTTCAAGGACACCTCCATCGCGGGGCAGACTCCCGACTTCAACGCTTTCCTCAAGAAGGGCGACGAGCGCATTCGCATGCTCGAGCAGCTCGACCGCCTGCCCGACCTCCAGAGCGACTTCACCCAGAACCAGCAGCGCATGGTTTTCCAGAAAGCCAAGGCCTTGCGCGGAGGACTCAAGGGCGAGCAGTTCTCTCCCGACAAGCTGCGCGAGCTTTTAAAGGAGATGGAGCGGCTGGGGCGCAAGGGCGACCCGGGCTACTCCGGCGACCTCAGCGAAGGCATGGAGGCCTTGGAGCAGGGGCAGAGTGATCGCGCCATGGAGGCCATGGAGCGCGCGCTGAACAAGCTGCGCGCCATGGAGGAGAAGGGCCGCGACGGAAAGGGACTCCGCGGCGGTCGAGAGGACGAGCGGCGGAGCGGGCGCAAGGGCGAGCGCGGGCAGGGGGGCACGCCCGGCGACGAGGGAGACTGGCCGGAAGGCGAAGGCTCGCTGCCCGGCAAGGGCAAGAGCGCGAGCCCCAAGGGCGATCCCTCGCAGCGCCTGCGCACGAACCCGTTCGACGTGGGCGTCGAGGGGGAGGCGCGGGCCGGCCGCAAGGACGGGATGGACACCAATCTCGTGGGGCGCGGCGGCAACGTGCCCTCACGCCTCCAGTACATGGGCGTGCTCGGGCAGTACCGCAAGCAGATGGAGGAAGACGTGGCGCGCGAGCAGGTGCCTCGTGACTTCCACGGGCAGGTGAAGGACTACTTCAAGGCGCTCGACGAGAAATAAGAAACAATGGCTACCACCACCGCGACCAGGGCCCAGGACCTTCTGTCTTCGGAGTTCCTGACTCAGCTCGAGCGCCTGGCCCTCCTCTCGCGGCGCGCCTTCCGCGGGCGGACTCGGGGCGAGCGCAAGAGCCCGCACAAGGGCATGAGCGTGGAGTTCGCCGACTATCGTCCGTACGGCGCGGGCGACGACCTCCGCTACGTCGACTGGAACATCTATGGCCGCCTCGATCGCCTCTACCTGAAGCTCTTCGTGGACGAGGAGGACCTGTACCTCCACCTCCTCCTCGACGGCTCCGGCTCCATGCGATTCGGCGAGCCGTCCAAGCTGCACTATGCTGCCCGTCTCGCCGCCGCCCTCGGCTTCGTCGGCCTGGCCAGCCTCGAGCGGGTCGGGGTGGCCGTGGTACGTGATCGCATGGCGGAAGGGTGGAGCCCGGCGCGCGGGCGGGGGCACTTCCTCTCCCTCCTCGAGTTCGCGGCACGGCTTCGCGCAGACGGGCCGACCTCGCTCAGCGAGGGACTGGCCGCGTACGCCCTGCGCTCGCGGGAGGCGGGAGTGGCCGTGCTCATTTCCGACCTGCTCGATCCCGCGGGCTACGAGCGCGGACTCAAGGCACTCCTCGAGCACCGCTTCGACGTGCACGTGATCCATGTGCTTGCGCCCGAGGAGATCAACCCCACGCTCGCCGGCGATCTGCGCCTCACCGACGCGGAGACGGGGGAAGTCCGAGATTTGACCATGGACGCCGAGGCGCTCCGCGACTATCGCCAGCGGCTGCAGGACTTCCTGGGGCGCGCCGAGGCTTTCTGCCGCGGGAACGAGATCGTCTATCACCGGGTGGTCACCGACACACCCGTCGAGGAGATGGTGCTGCGCCAGCTCAAGGGACTGCTCCTCGCATGATGATCGTCCGCTCGCCCTCTCTCGCGGAGATGGTCGCCCCATGAGCTTCCTCTCCCCGCTCGCCCTGCTCGTCGGCGCGCTCTCCGTCCCCCTCGTCCTCCTGTACTTCCTCAAGGTGCGCCGGCGCGAGGCGACGGTGCCGAGTCTGCTCCTCTGGGACCCGTCGCGGCGGGATCGCGAGGCGTCGACGTTCTTCCAGCGCCTGCAGCGCGATCCGCTCCTCATCCTGCAGCTCCTCGCCCTCCTCGCCCTCGCCCTGGCCTTGGCACGGCCGGCCGTCACCGTCATGGGGCACGGAGCCAAGCGGATCGTCATCGTCCTCGATACCTCGGCTTCCATGAAGGCGACGGATGTTTCGCCGTCGCGCTTCGGACGCGCCCAGCGCCAGGCTCTCGACCTCGTAGGCCGCCTGGGGACGGGCGCCGAGGTCATGGTGATCGAGGCCGCGGTGCAGCCGCGCGTGCTCGCGCCCTTCACTCACGAGCGCGATCAGACGATGGCGGCCATTCGGGGAGCCGGAGCCACCGACCTGCCCAACCGGCTCGGTGAGGCGGTCCGTACCGCGCGGGCTCTCGTGGGGCAGGATTCGCGCGCGGAGATCTACGTCTTCACCGACGGCGCGCATCCCGCAGCCTTGCGTGGCCAGGCCGACGACGTTCGCGTCCGCTGGGTCGGCGTCGGACAGCGAGGACGCAACGTCGCCATCACGAACCTCGCCGTTCGTCGCAATTACATCGGTGCCTTCGACTCCCAGGCCTTCGTCTCCTTCGTCAACTTCTCCGACGTGCCGGAGAGCTTCTCCTTCGCCCTCACCCTCGACGGGGAGACGGTCGCCGAGAAGTCCCTCACTCTCGAGCCGCGGGTGCGCCGCGCGATCGTGCTGCCCTTCTCTCACGCGGGCAGCGGCGTGCTGCGGGCTCGACTCAACGTCTCCGATGACCTCGCGGCCGACGACACCGCCTACGCGGTCATTCCGCCGGTGCGGATGATCCAGGTCCTCCTTGTCAGCCCGGGGAATCTCTTCCTCGAGAAGGAGCTATCTACCGATCCGCAGGTGAAGGTCGAGGTGCGCAAGCCCGACGCGTACCAGGGCGGGATGGAAGGCTTCGACGTGGTGGTGCTGGACAGCACGAGCCCCGCGCGCATCGGCAACGGCCGCTTCGTACTCGTGAACACCTCGCCGCCCGATGTCCCCCTCGAGGTGCTGGGACGCCTCGAGTCTCCTGTGATCATGGATTGGGACCGCAACCACCCGATCATGCGGCAGGTGGACTTTGCGAAGGTCACCATCGAGGACGCCCTGCGCGTGCGCCCGCTCGCCGCGGGCAAGACGCTGGTGGAGGCGGTGGGCGGCCCCATCGTCTATCTGCTGGAGGAGCCGAACCGCAAGGCGGTGTTCTTCGGCTTCGATCTCTTCCGCTCCGACCTGCCTCTGCGTGTGGCCTTCCCCGTGATGATGTCGAAGGCGCTCCGGTGGCTCCATCCCGCCGGGCTCGATCAGAGCAGCCTGTCCCTCCAGACGGGGCAGCCCATCCTGCTGCCTGTGGAGCACGGTGTCTCCACCGCCACCGTGACCACCCCGTCGGGCCGGCGGGTGAGCGCGCCCATCACGAGAGGCGTCATCAGCTTCACGGAGACCGACGAGGTCGGGGTCTATACGGTGGGAACGTCGCGCGGGGAGACCAAGGTCGCGGTGAACCTCTTCAACCCCGACGAGTCCGAGCTCCAGCCCAAGCCGCTGCCAACTTTCGTGGAAGGGGCGCGGCCCGAGGCAGCCCCGGTCCCCGTGCAGCGTGAGCTCTGGCAGTATCTCGCTGCCTTCGCGGCCTTCCTCCTCCTCCTCGAGGGCTTCCTCTACTGGCGCCGCCAGACGGCGGGGCGTCTCGGCGCGCCCTCGAGCCTCAGCGACCGCTGGGCCCTCGGCCTACGCTGTGTCCTCATCGCACTCGTGCTCGTCTCGTTGATCCGGCCGACCCTGCCTCGATGGGTCGACCGGCTGAACGTGATCTATCTGCTGGACGTTTCGGACAGCGTGAGCCTGGCCGCGCGCGAGAGCGCCTTCCGCTTCGCCGCGCAATCGGGCAACAGCGCGCGCACGGGCGATCAGTCTGGCGTGATCGTGTTCGGAGAGGAAGCGGTGGTGGACCAGCCGCTCAAGGCTGGCGGCAAGGTCGAGCGGCCGCAGGTGCAGGTCGGTGGCCGCGGCACGAACCTCGCGCAGGCCCTCCAGCTCGCGCTGGCCACGGCCCCGCCCGGTCACGCCAATCGTTTCGTGCTCCTCTCCGATGGTCGCCAGAACCTGGGTAACGCCCTCGCGGTGGCTCAGGCGGCCAAGGACGGGGGAGCCGACATCTGGTACGTGCCCGCCCCTCTCACCTTCAAGCAGGAAGTGGTGGCGGAGTCGCTGCTCCTGCCCCGCGAGGTGAAGTTCGGCGAGCCCTTCCAAGCCAAGGTGGTTGCGTGGAGCCAGTCGGAGACGCAGGGACGGCTCTCCATGTTCAGGAACGGCGAGTTCCTCGGCTCGCAGGTCGTCAAGCTCAACGCCGGCAAGAACGTCTTCTCGTACAAGCAGGCCCTCGAGCAGAGCGGAATCCACGTCTACCAGGCCGCCCTCGACGTGGAAGGCGACATCATTGAGGAAAATAACCGGGCTGTCGGCACGGTGGTGGTGCGCGGCCGGCCCCAGGTGCTGCTCGTGGAGAAGGACCGGAGCCAGGCCCAGGCCTTGACGGCGGCCCTCCGCACCCAGCACATCGACGTGGATCTCATCGAGCCCGATCGCATTCCTAAGGATGCGGCGGGGCTGCAGAAGTACGACGGCGTCATTCTCTCGAACGTGTCGTCGCTCAAGATGACCAAGAAGCAGATGGAGGGCGTCCGGGACTACGTCCGGGAACAGGGCGGCGGACTGATCATGATCGGCGGAGAGCAGAGCTTCGGCCTGGGCGGCTACTACCGCACGCCGATCGAGGAAGCGCTGCCCGTGACCATGGAAGTGAAGCAGAAGGTCGAGATCCCCAGCCTCGCCGTGGTCCTCTCCATCGACCGCTCGGGCTCGATGGCCATGACCACCGACGACAAGGCGACCAAGCTCGACATCGCCAAGGAAGCGTCCCATCTCGTCGTCGATCTCCTCGACGATCGCAACGAGGTCGGCGTCATGAGCTGGGACACGGAATTCGTGTGGGACTCGCCGATGCGCCCCGCCAGGGACAAGCAAGCGATTCACCACGCCATCGCCACCATCAAGGCGGGGGGCGGGACCGACGGCTACCCGGCGCTCAAGGAAGCCTACCAGGTCCTCTTCGACCGCCCGGCGCTCCTCAAGCACGTCATCTTCCTCTCCGATGGACAGATGACCCGCGGTGACTTCGCGGGGTTGATCCGGCGGATGTCGAAGGACAAGATCACCGTGTCCACGGTGGCCATCGGCAAGGACGCCGACGTCCAGCTCATGATCGACATCGCCAAGTGGGGGCGCGGGCGCTTCTACTACACGGACGAGGGCGCCACGGTGCCGCGCATCTTCACCCTGGAGACGCAGCTCGCCTCCAAGGCCTCCCTGGTGGAGCAGCCCTTCAAGGCCTCGGTCGCCTCGCCGGGCCACGAGGCGATCCAGGAGATCGACTGGAAGGAAGCGCCACCACTCGGCGGCTACGTGGCGACCACGCTCAAGGGCAACGCCGAGATGGTGCTCATGACGCATCAGGAGGATCCGCTCCTCGCCACTTGGCGCTACGGCCTCGGGCGCTCGGCCGCTTTCACCTCTGACGCCAAGGGCAAGTGGGGCGTGCTCTGGCTGCGCTGGGGCAACTTCAACAAGTTCTGGTCACAGTTGACGCGCTGGACACTGCGCACGGGCTCGCGCAGCGACACGGTGGCCACGGTAGCGCGCGTGGACGAGACGGGCGAGATCATGGTCGATGCCATCGACAGCAAAGGCGAGTTCATCAACTTCCTCGACTCGCAGGTCGGCGTGGTCGCGCCGAACAAGCAGCGGGACATGGTGGAGCTCGAGCAGATCGGCCCCGGCCGCTATCGGGGGCGCTTCCCGGCTTCGCAAGAAGGCGTATATCTCGTCGGCATGGCCCAGCGGAAGGGCGACCAGATCGTGGGCTCCCAGCTGGCGGGCCTAGTGGTACCTTATTCCCAGGAGTTCCGGGACCTGGGTGTCGACGAGGCGTTCCTCAGGGAGATCTCGGAGCTGACGGGCGGCGGCCCCGTGGCTCGTCCCCGCGACGTGTTCCTTCAGAATCGTCGGAAGTCGCGCCTCTCCCTGGACCTGTGGCCGTGGCTCCTCGGAGCCGCCGCCGTGATGCTGGTGCCGGAGATCGGGCTGCGACGGGTCGGTCCCGGATTCCTCGGTCGTGTCACGGCGCGTTTCCGGTCGACCCGGGGAGAAGGAGGATCGGATCATGACTCGAGTCGGTCGGGCTAGCGCGACGATCAGCGCCGCCGCTGTCCTGCTCCTGTGCCTGGCTGCTCTGGCTTGGGCCCAGACCGCGCCGGTGCCCGCGGCGACGGCCCCGCCCGCCGTGAAGGTCCGGAGCGTGCTGATCCTTCCCTTCGCGACGCCGGATCTTCCCCGCGAAGAAGCGTGGCTGGGTGAGGCCACCGCGCAGTCGATCACCAACGCGTTCCGGCAGGTCCCCGGACTCATCCAGGTCGAGCGCGGGCGTCTCAAGGCGCTGGCCCAGCCGGAGGCGTGGGACGAGCCGGCGGCGGTGGCGGCGGCACGGACGCTGCGGGCCGACGTGGCCGTCTTCGGTGAGGTGCGGCGGGTGGGCGGTGACATGACTATTCAGGGTCGCTGGGTCGAGGTACGTGGCGAGAAGGTGGAGCGCGGTCAGCTCGACGCGGTGCCGGTGCCCGAGGGCGCCCTGCTCGAGAAGCTACGCGGCATTCCCATTGCGTACGCGAAGGCGATGAAGATCGTCGTGACAGAGCCGGAAGCGGCGCGGATGCAGAAGTGGGCGGCGCCAACCACCTCACTTAAGGCGTGGGAGGCGTACGTGCGCGGCATCATGGCCGCGAACCGCGGTACCCAGGAAGCCAATGAGGCCGCCGTCGAGCATCTCAGCCGGGCCATCGAGGCCGACTCACAGTTCGTGCTCGCCCAGTACGCGCTGGGCTCGGTGCATCAGGCCATGGGCAATCGCTGGAAGGCGTCGGCCCAGTTCCGGGCTTCCAGCCAGCTCGATCCCACTTTTCCCGATGCCTACAAGGCTCTCGGCGATCTGTTCATGACGGCGCCACGGCGTCTTTTCGATCAGGCCGAGGAGGCCTACGCGAAGGCCATCGACCTCCGGCCCTTCTACGCGGAAGCTTACGTGGGTCTCGGCGATGCCAAGGCGGCCAAGGGCGACGTGGACGGCGCCATCAACGCCTATCAGAAGGCCCTCATCCACAACCCGCTCTCCGGCAAGGTCTACGCGAGCCTGGGGAAGATCTACTATTCGGAGAAGAGCCTCTACTACGAGTCGGTCCAGGCCTACAAGAAAGCTGTCGATCTCGATCCCGTCAACACGGAAGCGCGGATGGGCCTGGCCGAGGTGTACGAGGACAAGGGTCTCTATCCTGAGGCCATCGGGGAATACAAGAAGGTCGTCGAGCTCGATCCGAAGAACACGGGCGCGCTCTACAACCTCGCCCTCGTCTACGAGAAGGTGGACCCGAAGGAATCGATCGCCCTGTGGGAGCGCTACATCCAGCTCGCAGGCTCCCAGCCCACCGAGAAGGACTGGGTGGACGTGGCGAAGCTCCACCTGCGCAAGCTCAAGAACCAGTTCGAAAAAGAGAAGTAGGTCAAGGAGCCGGGACGCCGTGCGGCGTCCCGGCGGCGACTCTCAGATCCCCAGCAGGCTTTTCAGCTTGGCTTTGTTGAAGCCCTGAACTACCTCATCGTTCACCACGATCACCGGTATCGACGTCTGCCCGGTGAGCGCGACCAGCTTGTCTCGCGCCCCGGCATCCGCCAGCACGTTGACGTCCTCGAACGCGATTCCCTGAGACGAAAGAAACTCCTTCGTCGCTTTGCAGGGTCCTCAGGTGGGACTCGAGTAGACCGTGACCCGACGCTCGCTCATGACGCCCTCCTTGCCTCCGAGGCTAGCACGACGGACAACCGTCGTGAACCTTGACTTGCCGGAGCCGGTTTCCTAAGGTGAAAACAGGAATGAGCGAGCTGAGGAAGGACCCCACGCGGGGGCACTGGGTTCTCGTGCGACCCGCGGGCGAGACGCCGGTTGTCACGGACGATTGTCCCTTCTGTCCGGGGAACGAGTCCCACACCCCGCCCGAGATCGTCGCCTACCGCAAGGACGGCTCATCCGCGGACGGTCCCGGTTGGAGCGTGCGCGTGGTGCCGGAGATCGATCCGTACTTTCTCGTGGAGCAAAAGGTTGGACGTGAAGGGGTCGGTCTCTACGACCGTGTGGCACCCCGAGGAGCGACCGAGCTCATCGTGGAGAGTCCCGAGCACGACGTGACGCCGGCGGGCATGGACGAGGGACGATGGGAGCAGGTGCTGTGGATGTATCGCGACCGACTGCGTGACCTCAAAAAGGACACCGCCATTCGCGACATCCTGATCACCCGCCGCCACCGGAAGCCGGGCTCGCGCATCAGCCACCCGTACTCGCGGGTGGTTGCCGTGCCCGTCATCTTCGACGACGTGCGGCGCCAGCTGATCCAGTGCCGGGAGTACTTCGAGTACAAGCGGCGCTGCATCTTCTGCGACATCGTTCGCCAGGAGATCGCCGACGATGTCCGGGTCATCCGCCTCACCCCGCACTTTGTGGCCCTCGCTCCCTACGCCTCGCGCACGCCGTATGAGACGTGGATCCTTCCCCGACGGCACGCCTGCGCCTACGAGCAGGCCCTCACTCCCGACGCTGCCGCGGACCTGGCCGCCCTCCTGCGCGGTCATTTCCGCACCTTGGCCATGATGCCGGGCGATCCACCCTTCGAGATGGTGCTCTACACGGCTCCCAATCAGGCGGCCAAGCTCCTGCCGGGGGAGTGGTCTAGCATCGCCGAGGACTATCACTGGCACCTGGAGATCACGCCATCCCCCGATCGTCTCAGCCGGGTTGGGGGCATTCATGTGAACGATCTCCCTCCTGAGGAGGCCGTGGAGCGACTGCGCCGAGCCTGGGGCAGCTAACCCCCGGCCTTCTGCCCCTGTCCCCAGGGGAATCCTCAGCCTGAATCGCTAGTTAGGACTTGACAGCCCCTTCTGCGGATGGCAAACTCCGACTATAAGAGTCGGAGATGACTTTAGTCGGATACTGTTTCGTAGGATACGGGCGAGGGACAGCCAAGAGGGGTTGGGGAGATGCTGAGATTCACGAAGCGCGCGGATTATGGGCTCATCGCGATGCACTACATCGCCAGTCATCGCGACGAAGGTGCGGTGAGCGCCAAGCGCATCGCCGAGGAATTCCACATTCCGGCCGAGCTCCTCGCCAAGATCCTCCAGCGGCTCGCCAAGCATCGGCTCATCACCAGTCACAACGGGCCCAAGGGCGGCTACGAGCTGGCCCGGCGGCCCGACGCCATCACGGTGGGGCAGGTACTGCGCGCCCTCGAAGGGCCGATCAAGATCGTGAGCTGCATGACAGAAGGCGACGACTGCCCGCAGTATTCGCGCTGTAACCTGCGGCGGCCCGTCCAGAAGATCCAGGCCAACATCAGTCGCATGCTCGACACCATGACGCTCGCCGAGCTCACCTCGGACAGCTTCGTGCCCGTGGCCGCGCTGGCGTCCACGACGTAAGAGCAGGAGAGAGACCATGGCGCTCAAGCTTCCCATTTTCATGGACAGCCAATCGACCACCCCGATGGATCCGCGGGTGCTCGAGGCGATGCTGCCCTATTTCACCCTGAAGTTCGGCCATCCGGCCAGTCGCAACCATCCCTTCGGCTGGGAGGCGGAGGCGGGAGTGGACAAGGGGCGCGAGCAGATCGCGAACCTCATCGGCGCCCGCGATCCGAAGGAGATCATCTTCACCTCCGGTGGCACGGAGTCCATCAACCTCGCCCTCAAGGGCGTGGCGGAGATGTATCGCGAGAAAGGCAATCACATCCTCACCACGGCCATCGAGCAGCGGGCGAGTCTGGATGTGTGCAAGCGCCTCGAGCGGCAGGGCTTCGAGATCACGAATCTGCCCGTAGGCCGCGAGGGGCTCGTGGACCTGGAGGGCCTCAAGGCCGCCATCACGGACAAGACCATCCTCATCTCGGTCATGTTTGCCAACAACGAGATCGGGACCATCCAGGCCATCGGGGAGATCGGCAAGCTCGCCAAGGAGCGCGGGATCATCTTCCATACCGACGCCACGCAGGCGGCGGGGAAGATCCCCGTGAACGTCGAGGCCATGGGGATCGATCTTCTCTCCGCGACTGCCCACCTCATCTACGGCCCCAAGGGCGTGGGCTGCCTGTACGTGCGCCGGAAGAACCCGCGCGTGCGCCTGGCGGCCATGATGGACGGGGGAGGCCACGAGCGGGGCATGCGCTCGGGCACCGTCCCCGTGCCACTCGTGGTTGGCTTCGGCAAGGCCGCAGAGATCTGCCGGGACGTAATGGGGGAGGAAGGCAAGCGCCTCGCCGCCCTTCGCGACCATCTCCAGAACCTGATCCTCTCCAAGGTGGACGAGGCGTTCGTGAACGGGCATCCCTCGAGCCGGCTGCCCCACAACCTGAACATCTCCTTCGCGTACGTCGAGGGAGAGTCCGTGCTGATGGGACTCAACAAGGAATCGGCGCTCTCCTCCGGATCCGCCTGCACCTCCTCCACCCTCGAGCCCTCGTACGTCATCGCGGCGCTCGGGGTGGACTCGGAGCTGGCGCACTCGTCCATCCGCTTCGGGTTGCATCGCTTCTCCACCGAAGAGGAGGTCGATTTCGTGGGAGGGCGGGTGGTGGAAGTGGTGCACCGCTTGCGCGAGATGTCGCCGCTCTACGAGCTGGCCAAGGAAGGCGTGGACCTCAAGACCATTCAGTGGAAGGGCGAATAGAGACGCCGTCCAGGCGCCGGGAGGCATAG
>Ga0126382_10000887_pt1 | contig 11954 bp, 7 predicted proteins | sample PanSoiMetPlot_30_FD_92548 | JGI IMG/M metagenome (GOLD analysis project Ga0126382, IMG submission 92548) | Tropical forest soil microbial communities from Panama - MetaG Plot_30 | ecosystem: Environmental > Terrestrial > Soil > Tropical forest > Bulk soil | place: Panama | collected 2016-02-17 | reverse complement strand
GATTCTATGCGGCTTGATTGCCGGGTTGCTGTTTATTCCGACAACTATTTTCGACATGGTCTGGGGCGTGCGTTACCTGCAGGAAGCGCATGGTGTGGATTATGGTTCGGCGGTGATGCGTTCGGCTACGGTGCCCTTCGGGTGGATCATCGGATGCCCGCTGCTTGGCTTTGTTTCAGACCGGATTGGCAGTCGCAAGCCGGTGATCATCGGCGGCGCAGTTGTGCTGCTTGCTTGTCTGGCGTGGATACTCTACGGAAACCCGAACGTCTTTCCGCCCTATGTGCTTGGTCTCATTGCGGGAGTTGCTTCGGGCGCGGCGATGCTGCCGTACAGTGTAATCAAGGAAGCAAATCCGCCGCAGCTCGGTGGCACTGCGACGGGAGTCGTCAATTTTCTCAACTTCACTTTTAGTGCTTTGTTGGGTCCGGTCTTCGCCGGAATTTTGCAGCGAGCCTCTGGTGGTGCCGCGCAAATGGAACTCGAACACTTCCAGACGGCGTTTACGCCTCTCTTATACGGCGTCGCCATCGCAATCATTCTCGCTTTTATTTTGAAAGAGACCGGATCGGCTGTTCGAAAGAATTCGGAGGTAATGCAATGAGCCAGGAAACAGGAACCGGAAAATATGAAAAACTGCTCGAACGATGCAGAATGCTGGACCCAATTCCGACTGCGGTGGTGCATCCGTGCGAAGCCACGGCTCTGTCGGGCGCAGTTGAAGCGGCCAAGGAAAGACTGATCTCACCGATTATGGTCGGTCCCGCGGACAAGATTGCAGCAGTTGCCAAATTCGAAGGCATAAATGTGAACAGCCTGAAAATCGTGGACGTCCCCCACAGCCATGCCGCGGCGACGAAAGCAGTCGAGTTGGTAAGGAAGGGCGAAGCAGAACTTCTAATGAAAGGAAGTTTGCATACCGATGAATTGATGGGCGCGGTAGTGTCGCGAGAGGGCGGGCTACGCACCGAACGCCGGATCAGCCACGTGTTTGTGATGGATGTTCCAACTTATCACAAGGTGCTGATTGTCACCGACGGCGCGATCAACATCGCCCCATCGCTGGAGGACAAGGCTGACATCTGCCAAAACGCTGTCGATCTGGCGATTTCGCTCGGTCTTGAGAAGCCGAAGGTCGCAATTCTTGCGGCAGTCGAAACTGTGACTTCCAAGATGCCTGCCACGATCGATGCCGCCGCCCTTTGCAAGATGGCGGAGCGAGGACAAATAAGAGGAGCCCTCCTGGACGGCCCGCTTGCGTTTGACAACGCGATCAGCAAACAGGCTGCGGAAACGAAAGGAATCCGCTCCGACGTGGCCGGCGACCCGGACATCCTGCTGGTTCCGGATCTGGAAGCCGGCAACATACTCGCAAAACAACTCAGCTTCCTTGCCAATGCCGACAGCGCGGGCCTGGTGCTTGGAGCGAGAGTGCCGATCATACTCACGAGTCGCGCCGACAGCGTTCGGTCGCGAATAGCAAGTTGTGCAGTGGCCATGCTGGCGGCTCACGCACGCCGGCAGCCGGCTCAAAAAGGGGTGGCATCTGTCTAAGAAAAATCAAATCACCGTCGACGGCAACGAGGCAGCGGCCTCGGTTGCGTTTCGGGTGAGCGAAACGATCGCGATTTTCCCGATCACTCCCAGCTCACCTATGGCTGAGGTCTGCGACGAGTGGGCAAGCAAAGGCAAAACCAATCTGTGGGGCGTAATTCCGCAGATCGCCGAAATGCAATCAGAAGGCGGCGCCGCGGGTGCGATCCATGGGGCGCTCCAAGCGGGTGCGTTATCGACGACGTTCACTGCTTCTCAGGGGCTGCTCCTGATGATTCCGAATATGTACAAGATCGCAGGGGAGCTCTCGCCCTTCGCTATGCATGTGACTGCCCGAACGCTTGCTACACACGCACTCTCGATTTTCGGCGATCACTCTGATGTGATGGCTTGTCGCCAAACGGGCTTTGCCCTCTTGTGCTCTAACTCAGTTCAGGAGTCGCACGATATGGCGGCGATCGCTCATGCCGCTACGCTCGAGTCGCGCGTCCCGTTTCTGCATTTCTTTGACGGCTTTCGAACATCACACGAGGTTGCGAAAATCGAAGAGATCGGCGATGACGTGTTGCGCAGCCTCATTTCTGAAAGCGCCATCCAGGACCATCGCCGCCGTGCGCTCACTCCGGATCAGCCTGTTCTTCGCGGGACTGCTCAGAATCCTGATGTGTTCTTCCAGGCTCGCGAGGCCGCGAACTCTTTCTATGACGCATGTCCGGGGATCGTCGAACGCCTAATGCATTCCTTCGCCGAACAAACGGGCAGACGTTATCAACTGTTCGAGTACGTGGGTCATCCGGTGGCAGACCGAGTGATCGTGATCATGGGTTCCGGCGCTGAAACAGTTCACGAAACTGTGGAACACTTGGTTGCCAATGGCGAAAAAGTCGGAGTCCTGAAGGTGCGGTTGTATCGTCCGTTTTCACGAGCCGCGTTTCTCGCTGCGCTACCGCCTAGCACCCGCAGCATTGCGGTGCTTGATCGAACCAAGGAGCCCGGTGCCCCGGGAGATCCGCTGTATCTCGATGTGATGACCGCGCTTGGCGAGGCGCGCGCCGACGGAGTATCGCCACTCCGGCAGGAACCTGTGGTGATCGCAGGTCGCTACGGGCTCTCATCCAAGGAATTCACGCCGGCAATGGTGAAATCGATATTCGAAGAGATGGAGAAGAAGGCTCCGAGCCGGCACTTCACGGTAGGAATCATCGATGACGTCACCCATACGTCGTTGCCCTGGGATTCTTCTTTTCGAACCGAATCTGCTGATGTTTCCGCATCATTATTCTATGGCTTGGGCGCGGACGGCACAGTCGGCGCCAACAAGAATTCGATCAAGATTATCGGCCATGAAACCGACCGCTACGTGCAAGGCTACTTTGTTTATGACTCAAAGAAGTCCGGAGCGATCACTGTTTCGCATCTGCGTTCGAGTCCGCGACCGATCCGCTCGGCATACCTCGTGGACCGCGCGAGCTTCGTGGCCTGCCATCAATTTGAGTTCGTAGACAAGATTGACATACTCGAGTACGCCGCTCCGAGCGCGGTTTTCCTTTTGAACGCACCCGGCGCTGCCGAATTGGTTTGGGATCTGCTGCCGCGCGAGATGCAAGAGCAGATGATTGAAAAGCGAATTCGCTTTTATGTCATCGATGCTTATGCCCTTGCGAAGCAGGTCGGAATGGGCGGGCGCATAAACACGATCATGCAGACCTGCTTCTTTGGCATCTCCGGCATTTTGCCTAGAGAAGAAGCGATCGCACACATAAAGAAATCGATCGAGAAGACCTACGGTAAGCGCGGGCCAGAGGTCGTGCGTCGGAATTGCGAGGTCGTTGACCTCGCGCTAGCGCACCTTCATGAGATTCCGGTACCCGACGCTGCGAACGCGGTTCGAAGGCGACCACCGCTCGTCTCTGAGCGAGCTCCAGACTTTGTTCAGAAGGTTACAGCTGTGATGATGGCCGGCAAAGGTGACCTTCTTCCAGTAAGCGCGTTCCCGGTCGATGGAACCTGGCCAGTGGGAACGGCGAAATGGGAGAAGCGGAATCTTGCACTGGAAATCCCGGTATGGGATACGAAGGTCTGCATCCAGTGCAACCAGTGCGCTATCGTCTGTCCACACGCCGCGATCCGCGCCAAGGTGTACGACGCGGATTCGCTCAACGGAACACCGCCAACCTTCAAATCGACGGCCTATCGAGGAAAGGAATATGCCGGAAAGTTATATACGATTCAGGTAGCGCCTGAGGACTGCACTGGCTGCAATCTGTGTGTCAACGTATGCCCGGCAAAGGATCGGACTAACCCGAAGCACAAAGCGATCAACATGGAGCCGCAAGCGCCGTTGCGAGAGGCTGAACGTGCCAACTACGACTACTTCCTCAACCTGCCTGAGATGTCTCCAACTGATATTGTGCGTCTCGATCACAAAGGCTCACAGTTCCTGGAACCTCTATTCGAATATTCGGGGGCATGCGCCGGTTGCGGCGAGACTCCTTACCTCAAGATGCTGACACAACTCTTCGGAGATCGGCTGCTCATTGCTAATGCGACCGGTTGCTCCTCAATCTACGGCGGCAATCTGCCGACGACACCTTACACGACAAATCGAGAAGGAAGGGGCCCGGCGTGGTCGAACTCACTTTTTGAAGACAATGCCGAGTTCGGCTTTGGTTTTCGTCTCGCTCTCGACGCCCACATCGCTGCCGCGCGAGCGCTTGTCGAACGTCTTGCTTCGGAAATTGGCGAGAGGCTGTCCTCTGAGCTGCTCGGTGCCGATCAGCAAAACGAACCGGGAATTGCAAATCAACGTCAGCGGGTGAATGCGTTGCGAGATAAGTTGGCGGGGCTGAAGTCGGCCGAAGCGCGACGACTTGAAACTCTCGCCGACTACCTGGTGAAGAAGAGCGTTTGGCTGGTTGGCGGAGACGGTTGGGCTTACGACATCGGCTACGGCGGTCTCGATCACGTTCTGGCAAATCGCCGCGACGTCAATGTACTCGTGCTCGATACAGAGGTCTACTCAAACACCGGCGGCCAACAATCAAAGGCAACGCCGCTTGGTGCCGCTGCAAAGTTCGCCGCCTCTGGAAAACCAGTCGGTAAGAAAGACCTTGGACTTCTGGCGAATATGTACGGACACGTCTACGTCGCACGCGTTGCGTTCGGCGCCAAGATGGCCCAGACCACACAGGCGTTTCTGGAAGCCGAGTCGTACCCGGGTCCATCACTAATCATCGCTTACAGTCATTGCATAGCTCACGGGTACGACATGGCGCAGGGCGCAGCGCAGCAGAAGCTGGCCGTCGACTCAGGCGTATGGCCGCTTTATCGCTTCGACCCCAGGCGTCTGCTAGTGGGGGAACCGCCACTCAATCTCGATTACGGGCCGCCTAAGGCTAAAGTGGCCGACTACATGCGAAACGAATCACGCTTTCGAATGATCGAACGAGCCGATCCCGCACGGTTCAAGAAGTTCCTGGTTGATGCGCAAGCTCAGGCGGAACGCCGGTATGCAGTCTACGAGCAGCTCGCCGGAATCACAGTACCTTTCGTCGAAAAAGATGAAAAGCAACTCGCTGAAACCCCAATAGAAGCCACCGGAGGTAAGGCCGAAAAATCTCCACAGGCAGTGGCAAAGGAGGGCGATTGAATCTCAACACGACATATCTGGGCAAGTCATTGCCGAATCCGTTTGTTGTGGGTGCAGGGCCTCTGACCGATGATCTCGATACCGTACGAGCGCTCGAGGACGCTGGCGCGTCGGCACTCGTATTGCGCTCGCTTTTTGAAGAGGAGATCACAGGCGAGCAGATGAATGCGTTCTTCTCTTCCGAATCGCATGGCGATTCGTTTGCCGAAGCGCAAAGCTATGCTCCGGATCCTGAATTGGCGTTCGGGCCCGAAGAATACCTCGAACACCTGCGGCGTGTGAAAGAGGCAGTCGCCATCCCAATAATAGGATCGCTTAACGGCTCGACATCGGGTGGCTGGACTTCGTATGCCAAACTCCTGGAGCAGGCTGGAGCCGATGCAGTAGAACTACACGCCTACCATGCGGCAAGTGATTCCTCGAGAAGCGCGGGCGATGTCGAGCGAGAAATGATCCAGATAGTGCACGATGTAAAAGGGCACCTCCACATTCCTGTTGCCGTTAAGCTGACGCATATGTTTACGGCTTTCGCTCACTTCGCGCACCAACTCGACGCTGTTGGAGCGGATGGGTTGGTACTCTTCACGCGCTTTCAGCGGGTCGACATCGATGTGCTCGCGCTCGAAGTTGTGCGCACGATGGTGTTGTCCGACTCGTCCGAGCTGCCGTTACGACTCAGGGGCATTGCAGTTCTCGCCGGGAACGTGAAAGCTTCCCTGGCTGTCACCGGCGGGGTTCACACCGCGCTCGATGTGGTCAAGTCAACAATGGCCGGAGCCCACGTCACGCAAATGGTTTCGGCACTACTGCGCAATGGTCCAAACCACCTGCGCACTGTACGCGCGGACCTGGAGGCCTGGATGATGGAAAATGAATGGGAATCGCTCCAGGAGATGCGCGGTAACATGAGCTTTCAACGTATACCCGATCCAGCCGCCTACGAACGTGCCACATTCAGGAGGATGCTCCGATAAGGTCAATTATCTCCCCGGGTCCTGTCGAGTTATCTGTCAGCGATTCTATTTCCGGTCTATCCGAGTTAGGAGAGGTTTATCGTGGATGATTTCGCTCTTGTGCTGAACGCGGGCTCATCGAGCCTGAAGTTTTGTGTGTTCCAGCGGCCCGAAGGAGAAGGATGGCGGTTGGAAGCACGCGGCCAGATCGAGGGCATCGGAACATCACCGCGGCTCACGGTCAAAGATTCAGAGGGCGGAAAGCTTGCGGATAGCAAGTTGGACGCCTCAGTCCGTGACGGAAGCGCTGCAATCGAAGCGCTGGCAGGATGGCTCCGCTCCAAGTACGGCGGCTCGCGAGTGTTGGGTGTTGGACATCGCGTCGTCCACGGCGGAGCTCAATTCACCGCTCCCACATTAGTGACCAAAGAGGTTCTGACAGATCTGTACAAGCTCGTGCCGCTGGCGCCGCTTCACCAGCCTTACAACCTCGCGGCGATCGACGCCGTCTTCGAGAGACTTCCCGACGTACCGCAAGTTGCGTGCTTCGACACCGGTTTTCATCGCACCCACACACAGGTCGCTGATCTGGTACCCCTTCCACGCGACATCCGCGAAGCAGGTGTGCAGCGATATGGTTTTCACGGATTGTCGTACGAGTATATTGCTTCAGTTCTTCCAGAGGCTGCCCCGGAAATTGCCCGGCGGCGCGTCATCGTTGCTCACCTCGGAAGCGGCGCGAGCCTATGCGCACTAAATGATGGGAACAGCGTAGATACGACGATGGGGTTCACAGCTGTCGAGGGCTTGTGCATGGGCACAAGGCCAGGATCGATTGATCCCGGAGTCGTTCTATTCCTCTTCCAGAACCTTGGTCTCTCACCAAAGGATGTAGAAACCGTTTTGTATAAGAAGTCGGGTCTGCTCGCGATCTCTGGAATCAGTAACGATATGCGCGATCTGCTCGGTCGCAGCGAGCCGGAAGCGCGTCTCGCAGTAGACTATTTCGTCTATCGCGCGGCTAAGGAAATTGGCGCGTTGACTGCTTCGCTCGGGGGCGTCGACGCATTGGTCTTTACTGCCGGCATCGGAGAGAACTCGCCCGAAATTCGCCGCCGAATATGCGAGGCATCAGCATGGTTAGGTATTGAATTGGATTTCGAGGCTAACGAAGGCAAGGGGCCACGCATATCCACTCGCCAAAGCAGGGTTTCCGCATGGGTTATTCCGACCAATGAGGAACTGATGATCGCCCGCCATACCGGGACTATGCTTGGATTGAGATGAGTTAAAGAAACAATTGTAAGGAACACTTCCATGGGTACCACCGCTTCGCGCAAGGCTGCCCGCGAGAAATTGATTCCTGCCTGGGAAGGTTTCCGAGGGGGTCTCTGGCAACACGATATTAATGTGCGCGACTTCATCCAGCAAAACTACGAGCCGTTCGAAGGAGACGGGTCTTTTCTCGCTCGCGCGACCGAACGCACTAAAGACATTTGGAATCGATTGAACGCATTGTTTCTCGAAGAGCGTCGCAAGGGGGTTCTCGATATCTCCCAGATCCCGAGCAACATCCTTGCCCACGCGCCGGGTTACATCGACCGCGACAAAGAGATAATCGTAGGTCTTCAAACCGAAGCGCCGCTCAAAAGAGCGATTATGCCAGCCGGTGGTTTGCGGATGGTCGTGGGCAGCCTCAAGGCTTATGGTTACGAGCCTGATCCCACTGTGGTTGAGACCTTCTCCAAGTATCGGAAGACGCATAATGACGGAGTGTTCGATGCGTACACCGCTGATGTGAGACGGTGCCGCAGTTCTCATATACTGACTGGGCTTCCGGATGCGTATGGTCGGGGCCGGATCATTGGCGATTACCGCAGAGTAGCTCTCTATGGAGTCACTCGGCTCATTGAAGAAAAGCAGGAGGAGAAACGACGTCTTGATTCAGAAATGTCCACCGACGAGATCATCCGTGATCGCGAGGAATTGAGCGAACAGATTCGCGCGCTAAAGGAGCTTCAGGAAATGGCGTCGCGGTACGGGTTCGACATCTCGGTGCCGGCGCAGAATGCTCGAGAAGCAGTGCAGTGGTTGTATTTTGCTTATCTTGGAGCGGTGAAGGAGCAAAACGGCGCGGCCATGTCGCTGGGTCGCACTTCAACTTTCCTGGACATCTATTTCGAGCGCGATCTTGCTGCCGGTACAATCACGGAAGAGCAGGCCCAGGAGCTCATCGATGATTTTGTAATCAAGCTGCGTATCGTTCGTTTCCTTCGGACTCCGGAATACGACGAGCTCTTCGCGGGTGATCCCACGTGGATCACTGAGTCGATTGGCGGAGTGGGTGATGATGGCCGTCCGCTCGTGACCAAAACAAGTTTTCGTTACCTTCAAACGCTTTACAACCTTGGTCCCGCACCGGAGCCCAATCTGACGATCTGGTACTCGCCGCGACTACCCGAGGGGTTTCGAAGTTTCGTCGCGAAGGTAGCGATCGACACGAGCTCAATTCAGTTTGAAAACGATGACATTATGCGAAGCGCGCTGGGTGATGACGGCGCGATTGCCTGCTGTGTATCGCCGATGATCGTGGGAAAGCAGATGCAGTTCTTCGGCGCTCGTGCCAACCTTGCGAAATGCCTGCTCTATGCGATCAACGGTGGTAGAGACGAGATAACTGGTGATCAAGTCGGGCCAGCGAATGGCGCGGTTGATGGGGAATATCTGGACTTCGACGACGTGATGGAAAAGTTCGAGCGGATGATGGAATGGCTTGCCGGGGTCTACGTTAACGCCATGAACATCATTCACTACATGCACGACAAATATGCCTATGAACGTCTCGAGATGGCCCTTCACGACTATGCGCCGGTGCGAACAATGGCGTTCGGAATGGCCGGCATGTCGGTAGTTGCCGATAGCCTCTCGGCAATTCGTTACGCGAAGGTACGAGCAATCCGGGATGAGACCGGGCTCGTGACGGATTATCAGACTGAGGGGGAGTTCCCACAGTTCGGCAATAACGATAATCGAGTCGATCAACTCGCGACCTGGGTCGTCAGCACCTTCATGAAGAAGCTGAGGAAGTATCCGACGTATCGAAAAGCTGTTCACACTCAATCAATCCTAACGATCACGTCCAATGTCGTGTACGGTAAGAACACCGGCAACACACCAGACGGCAGGCGACAGGGTGATCCATTCGCACCGGGCGCAAATCCAATGCACGGACGTGATAAGCATGGCCTGCATGCATCGGCAGCTTCGGTCGCAAAAATTCCATATCGCGATGCTGCCGATGGAATTTCTCTCACCGCTTCATTGCTTCCCGACGGCCTCGGAAGAGTTTTAGAAGACCGAACGATCAATTTGCGAAGCATGCTCGACGCATTCTTTACTGCGACCGGTTATCACATGAACGTAAACGTGCTTAATCGAGACACGTTAGTGGATGCAATGGATCATCCAGAGAATTATCCGCACCTTACAGTCAGGGTGTCGGGTTATGCGGTGAATTTTGTTCGGCTGACCCGGGAACAGCAGATGGACGTAATAAACCGCACTTTCCACGGAAGGCGGGCAACGTTATGAGCGAAGTAAAAACGAGCGGCTCAATGCCGCTAGTCGCAAAGAGCCCATACGATCTTCGCGTAAATCTAGGGACTGGAGTGCCTGAAACAGACGTGCGGTCAGCCCTGGCGACTGGAGATATGGGATTCCTTCATTCCTTTACAACGGGATCCACACTCGATGGCCCTGGTGTCCGCATTGTGGGATGGACCACAGGATGTCATTGGCGATGTCTGTATTGTCATAACCCAGACACCTGGACGATGAGCAACGGGATTCCGGTGACTCTGACTCGCGCAGTCGAAGAGCTGCGCAAGTACCGTCACGGACTGAGGGTCATGTCGGGCGGTTTCACGCTAAGCGGGGGTGAGCCTCTTATGCAGGACCGTTTCGCCGCAAAGCTGTTTGCGGCAGTTCACGACATGGGAATTCATACGGCACTGGATACCAATGGCTCTCTGGGCAAACGGCTTTCGGATGCGGAGCTCGAAAGCATTGATCTGGTGCTTCTCGATATAAAGGCATGGGATCCGGATCGTCATCGCCATCTTACCGGAATGGATGTCGGCCCTGTCCTTGAATTCGCTCGTCGGCTCGCTGAGCGAAATCGACCAATCTGGGTGCGATATGTCCTGGTACCGGGTCTCACCGACGACTCACAGGAAATTGCTCAGATCGCAAAGTTCGCGGCTAGTCTTGGCAACGTTAAAAGAGTGGATGTTCTGCCCTTTCATCAGATGGGTCAATACAAATGGAAGGAGCTCAACCTCGATTACAAGCTCGGGGCTGTCGAGCCGCCTGATAATGAAACCGTCGAACGCACTTGCGAAATCTTCCGGACTGCCGGGCTGACTGCGCATTGACCGATAAACGATGTGGAAATCGATGAAGCTCCGCAGAGTAAGAGCTTTTAAGTAAAAAAAAGCGGACCAGGAACAAGGGAAGGAGTTTCGTTCTTAGTGAAAGGAAACTGCTCATGAAAGTTAAAAGGTTCAGGATTCTGCTTTACCTCCTCATTACGACCGCAACTGTACAGCATGGCTCCGCGCAGGACACCGGATCCGCGAAGAAGCCCAGGATCGTAATCCTCGCCACCGGGGGAACGATTGCGGGTGCTGCAGCGACCGGGACTCAGTCTGGTTATACGTCTGGCGCCGTCACGATTGATGCAATGCTGGCCGCGGTACCGGGGATCAAAGACCTCGCGGTCGTCAAAGGAGAGCAGATCTCAAATGTCGGATCGCAAGATATGTCGTTCGACGTAATGCTCAAACTTGCAAAGCGCATTAATGAACTCCTCCCAACAGGGGATGTGGACGGCATAGTCGTAACCCACGGCACTGACACGATGGAAGAGACGGCATTCTTTTTGAATCTGGTCGTCAAAAGCGACAAGCCCGTGGTGATGGTCGGCTCAATGAGACCCTCGACTGCCGTCAGCGCTGACGGGCCCTTGAACCTTTACAACGCGGTAGGTGTCGCAGTCGACCAGAACGCAAGAGGCCGGGGTGTGCTGGTTGTAATGAACGACTGGATACACGCAGCACACTCGCTTACCAAGACCAGCACGACGGCAATCCAGACGTTCATGTCTCCGCTCCGCGGCGTCGTTGGAGTCTCGGCCTACGGCAAGAATGATTTCTACAACACGCCCCTCTGGAAGCACACAACAAATAGCGAATTCGATGTTGCGAACGTTACAAAATGGCCGAGGGTGGACATTGTCTTCGCGTGTGCCGACATGCCCGCTGATCTAATCGACGCTTCAGTTGCTAACGGCGCAAAGGGCATTGTGATTGCCGGTGTCGGCAACGGAAATATGAACAAAGCATCACTCGAGGCGGCAGCGAAGGCGGCGAAAAAGGGCATAGTGGTTGTCAGAAGTTCACGAGTTGCGACCGGTCAAGTCGGACGGAATGTGGAAGTAAACGATGATGAGATGGGTTTCATCGCATCCGATGAACTAAACCCGCAGAAGGCACGGATATTGTTGTCGTTGGCTCTACTTAAACAGCGCACACCGGCCGAAATCCAGAAATTGTTCACTAGCTATTAATCGTTCGACGATTAAAAAACAATGATCTGGATTGAACTGGCCATCCTCCTGGCGTGCATACTCGTGGGGGCGCGGTTTGGAGGAATCGCGCTCGGCGCGGTGGCCGGTGTTGGCCTCGTTGTCTTTGTTTTTTTTTTTTGGGCTCTATCCCGGCGGTCGCCCGGGAGTCGTC
>Ga0126382_10000886_pt1 | contig 11961 bp, 8 predicted proteins | sample PanSoiMetPlot_30_FD_92548 | JGI IMG/M metagenome (GOLD analysis project Ga0126382, IMG submission 92548) | Tropical forest soil microbial communities from Panama - MetaG Plot_30 | ecosystem: Environmental > Terrestrial > Soil > Tropical forest > Bulk soil | place: Panama | collected 2016-02-17 | reverse complement strand
AGCATGCTGCCGAACGGCGTGATCGCCTCGGCGAGGCCGCCGACCCACAGGTCGACCGAGCCGAGACCGGTGGTCGTCACCCCGTCGAAGTCCTTGGCCGTGTGAACCAGGCTGTCATTCGCCCAGTCGCCGGTGCTGTACAGGAAATCCAAACGGTCGACCGGCGCGTCGATCACCCGGCCATCGGCGAGGGTCACGGGGTCGCCGAACACGATGGCCGCGGCAGCGGCGCGCTTGCCCTCGATCGTCGTCTCATCTGTGATCAAGTGATGGGTGCCGTAGGCCGCGATGAAGTTGATGAGCGATTCCGGGTGCTTCAGGTGCTGGGCGTAGTCGACCCAACTCGTGTAGGGGACGAGCGAGCTGTCGCCGGCCACGTTGTCTTGTGCGGTCAGCGCGTAGAAATCACGTCGCGCCTCGTTCAAGGACGGAAGGCCGGTATCGCGGCCGCGCGCGATGTTGAGCGCCGCAAGGTCGAGCGGCGTGCCCAGCAGGTTGTTGCGGACCGAGTCGGTCACGAACTCGTCGAGGTCGTTGCCCACTTCGCGGGTCAGACCGCGCACGATGGCGCCGGTCGCCTCGGCCGGCGTGGGACCTGAGGCCACGAACTCGAGTGGGTTCAGGAAGGCTCCAATCAGGCCGAGCTGCTGATCCGCCGGGCCGTTCGGGTCGGGAACGACCTGGAAGTCGAAACTCAACCGATCGATCGTCTCGGGCAGCATGGAGTGGCCGAGGCGGAACACGGCGTGCGCGAATTCCGCGAAGATCGACGGATCGATCGTGGTGTCGTAGCCGTTGGGGGCGAGGAATTCGTCGACGCTCGGCACCAGGGTACGCGCGAATTCTTCGAACACCAGGTGCTGGTACTGCATCTCGGTGCCGAATCGTGCCACCTGGAACAGACGCTCGCCGTTCCAGTCGAGGCCCAGGCCGTTGACGAAGGCGTTGACCGCCGTGACATCGGTCAGGTTGAGCGTCGCCGGCACCACCGGCATCGCCGTGAGCTGATGCGCAGGGTCGAGATAAGAGTTGAGGAGGGCGAGGGCGGCCACTGGATCATTGGTCGGATCGGTGATGAGAACGGCCTTGGTGTGGTCGACCAGCCGGTTGTGCTCGGAGTGGAAAATCGAGTGCACCGCCGTGAGGCCGATGTTCTCGTTGACGCGGCCGTCGCCGGCGATGTAGTGCGCGTCGAGCAACTCGTCGTCGTAGAACCCGGGAGGCGGTGGCGCAGTCGGCGCGTTGACGACATTGTCGGCATCGGGCAGCAGCATGTGGCCGTCGATGGGATCGAACGGATTGGCGGTGGCTGCGATGTCGATCAGGAACTGATGCCCGGTGCGCAGGGCGTGGGTGAGGTCGATCGGCGCAACGCGGTTGCCTTCCACCAGCGTGGTGCCGTCGTCGGCGGTGCCGAAGATGCCGTCGGTGCCGGGCGTCTGCATGACGACCTGCGGCAGGCCGTGCGGGCCGCGGATGTAGTTGCCATAGGCGTCGGTCGCGAGCAGCGGCACGTTGCCGACGTCGGCATCGGTGAGGTTGATGCCAAGGATGTCATGCGCCTGTGCCTTGACCACGGCCCAGGTGGACATGCCGCCGATCGACGTATCGTCGGCCGTGCCGAAAACACCGTCAGCGCCGAGATTGCGATTCTCGATCAGCTTGCCGGTGGCATGCGGCTGACCGTCCGGGCCGATCTCGTACGCGCGCAGGAACACCTGGTGCGACGGACTGGACGTATAGGTCTGGTTCTGGTCGACGAACGGCGTCGTGGTGTTTTGCTGCTCATGGATGTCGTCGGCGGTGCCGAGGATGCCATCGGGACCGGGCAGCATGGTGGCCCGCGTCTCGATCATGAAGTTCGGGCCGTCGTCGGCCGTATTCGGAATCCCATCCGGCCCGGGATTGAACAGCGGATCGTCCGGATTCAACGGAATGAAGACGAACCCGTTGCCGCCCTTGGTGACAAGGTCGAGGCCGTGATCGAAGAACTGGCCGAAGAACGTGAACCACTCGTTGAACGGCGCCGAGAGGCCGACATCCGGCGACAGGTTCGGGAAGAAGAAGACCTGGCTATCGTCGGCGGTGCCGAAAATCTTGTCCAGGCCCGGATCGGTGACGATCTGGACGCCGGGCTTCAGGACGTCGTCCGCGGTATGGAGAATGCCGTCGGCGCCCGGATCGTAGGCGGTCGCATAGGCCGCCGGGTTGTTGGCGGTCTGGTCGACGATCAGGTTCGATATGGTGCGCGGCGCAGAGTCGAACACGAAGCCGCTGGTCTGCGCGTACGATGTCGGATCGCCCACGGCCTGCCCGCCCGGGCCATCGAGATCGATCGTAACGGGATCCGCCGGACGGAATAGCGGGTCGGCAAGGCGTGGGAACGTGTTGTCGGCGGCGCCGAACCCGCTCTGCGTCGGCACGATATTGTTGAGCGTCCCGTCGACCGTTCGCAGGCCGAACGGTAACGTGACGTTGGGAAGAATGTCGAGGAGGCTCTCACCGGCCGCGTTCCTCTCGGCGATGATGATCTGGTCAAGAATGAATTGGAGATCGGATCGAACCAGGGTGACAGCCATGGGGAACTCCCCTCTATTGTGTGCCGACCAATTGCCAAGCGCCTAGTGACGCGTTCCTTTGCCGGAGGCCATTTCAGACGGTGTCCAGAAGCCTGTTCCCGTCGTTATTCGCCGTTTTCTCCCGATCTCGCTTGATCTCGGATTGGCCGCCGCACAGTGCATGGCGTCACGACTGATGATTGCGCTCGGGACGCAAAGCAGGGCGGCGTGCTGCGCCCTTCATGGCGAAGCATCGAGCTGAACGAGCCCTCAACTTTCGGGTGCCTGCACTATGCGGTCCCACCCTGACAGCAAACTGACAGGCTGGTATAGTATTTGCTGGATAGGTATACTATTTACTGAACAAACGGACAGGGCAGCGCCATGAGATTGCTCCTGGTAGAGGACAGCACGCGGTTGCGGGAGCTGTTGGGCGAGAATCTGCGGGATGCCGACTATCCTCTTGATGCCGTCGGGACCGCTGCCGAAGCTCGCGCTGCCACGGCTGTGGTCGAGTATGATCTGTTCGTCATCGACCTTGGTCTGCCCGACGATGACGGCATGACGCTGATTCACGAGTTGCGATCGGCCGGCTGCAAGACACCGATCCTGGTGATCACGGCGCGCGCAGGGATCAGTGACCGTATTGCCGGTCTCGACGGTGGCGCCGACGACTACATCATCAAGCCCTTCAACCACTCCGAACTGCTTGCACGGATACGCGCGCTGTTGCGGCGCCCGCGCGACTTGCTCGAGCCGACCATGCGAATCGGCCGGCTCGTATTCAATGAGACCACGAGCGAAGTGCTCGCCGATGGACGCTCGCTCGACTTGCGTGCCGGGGAGAGGCGATTGCTCGCCATGTTGATGCGCCAGGCGGGCCGCATCGTCCCGAAAGATACGATCGAGGAGCGCTTGTCGGAGTTCGGTCGAGAACTGTCCGACAACGCCGTCGAGGCTCACGTGTCCCGATTGCGCAAGGCGCTGGATGAGACACCGGCGGGTGTGTTCATCGAGACGATCAGGGGCATCGGCTATACGCTGAAGGAGACTTCGGCGTGACAGGCGATCATCCTCAGTCGCAACCAAGTCTTGCGCGAACCATCTCCACCAGCCTGGGGAAGGTGGCAGTTGCCACGGCCATCATTCAGTCGGTGATTGTCTTCGGTTCAAACTATTTCGACTATCACAACCTGTATTTGGAGCATGTGGCGCACGAGACAAGGACACTGCTGAGCGGAATTAAGAGCGGGCCGGACGGACTTCAATTCGTTCTTCCAGGCCGCCCTGCCGATCACTATGAGGGGAAACGCCAGGCAGCTTACGGCTTCCGCGTGCTCGATGGGGCCGGCCACGTCGTAGCGGCAAAGCAGCCCGAGTTACTGGAGCCGATTTCCCCATGGCGCCCGAATTCTTCCAAAGTGGCGACGGATTTCTGGTTTGTGAAGCTCAATGGCAACAAGCCGTTCTATTTTGCCGGGGGACAGCGACTTCGAGTTGACGGCAATGAAGTGCGGATCGAAATAGTGTCGCTCGGAGATCCGGCGGGCATCCGCTGGTGGGTGGTGCTTTATGAGTCGTTGGGGGACGTTTGGCTGCCGATAGCGCCGATCGTATTCTTGATACCGTTCGTTACAACCATTGCGGTCCGACGCGCCCTGAAGCCGCTCGTCCACGCAGCCCAACAGGCCGAGGCAATAAATCCGGGGCAGGCGACGCAACGGCTGGAACTTGAAGGCATGCCGCGCGAAACCGAGGCGTTTGCGTCGGCCATAAACCGCCTCATCGAGCGCCTAAGCGCTCTCGTGCAGTCACAAAAAATTTTCATTGCCAGCGCGGCGCATGAGTTGCGCACGCCGCTCGCGGTGATGCTGTTGGAGCTTGAGAAAATCGACGATCCGCGAGCTCGCCGTTTGAACGCGGATGTTGTGGGCATGGCGGAGAGCGTCAATCGCCTCCTTGTGCTTGCGCGTCTGGAGCAATCGCCACAACTGGTCGAGCTCGATCTCGGGGCAGTCGCCAGCGAGACAATCGATCGCTTGCGGAGATTGACCGCCGCGCAAGATCACAAGATCGACATGAATGTGACCGAGCCGCAAAATCTACGAGGCGATCCGACCGCGATCCGCGAAGCTGTGCGCAATCTGTTGGAAAACGCGATCAAGCACACGCCCGCGGGCACGTCTATCTGCGTGACGGTCGGTCCGGACAGCACGATCACCGTCGAGGACAGTGGGCCGGGGCTTGCCTCCGAAATTGCGGATCAACTGTTTGAGCCCTTTCGAAAGGGCAATCCCTCGACGGAAGGTGCTGGGCTCGGCCTTGCCATCGTACGGCAAGCCGTCGAGCTGCATCGCGGCTCCATCCAGGTCGGGCGCTCACCGCTGGGCGGAGCGATGTTCAAGCTGAGCTTTGCTTGATTGCCACCACGTGCGGCGGTGACGCCTAGCCGCACACCCGGAAGCGGAGCCAGCGGCCCGGGGCAACACGCTCGCGCGCCCAGTAGCAGCCCGAGACGCGCAGGATCGGTCCGACCGTCACGGGTCTCGCGGTGGTGACCAGCGGGATGGCGACGATGGTTGGGCCGCGAGGTGTGTCGACGAACATGAGACCCGACCCGGCATCGACGACCACGGGCGGCGGCCACCACGTCTGGGCCGGCGCGCTCGCAATACCGGCCGTTCCAATCAACGCTGCGGCGGCGAAAGTGTGCAGTATCTTCTTCATCATTCGGACCTCGGCCATTTGCCACACCATCAGTGGTGATGGTGATGTTGAGTGGGAGCCGACGTGCCTTGCGCGCCGCCTTGCGCCCCGGTCAGGCGATACGCGAGCAGTTCCACATAGGCGAGCAGGTCGGCGGCATCATTCTCGGTAATTCCCATCGCAGGCATGCGCGCGCCTGGGAATTTGGCGACGAGCGCGAGGGCGTCAGGGTCCTTCTGGGACCGCATCTTCTCCGGGTCCTTGATATAGCTCAAAAGCCAAGCGCGTCCGTGGCGGGCGGTGACGCCATTGAGGTCCGGGCCCACACGGTCGCCGTTGCCTACCGTGTGGCACGGCGCGCACAGCTTCACGAACAAGGATTGACCTGGGGGGCCGGCCACCGGGACAGGGCCCATGGTCGCGTTGTCCTTAGGCGGCGTGCGCACCTGCTCGCGCCATTTCGGATCCATGGTACGGATCGTCAGGACCAGCCGGTCGATGTCGCCGAACACGTTGTCCCGTGCCCACTCGCCGGTCGCATCGTTGCCGAGCACGATTTCATTGCGGTGCTCGGTCAGGCTCTGCATCCGCTCGCCGAACTTGGCGTTGATCGCCTTGATGTCGGTCAGCTTTCCGGTCAGAAACAGCCAGCCCGGACCGGCATGAAACGCCTCGGCATATTTTTTCAGCTGCGTCGGGGTATCGTTCTCCGGATCGACGGAGATTGAATTGATGAAGATGTCGCGCCCGACGCTGTCGCCCAGCTTGTCCTCGATCTGTGCCAGCCTCGCCGTGGTGATCGGACAGATGTCCTTGCAGCTTGTGTAAATGAAGCTGAACACCACGATCTTGCCCTTGACGACGTCTTCATAGAACCGCAGCGTCTTTCCGTCCTGCGTGACGACGGGCAGGTTGGGGAAGTAGTCCTTCCCCCAGCGACCGCTTTGCGCCTGCAGCAGGCCAGGGATCGAAACTGTCAGCGCCGCGAGCAGCGCGACGCTGGCCAGAAGCATTCGATGCATTTTTTCCCCTCCCACATGTCAGGTCACTGGCATATACAGCATAGTTAATACTACAGCATACGTAATACCTTGTAAATTCATCCTAGAGACCGTCGCCGACGCCGAGACGGCTGGGAACCCGACGAATTTCGCGCAATCCGGCCGGACTCAAGTTTGAATCGGGCAGCCAGGACTTATTCTGTCAGGCCCCTCTACCTCGTCCGACGACGTGTGGAACGAACGCGGTTCCAAAGGGGGATCTGAAAACGTCAGACCAGCTTCGCCCAGCGGCTCCATGGCCGAGGACAGCGAGCTTGTTGCCCGGCCCGCGCGTACGAGCACTTGCCGACTATCTCGTCGAGGTGTTCCAGCGAGAGCGGCGACTTTTGGCAGGCTAGCTGTCGCGTCTCTCCGGTCTGATCATAATTGCAGTGAAGGCAGTGGGACAGGTGGCCGAAAATGCCTTGGCGCGCCCAGGCACACGCCTGCTGGGATCGATATCCTCAACAAGGAGATCAACGCCGCTCAACGATCCAAGATCAAGGCGCGGTGGCTGACCTGGGGCGGCACGGTCCTCGCCGGCTCGGCCGCCGGTACGAGGACCGCATTGTCGACTTCTACTGGTAGACCGGCTGTGGAAGGGCGCCGGTTCGGGCGGGCGGGGCCGGCTTGCGCGGGCTCGACCCGGCGATCTCTTCCCGCTTGCGCTCCGGCGCAGGCTCGAGGTTACCACGTTCGGTCTTGATGGCCGCGAGCGTGCGGCTGTCGAGATTGTAGATGTCACGCCGCATCTGCAGCTTTCCGGCGTCATCGACAAAGGCCGTCTGATAGGTCAGGTGGACCCAGACCACGGTCGGCTGAATTTGTAGGTTCTGCTCCGAGCCGCCGTACATGCGCCGGATCTTCTCTGCGGTCCAGTGCTCATTCGGCCGTGCGATGTTGAGGAGCACCTCGGCGTATTTGGCCGGATCCTGTACTCGCATGCAGCCATGGCTGTAGGCGCGCACCTCGTGCGCGAACAGGCTCTTGTCCGGCGTGTCGTGCTGGAAGACCGAGAAGCGGTTGTTGAAATTGAACCGAACCCGTCCGAGCGCATTGCCATCGCCTGGCGGCTGCGTGATCGTCACGCCGTCGCCGTTGTAGCTCACGCGTAAGCCCATGCGCTCGAGCACCGTCGGGTCCTGTGCCAGTGCCGGGAGGTATTCGTTCCGCACGATGGACTGCGGCACGGTCCAGGTCGGATTGACGGTAATGAATTTCATCGTTTCGCTCAGCAGCGGCGTCGCCATGCTGGGCTTGCCGATCACAACGCGCGTGGTCCACACTTGGCCGCCGTTGTGCATCACTTTGAGCGTGAAGTCCGGCTGATTGACGAGCACGTGGCTGTTGCCGAGGTCGCGCGGATACCAGCGCCAACGCTCCATATTCGCGACTATGGTCTCGATCTGTCTGGACGCTTCACCTTTTGCACCCGTCGACTTGCCGCGCAGCTCTGCGAGCATCGCCTTGAGCCTACGATAGGGCTCGTTCTGCGGGCTGTAGCGGTCCAGTGCTTTGCCCGCATCCGGGGCATCCGCCATTTTGCTCAGGATATCTGCGGGTTCGGGTGCCGCCTGCGGCAGCTCGATATTGCGGCTCACGCGGGTATAGGAGAAACGCCCTGCCTGCACGTGGCGCGCAAATGTGAGTACGGCGCGCGTGAGCCTGAGCTCGGCCTCGGCCAGCGCGTGCGGTCCAAGGTCCGCAAAATTCGGCGTCCGGTATTCGCCGGGTTCGAGGCCGTCAGTATCGGCATCCTTCAGGCGGGCAATGACCGAGCCGGCACGCGCATTCTGGACACCCTTCTCGAGCCAGAGCGGCGCGAAATTGCGATTCTGGTAGAACGAGTCGACCGCCGCACGCTCCTTGTTGCTGGTGAACAATTTGTCCGCCTTGGTGGCCATGAGATCGCGGATGTTGTCCGCAATCGCGCGGTCGGCAGGATCGAGCGATGCCAGAGGATCGGGCGCGGCAGTCTGCTCGGGGGAAATCGTCTCAGCGGCGGCGGCGCCGTTGGATATCGCCGCAGCCTCGTTCGCCGGCGTTGCGGTCGCGGGGCTAGGCTCCGGTAAAGCCTGCTCCGCCGGTGGCACGGCGGCGCTCTGACCGTTGTTCTTCGCCATGACGAGCGGAGCGGTAAGGACGAGGGCTAAGGCGGTGCTCGCCAAGATGCGATAACGGCGATTTTGCATAGGAATTCTCCCCAAGGTCCGGTTCGCGTGGCTCGCGGAAGAAAGCCTCTCGACGAGGTCGAGTGGGCAAGGGCCTCACAAGCCGCTGAAAGCCAGCAAGGAAACGGCGCTGATCCCGATCAGGAGCGCCACGAAGGCACCCAGATCGCAGTCGAGCCAAGCCACATGTTTTGCGGGCATTTTGCCCCCCTGATCGCACAGCCCTTGCCAACCAATTCCCCGGCAAGAGGCTCTCAAGTCATTAGTCGCGCTGGGGGCGGGATAGGTTCAAACGGTAGCGGGCGTGGAGGCTGGAGTCGGCCATTGGCTTCAGGCTGATTTCGGTTGGGCGGTATCCTTTCACCGACGGGTCAGTTGAGCCCTTCACCCATCCGACCGAAAATTCGCCCGTCTCACACGGCTCCAAGCGAGCCTTGGGTGAGCGCATCAACTTGGCCGGCGCGGCGCCCGGGATCGAGTTGCGCAATGTCCGGAAATTTCGAGCGTCAGCGTCTGGGCGCGAATTTTCAATATCCGTGTTTCTGATGCTCACGTCGTCGACAGCGCGCGCGGCATTGCGCTTCTGCGTCCGGGCACCTGGTGATGCAATCCGGCGAGCTCTCCGTTTCTACTTGGCCCCCGTTGCGATATCCTTGCGCCGGTAGTCACGAAGGGAGGATACAATCATGAAGAAACACACACGCCGCGACCTCTTGATCGTCAGCGGGGGTGCGAGCGTGGCCGCGACGCTGGGCCTCCGGCCGGCCCATGCTCAGACTTGGCCAAACCGCCCGGTCACCATCATTTGCCCATGGGCCGCAGGCGGGGGTACGGATGCGACGGCGCGTATCGTCGCGGCGGTGCTCGAAAAGGAGCAGAAGCAGCCCTTCAACGTCATCAACCGCACGGGCGGTTCGGGCGTGGTGGGTCATTCGGCGATCGCCACCGCGGCACCCGACGGCTACACGCTCGGCCTCATCACCGTTGAGATCTCGATGATGCACTGGCAGGGCCTCACGGAGTTGAAGCCCGACAGCTATACGCCGCTCGCCCTCATGAACGAGGATCCGCCCGGCATCCAGGTCTCGAGCACGAGCCCGTACAAGACGGTCAAAGAGCTGGCCGACGGCATCAAAGCTGCGCCTCCAGGCAAGCTGAAAGCGTCAGGCACCGGCCAAGGCGGCATCTGGCATCTCGCGCTGGTCGGCTGGCTCACTGCAATGGGCCTCAAGCCCAATCACGTGGCCTGGGTTCCCTCGAACGGTGCGGCGCCTGCCATGCAGGATCTCGCCGCCGGGGGGCTCGATCTCGTGACCTGCTCCGTGCCGGAGGCTCGCGCGATCATCGAAGCCGGCAAGGCGAGGAGCCTCGCCGTCATGGCGGCGGAGCGCAATCCCGCCTTCAAGGACGTGCCGACGCTCAAGGAAGCCATGGGCATCGATTACAACACCGGCGCTTGGCGAGGTTTTGCAGCGCCCAAGGGACTGCCGGCGGATATCGCCAATGCCATGACGGCCGCGTTCAAGAAGGTCAATGAGGCGGCCGAGTTTCGCGAGTTCATGGCCAATCGTGGGTTCGGCGTGAGGTGGGCCGACGGTGCAGGCTTCGCCAAGTTCATGGACGAGGGCGACAAGGCGATGGGTGTGGCCATGAAAGCGGCCGGCCTGGCCAAGGGCTGAGCGGACGACTCGCCTGGGGCTCGCAGTGATCGCGGGCCCCAAATTCGCAATGCCCATGTTTATCTTTCACCCGCGCGCATTCTGATGCGACTCTCCGATCGCGTAACAGGCCTGTTCATGGTCGCCCTCGGCGGGCTAGCGGCCTATGGCGGCTCGCGCCTGCCGCCGGTACCGGGCCAGCAGATCGGCCCCGATGTATCTCCGCTCGTGGTGGGCATCGGTCTCGTCATCTGTGGAGGGATGATCGCCTTCGGCGTCGGCCGCCACTACGAGGAGGAAGCCGAAGCCGATCTTGCCGAGATCACGGGCCCAATCGCCACCTCGACCGGCAAGGCCGATGAGCCGTCGGCCTGGTGGCGCGGCCTCAAGGCGCTCGTGCCGCCGGCGTTGCTGCTCTTTTATGTTCTTGCCGTCGACCGGCTGGGTTTCCTCCCGACGGCTGCCGTAATGGTGCTGATCACATCACTGGCACTGGGCGCACGGCTGCGCCTCGCTATCCCGATGGCAATCGGGGCGCCGCTGTTCGTCAACCTGGTGTTCTTGAAGCTCTTGCGTGTGCCCTTGCCGTCGGGACTGCTGCCGTTGCCCTGGATAGGCCTGCCATGAGCACAGCGATCGAAGCTTTCTCGCTGGTGCTGCAGACGGACGTCCTTATCGCCATCCTGTTGTCGTCGATCTACGGGTTGGTGGTCGGTTCACTGCCCGGCCTATCAGCCACCATGGCAACAGCGCTGCTGGTGCCGATCACCTTCTACCTCTCGCCCATCGCGGCGGTTGCGACCATCATCGCCGCCTCCGCCATGGCGATCTTCTCCGGCGACATCCCCGGCGCCCTCCTGCGCATCCCTGGCACCCCGGCCTCCGCCGCCTACACCGATGAAGCCTACGCCATGACGCGCAAGGGCCAGCCGGAAATGGCGCTCGGCATCTGTGTCTGGTTCAGCGCGCTCGGCGGCATTGCGGGTACAATCTCGCTGATGGCGCTGGCGCCGCCGCTGGCCGAGATGGCACTCAACTTCTCGACTTATGAATACTTCTGGCTCGCCTTCCTCGGCCTCATGTGCGCCACCATGGTGGCGCGATCCTCGCCGGTAAAGGCGATCGCCAGCATGCTGATCGGCCTGCTGGTTTCCTGCATCGGCATCGAGAACCCCGCAGGCACGCCACGCTTTACCTTCGGCAGCACGGACCTGCTCGGCGGCATCGAGCCGATTCCAGCGCTGGTCGGCGTGTTTGCAGTCTCGGAAGTCATGCGGGCGATGCTGACGTCCGAGCCGCCCAAGCTGCCTTATCGGCGCTTCGGCAGCATCCTGGCGGGCCAGCTGGCGCTGACAAAGAAATACATCGCCCCGCAGGTGCGCGGCAACATCGTGGGCATCATCATCGGCGTGTTGCCCGGCGCTGGCGCCGACATGGCGGCCTGGGTCAGCTATTCCATGTCGAAACGCTTTTCAAAAGAGCCCGAGAAATTCGGCACGGGCCACCCGGAAGGATTGATTGAAGCGGGCGCCAGCAACAACGCAAGCCTGGCCTCGGGCTGGGTGCCATCGCTTTTGTTCGGCATTCCCGGCGACACCATCACGGCCATCGCCATCGGCGTCCTCTACATGAAAGGGCTCAACCCGGGGCCGACGCTGTTCACCGAGCGCGCCTCCAGCATGTACGCGCTCTACATCATCTTCATCATCGCCAACATCATCATGATCCCGCTCGGCATCGCCATGATCCGGCTGGCCGCGCAGGTGCTGCGCGCACCGCGTGCCGCCGTGATGCCGGTGATCATGCTGCTGTGCGCCGTCGGCGCGTT
>Ga0126382_10000885_pt1 | contig 11967 bp, 13 predicted proteins | sample PanSoiMetPlot_30_FD_92548 | JGI IMG/M metagenome (GOLD analysis project Ga0126382, IMG submission 92548) | Tropical forest soil microbial communities from Panama - MetaG Plot_30 | ecosystem: Environmental > Terrestrial > Soil > Tropical forest > Bulk soil | place: Panama | collected 2016-02-17 | reverse complement strand
GGAAGATGCCGCCGGCCACCCCCTGGGCGATGCGCGCCACGATCAGGACCCCGAGCGAGCCGGCCAGCGCGGCAAGCAGGGTCCCGGCGACCAGCGTCACCAGCGTCCACACCAGCAGCCGCCGCTTGCCGTACATGTCGCCGAGCTTGCCGATGATCGCGGTGCCGACCGCGTAGACCAGAGCCGCGAGCGACAGGACGGCCAGGGTCACGCTCGGCCGGGCGCGGCGAACTCCACGCGGCCCCGGCAGCATCAAGTCACTGTAACTGAACGGCCGTTCCGGACAGTTACCCAGCGCCGTCCGGTCCGGAGACGACCTCGTCCTCGCGGTGATGGCGGGTCATCGCCTTGGTGTAGCGCTGGAGCGCGGCCCGCATCTGGTCGCGGCGGTCGCCGGCGTCTTCGACGCCGAAAACATACGGGAGGAAGCCGCCGCCGACCTCGGTGAGACCGGCCCGGATCGGTTCCGCATCCCCGGGCGGGTATATCCGCACCGGGTCGCCGACCGCCACCCACCCGATCGGGATCCGGGTCAGCGGGGGCACAACGCAGCCGATGTGGACCGTCCCGCCGAGCGCCACGCTGCTGGCCCGGCCCATGTGCGCGCCGTTGAAGACCCTGGCGCCGGTGGCGATGAACACCTCATCGGAGATCCCGCAGCCGGTCAGGTGCGAGTGCGGGCCGGCCAGCACGTGATCGCCCATGACCAGCGGATGCTGCTGCGTGCCGCGCAGCACCGCGTTTTCCATGATCACGCAATTGGCGCCGATCTCGACCGGGCCGCCCTCGGCCGACAGCACCGCGCCGTGCATGATGCAGCTCCCGGCGCCGATGGTGACCTCGCCGCTGAGGACGGCGCTGGGTGCCACGTAGGCCTCGGGGTGGATGGACGGGGCCTTGCCCAGATGTCGTATCTTCATTTGCCCAATGTGCCCCCGAGCCCGCCATTTCGCACCCCATCGCCCGATCCGTAAGCGCATAGATCGCGCAGCACGCACACGTCGCAGCGCGGCCGCTGCGCCCGGCAGAACGTACGCCCGTGGGTGACCATCGCGACGTGCAGGTCGTACCGGATGCCGGGCGGCACCCGGGGTGCGAGGAGCCGGTGCGCCTTATCGGCGGGCGTGTTCGCCGGGATCCACCCCAGTCGCGTGGCGACGCGATGGACGTGGGTGTCGATCGGGAACGCGGCCCGCCCCATGGCGAACACGAGCACGCACGCGGCCGTCTTGGGGCCCACCCCGGGCAGGGACTCCAGGTACGCCTGCGCCGCCGCGTCGTCAAGATCATGCAGGCGGCCGAGGTCGATGCGGCCCTCGCGCTCCTCTATGGCGGCAAGGATCTGCTTGATGCGGCGCGCCTTCTGGTCGGCGATCCCGCCGCAGCGGATGGCGTCGGCCACCAGCCCGGCGGGCGCGTCCGCGACCTGCTCCCAGGCGGGGAACCCCGTCTTGAGCCGGGCGAACGCCCGCTCGGAGTTGACGTCCGAGGTGTGCTGCGACAGGACCGTCGCCACCAGCTCGTCGATGACCGGCAGTACGGGCTTGGGCACGAACGTGCCCTGCTGGGCCCGCAGCCGGCGCTGCACCTCGCTGATGGCCGTCTCGCCGGGCGTCGTCATGGGGCCGCTCCTTCACCGTTGGCCGGTCACGCCGTCCATGCTGCCCCGGCCCGCTGGGTCGCCGAACCCGCCGCCTGAGCAGACGCCAAACGGAGTGACCGGCCGGGGCTGCCCCGGCTACCGTGCCAGGCATGGCGAGCGTGATCAAGACAGTCACGTTCGACGCCGCGGACGCGCTGGCGCTGGCCAGGTTCTGGGCGGCCGTCTTCGGGTCGGACGTGGATGAGGAGTCGACCGCCGACAAGGCGTTCGTCGAGGCGGCGGGCTGGGGCGGGCCGAACATCTGGTTCATCAGGGTCCCCGAGCTCAAGACGGCCAAGAACCGCATGCACTTCGACCTGCGTGCCCCCGGTGCGGTCGGCGCCGAGGTGGCCAGGCTGGAGGCGCTCGGGGCCATCGTGGCGCGACGCGACCCGAGCCACACCGTCATGCGGGACCCGGAGGGCAACGAGTTCTGCGTCGAACCCGGCCCCGCACCCGAGCGCGGCTAGCGCCGCCTCCGGCCGCGCCGTGATGTGGCCGCGCCGGGACCTGCGCCGGAAAGCCTGCGGGCATCTCCACGTGGCCTCCACGCGGCCGGGGCCGGATCTGCACGCCGTCCCGCTTTACTGGATGACCAGTTCCATCTGACGACGCCACGGACGGGAGTGGCGAGCACCACGGAGGGCGGCATTGACCATTCCCGGCCCCGGCCACGCTGATCATGCACCCGCTGCCCGGGGCCGCCGGGGACGCAGTTGATCGGCCTGACAGCGCTTGACGTCTCGTCCCCGGCGTCGTACGCGGTAGCCGCCGCCCTGCCGGCGCTCGATGCCCTCATCCCGCTGGTGCCCAGCGAGTCCGCGATCATCGCGCTCGGCGTCGCCACCGCCGGCAGCGCCGACCCCCGGATCGCGGTGCTGATCGTGCTCGCCGCCTGCGGCGCGTTCATCGGCGACAACGTGTGCTACCTGCTCGGCAGGCGCTTCGGCCCGGCCATCAGCAGGCGGGTCTTCGCGGGGGAACGCGGCGCGCGCAGGCACGCCTGGGCTCGCCGATCTCTCGACCGGTACGGCGCGCGCATCATCATCGGCTGCCGCTTCATCCCGGGCGGGCGTACCGCGGTCACCCTGACCTGTGGCCTGGTCGGGTACTCGCGGCGCAGGTTCGTCGCGGCGACCGCGTGCTCGGGGGCGATCTGGGCGTGCTACGCGTTCGTCGTCGGCCGGCTGGGCGGGAAGATCTTCGAGGATTCGCCGTGGGCCGGCCTGGTGCTGGCTCTCGGCGCCGCGCTGGTCATCAGCGCGGCGGTCGAGCTGGCGCGGCGGGCCTGGCGGCGGTGGAGGGCCAGGCCCCGCGGCGCCGCCGGCCCAGCCCACGGGCCGGGCGGCCAGGGCCGCGGGCGCGATCTAGGGCCGCAGGTCGGTTACCACGGCGAAGTGATCCGACGGCCACACGCCGTCAACGGGGGTGTTGCCGGCCAGCCGCGACGACTGGACGCGGCCCCGGCCGTGCTTGGGCAGCCCGACCAGGATGTAGTCGATTCGTGAGTCGGGGATCATGCTGGCGCCCTGATAGCCGTTCCGGCGGTCCCAGGTGAAGCCGGGGTCCGCCGGATCCGCGTACCGCCAGGAGTCGACCAACACCTGTCCCGGCACCACCGGGGCGGTGAGCGAACCGCCGAGCAGCCGGAGTTCGTCGGAGGCCGGCTCGGCGTTGAGGTCGCCGGTGACCACCGGCGGGTAGGCACAGTCCGCCACGTGGTTGGCTATGAAACCGGCCAGCCGCCGGACCTGGGCGAGGCGGATCGCCGACGCGCCGGGGTGGTGGGTCAGGTGCGTGGTGAACATCGGCAGCACGCCGCCGGGCGCCTCGACGCGGGCGTGCACCGCGACCCGGCCCTCGTCGGCACCGGCGGTGGGCAGGCGGGCCGCCGCATCGGCGAGGATCGGCCAGCGGCTCAAAATGGCGTTGCCGCCCTGCACCTCGTCGCCACCGTCCAGGCGCTCGGCTGCCAACATCTCCCAGCACCAGTGCATGCCGAGCCTCTCTGCCAGGCCCGCGGCCAGGTTCTCCTCACCGACCGACCACACCTCCTGCAGCCCGCACAGGTCCGGCCCGACGTCCGCCAGCGTCGCCGCGATCGCTTCCCGGCGCGGCAGCCACGGCCCGAAGCGCCCCCACAGGTTCCACGTCATGACCCTCACCGCCGCGCCACCTCACCCGGCGCCCGCGCCGCGAGCCGGCGGAACGCGGCCTGGGTGGGTGAGCCGGGCGCGGCGCAGTAGGTGATCAGCCGCTGGCCGGTGTCGGGGATCTCCAGGACCTGGCATTCGAACTCGAGTGGCCCGGCCAGGGGGTGATCGACCCGCTTGATGAGGGGGCGGCGGGTCTCGACCTCGTGCGCCTCCCACATCTCGGCGAACCGCGGTGAGGTCCCCAGCAGCTCCGTGACCAGCCCCCGGATCCCCGGGTCGGCGGGATAGCGGGCATACGAGGCGCGCAGGTCCGCGATCGTGGACCGGGTGAATCGGACGGCCTCGGGGTCGGTCCACGGCACCGCCGTGGCGGGGAGGCGGCAGAGCCAGCGGATCATGTTCCGGTCCGACTCGGCGAACCCGGACAGGTCCCCGATGAAATGGGTGGCGAGGGTGTTCCACGCGAGCACGTCGTACTTGGCGTCCACCACGTAGGCGGGGGTCTCCGGCATGCCGTCGAGCAGGTTGCGGATGCCCGGGCTGATCTGGCCGGATGGGCTGCCCACCGGCGGCGGGCTCTCGTCGGCGAGGCGGAACAGGTACTCGCGCTCGTCGGCGGTGAGCATCAGCGCGCGGGCCAGCGCGGCCAGGACCTGGCGGGAGGGGCGAGGGCCGCGTGCCTGCTCCAGCCGGATGTAGTAGTCCACCGACATCCCCGCGAGCTGGGCGACCTCCTGCCGGCGCAACCCGGGGGTGCGCCGCCTGCCGAGGTCGGGCAGGCCGACATCGCCTGGCCGCAGCCGGTGCCGGCGGGTCAGCAGGAACGCCACCAGGTCTTCGCGTTTCAGCATGTCAACCGCCTCCCATCCGTCCCGCCGCGCTGCGAGGCAACACGGCCGGGCACCGGCTCCAGCTTGCCGCATGCCCGGCCCGGCTGGGTGGTACTGCCGGTCCCAGCCTCGGCGAGGCTCTCCCGCCGGGCGCCCGGCGCCGCGAGGATCGGTGCCATGACAACGATTGCGCTGATTACCGGGGCCAACAAGGGCATCGGGTTCGAGACCGCCCGGCTGCTCGGCGACCGCGGCATGACCGTGCTCGCGGGCGCCCGGGACAAGACGAGGGGCCAGGATGCGGAGCGGGCGCTGCGCGCGGCCGGCGCGGATGCCCGGTTCGTGGCGCTCGACGTCACCGATGAGGAGTCCGTGCGGCAGGCCGCGGGGTGGATCGACGCCGAGTATGGGCGGCTGGACATCCTGGTCAACAACGCCGGCATCGCGCGCGGGGACGGCACCGGCCTGCCCAGCCAGACCGCGCTCGCGACGCTGCGCGCGGTGTACGAGACCAACGTGTTCGGCGTCGTCGCGGTGACCAACGCCATGCTGCCGCTGCTGCGCCGGGCACCGGCCGCGCGGATCGTGAACGTCTCCAGCGAGGTCGGCTCGATCACCTCGATGACCGACCCGGACGGCCCGATGGCGGCGATGGCCTCGGTGCCCTACCCGTCGTCGAAGACGGCGCTGAACATGGTGACCGCGATGTACGCGAAGGAGCTCTCCGGCACCCCGGTCAAGGTCAACGCCGCCAACCCCGGCTACTGCGCGACCGATCTCAACGGCCACTCCGGCTTCCGCACCCCGCGGCAGGGAGCAGAGGTCAGCGTGACCCTGGCCACGCTGCCGGGGGACGGGCCGACCGGCGTTCTGTGGGGCCACCTGTGGACCGGCGACGGCGGCGGATCATGCGGAGCGCTGCCCTGGTAGACCCGCCGGCGCGGGCACCGCCGAGCCGGCTGCCCGGGCCATTGCCCGGCCATGGCGGGTTTGATTGAATGTCTCAAATGATCACTCGTGGCGGCCGCGGCGGATGAGCGAGGCGCTCGCGCCCCGGCGGCCGCTCGGCCGGTCGGCGCTCACGGTCTCCCGGATCGCGCTGGGCTGCGGCAACTTCGGCGGGGTCGGCTCGTCGCCGCAGTTCTTCGGGCAGGGGCTGAGCGAGGACCAGGCGCTCGGGCTGATGGACGCCGCCTGGGAGTTCGGCATCACCCATTTCGACACGGCCGATGCCTACGGTGGCGGGCGCAGCGAACTGGCGATCGGCCGCTGGATCGCGTCGCGCGGGGTGCGCCCGCAACTGACGACCAAGACCTACAACCCGATGCAGGCCGGGGCGGACCGTGGCCTGAGCCCCGGGCGGATCGCCCGCCAGCTTCGCATGAGCCTCGAGCGGCTCGGGGTCGACCGCGTCGAGCTGTACCTCGCCCACGAGTTCGACCCGGAGGTGCCGCTGCCGGAGTCGTTCGGCGCGCTCGACCAGGCCCGGGCCGACGGCACGATCGGCGCCTACGGGGTCAGCAACTTCGACGCTCCGCAGCTCGCGGCCGCGCTGGCCGCGGGCGAGCCGCAGGCGATCCAGAACAGCCATTCGCTGCTGGCACGCGAGGACGAGCGGGAACTGCTCGGGCTGTGTGCGGAGCGGCAGGTCGCCTACCTGGTGTTCAGCCCGCTCGCCGGCGGCTGGCTCACCGGCAAGTACCGCCGCGGGGAGCCGTTCCCGGCCGGCTCCCGGATGAGCCAGCGGCCCGAGCCGTACCGCGGGCTCGTCGCGGAGCGGACCTTCGGCGCGCTCGACCGGCTCCAGGCGATGGCCGCCAGCCGGGGCATCTCGATCGCCGGCCTCGCGCTTGCCTGGCTGCTCGCCGACGAGCGGGTGACCCAGGTCGTGATCGGCCCCGGCCGGCCGGAGCACCTGGCGCCCGTCGGCGAGGCGCTCAAGCACCCGCTCACGGCCGAGGAGCGGGCCGCCGTCGGGGACGCGGTCGCCTGATGCGCGTGCTCACCCTCAGCCACCGGGACGTGCTGGCCGCGCTCCAGCCGGAGGAATGCGCCGCGGCGATGGCCGCGGTGCTCGCCGAGCATGCCAGGGGCGAGACCTACCTGCCGCTGCGGTCGGTCATGGCACCGCCCGGCGCGGCCGGCTTCCTGGGGCTGATGCCCGGCTGGCGCGCGGCGGACCACGACGGCGGCGCGGCGTTCGCGCTCAAGGCGGTGTGCATCATGCCCGGCAATCCCGCGCGCGGGCTCGACGCGCACCAGGGCCTCGTCACGCTGTTCGACGGCGAGAGCGGGGTGCCGACCGCGATCCTCGACGCCTCCGCGGTCACCGCCGTCCGCACCGCCGCGGTCACCGCGGTCGCGACCGGGCTGCTGGCGCGCGGCGACGCGCGGGTGCTCGCCATCCTCGGCGCAGGGACGCAGGCTCGCGCCCACCTTCGGGCGCTCGCCGGCGTGCGGGACTTCGCGCAGATCCGCGTCTACGCGCCGACCAGGGCACACGCCCAGGCGCTGGTCGAGCAGGCCGGCGCGGCACGCGGGGAGGCCGGCGTCGCCGCGAGCGCGGAGGAGGCGGTCCGCGACGCCGACGTCGTCGTGACGGTGACCAGCGCGCGGGAGCCGGTGCTCCAGCGTGCCTGGCTCAAGCCCGGCGCCCACGTCAACGCGGTCGGCGCCAGCACCCCGCAGGCGCGGGAGCTCGACACCGCCACCGTCGCCGCGAGCGCGCTGTTCTGCGACAGCCGCGAGTCGCTGCGGAACGAGGCCGGCGAGTTCCGGCTTGCGATCTCCGAAGGCCTGATCGCGGGGGACGATCACGTCCGCGCCGAGCTCGGTGAGGTGCTCGCGGGGACCGCGCCGGGCCGCCGCGACGCCGGCGAGCTGACGCTCTTCCGCTCGCTCGGCCTCGCGATCGAGGATCTCGCCGCGGCCGAGCACGCGGTCGCGGTGGCGACGCAACGCGGCATCGGCACCGAGGTGGAACTGTGATCGAGCTATCGGCGATCGAGACGGCGCGCGTGCGGATCGCAGGCGCGGCGATCCGCACCCCGCTGGTGCGCCTGCACGTTGAGGACGCCCCGGCCGAGGTCTACCTCAAGCTGGAGAACCTCCAGCCGATCAACTCGTTCAAGATCCGGGGAGCGACGAATGCGATCATGCTCGCGCCCGCGGCCGAGCGGGCGAAGGGCCTGGTCACCGCCAGCGCGGGGAACATGGCTCAGGGGGTCGCCTGGGCCGCGCGTGAGCTGGGTGTCCCCGCCACGATCGCGGTGCCCGAGCACGCTCCCGAGGCGAAGCTCGCGGCGATCGAGCGCCTCGGCGGCCGGGTGCTGAAGCTCCCCTACGACGACTGGTGGAACGCGATCATCGTCAGCCGCATTGAGGGGGTCGACGGGCTGTTCGTGCACCCGGTCCAGGACCCGGCGGTGATGGCGGGAAACGGGACGATCGGGCTCGAGATCCTCGAGGACCTGCCCGACCCGGACGCCGTGGTGATCCCGTACGGCGGCGGCGGGCTGACCGCCGGCATCGCCAGCGCCATCAGGGCGCTGCGGCCCGCTACGAAGATCTTCACCGCCGAGCCCGAAACGGGCGCCGCGCTCGCCGCCGCGCTCGCCGCCGGGAGCCCCGCCGACGTCGACTACCGCGCCTCGTTTGTCGACGGCGCCGGCAGCCGGCGCGTGCTGGACAGCATGTGGCCGCTCGTCGTGCCCCTCGTCGACCGCGCCCTGGTGATCCCGGTCGGCGAGGCCGCCGCCGCCGTGCGCACGCTGGCCGAGCGCGCCCGGGTGATCGCCGAGGGCGCGGGCGCGCTCGCCCCGGCCGCCGCGCTGGCCGGCCGGGCGGGCACCGGGAAGGTCGTCTGCGTCGTCTCGGGCGGCAACATCAACCTGGCCAAACTGTCGCAGATCCTTAACGGCGCTGCCGGGTAGCGGCCGCCGCGAGCCACGGGCTTTGGGCGGCTGGCCCGCTCCCGGCGGGAGTCAGGTCCTGCGGAGCGCCTCCAGGGCCTCGACGAGGCGGTCGACCTCCTCGCCGGTGTTGTAGTGGATGAAGCCGATCCGCACCGACTTGTCGTCATAGCCGAGGCGCTTGTACAGGCCCAGCGAGTACCACGAGTCGTGCGCCCACACCCCGATCTCGGCGGCGGCGAGGCGCCGCGCCACATCCTCGGCCGCCACACCGTCGACGTTGACGAGGAACGTGGGCACGCGGCCGTCCATCCCCGGCAACCCGTACACCGTGATCGCGTCGGAGATGCCGTCGAGGAACCGCTGGCCCAGCGAGCGCTCGTAGGGCACGATCGCCGCGAAGCCCCCGATCGACTCCAGGTAGCCGATCGTCGCGCTGAACCCCGCGAGCAGCTCGTACGGCTGCGTGCCGGTCTCGAACCTCCGGCCGAGCGGGGTCGTCGGCGCCGGGCGCGCCTTGTACGGCCGCCAGCGCTCGATCACCTCGGCCCGCCCGTAGGCGAGGCCGAGATGCGGGCCGCAGAACTTGTACGGCGAGCAGATGAGCACGTCGGCGCCGATCTCGCGCACGTCGATCGGTTCGTGCGCCGCGTAATGGACGGCGTCGATCCACGCGAGCGCGCCCGCGTCGTGCGCGAGCTCGCACACGCGCCGGGCGTCCACGATCGTGCCGATCGCGTTGGACGCCCACGCGAACGCGACGACCCTCGTCCGTGGCCCGAGCTGTCGCGCCAGGTCATCGAAGTCGAGCGTCGTGTCGTCGTGCAGCTCGACATGCCGGACGACCAGGCCGGCGTCGTGCGCGAGCTCCAGCCACGGGGCGACGCCACCGTCGTGGTCCAGCGAGGAGACGAGGATCTCATCGCCCGGGCGGAAGCCGCGGCCGGCGGTCCGCGACAGCATGAAGTTCAGCGAGGTCATGTTCGGCCCGAAGATCACCTCATGGGGCTCGCAGCCGAGGAACCGCGCCGCCTTGTGCTCGGCCTCCTCGAGGATCTCCGCGACGCGCAGGCTGGTCGCGTAGCCCGCGCCGAGGTTGGCGCTCGCCTCCCGCATCGCCCGCGCGATCGCCTCGCCGACCTCGTCGGGCACCTGCGAGCCGCCCGGGGCGTCGAGGAACGCGAAGCCCTGCAGGGACGAGAAGCGGTTCCGGACGGCGGCGACGTCGATGCTCGTGCGGAGTATGTCGGTCATCGGCAGCTTCCTCTCAGGCCGGGCGCCGGCGAACGCCCAGATTGCGATCGAATCACAACCGCCAGCCGATCCTCAAAGGCGCTTCCCTTGCCCCGGCCCGGAGCGCATGGTTTGATCAGCCATCTATCCGACCGCTGGGGAGGGCGCCTTGAGCTTCCGCGTCGTCCGCAGTGCCCAGGCGGGCTGGCAGGGGACTGTGGCGGACGGTGGTGGCCGGATTACGCTCGGCAGTGGCGCCTTTGATGGGCCGTACTCGCTGCGGGCCCGGGTCGAGGAGGCCGGGCGGGCGACCAATCCCGAGGAGCTGATCGGCGCCGCCGAAGCCGCCTGCTTCACGATGTCGCTCGCGAACCTGCTGAGCGAGGCGGGTCATCCCGCGCGGGACCTGCGCACGACCGCACGGGTGACGCTCGCCCAGGTCGGCACCGGTTTCAACATCACCCGCATCGAGCTGCGCACGGTGGGCGACGTTCCAGGTGTCGACCAGGCCGGTTTCACCGATCTGGCAGAGCGGGCGAAGGACTGCACCGTCTCGCGCGCTCTGGCCGGCACCGAGATCACGCTCGAGGCGAGCATTGCAGGTGGTTGACCGGGCCTGCCCGGGATGAGGCCTGCCCGGACGACGCATAGCGATATCCCGAGAACAGAAATATGGAGGGGCGTACCCAATGAAACGAAGAGCGATCATCGCCGCGACGGCGCTCGGCGCGCTCGTCGCGGCCGGCTGCGGCAGCAGTGGCACCAGCAACAACGCGGGCGGCACCGCCACCAAATCGTGTGTCGCCACGATCGGCATGGAGGGACCGCTCACCGGCCCGGTGGCGTTCCTCGGCCAGGAGCAGCTGCACTTCGCGCAGCTGGCCGTGGCGAGGGACAACCTGGCCAACAAGACGAAGATCTCGCTCGTCCAGGGCGACACCCAGCTGAACCCCGCGCAGGCGACGACCGTCACCCAGCAGTTCACCAACAACTCGAAGATCGTGGCGGTGGTCGGCCCGGCCGGCAGCCAGGAGGTCGAGGCCGTCGGCCCGCTGATGGCCCGGGCGCAGCTGGCGTTCATCTCCGGGTCGGCGACCGCTGCGGCGCTGACCACCGGCAAGTACCCGACGTTCTTCCGGACCGTGTCGAAGGACAGCGTGCAGGGACCGCAGGACGCCAACTACATCGTGAACAACCTGCACCCGAAGGCCCTGATGATCGTCGATGACCAGGAGGCCTACTCGACCGGCCTGGTCTCCGCGATGGTGCCGATCTTCAAGACGGCCGGGATCAAGGTCGATCACGAGTCGGTCTCCCAGAAGACCACCGACTTCTCCTCGCTGGTGGCCAAGGTCACGCCCGCGACCACCGTCGTGGTCCTGCCCTGGCAGATCGCGGCCAACGCCCAGCAGTTCGGCCGCAACCTCGCCCAGCAACACAAGAAGGCCCTGATCTTCGGGACGGACGGGCTGTTCTCGCCGGGCACGTTCACGATCAACGGCTCGTACGTGTCCTCGTTTGGCCCGGACATCACCGCGATCCCGGCCGACTCGGCGATCGCCTCGGCCGCGAAGGCGAAGTTCGGCTCATTCGGCACGTTCGGCCCGCCGGTGTTCGCGGCGACGCACGTGATCGACCAGGCCATCGCCGCCGTCTGCAAGTCCGGCCAGACCCCCAGCCGCGCCAACGTGCTGGCGGCGATCAAGAAGACGAACCAGCCGGCCACGATCCTCGGGCAGCCGATCAAGTTCGACTCGCACGGGGATGTGGTCAACGGTAAGTTCTTCCTGTTCAAGATCGACTCGTCCGGCAAGTACCAGCTGATCCCGAGCGGCTGATTGGCTGGGTTGAGATAGCTGCCCGGTGTGCGCCGGTCACGAGCCGGCGCGCACCGGGCGGCATGACGGCGGGCAGGACCCTGGCGCATGGCGTTCTTCTTCCAGGAGCTGGTCAACGGCATCACCACCGGCGCGCTCTACGCGCTGGTGGCGCTGGGCTTCACGATGGTCTACGGGGTGCTGCAGCTGCTCAACTTCGCGCACGGCGACCTGTACATGGTCGGCGCGTACGTCGGCTTCTTCGTGATCCAGTGGTTCGGCGGGCCGTCGCACCTCGCCATCGCGGTGCGTCTGCTGCTGCTGATCATGTTCGTTCTGGCGGCCGGCCTGGTAGGCGGGCTGGGCGTCGCGATCGAG
>Ga0126382_10000884_pt1 | contig 11979 bp, 12 predicted proteins | sample PanSoiMetPlot_30_FD_92548 | JGI IMG/M metagenome (GOLD analysis project Ga0126382, IMG submission 92548) | Tropical forest soil microbial communities from Panama - MetaG Plot_30 | ecosystem: Environmental > Terrestrial > Soil > Tropical forest > Bulk soil | place: Panama | collected 2016-02-17 | reverse complement strand
CCTGTGTGAAGCTAGCTGTACATGAGTTCGAATTCGTCATGAGGCGTGCGATGTGCGATGCAAGATCGGCGCGCATCACGCCGTAACCCATCCGCCAACCAGTCATGGCATAAGTTTTGGAGAAACCGTCGAGCAAAATGCAGCGCTCTTTCATGCCGTCGATGGACATGATGGAGTGATGTTCTCCTTCGAAGCTGAGCCGGCTATAGATCTCGTCGCTCAACACCATGATGTTGCGATCGCCGATGGCGCGCGCGATGGCGTCGATGTCTTTCTTCTCCAGCACGCCGCCGGTGGGATTCTGTGGTGAGTTCAAAATGATCAGCTTTGTGCGGTCGTTAATCAGGCCCCCGAGCTCATCGACATCGAGACGAAACTCCAAGTCTTCGGGCAATTGGATCGGCACGGCTTTCGCGCCGACGTAGTTGATCATCGACTCGTAGATGGGAAAGCCGGGATTCGGATAAATGACCTCATCGCCTTCTTCAACGAGGGCGAGAATGCTGAAGAAGATGATGGGCTTGCCGCCTGGAACGACGACAACTTCTTCCGGTGTAACATTTATCCGGCGCGTCTCCCTGACATGCTGCGCGATGACGTCGCGCAGCTGAGGCAAACCGGCTGAAGGCCCGTAATGAGTGAAACTCTTGTGCAACGCGTCGCACGCGGCGTCGATAACATTCGCCGGTGTGTCGAAATCCGGTTCTCCAATCTCAAGATGGATGATATCGCGACCCTTTGCCTCCAGCGCTCGTGCCTTGACCAAAACTTCGAAAGCGGTCTCGGTGCCGAGACGCGCCATCCGCTTCGCCAGGCGAAGTTCGCGGGCCTGAGTCATGATGCCGTAATCAGCCTTATCAAACCGCTCGCGCAACTTGTCTTTTTATCGACTTCGCAATTGGAGCCGTGTGCGATCCGAGAATTTGCGGCTGACACTCCGAACCTTTCGCGAGCAAGCAGCCGCTGCTACAGTGTAGTGCTTTGAAATGTCGATGGCCATTCGTGATTTCCGGTCTCGTGCTCCTTTTGCTCGTCGCTGTATTGGCGCTGCAGATTGATTGGGCGTGGAAACGAAAACTTTCACCCTGGGGCGGACGTTATTTTTTTCATCGCACTGAGTTAGCAGTGCCGTCATTTCGTCAGGTAGATGAAAAATGGGGAGACGATCTGTTGGGTGGAGTTGAAGCCAATGGCACCCTCGGTGGCGAAGGCTGTGCGGTGGCGTCCGCGGCTATGGTGTTTAAGTTTTACGGCATCGATGTTGATCCGCAGCAGTTAAACTGGTTTTTGACGTCAGCTGACGGGTACACCGAGCAGGGTTGGCTTTACTGGGACCGCGCGGCATGGTTCGCGCCGGATCGGGTTCGGCACGTGTATGAAGACCTGGCCTCGTATCAGCTAATCGATTCGAATCTCTCTCGCGGAAACCCCGTCATTGTGCGGGTGCGGTTACCGAGCGGCATCACGCATTTTGTTGTCATCGCCGGCAAGGATGGTTTCGATTACCTTGTGCAGGATCCGGGCGGCGGGTCTGCGAAAGGTCTTTATCCCCTCCGCGAGCTCGGCAGTGACATCGAAGGGCTGCGATTTTACGAACCGATTGGGACAACGATTTCACAAGCTTCGGTGCAGCGGTAGACGGGGCCACACACCAATGCGTTTTCTAGATTTTTCTCGAATCGTAGGCCCAGTGTAACAAAGCCTGTCGTTGTCGGCGGCGACAAGAAAGATCGCGCGGCGAGCAATTCTTCTTCACCTGCGCAATGTGACGTCGTACAGCACGCCAGCGTCTTATTTGGCGCAGGTCGTCCTCGCAACGCCGGCCGGAATAGTAACGAGAATACCATTGAAACCAACCGCGCGGATCGTCGTGGTAGATCCACCCTTTCTTGCGCCAGATCGAAAGCGGTTGGGATGCGTTCACACCAAAGTAATTCAGCGAGGGCTCATGGCGTTCTGCGCAAAGTTTCGCCTTTTTAAACCAAATCGCCGGGAATTCATGACGGCAGTCCGTCATGTATTTGCCGCCGAACACTCCAAGCGCGAGCATCTGTTTTGGGGTTAACTCCGGTTTAAACCCCGGGCGAAAATCGCGGCCCATCGGCTTAGTGCGCCAATAAACATAACCCTTCTGCATTTTGTCATTCACTCTCACGCGCACCGGTTTCATTGTTCGAAATTGTCAGCCGCTGCAGGTCATCGAGGGTCAACTTTTCGGCGGCCACTCCACGCCAAGCAATTCCTTTGGCAATTGTTTCGGGTCGACTGGGTAGATGAGCGACATGTCGGGCTTGGTGTGTGCACTGGGCAAAAATTCAGTTTCCTCCGGCGCAACTACGATGAGCCAAAGCACCTCAGCATCGGTATCATTGAACACATGGCGCAACGGTTGGGGTCCGACTATCACGCCACCGTATTTCGGCACGGTCAACGTCTCGTCGCCTACGCGCATGCGACCCAAACCTTCCAAAACGAAATAAAATTCCTCCGCCCTGATGTGCTTGTGCAGCGTATTTGCGCTGTTGGGCGGGAAGCGCCAAAGCCTTGCTCCAAGATTCTGACTTCCTGTTCGCTCCAGAAAATCCGCATTTAGGATTTTCATCAAGTTAGAGCGACGCCAGTGGAGGTCTTCGGGCGTAATCAAAAAGTAACCTTCTATCGCTTTCATTGTAGTCTCTTGAGCAAAGCCAATGAGTGAACCCTCGTGGTTTGGGACTTCTGGCTCACAAGTCAGCACACTAAGGCTCGAGCGAGGTTCGTTCCAGCGATGTACTGAAAGTTTCCAGCGCGATTAGCGTCTATGCCAGAAGGACGCACCGACTTCAAAAAAAGCGCCCCAGACGCCTGCTCGTCTGGGGCGCGAGACCGCCTTGCCTAACCAATTACTTCCCGTCAGTCGCGGGGAAAGACCTCGAACAAGTTGTTTTCGCCGTGCTGCTGGGTGAAGAAAAGCCTTGCCCGGTCTTTCTTGAAGACCTTCGCTCCAATCAACCCCTGGATCGTACTGTCTCCTTCAGACATGTGCAGGCCGGTCGGTTCGTTGTCCTCTTCTCCTGGGACGCCGGCCAAACTGTCCTGTCCGAGCGCGACGAATCGGGCCACGATGCTTTTCTCCGGATGCTGTGTGTTCAGTTTGTAAGCCCAAACAGAATCGAGCTTATTCAACTGATCGTGCAACGTGTCGCCGCGATCTTCTGCCACCAAGATGGTGTCTTTATCATCCACGAACGTGATATTATCAAACGCAGCATGGTCGGCGTCGCCCAGGACCACGAGAGAGATGTGTCCAGTCTCGCGGCTTCGGTCGAGATCGACACGGAAAATTCCGCCCCAAGCGCCGCGCGCTGCCAGCACAGGGTCCGTCCCCGCGCGATTATCGGTATCGCCTGTGATGTCGAAGAAGAAGGTCTGAAAGTGTGAACCGGGCTGGAACTGCCCGTTCTCCGGGCGTTTGAACGGCGTCGCGCCAGCAGCTTTGGCCAGAGCGTTGGCGTCAAATGGATCAGTGCCATCGATCTCCGTGTCATGGATCGTGACCCATTGGATCGGCCAAGACGCCTCCACCGTGTGGAGCAGTAGTTGATTCTGCGACCGCGTGTCACCGTTCGGATTCTGGTCGTCGACCGGCACGAACACGACCGGGTTGCCGTTGATAGAGACTTGGAGCGCCTGCAATTTGCCATGAGTTAGGTCGTCCGGAGATATAGGAACGAACCGGTAAACAAACGAGTTTGGATTTCTTCCTCTATTTAAAACCGTGGTGCCGCCGACATCCTCAATGATCAGGATGTTGCCCCTGTCATCGGGATGGATTCCCTCGTACCCGCCACGCCCGAGGCTGGCATAAAGCGTGCGTAAACCGGCACCCGCTCCGGTGTCCGGATCAAAATCAGCGCCCATCTCGATGACACCGCCGATGGCACCGTCTTCCTGTGTGAAGAGCAGAGTGCGACTAAACGGATTCCATGTTGAACCATCGATACTGTTGAATCCAGTCAAACCAATATCATCGACTGGCGTCAGAAGTGTGATGCGATGATCGGGATCCGCCACATCAAGATTGATGCGCGTGACGTGAGCGAGATTAGTATTTCCGTTAGGCATTTCACCCCCCTGGAAAAGAAAATGCCGACCATAATCGTAGTCAGGCGTGGGGCCACCCGGATTATGATCAAGAATGAGATAAGTGTTTTCGTCCGGCTCGGTGCGACTGCCATCGCTGAGGTTCCCGAATCGCGTAATTAAGCCCGATGGATTCTCGAGCAGATCGGCGCCTTGGGCGACCAGCCCGGCGGCAAACTCTGGTGACAAGACGGTGGGAGAGATCACCACAGGATTGGCTGCGGGAACGCCGCTTACCTTTTCGTTAAACACCCTCACGTGATCCGCGGCAGCTGTCGAGGCAGCCATAGTAGCGAGGGCGATAGAGGCGACTACCAGGCAAGTCTTTGCCTGCAGTCTAGTTTTGGAAGTTAGTTTCATTGTTTTATTTGTGTTGGATTAGTTTGGTTTTGCTTGGTTTTTCGGACGGAATTCCTCCGCACTGCCGGAACAGATACAGGGCAATTGTGACAGGCCGGTTTAAAACATGTAAAAACCGTGTGACATCGGGTAACAGAGCGGTTACTTGGGCGCGGCGACTGCTACTTTGAGTGGATTCTCCTGTGCCGATCTGCCCTGGCTGCGGCGATCTGGCGGGACAGACGGGTCACCAGTCGGCGGATTCTGACAGGACGGGTTTTATGTCAATCACCGGCGTTCCATCGATCGCCTCGATTGGACCGACATGCAGGTTACCCTGATCTATCGCCAAAATTTTAACGCGGTGAAGCCCTATGGGATTGGGACGATCAGGTGAGCGGGTCGAAAATACTCCCGTGAGCGGTCGCGATGCGTCGCCTCTGGGATGAACTTCGAGTATGTTTCTCTCAGCGCGATCCAGCCAGCTGATAATAATAACTTCATCACCGGCATGCATTCGGTGCAGGGCCTTCGTATAAGAAGCAAGCACTTCGACGAAAGCATTAGGCGCGCCCTCGCGACCTTGCCGAGGGGCGTCTTTGCGACGCCTTAAGTCAGAGCGGATGAACCCAATTGGTTTAATTCGAAAATATTTGTGTTTTGCGTCCATACTGATTGCTCCTTGTTAGTCGTTTTTGCGTTCATAGCCTGACGAAGCCGCTCGTTGGAAGAATCGGAGGAGCTCCTGCCAAGCTTCGCGATGGCGCCGCAACAGCTTCTAACTGGCAAAGTAGCTACGCTGCCGGGATTCGAAGCTATCGCCAAAGTAGTGCTTCCACCATTGATCGGTCTCGTCCAGGTGACTGACTTGTACTTCGTCGGCCTCCGGGTGTTGCGTAAGCCAGTCGCGAAAAGCGAAATGCCGGTAGAGCCGCATGAACTCGCCAAGGTAAATGTCGGCGACGCGCGGGTTACCTCGAATGATCAGCATGTTCTCGTCGTTGTTCGTGGTGGAGGCTTGGCTGAAGTTTGCGGAACCGGAAACCACCAGTGGGTTAGCACCCAGAGGATCCACCAACATGTATTTGGTATGCAGATAACGCACGTTGACGTTTAATCCTGAAAGCTGCTCTACGAGCCAGTGGTTAAATGCGCCTTTACCCAAACGCGATCCAATCGCGAACTTGTTGGCTTTCATTTTCCGTAGCTTGATGATTGCGGCTTCGTTAGCAAGGCGCTGCTCTTTGGTCCTGGTCGGGCCGCTCATCGCCTCCATCAACGCGTAACGCAGTTTGGCGCTTACATTCCCATAAGCATCCTGGAAACGCTGGTTCATGCCGAAGGCAAACGTCATGAACAGTGCGTCATTCGCGCCCCTGGCCTGCTCCGCATACCAATCCAATGCTTGCAGAGAATCACGCGGACTAAAAATGGGAGTGATTTGTTCTACGAGGGGATCGTTCGGAATTGGAGTTTTACCGACCAGCACGCTGGCATTGGCAGATTTCGGCGTGTTCTTCTTCAGCTCATTCCACAGCCACAAATATTTCGCGGCCACGTCGTCTCGCTCGCAGACATGGACGACGTTGCTGTGTCCATAAATTCCTCCAACGCTGAAATTCGTGGAACCCGTGAGCACTGCTTGCGCAACGCCGGCTTTGGTCAGCACGATGGTTTTGTTGTGTGAAAGTGTAAGGCCTTGCGCATTGCGCGGAGAGGAAATATTCCCCAAGCCGAACTTCAGGATCGCTGCCTCATTAGCGGTCTTTTGCTCGTCATTTTTAGCGTGGTAGAGAATCTCAACATCCGCGCCCCGGTCGCGTGCAGAGCCTAATGCCGTTAGCACATCCTCATCCGTGAATTCGTAGGCACCCACGCGCAAGCCCCAACCGGGGCCAACGGCGCGCCCAATGAACGCCGCAATTGATTCAGCCGCGCCGCGCGAAAGCCACGTAAACGCCGCCGGACCTACGTCATCGGGGCGCTTGTCGCCGAACAGCCGCGTGTATTCCTGCGATGCCGCCGCGCCCCGGTTAAAATGCACATGATGCGTTTTGCCATGCTCACTTTCAGTGCGGATCCTCACCGCTACGTTCGCAGATAGCTGTGGAGCGGTCGGCGTACCCCTTAAAGCGAACACCTCATACGTGTAATCATGTTCTGGCTTGGCAGAAAAATCCGACCACGTGAAACCTTGAATGGGATGCTGTCGCGTTGAGTAAAGCATCCCTGGAGGTGGGGATGGCTCGACGCTTGTGAAAGTCTTATATCCTGACAGCCAATATTTCTCTCCCTCTGTATGGTCTTCGCGCCTAAGGGCGAATCCAAGCAAGCCAGCGCAATTTTGCTCGGGAAAGTCCATCCCCAGAAGCACGACATGAGTCCCTGCGATTGCCTGGACGCTGAGATCTCCTTTTGTTTCCTTGTTTCGCATTGCTTCCGCGACTGCTTACAAAGTCAAAGGTGATTAGCCGTAGTTGGTCAAGATTTCTCTAGCTCATCGCCCACAAGATCGAAAAGACTGCAACAAGCCTTCAAGCGATGCGGTTCGTGTCTCCCACAGAGCGTTCAAAAAGGTATTCGCGTAAGGCGGGATCATCCGTCAGGCTCGCCGCGCGATTGAACGCATCTCGCGATTCATCCTTTCGGTCTAGTAATTGAAGCAGATGTCCGCGCGCGGCCCAATAGGGCTGATAATCCGACGTTCGCTCCGCCGGGATCTGTTCAAGCGCAGCAAATCCAGCGGCCGGATCGCCTACTTGTGCAATTGCAATCGCTCGACCAACCAGCGAACCGATGCCGGGCGCAGTTCGCACCAGGCCCTCGTAGAGCAGCGCGATTTCCTTCCAATCGATGCGTCTGGTTCTCGCTCGATCAGCGTGAACGGATTGAATGGCAGCTTCCAATTGATAGTGTCCCATGCGCTTGAACGCGGCAGCCGAATGAAGATGTCTCTCGGCTTCGTTAATCATGGATTGCGCCCATAAAGCCGTGTCCTGCTGGTCCAGGGGCACAAACTTACCATCGCTTGTATAACGTGCTTCACATCGCGCTTCACAATGCAACATTAGTGCGAGCAAACCGTAGGCCTCGGATTCACGCGGCATTAATTGTGTTAAAGTCCGTCCTAACGTGATCGCCTCCGTAGCAAGCGCGTGATGAGTTGACGCCGTTTCCATTAAGCTTTCCCAGCCTGTCGTATAGGCGGCGTAAATGGCGTCGAGAACAAAGGAAACTCGTTCTTCAAGCTCCGGCGGTTCGGGCACACGGAAAGGAATTCCAGCGTCGCGAATCTTATTTTTCACGCGAACGAGGCGTTGGCTCATGGCCGCAGGAGAAACCAGAAACGCCGAGGCAATGCGCGCAGCATCAATGCCAAGGACAGCTTGTAACATGAGAGGAGTCCGAGCGGCTGGATCGATCGCCGGATGCGCGCAGACAAAAAGAAGTTTCAATCGTTCGTCGGGAAAATATTCCCGCACTTTCGCCACGGTCTGTGCTTCCTCTGCGATTTGCTGGAGAAATTCTTCTGATTTCTGTCGCACTTCCTTTCGACGAGAAGCGTCTGTCAATCGGTTACGGGCAACATGCAACAGCCATGCTTCAGGCTTATTTGGAACTCCGTTCGTCGGCCAATTTTCCAGGGCGGCAACCAGCGCATCGCTCAAGGCATCCTGCGCATCGGCAATGTCGCCAGTCCGTGCAGCGATGTAGGCGATGAGTCGTCCATACGAATCACGCGCGACGGCTTCAATCGCATCATGCACAGCCGATTCGCTCATCCTGGTAAAGTAATTCGACCGCGGCGACTAGCGTGATGCCTGCTGCAATCTGGCCTTGTCCGCGCAAAATTCAGACCCTTAGGCAGCCACGGAATGCCCTGGCCGCATAGTAAGACTGCGCACCGTTGTGACCCACGAAGACACGGCCGTAGCGGCGATCACAATAGAGGGCTCCGCCAAGTTTTCTGATATCAGAAGGTGTTTTCACCCAGCTCGACGTCTTCGTATCGAAATCTCCAAATTTCTGCAGCTCTTGATACTGTTCTTCCGTCAAAAGCTCAATGCCCATAGCCGTTGCCATGTCCATAGCGGTGTTTTTCGGTCGATGTTCCTTCCTCGATTCCAGTCCTTCGCGGTCATAACAAACACTTGTGCGACCCCTGGGAGTTTCCGCCGAACAATCAAAGAAAATATATTCGCCGGTCTTTTTATCATGACCAACAACATCCGGTTCGCCGCCGGTTGTTTCCATTTCATTGAGTGAACAAAGTTTTTCGGTATTAGCTTCGAGCTTAGCTTTTACCTTAGCCCACTCGAGAGATTCATGGCGGTTCATATTTTTCTCAAAGCGGGATTTCAATGTTCTCATTTCTTCTTCGCGTTGTCCTGGTGACAATTCCTTCTTTGTTTTAACACCTTTCATATCAACGTTTGGTGGTATCTTTCACGATTGGTTTGTAAATCTATTTATCGATCCAGCTCGGCTGGACCGCGTGAACCAAATCTTTCACTAATTTTGTATCGATTTCCAAATCGACAAGAATGTGAAAGCAGTTCTTCCGGATGACAGACTGACTGTCCCACCCTCACCTTAAAGTTTCAACTACACGAGAACTCCAGGGTGAAAATGTCGTGTTCTTGCGCCTAACGAGATTTCGCGGGTGCGACCCCAAACCCTAACAAGGGACGCACTTCAATGGTGGCGAATTCGGCAGCCGGATGGCGAGCAGCCCATTCTAACGCCGCCTCCAGGTTCGGCACATCGATAATGCCGAATCCAGCGAGAAACTCTTTCGTCTCCGCATACGGACCGTCTTGGACGTGCCGTTTCCCATCGCGCACTGTAACCGTAGTTGCGTTCTTGGGCGACTCTAACCCTGCGCCAGCGACAAAGACGCCAGCCGCTTGAAGCGCCTCGCCGTAAGCGCGCCCGGCCGCCACTGCGGCTTTGTCATCCCGGCGATCGAAGTGTTCCTGTGATTGGTGAACGAGTAATGCGTATTTCATAGTGTTAGTTTCAGTTGTTGTTTTTTAGCGTTTGCTCCACGGCTGCTCGCCGGCCACTTGTTTGGTGGCGGCGTTGACACGGTTGAAAAGGTTAGTCGTGGCAACCCAGAGAATCAGCGCTGCAAGTGACTTCTCGTCATAATGCAGAGTGGCCTCGTTCCAGATCTCCTCCGGTACCGGGTCTGACCGGTCGCTAAACCGGGTAACCGCCTCGGCAAGCGCCAGAGCGGCGCGTTCGCCCTCGGTAAAATACGGCGATTCACGCCAAGCGGCTACAGCGAAGAGACGTTCGTCTGACTCACCGTCGTTCTTAAGCTCTCGAGAGCCCATATCGACGCAGACGCTGCAACCATTGATCTGACTAGCGCGCAGGTGCACGAGATCGAGAGTGCGCTGCGACACAGCGCTTTTTCTCACTGCTGCAACAAAAGCCATCAGAGGCTGCATCACGTCAGGAATCAGCATCGCCGGGTTTTTTATTCGTGGTTGTATGGTTTTCATTTTGCTTTCCTCCTTTTTATTTCGTTTTTGCTTGTTATCGGGCCGGAAAATCTCGCAGCCTCACAACGGTGACGTTTGGCATCCGCGCGATTCGACATTTTCAGAAGGATTTTTTTGAGCATTCTGCAAAATCGATCTTGTCGCTGTTCAACACGCTTTCACGGCACTGCGCGCCGCAATGTGAGCGACCCAATCGCCAGCAGAGAAAAGTCGACGGCCAGGGAAGGTGCGATTACAGCCAGCACGCATCACGACGGCAATCGTGGCGCCGACCTGACCGCGTTGAAAAGCTAACATTCTAATCGGCGCGAGACCTCGCATTCGACTTCGGCAACCAAGTCACCGACCCTCAAAAAATTCGGACGTATTTGCCGTCGCCGATGGCGATAATGAATTGCAGCAGCCGGGTTACGTCTGCGTACTTCCATCGCCGGCCGGCAATCCGACTACACTATGGCACGTTGCCAAAACTACCGCTCTAATGCTACATCGAGTTTCGATGAGCACACCTTCGCCAACGCCAGACGCAATCTTGCAGACAGCTTTTGGGTTCTGGAACTCCAAAGTCCTGCTTACCGCGGTCACATTTGATTTATTCAGCAAACTGGGGCAACACCGGCTCACCGGCCCGCAGATTGGAAAAGAACTCGGCCTGCATCCGCGCGGCGTCGCAGATTTCCTCGATGCGCTTCTCGCAATGAAATTTCTGGAGCGCGAAGGCGAAGGACAAGACGCCAAATATTTCAATACGTCCGCGACGACTTTGTATCTGGATCGGCAGAGCCCGCGATACATAGGTGGAATTCTGGAGATGTTGAACGCACGGCTCTTCAAATTCTGGGACGGCTTGCCGGAGGCCCTGCGAACCGGTCAGCCGCAAAACGAAACCAAGCAGGGCGAAAAAAGTATTTTCAAGCAGCTCTATGCGGATCCTGCGAAGCTGGAGCAATTCCTTAACGCAATGGCCGGCCTTTCGCGGATCAACTTTGAAGCGCTGGCCGAGAAATTCGATTTCTCTCGCTACCGCACGTTGTGTGATGTCGGTGGCGCGACAGGATTGCTTTGCATTGAAGTTGCGAAGAGACATCCACGTATCCAGTGCATCACTTTCGATCTGCGGCCGGTCAAACCTCTGGCGAGGAAACATATCTCTGCGGCGGGATTAACCGATCGCATTCGCATTGAATCGGGAGACTTCTTTCAGGATTCGCTGCCGAAGGCCGACATGATCACAATGGGCATGATTCTGCACGATTGGAATCTGGAGAACAAAATCAAACTAATCCGCGCCGCGTACGATGCACTCCCGCCCGGCGGCGCGCTTCTCGCCGTCGAAGCTTTGATCGACGATGCGCGGCGTGAGAATGTGTTCGGCCTGTTGATGTCGCTCAACATGCTCATCGAATTCGGGGACGCCTTCGATTACTCCGCCGCCGATTTTGAAAAATGGTGCCGTCAAATCGGGTTCAGCCGGTTTGAAGTAATTCATCTCGCCGGACCTTCCAGTGCGGTGATCGCCTACAAGTAGTTTCGTTAGGCAGAGCACTCCTTTCAAGTTACTGGTCACTCGTCACATGTGACTTAGAATTCCGATATGAGCTTCACCAATCTCGAGCAGTTGCCGTTTGTCGGAATGTCGTATGAATTCGTTGGCGAAACGCAGGGTGCGCCGTTCTCGGCGTACATCGTCAAGGCAAAGCCCGGCCAGGGGCCTCCGTTACACACGCATCCGTACGTAGAGGTCGCGTTCACGCTCGAAGGCCGCGCCACGATTACCGTGGGCGATCAAACTCGCGAAGTGAACGCCGGTGGCATCGTGGTTATTCCCGCGAATACTTCGCATCGCTTTGTTAACTCGGGCGACACAATGCTGCGTCAGATCGACGTGCACGCCAGCCCGCAATTCATTCAGACAAACCTGTAACGACCACCGCCTACGGCACCGCAGAGTTAATCGTCTGCTGCGGCTGCATGACGTTGGAATCACCCGGTTCGAGGCGATTCACCT
>Ga0126382_10000883_pt1 | contig 11979 bp, 10 predicted proteins | sample PanSoiMetPlot_30_FD_92548 | JGI IMG/M metagenome (GOLD analysis project Ga0126382, IMG submission 92548) | Tropical forest soil microbial communities from Panama - MetaG Plot_30 | ecosystem: Environmental > Terrestrial > Soil > Tropical forest > Bulk soil | place: Panama | collected 2016-02-17 | reverse complement strand
GCGCTTCTCCTTCTGATGCTTGAGGCCGTAACCACGGACCTCGTTTCAACATCAGCCTGAAGCGCAGCACCCAAATCTTCAGTTAATCCACAACAAACGCCGGCCGATTACCCCATCTTTGGGTCAAAAGCGACAGAGTCGCAAACGCGACGTCTGCTTTGCCCTTAGTAGCGGACATCGAGCATGCCCAACGCGCGGCTGCTAAAGGCCATTGGCAGACCGCGCACCCACAATGGGGGGTTGGGCAAATCTTGCTTGTCAATTTCTCAGCTGCCTACCGCGTCACTGATACATTTTTTGGTAAAGCTGTCTTTTGCTGCGCCAGCTAATTTTTTCTCGGCTGCCGATTTGTTGCAGGCCGCCTTTGCATCAGTTTCACATTTTTTCATGAAGCTGGTCATAGCGGCACCAGCAAGCTTCTTGTTGCCTGCTTCCATCTTGCATGAATCTGCGTAGGCATTACCACAGGTCATAAAAAAGGCGGTTACTAAAACAAGTGCTTTCATCGTCGTTCTCCCTGTTGATAGTTCACGCCCCGGCGGTCTCGACGTTGATGAACAGCTCGAATTTATTCGGCTGCTGCACCAGAAGGTCGTCGGCTTTGCTTCCCTTGTACACCAGACAAGATTGTATCCGCTACGGTAATTCTTCAGTGCCTAGCTACCGCGCCTTTGAAGTCCGCCATCGCGCGCTCACGGGTCATGGTACCTTTTCATTGCTTGAGGTTTTCGGCGACGACTTTCCGCTTGAGGGTTCTCTTCTCTTTCGCGGCGAGGACAGTGGGCGATCGACGATCGACGCGCTGCGGGAGATCATCGGAACAGTGAGGCCACGTGCCGGTGAATCATCGACAGCGGATTTCTCCGCGGCACCGACGTGGCTAACGTAGGCAGCCGGCATCGGGCGGCTAGCTTGCGCTCGGAGCTCAACCCTATTTTTATACGTCGGGCGACGTATATAATGCCTTATGCTTTGCCTTAGAAGCGCAGCCGCACAATGTCAAACCACCCGGCGGTTTCACTTAAGAGCTGCCGTGCCGTTATCGCAACCCGCGTCTGTAGAGCACTCGGTGCTGAAAATTGATTTTTGGCGGCAACAAAAAAGCAGGCGACGGAAAATCTGTCGCCCGCGTGGAGGAAGTTGGCGTTCTAGAGATAGCTGCCCGACCAACGGCAATCTCGCCGAAAATCGTGATTTTTCCTTGAGACGGCCTGATTTTTCGTGGAAGGACGCCCAAAAGAGGACCCTTCAATCCGGCGTGCTCAACGACAAGCCGAGTCGCGCCCGGCGGCGCAACCATGTGGTGGCGCGATACTTTGGGTCGAGTGTGATGGCGTGCATTCCGTCAAGCACGGAGAGCACGCGCGCGCCGCCAAGAGTATCACCGAGCGCCAAAGGTCCCTCCGGATAGTTAAGGCCTAGCTCAACTGCGATATCGACGTCGGCCGGGCTTGCAATGCGCAACTCGGCGATACGGGTTCCGATGTTAACGATCATTACAAGCATACGCTGCACGACAAACCCCGGGCTATCGTTGATCACGGTCACCGACGCCCTGGTGGCTGACAAGGCCGCGACCGCTGCTCCGAGTGTATCCGCATTGGTGAGCGGGGTCTTCATTAACGTGCGCCGGCCCTCGAAGCGGCCGAGCATATCGACGGCGATCGTGCGCACCGGATCCAGTTTCAGACGAACCGAGGCGCTTGAGGCATCCTCGCCTAAGGGCGTGACAAAACATAGGCCGCCGGCGGCGGGCTCCCCGCCAAGTCGAACCTTGACACCTGCAGCCTTTAGCCAGTCCGCGAGGTCCCGACCGCCATCCTCATCTGCAACCCAGGCAGATATCGGTATAGGCCTTGACGGCACCGAAATCGTCGGCGGGGTTGGGGTCGCCGGACCATCATAGTTATAAAAGCCCCGCCCAGTCTTGCGGCCGAGCAAGCCGCCGGCAACGCGTACGGCCATTTGCGTCGAAGGTTGATACATTGGGTCGCCAAAATACTGGTCGAAGATGCTCTCCATGACGGCGTGAGCGACGTCGCCGCCGACGAGATCGAGCAATTCAAACGGGCCCATTCGAAATCCGGCGGCCTCTTTCATCAGAAGATCGACCTCGCACGGGCTCGCGATGCCTTGCGACACGATCCGCAGTGCCTCGGGCCCATAAGCGCGGCCTGCGTGATTGACCACAAAACCGGGAGTGTCAGCGACAACGATCGGATGTTTGTTGATGCGCCTCACAAAGCCCATGAGCGCTTCGACCAACGCCGGGTCACTCCGCAAGCCACCGATGACTTCGACCAGACGCATCAGCGGCGGCGGATTAAAGAAATGCAGTCCACCGATGCGTTCCGGTCTTTCACAAGCGGCAGCGACTTCCGTTACGGAAAGTGACGATGTATTGGTGGCAAGCACCGCGTCCCGCGACAGATAGCTTTCGAGCGTTCGGAACAGTTCGCGCTTGGCATGCAGATCTTCGACAATCGCTTCAATGACAATGTCGGCGCTTTTTGCTTCTTCAAAGGAACGAATCGATTTTAGCTGGTCAAGCACGTTTTGCTTGGCGACCGCTGACATACGTCCTTTCAACAACAGGCCTTCGAGTGCTCTGTCGATCGCCGCAATCGCCTCACCCGCCGCGCCATCGCGGGAATCAAACAGCAAGGTGACGAGACCGGCTTGCGCGCACACTTGCGCGATGCCACGTCCCATCGTGCCCGCGCCAAATACTGCTACCGCCAGATCGCGCTTGGTAAGATTCACGACCACTCGTCACTGCCCTTCAAACTTCGGCTTTCTTTTTTCCAGGAAGGCGCGCATCCCTTCTTTCTGATCGCGCGTGGCAAATTGCAATTGAAAGGCTTTGCGTTCCAGCACGAGCGCTGTTTCAAGTGGTGCATTCACCCCGGCGTTCACAATTTCCTTTATTTGCATGATCGAAATTGGCGGCATGGCGGAGATTTCGCGTGCAACATCGATCGCACGTGCCAATGCCTGCCCTGTCGGCACGACTTCGCTGACCACGCCCATGCTCAGCGCTTCGGCAGCTCCAAACATTCTTCCAGTCATAATCAACAACATTGCGCGATGGCGCCCGACAAGACGGGCAAGCTTTTGCGTGCCTCCTCCGCCGGGTAGAATGCCCACCCTGACTTCGGGCAGACCGAGCTTTGCTCCCTCGCCCGCGATAATGATGTCAGTACACAACGCGAGCTCCAGCCCGCCGCCGAGCGCAAACCCCTCAACAGCAGCGATCAACGGCTTCGGGCATTCCATGATGACGCGCCAATATTTCTGCACATTTCGCGACATGACCTCGACCGGGGCGGCTTCTGCCATCTCAGCAATATCGGCGCCGGCGGCAAAGGCCAGATCGGACCCGGTCACGATCATGCAGCGCACGGTTTTATCTGCGCCGTAGTGGGTGACTGCGTCGGCAAGCCCCGAACGCACCTCGAGATTGAGCGCGTTCCGCACCTGCGGGCGATTGATCCTGAATACGACGATTTCGTCTGTTGGACGCTCAACAAGCAGGGATTCCGACGTGGCCATGGCGATCGATCCACAATAGTTGTCCAAATCTCAAGGAAACGGCTGCCTCGCCGGATATTTTTTGGATTTCAGCTTACCACAGCGAGTTTGATGACGCCGGTCCCAACCTCATTGCGCTTGTCCCGGAAATCCGGTTGGCAGATCGGATCAGATTGCCGCGCAACTGGGCAGGAGTAAGTTTCGGCTTCGCCGCCAGCAATAATGCGGCCGCGCCACTGGCATGAGCGGCAGCAACTGAGGTGCCAGACGTAACGCGATTTGCACCGCCCGGGGCGACGGCCAGGATCTCAATTCCGGCACGGCAACTGACCACCTGCAGGCCAGGGTTCAGGCATTCTAAACGGCCATTGCTGGGGCACCATGTCCTACGGGTACGACATCGCGAGGCTGGCCGGAAGCTCTAATGCGGCCGTACAACTGCTGCATCGATCAGTTTGCGGCATTCCTCAAGCTCGTGCAGTGCGGCCTGCAACTTGCGAAGATCCTCGCCGCCGATGCCGGCGGGCATCCTGGGCGACGGTTGACGCGGTGTGGCTGATGTGGCTTCCGGCGCCGCATTTGATGGATCAGACGAGACACCGTGGATGGCGCGATCGATTGGGTCAATTTGAGGAACCGGCGCGCTGGTGAGTGGCGGCTCGACACGGACTGCGGAGTCGCCCTGTCGATCTCCGAGATCGCGTCCAATTAGTGACAACAAGCGGCCGCGCAAGCCAGGCTCTTCCATCGCGATATCATCCGCGATCACCGCTTCCTCGACAGATTCCTCGTCCTCAATCTTTCCATGAGGCGGCCGCGGTGCACCTTCCTGCCAAACAACCTGAACAAATTTCGGACCTTGCTCGCGCAAGATGCGCTGTACACCTCGAATGGTGTAGCCCTCGCCGTACAAAAGATGACGTATGCCGCGCAGCAAATCGATATCGGCGGGGCGATAATAGCGGCGACCGCCACCACGCTTCATAGGCTTTATTTCGTGAAAGCGGCTCTCCCAAAAGCGCAGCACGTGCTGCGGCAGATCGAGTTCGTCTGCCACTTCACTGATAGTGCGAAACGCGTCTGACGCCTTGTTGTCCAAAGCGGCCACTCCTGAGAGTTTGATAAAAGCGCAGTTACGCTAACGGGGTCGGCTCAAGTTGGCTCAGCGCTGCCGTTGTTGATGCGTTGCTTAAGGATCGCTGACGGCTTGAACACCATAACACGCCGGGGTGAAATTGGTACTTCCTTACCGGTCTTGGGGTTGCGGCCGATTCGTTGGCCCTTCTTGCGCACACCAGACGACCCAAACGACGAAAGTTAGACCGTTTCTCCGCGCTCCAGACATTCGGTGATCTCCTTGAGCACCAACTCTACCAGTGCCGCCGATTCCGTACGTGAAAGACCCACTTTCTGATAGACCGCCTCGCAGAGGTCTGCCCGCGTCACAGTTTTTCCGCTCATCGCCTGCCCTGCCCCCGGCGAAGGTATCCCGCTGAATTATCGAGGATATTAGCAAGACCGGAAGGGGTCAACGGGGCCATTACAGATTGTGAGGAAATACTCCCTGCTTTACCAACGCATCAGCGCCGAACCCCACGTGAATCCGCCACCCATGGCCTCCAAAAGTATCAAGTTACCGCGCCTTATTCGGCGGTCAGCCACCGCATCAGCCAGGGCCAGCGGGATAGAGGCCGCCGAAGTGTTCCCGTGGCGGTCTACGGTAGCCACCACTTTTTCCGGCGCGATGCCCAGCTTGTGGGCGGACCCGTCGATGATGCGCTTGTTGGCCTGATGCGGCACAAACCAGTCGATATCGGCGGCGGAATAGCCGGTGGCATTGAAGGCATCCTCGATCACGTCGGTGATCATTGCGATCGCATGCTTGAACACTTCGCGCCCCTCCATACGGAGGTAGCCGACCGTCTGGGTCGAGGACGGTCCGCCATCAACGTAAAGCTTAGCCTTGTGCCGCCCGTCCGAGCGGAGATGGGTGGTCAGGATGCCGCGGTCCTCGCGGGTGCCTGCTTGTGGTTGTGCCTCGAGGACCAGGGCGCCGGCGCCATCGCCAAATAGCACGCAGGTGGTGCGGTCGTTCCAGTCGAGGATACGCGAGAAGGTTTCGGCACCAATCACCAGCACGCGCTTGTAAATGCCCCCACGCAGCAACGCATCCGTCACTTGCAGCGCATAGATGAATCCGGAGCACACCGCCTGTAAATCAAACGCAGCCCCATGGGTGATGCCGAGCCCGGCCTGCACAGAGACGGCGGTCGCCGGAAAGGTCTGATCGGGCGTGGAGGTCCCCAATACAATCAGGTCGATCGAACTTGCCTCGACGTGCGCGTTAGCGAGCGCGGCTCGCGCGGCATGTAGCGCAAGATCGGAAGTAAGCTCACCTTGCGCAGCAATGTGGCGCTCACGAATACCCGTTCGCTGAACGATCCATTCATCGGTGGTCTCAACTGAGCGAGCGAGCTCATCATTGCTCACGATGCGCGACGGCAGATAGCTTCCACATCCGAGCACGACCGAGCGTACCATTGTCACGAGTCCGCTCCGCTCACGAGTCGCGCGGTCGTGCCCGTTTTCAAGTCGCGCGCCATTGACTGACTAATCTTGGCGAGCAATTCGTACCGCACCATATCGTAACCCATGTCGATTGCAGCAGCAGTGCCTTCGGTATCGGCGCCGCCATGGCTCTTGATTACGATCCCCTTGAGTCCAAGGAAAACGCCACCGTTCGCCTTGCGCGGATCCATCTTGTCTCTGAGTGTTCGGAACGCATGCCGCGCAAGCAAATGGCCAAGGCGCGCCGTCCAAGTGCGATTCATGGCGGCGCGCAGATAGGAAGTGAGCTGATGAGCGGTGCCTTCAGCCGTTTTGAGCGCGATATTGCCAGCGAAGCCCTCTGTGACAACAACATCGACGGCACCTTTGCCGATATCATCTCCCTCGACAAAGCCGTGGTAGTCGAAGTGTGGGAATTGTCCTTCGCGCAAGATGCGGCCGGCTTCGCGCACCTGCTCCAGTCCTTTGACTTCTTCGACTCCAATGTTGAGAAGCCCGACAGTCGGACGTTCAATATCGAATAGCACGCGGGCCATGGCACCGCCCATGGCCGCGAGATTAACGAGATGCGTCTCGTCTGCACCGATCGAAGCGCCCACATCGAGCACTACCGATTCACCCTTGAGCGTCGGCCACAATGCGGCAATCGCCGGGCGCTCGATGCCTTCTATCATCTTGAGATTGAAACGGGCCATCGCCATCAGCGCGCCGGTATTTCCGGCAGAGACTGCGACATCGGCTTCGAGTTTTTTCACAGCGTCGATGGCCAACCACATTGACGACTTCCAGCGCCCATAACGTAGCGCCTGACTGGGCTTGTCGCTCATGCGGATCGACACTTCAGTATGTACAAATCTCGATTTGCCTTTCAGCCGGGGTAGCCCGTCAAGCACAGGCTCCACCGCAGTTCGATTGCCGAACAGAAGATATTCGATGTCGGGGTGGCGACTGAGGGAGAGATCAGCGCCTGGCAATATGACCGTCGCGCCATGGTCGCCGCCCATAGCGTCAAGCGCGACGCGAACCTTATCCGGCATGGATCGCTCTTGGCGGCGTTAGCGCCGGCAACCCGGTTTTCTGAAGTCGGCGCACGGCCGCGACCATACCGGCTCGGTCGCCGCAAACAAGCCGATTATCCTCGACCCGCATTGCCCTGTGCCCACTTTCCGCCGCTCTAACCGCTGCTTGGCCGCTTTTTTAGCGCTTCCAGGATCGCGAACGGTTTTGCGCTACTATCGTCGGACTGCACCGGCGAAAACTTGGCGCCCGCTTTGCGTGGATAAGGGTCGATGCCAAGGAGAAGGAATTCGGTAGCGATCGCGCCCAAATCTACTTTGCCGTCGGACAGAGGTTCCGGTGGTTCCTCTTCAGCTGCCGGCAAAGCAGCCGTGTCTGCCTTCGACCGAATTGATTGAGCCAACAAGGGAGCGAATTTCAAATCGACTGACTCTTCTAGATCGCTTTCGACCGGTTCGAGCGTGACGACGCAGGTCTGGCCGACGCGAGCATTAACCCGGCCTATTACACGCACCCCCGCGCCACAGCGTGCCAAATCGAAGACTGCAGAGAGACAGGCTAGCTCGCGCAAGCCGGCGAGCGCCGCGATCTGAGCACGGATCGCCTCCGGTGCGTCAATCTCGACATGCAGACCAGTTTCCGGAATATCTTCCACGGCCACAAGAACGCTCCATGGGGTCTGATTTTTGTCCATAGATTTCAGCGACCTTTGTCTTCAACAAGAACAATAACTTTTGGGTCCGGCATACGCAGCTTACCGGCAATAAGATCGGCGGTTGCTGCGCCCGAACGTCACGTAACGCCTGCAGAATATAGGTTGCAAGACGCGCTGGGGTAGCCGGTGAGACAGAGGCGCCGCCGTAGATGTTCCTCGTTAAGGCCTCGACCAACGCTTTTTCACCGTGCGTCGCCAGGGCGCTTCGGTATGCCAGCACCCGACCGTAAAATGCTTCGCCAATGCGTCGCATGTGTTTTGGTTCCGAAAGGTCGCCTACAGCTATTTCCCGCAAATTATTGTCCATGTCCTGGCAAAAACGATCGAAAAGGGCCTGTCCCAGGTCCCGCAACTCGGGTCCGCCGCCAAACGATCAAGGACGATCACGAGATGCAGCACAAGAGGTCGAACAGTGACGCCGTATTCGCGATAAAAGCAGGGCAATCTCGCCTGTGCCACGATCGTGCCATACAGGGTGGAAATGGTGTCTTGCCGCGAGTTGCGGCGAAACAGGGGAAACATCATAGGGTCTATTCGGGGTGAAAGCCGTTTGCCGCGGTTACGTCTATGCCCTTCTTGGTCCAATGAAGAGGTCGCGCTTAGGTTCAAAAACGGTGCGTCGTCGTAAGCATATTCTCCACATCACGCTGGCATTCGCCGGCGCACTGGCGCTTGCCGCTTGCGGCGCCACCACGGAAACTTTGCAGCGTGGCTACGTGCTGCCAGAAGGTGCGCTCGAACAGATTCCCGTCGGCGCCACTCAGGAGCAGGTGCTGATCGTGCTCGGCACACCCTCTACCGTCGCTACCGTCAATGGCGAAGCCTTCTATTACATCTCGCAAAAGGCCCAGCGCTCGGTCGCTTTCATGCCGCATGAGGTGGTCGATCAACGCGTCATCGCGGTCTATTTCGACAAGGAACGGCGTGTCACCCGGCTGGCTAATTACGGCTTGAAAGATGGCAAGATCTTCGACTTCCTGTCGGAGACTACGCCGACCGGCGGTCAGGAATTGAGCTACCTGCGCAACCTCTTGAAGAACACCGGCTTCCGTCCCCGCATTTAGCGCGGCCCTTCGGGATCGCCCGATCAGTGCGCCAGCACTGCAAGCAGCAACAACGCTACGATGTTAGTGATTTTGATCATGGGGTTCACGGCGGGACCGGCCGTGTCCTTGTAGGGATCGCCGACCGTATCGCCGGTCACTGCTGCTTTGTGAGCGTCCGAGCCCTTGCCGCCGTAATGACCATCCTCGATATACTTTTTGGCGTTGTCCCAGGCACCACCACCTGACGTCATCGAGATAGCGACGAAAAGGCCTGTGACAATGACACCAAGCAGCATTGCACCGACGGCGGAAAACGCCGCGGATTTGCCGGCAGGTCCGCCCCCCGCGATGAAGTAAATCGCGAAGTAGCAGACGATTGGCGACAACACCGGCAGCAACGATGGCACGATCATTTCCTTGATCGCCGCCTTTGTAAGCATATCGACGGCACGGCCGTAATCCGGCTTGTCCTTGCCCTTCATAATGCCGGGCTTGGTGCGGAATTGCCGGCGCACTTCCTCGACGATTGCGCCGGCCGCGCGGCCGACGGCGGTCATGCCGAGCGCGCCAAACAAGTATGGCAACAAACCACCGAACAGGAGGCCGACTACCACATACGGGCTGTTGAGAGAGAAATCGAGCTGGATACCCTGGAAGTATGGGTGCTGCCCAGCAGTGAAGAATCGCAAGTCCTGGTTATAGGCGGCGAACAGCACCAGCGCGCCGAGGCCGGCTGACCCGATGGCATAGCCCTTGGTGATTGCCTTGGTCGTGTTTCCGACCGCGTCGAGCGCGTCCGTGGACTTGCGCACTGCTTTCGGTAGGCCTGCCATCTCGGCGATGCCGCCGGCATTGTCGGTGACCGGGCCGAACGCATCCAGAGCGACCACCATACCTGCGAGTGCCAGCATTGACGTCACCGCGATCGCGATTCCGAACAATCCAGCTTGCGCGTAGGCGACAAGAATGCCAGCAATAATCACCAACGCCGGCAGCGCAGTTGCTTCCAGCGACACGGCGAGACCCTGAATGATGTTGGTGCCATGACCGGTGACCGAGGCCGAAGCGATTGATCTGACCGGCCGGAAATTGGTGCCAGTGTAGTATTCGGTGATCCAGATGATCAACCCAGTGACGACAAGACCAATGATCGCGCAGATGTAGAGCGCCTTACCGGTGTACGGGACGCCAGGGATCGGACCCATACCGATCAGGTAGTCTGTAACAAGCCAAACGGCGATGAGCGAAAGCATGGCAGAGGCGATGAAGCCTTTGTAGAGCGCTCCCATGATCGATCGCTTTCTGCCCAACCGCACGAAGAAAGTACCGATGATGGAAGTGATGATGCAGGCGCCGCCAATGGCGAGCGGATAGGTCATCATCGGCAGAAGCATCGGCGTATTGGCGAAGAAGATTGAGGCCAGCACCATGGTGGCGACGATGGTGACCGCGTAGGTTTCAAACAGGTCGGCGGCCATGCCGGCGCAGTCACCGACATTATCGCCCACGTTGTCGGCGATGGTGGCCGGATTGCGCGGATCATCTTCCGGAATTCCGGCTTCCACCTTCCCGACTAGATCGCCGCCGACGTCGGCGCCCTTTGTAAAGATACCGCCGCCGAGACGGGCAAAGATTGAGATCAACGATGCGCCGAAACCGAGTGCGACGATGGCGTCGATCACGGTGCGATCGTTAGGCGCCTTGTGCATCGTGCCAGTGAGGAAGCCGAAATAAAGCGTGACCCCGAGCAGCGCGAGCCCCGCAACGAGCATACCGGTAACAGCGCCCGATTTGAAGGCGAGCTCGAGCCCGCCAGCGAGCGACTTGGTGGCAGCCTGTGCCACGCGCACATTGGCGCGCACCGACACGTTCATGCCGATGAAGCCGGTCGCGCCCGACAGCACGGCGCCGACCGCAAAGCCGACCGCAACGAGCCACCCGAGCGTGAAACCGATGATCGCGAAAACCGCCACGCCGACAAGGCCGATTGTAGTGTATTGCCGCTTGAGATAGGCCTGCGCGCCCTCGCGCACGGCCTCGGAAATTTCCTGCATCCTTTTGCTGCCGGAATCCGCGCTCATCACCGATTGGATCGCCCAGATGCCATATACGATCGCGAGCCCCCCGCAGCCAACGATCAACCACAAAGTATTCATGGTGGCCGTTTTCCTCGATTTGATTGGTGCTGGCGGGACGAACGCTCCCGCCGGCGCCAGGAGCGTCGAGGATGGCCGCTTGTAAGGGCGCTTCACCCCGACCGGTAAGCGTGCGGATATAGCCAAAAAGTTGTGACGGGTGCAACGCGGAAATAGGGCGTCGAGAAGGTATTGCAGCCCGCTCTCCCTCTGCGCAGTCAAATTGCAGCACAAATACTCGTGCCACGTTCTTTCCCTACCTTCAGGCGAGCCCGCCTATCGAGGTTTTACAACATTCATTTCTTCCCGTCCAAATCAGGCGAACAGGATCAAAGGCATAAATTTTTTTGGCCAAGACAGATGTGAGCATTGATCGTCTGGCTCAATGCAAACCAGAGTTTCGGAACAACGTAGTGCTGCACCAATTCGAGACAAGGCCGTGAAGATTGGTGACGGGAGTGATACTGCTTCCCGGATGGGCGTTGGGATGCCATCGAATACGAAACCGTTCTCCTTCGAGAGAAGGGTGTCATAGTAGCTCCGATTGAGGTTGAAGGCCTTCAGGGCAAAGGTCACGCGGTGCCAATTCAGATAGCCGGGGAGCGGGAAACCCCCAAGGCTGCGGAGACTTTATATCGCGGCCGGTTGGGCTGGGTCCCCATTGCCAGGCAGCGCTAGATGGCGTTGATGGTCTTTGCGACCGTTGCGAGCGTCTGGTTGCCGGAATAGGCCAACCCGTTGCCGTACCCCAACAGGCGTCGAGCTGACCGGATCAGCTTATCCCGACGACGGACAGCCGCGATGCTACCGCATTCGTTGACTTGGAGGGCGCTCTGGAATATAAACCTCTCATTCGCCGTTGGATGGAGGGTTCAAGGAGCGCGCACCGGTCTCGCCGACGACCGGCATACGCCTCGCCGGCCGCGCGTCGCCCGGCCTGCTGCCGGCGCATCGAAAGCGCCTTCCG
>Ga0126382_10000881_pt1 | contig 11983 bp, 10 predicted proteins | sample PanSoiMetPlot_30_FD_92548 | JGI IMG/M metagenome (GOLD analysis project Ga0126382, IMG submission 92548) | Tropical forest soil microbial communities from Panama - MetaG Plot_30 | ecosystem: Environmental > Terrestrial > Soil > Tropical forest > Bulk soil | place: Panama | collected 2016-02-17 | reverse complement strand
TTAGGGATATCGGCAACGACGCGATCAATCATCGTATCCGCGCCAGCGACAAACGGCTCTTGAACCAAGCCGACGCGCGGGTCATCGAAGACCCACATGCCGAGATGCTTGTAAGGGGCGATTACGTTGATTGCATTCATGTTCCTAAGGTGCCTGGCTAGGCAGTGTTAGGCAATCGCCGCAGTGTTCGGTTTTCTGTCTTTGATGCAGCATCAGCGATTTCGCTGACTTCCTCTGCGTCGGCGTGCTTCGCGCTCGGCTAGTGTTCGTAATTGTGGGACTTTGTGAACACTCAGCCTAAGCGCGCACGCGTGCAATTGAAAACAGCGCATCTTTGAGTCGTTGTTTGAGTGTGTTTTAAATCTCTAATTCTCGCGTGATGCGAGGGGGTGGGGCCAAAACTTGGCGATCGAAGGCGATGCAGATTTGGAAGAGCGATCCAATCAACCTACCCTCCACCCTCTCCATACCCTCCATACCCTCCACTCTCTTTTAAAGAAAGAATGAATGAATAAAAGAAGAAGGCCGGAAGCGAAGGTAAAAAGGGAAAGGAAAAAGGCCAGATTGATGGAAACAAAGGAACGAAGAAGTGGAGGGTAGATGGAGGGCTTCATCAAGTGAGAGACATTGTTGAAGCGGAGTTAGATCGAATTCAGCGATCAGCGGAAGAAGCTGACACGATTAAAGTCCCCATCGATGCCTCGCCGCTCGACTTTCTCCAAATGATCTACCGTTCTGCGAAGCAACCAATGCATCGAAGGATTAAGGCCGCTTGTGAGGCCCTTCCCTTCGTCCATCCCAAGCTTGCCGTCACGGCCCAGGTCAGTTCCGAGGAGTTTGCCGCAGCGTTAGAACGTGCGGTTAGTCGAAGCTCCAAAGTCCTCGCTCAGCCGAAGATCGAGCATCAACACTTGGCTTCGCGGAGAGTCTAATCCCCGGCCCCGCTTACTACCGATTTACTAGCCCTACTTCCGCCCTGTTTCACAGCACTATTCTTTAGGTCGATCAACCACTTAGTCATTCACGATAATTGTCAGTGCCTGAAATGCCGCGTGCCCGTGAATACCATCGCGATGTTGTGTTCGTCGGCAGCCTTGATGACCTCGTCGTCGCGCACCGAGCCGCCGGGCTGGATCACTGCTGTCGCGCCGGCCTCGATCGCCACCAGCAAACCATCGGAAAACGGGAAGAAAGCATCCGAAGCGACTACTGAGCCCTTGGTCAGCGGAGCCGGCAGCTTCATTTCTTTGGCGGCATCTTCAGCTTTCCGGGCGGCAATGCGCGCTGCATCGACTCGGCTCATCTGCCCAGCGCCGATCCCGATTGTGGCCCGATCCTTGGCATAGACAACCGTGTTCGATTTCACGTGCTTGGCAACTCGGAATGCGAACCGTAGGTCTGCAAGTTCGGTGTTGCTCGGCGCACGCCTCGTGACAGTCTTAAGCTGCATATCGTCCACTACCGTGTTATCACGCGATTGCACCAGCAGCCCTCCAGCGACAGACTTCACGGTCAAACCTTTGGCGCGGGGATCGGGGAGGCCGCCGGCGACAAGGAACCGAAGATTTTTTTTGGCTGCTATAATCTTCACCGCTTCTTCGCTTGCTTCCGGCGCGATGATGACCTCGGTAAAAATTTCGGTGATTGCGCGTGCAGCCTCGGCATCGAGCCTGCGATTGAGCGCGATAATGCCGCCGAACGCAGAGGTCGCATCGCAAGCCAGTGCCTTGCGATAGGCATCGAGCAAGTTTTCAGCCTCCGCGACCCCGCAAGGATTGGCGTGTTTGACGATCACGCAAGCGGCGGTGCGGTTCGGGTCGAATTCTGCAACGCACTCGTAGGCCGCATCAGTGTCGTTGATGTTGTTATAGGAAAGCTGCTTTCCTTGCAGTTGTCTTGCGGTCGCGACGCCATAGCGTTCCCCGGGTGAGCGGTAGAACGCCGCGCTCTGATGTGGGTTCTCACCATATCGCAGGGCCTCCACCAATTTGCCGCCAAAAGCGCGATAGTCCGGAGCGTCAGCATGCAGCGTCTCAGCGAACCAGTTCGAAATCGCGGCGTCATATGATGCGGTGCGCGCGTAAGCCTTTGCCGCCAGATTTTGCCGCAGACTGAGGGAGACCATGCCGCCATGTTGCGCCATTTCGCCAAGCACCTTTTCGTAGTCGGTGGGTTCGACAACAACGGTCACATCCAGGTGGTTCTTGGCGCCGGCTCGGATCATCGCAGGGCCGCCAATGTCGATGTTCTCGATGCAGTCATTGAACGAAGCGCCTCTAGCGACGGCGGCCTCGAACGGATAGAGATTCACCACCAAGAGATCGATCGGCTTGATGTGGTGCTTTTCCATGGCCGCAAGGTGCTCTGTGTTGCCGCGGATCGCGAGCAATCCGCCGTGCACCTTTGGGTGCAGGGTTTTGACACGGCCATCCATCATTTCGGGTGAGCCGGTGAGTTCGGCGACATCGGTCACGGCGAGGCCAGCGTCAGCAAGCGCTTTGGCAGTGCCGCCGGTCGAAACGAGCTTCACCCCGTAGCGGGCAAGCTCAGTCGCGAATGCGATCAGCCCGGCCTTGTCGGATACCGACAGCAGAGCGCGGGTAATACGGCGCGGATGGCTACTCATAGCGCACGAGCTAGCATATCAGGCGGGCGAAAGTGTATTCGCGACCACTGTCCCTTACCGCAGCATCCACAGGCACTGTCTCAAAGCGGCAATTCCGGTTCATGCGTCTGGTCGGGCCGGGTGCCGGGTGTGGCCGGTGGTGTGTGACGGAAGCTCCAGCGCACCGCCGACAGCTGCCCCACTTGCCCGTAAATTACGATCTGTACCGTGCGTCGCGGACCGTCCGGGCCCGCCAAGAATACGCTTTCTTCGAGTTCTACCGCGTCGGCCAGGGTTGCGAAGGTCCATAGATCTCGGTCATGAAGCAACAGGATTACGCCGCGTCCGTCCGCCAGGCGGCTCGCCTTGATCGCGGGATGCAGATGAAAGCGGATGGCGAATTCGTCGCCGGCGTCGGCAGGAAACCCCTCTCCTTCGACCGGCGTAAAAATGTCTTCTCCGTCGAGCGCACGGCCGTCAGGGCTAAGCCGGATCGTACGCGTGTGCACGATGCCGCAGTCACTGACGTAGCCATCATGGGAGGCGCGTAGTGTCGGTGCGCCGGGCTCTCTCTCAATTCGTACATCGTGGGGACCGGAAATGATCGGCGTTCCGCCAAACAGACGCCTGATCGAAAGCGATTCAAGGAAACGGTACGATGAGCGTTCATTGATCGTTACGGTTGAATGCGCAGGCGTTGCGCGCGCAACCTGGCGCCAGTTTTCTTTATTGACGGACGGCAAGCCGCAATTGACCACCAGGCGGTGCTGCTTCCATGACAGCTCGAACGACAAGCAACCCGCATGGGCTTCCTGGCTCAATTCCACCGGTGGAGGCCGCCCGGTGTCCATCAGAAGGGCGGTCTGTTCTGCATCGACGCGCTGGTAGCCGGAGTGTGGTGCATTCGACACCGGTGTGCCGCGTGCATCGTCATAGGCGAGCACCGTAGCGAGCAGGTCGACCGGCGTCGGTCCCATGCCGTTAAATTGGCCGAAATTTCCGTCGCCATGCCTGAAAAAACGCAACATGGGCATAATGCGATCAATTGCATTGTTGAGTGCTTGAGGCGGCTGCAGCTGCCGCGCGGCGAACAATTGCCGCAACGGCAGCAAGTCAGCCAACAATTCGATCAAAGCCCCCGGATTGCGGCTAACATGTCCGCCGTCAGGCAAGACCTGTTTACGCAATTCATCTATCAGCCGGCGCACATTGGCGCGCAGATGTCCTGACTGCCCCTGCAAGCAAAGCGTTGCATAATTGAGCGCAATTACCGCCTGCAAGCGCGGCAATCCCTCTCGCGATTCGTTTAGACTGCGGCGCAGATAGCGCACCTGCCGCGACAAGCTGCGGATAAAGCGACGATAGAAACGAGCGTCTGCATCTTGCAATACAAACGGCGCCTGACTGAGCCAACAGATCAAGCGGCGGGAAATAATTTCGGAACGCCAGCCAAGAGGGTGCCAGCGGCCTTGTACGTTAATCCACTCGTCGATTAGCGAACGGGCATTGGAGCGGGTGATGGCGGAATCCGCAGCGCGCAAGTGCCGCAACCAGACGAAGCCGAGCAGCATACCGGCCCACTCATCCGACGGTGGTGTCATTTCAAAAGGAGATCTGCGATCGCAAATGACGACTTTTCCGGCGAACGCAAAGCGCCCGGCATAGATTTCACTGGCGCGTGTCGCGTCGGCGGTGCGCAAATCCTGCGGCGCTATCAGGAGCCGGTCGGTCTTGGTTGAGGCGAACCGCCAACGGAGCAGTGGATTCGCGTTGATGCTGCCGATTACACTGCGGAATGCGCGGCGCCCGATGAGCACGGAGAGCCTGGCCCGCTCCGCCATCGAAACACCCATCATAAAAGCGCTCATCTCCTACCGCGCGTGCGAATCCGTACGCGCAGTCCACACGATAGCGAACGGTCGGGAAGGGGCCAATATGTTAGTCCAGACGGTGGATTAGGCCGGATTTCGGATAAGGCGCGCAGCATAAAAACCGTTGAGCCCGCCCCAGCGCGGATCAGGATCAGGCAACTGCTGCGGCAGCGTGCGCAAGTCTCCATCGATTGTGACGAATTCAGTGCGTCCGAAAACATCTTCCGCCGTGATCCGATTGCGGACGATGCGCGGATCGCGTGCGAGAAGAGCCGCAATTTGATTCTCGCCTTCTTCAGGCTCCAGCGAACAGACGCAATAAATGAGCGTAGCGCCCGGCTTGAGGAACTCAACCGCGCGGTCGAGCAGCCGGTGCTGTAACGATGTGAGCACCGGAAGATCAGCTTCGCTCTTTAGCCAAGCGATGTCCGGATGACGACGGATGGTACCGGTGGATAAGCATGGCGCATCGAGCAACACTGCATCGAATGGTCCAGCCTGCCATTCCAAAGTATCGGCCGCGACGGTTTCGGCGCTGAGAGATAGGCGGGCAAGATTTTCGTGCAGGCGTTTGAGGCGGGCCGGCGAGCGATCGACGGCAATCACATTCGCGCCAGCCAGCGCGAGTTGGGCAGTCTTGCCGCCGGGCGCGGCGCAGAGGTCGGCAACGTTCATTCCACGAATATCACCGAGCAGCCGAACGGGAAGAGCGGCGGCGGCATCCTGCACCCACCATGCGCCTTCGGAAAATCCCGGCAAAAGGGAGATCGCCCCGTGCGCAATGGTGCGCACAGTGCCTGTCGGCAATTCCCGACCGCGTAGCCTTTCGGCCCAGGATTTGGCGTCCCGCTTTACCGTGAGATCGAGGGCGGGTTCGTGACCATTGGCGGTTGCAATCTCACGGGCTGTATCGGCGCCAAAACTCTTGCTCCAACGCTTGAGCAACCATTCCGGCGTGTCACCTAAAAAATCAGAAGCAGACGATGCGCCGCTTTGCGCCACGCGCCGCAGCACAGCGTTGACGAGACCGGCGTGACGTACCGCACGGCGGTCAGCCTGCGCGAGGCGCACCGACAAATCGACGGCAGCGTGGTCAGGAACTTCGAGCCAGAGAATTTGCGCTGCGCCAAGTAACAAGATCGTCTCGGTACGCGGCGCGTCGGAGGGAAATCCTTTTTCGAGAAAACCGCCAACTAGATGGCGCAACGTGCCGAGCCGTCGCAAGACGGTGGCTGTGAGACGGCGGGTCAAGGCACGGTCGCGTTCCGCAAGCCGGGGCAGGCCCGGATGTGCGTTTTTGCCTGAGAGAAGTTCATCGAGCGCACTTCGCCGCTGCAGAACGCCGTCGAGGATATCGGCTGCAATTCTTCGAGCGGCGAGGCCGGGAACTTCTGGCCGTGGGGAAGTGCGCGGACGCGCCATACTGGATAGTTGCCGGTAAATTGTGTTCTGGTCACGAAATTTCGAAAAAAAATGCCAATGGCATGCCGCTTTGAGTCAAAGACCCACAGCCGCGACTGCGCCCATATCAAAGGCGGCTCAAGCCCCCGTTTTCGCCGCCTTCTTGTTTTGCCGATTGTTGACCAGGTCGTCGACTACGGCCGGATCTGCCAGCGTCGAGGTGTCGCCGAGATTGCCAAACTCGTCTTCGGCGATTTTGCGCAGAATTCTCCGCATGATCTTGCCAGAACGTGTTTTTGGCAGGCCCGGGGCAAACTGGATCAGATCAGGCGAGGCGATTGGTCCGATTTCCTTACGCACCCAACCGACCAGCTCCTTGCGCAGCTCTTCGCTCGGCTTTTCGCCCGACATCAGCGTGACATAGGCATAGATGCCTTGGCCTTTGATGGCGTGCGGGTAGCCAACAACGGCCGCTTCCGACACTTTCGGATGGGCGACAAGCGCGCTCTCGACCTCGGCGGTGCCAAGCCGGTGGCCGGCGACGTTAATGACATCGTCGACGCGCCCGGTTATCCAGTAGTATCCGTCCTCGTCGCGGCGGCAGCCGTCGCCTGTGAAGTATTTGCCAGGATAGGTCTTGAAGTACATATCGATAAACCGCTGGTGATCGCCATACACGGTGCGCATCTGTCCTGGCCACGAGTCGGAGATGCAAAGATTGCCGCTCGTCGCGCCAGTCTGCACCTTGCCCTCAGCGTCCACGATTTCCGGCTGCACGCCAAAGAATGGACGCGTTGCCGAGCCGGGCTTGAGTTTGGTTGCGCCAGGCAGTGGTGTGATAAGGATGCCGCCAGTCTCGGTCTGCCACCAAGTGTCGACGATTGGGCAACGATCTTCGCCGACGACGTGGTAGTACCATTCCCAGGCTTTCCGGATTGATCGGCTCACCCACAGTGCCAAGAAGGCGCAACGATTTGCGCGAGGTTTTCTTTACCGGATCATCGCCGCCCTGCATCAGGGCGCGGATCGCGGTCGGTGCAGTATAGATAGTGGTTACCTTGTGCTTGTCGCACACCTCCCAGAAGCGAGAAGTGGTCGGAAAGTTCGGCACGCCCTCGAACATCATTGAGATGGCACCGTTGGATAGCGGGCCATAGACAATGTAGCTGTGACCGGTGACCCAGCCGACATCCGCGGTGCACCAATAGATATCGCCTTCGTGATAGTCGAACACGTATTGATGCGTAATCGAGGTGTAGACGAGATAACCGCCTGACGTGTGCAGGACGCCTTTCGGTTTGCCCGTAGAGCCGGAGGTATAGAGAATAAACAGTGGATCCTCGGCGTTCATCTCCTCGCATGGGCAGTCAGCGGAAACAGTCTTCGCTATGTCATTGTAGTACATGTCGCGTCCGGACTGCATGTTGATCGGCGCATTTGTACGCTTGACGACAATCACCGAAGTTACGCCACCAGCTTTGTCGCATGCCGTATCCGCATTGGCCTTCAGTGGGATCTTGCGGCCACCGCGGATGCCCTCATCGGCAGTGACGATCACATTCGACTTGCAATCCTCGATGCGCCCGGCGAGAGAATCGGGTGAGAAGCCACCGAACACGACCGAATGAATTGCGCCGATGCGGGCGCAGGCGAGCATTGAAATAGCCGTCTCCGGAATCATCGGCATATAGATGGTGACGCGATCTCCTTTCTTTATACCTCGGGCCTTAAGCACATTGGCGAAGCGGCAAACGTCGGCATATAGCTGCTTGTAGGTGAGGTTTCTGTCTTCCTTCGGATCATCACCCTCCCAAAGAATAGCGGTCTGGTCGCCACGCTTGGCGAGATGGCGGTCGACGCAGTTGTGGCAAACGTTCAGCGTGCCATCCTCGAACCATTTGATCGAAACGTGGTGTGGGTCGTAGGAGGTGTTTTTGATCTTGCTGAAGGGCTTGATCCAGTCGATGCACTTGGCCTGCTCGGCCCAGAAGCCGTTCGGATCCTTGATCGAGCGAGCGTAGAGATCCTTGTATTTGGCATCGTCCACATGGGCGCGCTTGCGCCAGTCGACTGGCACGTCATAGATCTTTTCGGACATCGACACTCCTCCCCACCTACCCTAGTACGCGGCACGCGCTTATCTCCGCGACATTATGCGACAGCGTTTGTGCGACCGACAAGGCGCGGATTGACCTCCTTTTGGCAATTTTTGGGTTTCAAGGGCCCCAGCCACCGACTATGGCACCGATAATCACGAAAGCGCCGAGCCACGCGACACTGTCAATGACGGTGAGCATTGCACGGCGACCGCCAAAGGCATTGTTGGTCGCGATCGTGGTCAGCACAAAGCCGAACCAGCAGAGGGCGGCCGAGATGACGCCGGCGCGCACCGTGAACGCGTTGATGTGCAGAAGAATGCCGTAAAGCACCCAGCCGATGATGACTTCACTGATGAACACGACGACAAACGGAGCACCTTTCGCGATGCCGGATTTGGCGTCCTGCTCGGCCTTGCATTGCTCAAGGGTTTTGCCCTGCGCGGCGATCCATGGCTTGCTTAGCGCGGTGTAATAAATGCCACCGAAAATCCAGGCGGCAACGGCGGCAATTAGAATTGAAACCATGTTGGCGTGCGTGAAGCTCATTGCCACCTCCCTATTTCAGCCCACCCATTTTGCAGATCAATTTCCATTCTGCCTCGGTCACCGGTTGCACTGACAGGCGTCCATATTTGACCAGCGCCATGTCTTTAAGCTTCGGTTCGGCCTTGATGGTCGCCAGCGTTACCGGCTTTGCCAACGGTTTGCCGGCCGCAATCGTTACAGCTACCCAAGGCTCGTTTTTTTTCGCCGTCGGATCGGGGAAGGACTCGCGCGTTACCTCGCCGATCCCGACAACCTGCTTCTCCTCGCCTGTGTGGTAGAAAAAAAACTTGTCGCCTTTTTTCATTTCCTTGAGATACCGGCGCGCCGTGAAGTTCCGCACGCCAGTCCAGGCCTCCCCTTTTGCGCCACGCTTGACCTGGTCGTCCCAGGAATATTCGTCCGGTTCTGTCTTCAGCAACCAATAAGCCATGGCTTTCATTCCGATCTAAGTGGGCGTGTCAGTAGCGACTCGATCGCTTCATCGACGCTCATTCTTTCCGATATTATCGCGGCGACGGCGCTGGCGATCGGCATCTCGACATTTTTCTCCCGCGCCATTTCCAGCAGCACCGGCGCGGTGAAGATGCCTTCGGCCAGTTTGCCATGCGCGGCGGTATCGGGCTTCTCGCCTTTGCTCAAGGCGACTCCGCAGGAGAAGTTACGCGACTGTGGCGTACCACACGTGAGAATGAGGTCACCGAGGCCGGACAAGCCCATCAAGGTTTCCGTTTTGGCGCCGTAGGCTTTACCGAAGCGCACCAGCTCCGCAAAACCACGCGTGGTGAGCGCCGCGGAAGCGCTAGCGCCCAGCCCTTTTCCCGTTACGATTCCTGCAGCAATTGCAAGAACGTTCTTGGTGGCACCGCCAAGTTCGACGCCGCGCACATCTGTCGAATGGTAGGGCCGGAAAGTGCCCGCATTCAACGCGTGGGCCAAATCGAGAGCAACCTTGCCATCGGCCGCTGCAATGGTGACCGCTGTGGGCAATCCGTGCGCAACGTCAGCGGCAAAGCTTGGCCCGGACAGGATTGCCGGCAGTGATTTTGGCGCGCATTCGGCAATAATCTCGGTCATGAACTTGTGAGTGCCGTGCTCGATGCCCTTGGCGCAGGCGATAAGTGGCGTGTGCCTTCCGACTGATGATGCCAGAGACGTGACCACCGACCGCACTGCCTGCGCTGGTACCACAACGAGAATGGCATCACTTCTCGCGGTTTCTTCAAGATCGCGCGTGACCTTGATGATTTCGTCGACGCGCACGCCGGGCAAAAAGCGGCTTTCTCGCTTTTGTTCGAGTCTTGCAGCATTGTCTTGCGCGTATTCCCAAAGAACAACCTGCCGTCCGGCGCGAGCACAGGTGAGCGCCAGCGCCGTTCCCCAAGCGCCGCCGCCGAGCACCGCGATACGTTGAATGGTCATGCCGCTGCCGCCGGTCCGCTTATTTATACGCAGCTGTGCGCCGCCGTGCGCCCTCAGCGGCGGCGATCTCGTCAAGCGGCCAACGTGCCCGCGGCGCGACATGAAGCGAGTCGGTGAGGCCGAGCGCTAACCGTTCGCAGCCGGCCCACGCGATCATTGCTCCATTGTCGGTGCACAGTTCGGGTGGCGGCAAAACCAGACCGGCCCCGACCTCGAATGCGAGGCGGTTGAGCACCTTACGGATTGACTGGTTTGCGGCAACGCCGCCGGCCGCAACCAGAGCGGTCGGCGTCCCGAAGCGCGCCCGGAAAAGCAGCAGCCCGGCACGTAGCCGGTCGAACACGACGTCGACAATTGCTTGCTGGAAGCACGCACAAAGATCGGCCACATCCTGGTCGCTGAGGGGCGCGATTTTTTCCGCTTCCAGCCGTAATGCGGTCTTTAATCCGGAGAGCGAGAAATCGGCATCCTTGCGTCCATGCATAGGCCGCGGCAGCGAGAAGCGCACTGCGTTGCCGCGCACGGCTTCCTTCTCGACCTGCGGTCCACCCGGATAACCGAGGCCGAGGAGCTTCGCGGCTTTGTCGAAGGCCTCGCCAATCGCGTCATCCTGAGTGGTTCCAAGTCGCACATAGTTGCCGACACCGCGCACGGCCACGATCTGGGTGTGACCGCCGGACGCAAGAAACAGGCAATAAGGAAACGTGATTCTATCGGTCAGGCGCGCAGTCAGCGCGTGCGCTTCCAAATGATTAACGGCGATGAGCGGCTTGTTTTTGACCAGCGCAATGGCTTTCGCAGTGGTAAGGCCAACGATTAGGCCACCGATCAGTCCAGGGCCGGCAGCTGCGGCGACGCCGTCTATCGCATCGTAATTACGACCTCCCTGCGTCATGGCATTGGCGATGACAACATCGAGAGCTTCTACATGGGCGCGTGCTGCAATTTCAGGCACCACACCGCCGAATGCGGCATGTTCGGTCATCTGCGACAGCACCACATTGGAGAGGATCCTGCCGTGGCCATCCTCAAAACGCTCAACCAACGCCGCTGCGGTCTCATCGCACGTTGTCTCGATGCCTAGGACGATCATCAGTCCCTCAATGGCCTTTGCGCCCAGTCTGGGCGAGGTGACGGCGGCCAAAATAATAGCTAGTCCTGATCCTTGGGCCGACCCGGTCCGGCCTAGCATTGTGAGGTTGTATGACGCAATCCACAGTCTCCTTGCGCCTAGGAACGCGCGGCAGTCCGCTCGCGCTGGTGCAGGCGCGAATGGTGCGGTCGCGGTTGGCCGCTGCGACGGGCATGAAGGAGGATCGAATTGCGCTCGTCGTCATTCGAACTTCCGGCGATACCATTCAGGATCGACCACTGGCGGAAGAGGGTGGCAAAGGTCTGTTTACAAAAGAGATCGAGGAGGCGTTAGTCGATGGAGGCATCGATCTCGCAGTCCATTCGGCAAAAGACATGCCCACGGTGCTACCGGAAGGATTGATACTGGCGGCATGTCTCGAACGTGAGGATCCCCGAGATGTTTTCATCAGCCACAAGGCGCGTACGCTTTCGGAGCTGCCTAAAGGCGCGAGCCTCGGCACAGCATCACTTCGGCGCCAGGCGATCGCAAGGCGTACGCGGCCAGATCTGTTTGTGAAGCCGTTGCGTGGCAATGTGGAAACTCGGCTGCGCAAGCTCGAATCCGGTGAAGTCGATGCAACTGTGCTCGCGCTCGCGGGACTGAATCGTCTCGGATTGACCAACCACGCCACCAGCATAATGAGCGCCGATGAATTCCTGCCGGCCGTTGGGCAGGGTGCAATCGGCATTGAAGCGCGTGAAAGCGATATGCGGGTGCGTGAAATTCTCGCGCTCATCGATCATGCCGACACATCGTTGGCCATCGACTGCGAACGCGCTTTCCTCGCCGCACTTGGCGGTTCATGCAACACTCCGATCGCGGGTCACGCCACGATTGCCGGAAACGCGCTGCAGTTCCGTGGACTGATCGCGCGGCCGGACGGCAGTGCCACACTCGACATCGCCGG
>Ga0126382_10000880_pt1 | contig 11991 bp, 10 predicted proteins | sample PanSoiMetPlot_30_FD_92548 | JGI IMG/M metagenome (GOLD analysis project Ga0126382, IMG submission 92548) | Tropical forest soil microbial communities from Panama - MetaG Plot_30 | ecosystem: Environmental > Terrestrial > Soil > Tropical forest > Bulk soil | place: Panama | collected 2016-02-17 | reverse complement strand
GGAGCGTTACTCCTTTCACCTCAAGCAGCGCGGATGTCATCGGTGCGTGCCTTGCATCCGTTCTCAGCTGCCGGGCAACTCGTGGATATCGCTGACAAACATATCCTTCCAGTTTGTCGCCTTTGCCGGCACCATGCCGACACGCGTCATGTAGTCGGCGACAACCATCACTTTCTGTGGAGTCATGGTCCAGGTGTTGTCTTTGTCGCGAATAATCTTCTCGGCTTCTGCGGGAGTGAGCTTGGACTTGTCGGCCTTCACCCACAGAGCGGCAGAGCTGGCCGGATCCTCATTGACCTCTTTCATGGCGGTACGCAGCGCGGCAAGAAAGGCCTGCACAACCTTCGGCTCGCCTTCATAAAGCTTTGCCGTTGCCCAAACGACGTTAAACGTGTGAGGGCCGCCGAACACGTCGTAGCTGTTGAGGACTCGGTGGACACGCTTGTCCTCTAACTCCTGATACATGAACGGTGCGGAGGTGAAGTGTGCTGTAATTTCCGACTTACCGCTCATCATCTGGGCCAGTCCGTCGGGATGGCTCAATGAGACGGTCCACGGGTCGAGCTTGTGCTGTTGGCCCGCACCAAATTCTTTTTCCGCTGCCATCTGCAATATGACGGCTTGCATGGAAACTCGAACCGCGGGAAGGGCGATGCGATCCTTATCGGTGAAGTCCTTAAGCATCTTTACGCTAGGATTGATGCTGTTGAGCCACAGAGGCATTGAGTTCAGTGCGGCGATCCCTTTGACTTTGAGATTGTCCTTTGTTCGCGCCCAGATCGTGACCAGCGGCCCCACTCCTCCGGAGGCGAAATCCAGATTTCCGGAAATCAATGCTTCATTCATAGGCGGGCCGCCGGTGAAACGCACCCATTCGGCCTTGAGATCCAACCCACGTTTCTTGCCTTCGGCTTCAAGCAAGTTTTTTTCCGCTATGATGGTCATTGGCAAATAGGAAATGCCATACTGCGTGGCGATGCGGACAGTGCGCGTTTCGGCTTTAGCGCTGCCAGCGAACAAAAGTGCTGCAGCGAAGAGGAGCGGCATCCACTGCCACTCGTGCCGCCGATTCAGGCTCATGATCATCCTCCCAACTCGTTTGTTCTTTGTTCTGTTTGACCCATCATCCCCCACGCCACGATAGCGTGGCAAGCGGAGTCGCGCGATGCCGAATCCCATCCCACTTATACAAACCGCACTATTCGAACGTTTTGGTGAACGGCTCGACATCGGCGAAGAACTTGCCGGCTTGGATGAAATTGCCCGGATTTCCACGCATCGCGTGCATCGACGCTATCTGGCGCGCGATATCGAGCCTCGCCTGCTGCGATTGCTGTGCGCTTGCGCGCTGTCAGCGCCGTCGAAGAGCGATCTTCAGCAGGCGGACATTCTCATTATTCGTGAAAAACGGAAAATAAATGCTATCGCAGACCTGCTCACGGAAATGCCATGGGTGCGAGAGGCGCCGGTGTTTCTGGTTTTTCTCGCCAACGGCCGTCGGCTGCCGAAAATTTCGGAAATGCGCGGCAAGCCCTTTCCAAATGACCACCTTGACTTGCTGTTTAATGCCACGGTCGACGCCGCCATCGTCATGACGACGTTTTTGCGTGCTGCAGAGGCCGTCGGTCTTGGCTGCTGTCCCATCAGCGTCATTCGCGATCATGCCGCGACCGTCAGCGAAATGCTGGCATTGCCCGAGAAAGTCATTCCAGTTGCCGGTATGTGCCTCGGCTGGCCCGCCGAGGAGAGCGGCATCACGTCTCGTTTGTCATTGGATACAACGATTCACGAAGAGCGCTTTAAGGACCGCGATTTGGGTGCGAAGATCGACGCATATGACCGGCGGCGTGCGGCCAGGCGCCCATTTCGCAATCAAAGAGAGATTGAGCGCTTCGGCCGCAGCGAATTTTACGGCTGGTCGGAAGACAAGGCACGGCAATATGCCGTTCCCTTGCGCGCCGATTTTGGCGCTTTCGTACGAGCGAAGGGCTTCCGTCTGGATTGATCAGGCGGTGCTATTTTTTGCGAATGCGGAAAGTCAGAACACCGTCTGCTTCCGATTTTTCTTCAAGCGCATCACCGGTCTGACGCAGAAGATTCGGAATATCGATGCTGGTCAGAGGATCGGTACACTCTGCTACGACCAGGTCGCCTGGAGTCAGCGCGGACAATTTCTTGCGCACCCGCAACGCTGGTAACGGGCATTTCAAGCCACGCAAATTCATTACCGTTTCGTTCATTTGCGCTTCGCTTATGCCGTGAGAGGCACCATGGACAATTTCCGGTCTGTAGCCGGAATGTGCGCTTCTTCGATCCCCAATTCTTTGCGCACGATATTGGTCCCGCGTGTAAGTGCGACCATCTTGTAGAATGCATGCATTCTACTCATCGACTGACGGCCAAAGCCGCAGTCGCTGGTCAGGATCAGCCGTTCCGGTTCAATATATTTCAGCGCTTTGCGGATAAGCGCAGCGATTTCCTCGGGTCGCTCGACCTGGAGAGTACGATGGCTGATGACGCCGAGCGCAATCTTCTTGTCTTTTGAAATCATTTTGCCGACGTGCTCCAGATCCATTCCGTGATTGAACGCGCCTTCCACCGTAAGGACGTCCACGTCGAGTTGGTCCAAATAAGGCAACGCTGCCTTGTACGACTGATCTTTACTGGCCACACGCTGCGCTGCGGGACTGCCCCAGCATGTGTGACACCAGACCTCGCATTTATTGCGCAACCCCTTCACCTCGGCGTTGAAAGCCTCGACCCACTTTTCCGGCTTGATCGGTTGATTGGGATCGGCAATGACCTGGTGGATCGCCGGCTCCTCGATCTGTACGAGCGGTGCGCCGGCGTCGGCGAGCGCGTGATACTCTTTATTGAGAGCGACCGACAGATCCATCAGCAGGTCGTATCGGTCTTTGTAGTGCTCATTGGTGAGCATGAGTGCCAGAATCTGCGCCGAGATAGAGCCAATCTTTACCGGCCTGTCTGTCATAGGGGCGATAGCCTTGTAGGCACGATCAAGCTGCAGACTCGTTTGGCCGATCTTGCCGGTCACCGGCGGAGTCATGCGTGTTTCGATGACTTCCCACATCAGATCGCCGGGGCCCTTGTCGGCCATAAAGCCGGCGGGCGGAACTTCCACGCGCGGCGCGCCGATGCCGGATACCCTTTCAGTCACGTAACTGACCCATGCGCGGCCGGCGATATCGTCATCGAGCCGTGCATCACCATCCACAAATATGTCGATGCCTGCGCGATGCTGTGCGGCGACATGGCATGCGAGACAATCGAAATGCTGTTCTCGGTAGGCGAGGCGAGAAAAACCTTGTGACAGGGGAACACCGCGAAGGTTTTCGGTGTACCAGTTGGGACGAGGAAGCGCGCCGGTGGTGGTGGTTAAAAGAGCCTTGCCTTTTGTGGTTGCAAACACGCTTACTTCCCCCGATTTCAGCAATAGAAAGCTGCGCTGCATCTCGCTGCGCTGTTCAGCTAAACTGAAGGCTCTGGGCTCAACAAGGTCAAGCGTGCAATGGCGGTGTCAGAGGCAATACAGACTATTTCGAAGTTGACGCCGCTCGCCGATGTTTTGTTGACGGTCGATGCTGAGGTGAAGCCGGTCACCTCGAGGACCATCGAAATATCCGCGGGGACGGGGCGCGCGCTTGTAGCTGATGCACTGGCTCCATCTCGTCCCGCCTCTGCTCTGGCGTTGCAGGACGGATGGGCACTGAGCTCGGACGAAACCCTGGACGCGGGCGACCATGCACCATCACCACTTGTGCGCACACCGTCGCGCATCGAAGCTGGTCAGGCGCTTCCCGCCGGAACGGATAGTGTTGCACCAATTGATGCCGTCAAGATCACCGATGGGCGCGCCGAAGCGCTTTTTGCCATCAATCCAGGCAACGGGGTCCTGGCGCCCGGGACCGACACAGATTCGGCAATCCCGCTGCGTCGAGCCGGCGAACGACTACGCAACGTGGATCTTGCCGCTTTTTCTGCCGCAGGGATTGCGCGCGTTACTGTGCGCGAGCCGCGCATTCGTGTCCTGCCCGTTCGCGGCAGCGGAATCATAAGTGCGGCCGCGCGCTTCGTGGCGACTGACATAGAGCGACTTGGTGGAGCAGCGCGATTGGACGACAGCGGCCGGGGTCTTGATGTCGCCATGGCGGCTGAAAGCGCCGATGCGATTGTCGCGATCGGCGGGACAGGAAGTGGACGCAACGACAGCAGCGTGCAGACGCTTGCCCGTGAAGGACGACTGACGGTGCACGGCGTGGGACTTACCCCAGGAGAGACGGCTGCATTCGGCTTTGTCGGCGCGCGGCCCGTGCTGTTGTTGCCGGGTCGCCTCGACGCAGCGCTCAGTGTCTGGCTCATCGTCGGGCGGCGTATGTTGGATAGACTCGCGGCGGTCAAGAACGGTGAGAGCGAGCCAAGAGAAGCGTTGATTCTCGCACGCAAGGTCAGTTCGACGGTGGGTCTGGTGGAAGTCGTTCCGGTGCGGCGCAACGGTACGGAGGTGGAGCCGATGGCAATCAAATATCTGTCGCTGTCAAATTTGACCCGCTCTGCCGGCTGGATATTGGTGCCGGCCGACAGCGAAGGATATTCCGCCGGAACATCCGTTCAGGTAAGGCCTTGGCCGTGAGTGTCGGAAAATGAGTGAAATCAGAAAGCCGAGGCCGAACGAGGAGAGTGATCTGATTGCGCGTGTGCGTGCCGCCGCACGACAGGAGCAATTTCTCGAAGTTGTCTCGGCAGGTGAAGCGCGTATCCAGTTTGAGCAGCACCTTGATCTTGCGCCGCTGCCGGCGGAGACGGTTTCCTTGGCCGACGCGCGCACACGCGTGCTTGCCCACGATGTCGTCGCTGCGGTCGATGCGCCCCCGTTTGACCGGGCGAATGTTGACGGCTTTGCAATGCGCGCGGCTGACACTGTCGGCGCAAGTGACGGAAATCCGAAGATCTTTACACTGAATAAGGAAGTTATCGCGTGCGGTTACATGCCGATGCTGACCATTGATCCCGGCACCTGCACCACGATTGCAACCGGTGGGGTCATACCGCGTGGTGCCGACGCTGTCGTGATGATTGAACAAACCGAACTGTTCGAGAGCAATCCTTTGCGTATCGAGCTGCGTCGAGCAGCTTCACCTGGACAGTTCATTTCCTATACCGGTTCCGACATCGCGCGCGGCGAAACATTGCTGCGTCGCGGCGCGCGCATCGGATCCCGCGAGATCGGCATGCTGGCCGCATCGGGGCTCGCTCGCATCGAGGTGGTCCGGCGACCGAAGGTCGCGGTGCTTTCTACCGGCGACGAATTGGTTGAACCCGGCAATTCGCTCAAGCCGGCGGGTGTTTATGACAGCAACAGCGCGATCATTGCCGCCGCGGTCAGTGAAGCCGGAGGGGAGCCTGTCACATTCGGGGCATTGCCGGATGACGCTCCAATTCTGGAAAAAATCGTGCGCGAAGCACTCGCGGTCAGCGACATGGTGGTTCTCTCCGGAGGCACATCGAAAGGTGCCGGCGATCTCTCACACCGTGTTGTATCGCGCCTCGGCAAACCCGGAATCCTTGTGCATGGCGTGGCACTCAAACCAGGAAAACCACTGTGCCTCGCGGTTGTGGACGACAAACCAATTGTCGTCCTGCCCGGATTTCCGACCTCGGCGATCTTCACGTTTCATGCTTTCGTTGCTCCAGTGATCCGTGCGCGCGCTGGCTTGGCGCCAGAAGCTACTCAGACGATCAGTGCGCGCGTCCCGGTACGGGTCGCCTCCGAATTGGGACGCAAGGAGTTCGTCCTGGTTTCGCTGGTCAAAGGCGATCAGGGGATGATCGCGTTTCCCACAGGCAAGGGCTCGGGAGCGGTCACCAGCTTCTCGCAGGCCGATGGCATTCTTGAAATCGACGCGCTCGCGTCATCGCTTGATGCCGGGAGTGATGCTCAAGTAACTTTGATAGGCAGTGCGGTACGGGCACCCGATCTTGTGATCATGGGCAGTCACGACGTAGCGCTTGATGTTGTGGTTGGGGCGCTTGCCGATCACGGGTTGACGGCGCGCATCCTGGCGGTTGGCAGCCTAGGTGGTGTGGCCGCGGCCAATCGCGGTGAATGCGACATAGCCCCCATCCATCTCATCGATCCAGCGAGCGGACAATATAACAAGCATCTTGCGACCGAAGGCCTCTTCCTCGTCCCGGGCTGGCGACGGATGCAGGGCCTTGTGTTCCGGCCAGGTGACGCTCGCTTTGAGGGTCGCGGCGCGAACGAAGCGTTGAAAATTATTCTGGCCGACAAGTCGGCCCTGATGATCAACCGCAACGCCGGCGCCGGCACGCGCGTACTGACCGACAAATTACTTGGCGGTGCGCGCCCAGCCGGCTACGCCAATCAGCCGAAATCTCACAACGCCGTCGCGACGGCAATTGCTCAGGGTCGCGCCGACTGGGGACTTGCGATCGAACCGGTGGCGAAATTGTACGGTCTCGGATTCCTGCCGGTTTCGCCGGAACACTACGATTTTCTTGTCGTTGATAATCGGCGTGAGCGCCCAGGGGTGCAGGTATTTCTCGCCGCGTTGCGTGATGATCGCGTGCGCGCACGGATTGCTGCACTCGGTATGGAGCCTGATAGCGGCTGACGCCACGAGGTAATTTGAATGCTGATGTTGCAATCGATCAAACGGCTTAGCCCAATCCTGTTGTTGCTGTTCGTGCTTCCCGCGCAGGCGCAGTTGCGCGGACATGGTGGGCCGGTGCGCGCTCTCGCAATCGCTCCGGATGGAATGCAGGCAGTGTCCGGCAGTTTCGACACGTCTGCCATCCGCTGGTCGCTCAATCTCAATACCGCTCAGCAGGTATTGCGTCTTCACGACGGCGCCGTGAATGCGGTCGCCTACCTGAATGACGGACGCATTGTTACTGCCGGAGCGGACGCTCGCATCGCGATCTGGACCCCGGGAGAGCAGCAGCCCGACCGAATTCTCAGTGGCCACTCCGCGCCAATCGCGAGTGTCGCGGTATCGCCCGACAATACAATACTTGCGTCGGCATCGTGGGATCGCACGGTTCGCCTGTGGCCGCTGAATGGAGGTGAGCCCCGGGTGCTTGAAGGTAATGCTCAAAATGTCAATGGCGTTGCCTTTTCACCGGACGGAAAGAACGTCGTAAGCGCGGGCTATGACGCAACGGTACGCATCTGGCCGCTGGCGGGCAGCAATGAGATCGTCCGCAATTTGCCGACTCCGCTCAACGACGTCGCGGTCGCGCCCGACGGGGAAATTGTTGCAGCCGGGGCGAACGGCAAGGTTTACTTCACGTCGGCAGACGGCGAGGTTCTTTCTGAAGTCGAAGCATCATCGACGCCCGTCATTGCTATTGCAATCTCGCCGGACGGCAGCCTCGTTGCGGCAGCTGGTATTCGCGGCTCGGTGGCGGTGATCGAGCGCAAGACCCGCAAGCTTGCGCATACGCTGGTTGGCCCAGGCTTGCCGGTATGGTCGGTAGCTTTCTTTCGCGATAACCGTACATTATTAACTGGCGGAACCGACAGGATGATCCGCCGTTGGGATGCCTCTAGTGGAGAGCCAATTGGCTCGGTCGCGGTCGGCGCGCCTGAAGATCCCTTAGCCGCCTATGCCGGCGAACATGGCGCAGAAGTCTTCCGTGCCTGCGTAGCCTGTCACACGCTTTCTCCCGATGAGGGAAACAAGGCCGGTCCGACGCTGCACGGCATTTTCGGCCGCCGTATTGCAACGCTTCCAGGTTACAATTTCTCGCCTGCACTGAAAAAATTGGACATCGTGTGGACGCCAGAAACAGTGTCAAAATTGTTTGAGGTCGGACCTGAGCACTACACGCCCGGCACCAAAATGCCGGAGCAAACAATCGGATCAGCGGAGGATCGCAAGGCTCTGGTGGAATTTCTTGCCAAAACGACGAACAACAAAAAATAACTAGCTTTCGCCCTTCTGCTCCCGCTCACGCAGGTAATCTTCAGTCGTCCGCACCGGCGGGCGCTGAGGCGCGCCAAACGGATCAAATTGCTCTTCGGCCATGGCAGCGACACGGCAGCCTTCGCACATGCGGATGACGTCGAGTCGCTTCTTCGAGTCCTTGTACATCCAATGCTTGCCTTCGAGCTTTGCGATGACGCGTTCGACCGAGCTCTTCACGCCGAAAGGCTTGCCGCAACGAATGCACTCGGCAGGCTCTTCCTGTTTGATGATGCGGCCAAGAGCCGTGGCGGCACGAAAGTCGATTTGCGGCTTTAGACTTATCACTTTTTCGGGACACGTCGCCTTGCACAAACCGCACTGTACGCAGGCGTCTTCGGCAAATCGCAGCACTGGCCGCTCGGGGTCATCGGACAACGCGCCGGTAGGGCACGCCGACACGCAGGACAGGCACAGTGTGCAACCTTCCACGCGAACCTCGATTGTGCCAAATGGCGCACCTTCCGGAAGTGCCACGATGTCGATCGGTGTCGGGGCGGCCGCGTGTAGCTCGCGCAGAGAGAGACGCATCAATTCGCGTTTGCCCCCCGTCGGCAAAAAGGTTGCGTTCTTTGCCGTACCTTCCAACGGAGCAATCCCACGCAAGGCATCACCGAGCGCATCAGGATCGTCCGTCTCGATCGCTTCGACACGTGTGCCGTCGAAGCCGAGCTTGGCCAAAATCGGTTGCGCCAGTGCGATTGTTTTATTCAAACCGGCAATATCGTGCCTTGCCCTCGCCCGAATGAGAAAACGTACGGCTGAGGCGCCATAGGCATGCGCCGCCGCGACGGATTCAAGGCCGATCTGCGTGACCTCGTTAACCTCCACCGGCAGCACATTCGCCGGTAGCCCGGGCCCATGCCGGGCCAATGCGTCGATCAATCCCTGGCCATGTTCGGCATCGTGGAACATCACGACAGCATGTTTGCCACCGGCCTCGCGATAGGTGCCGAGCAGCACACGAAGCTTGCGCAACAATGCGTCGGATGGTGGCAAGGCATAACTGGCGGCGCCCGTCGGACAGGCCGCGGCACATTGACCGCAGCCGGCGCAGATATGAGCATCGATGGCGACGTGATCACCGGCAGGGGCGATTGCACCGGTCGGACAAAGATCTAGACAGCGGCGGCAGCCAACAATTCTGGAACGCGAGTGTGCGCACAGATCTTCGCTGAAGGTTACATAGCGCGGCTTGTCAAAACTGCCGGTGAGGTCGCGTGCCTTCAATACGACACGCAAAATCGCTGCAGGATCGCCCGGGTCGGCTCGCAGATAGCCATCGCGAAGATCGCCAGCCGGAAAAAGCGATGGACCGCCCGACAGATCGATAAAAATATCGCAGCGGGATATTGCGCCATTGCGGCCATGCCCGAACTCGAGGCCTGCGCGTGAGGAAGGACTGGGTGTTGCGTAATCGTCGACAGTGATCTCAAAAGCGCCAAGATAACCTTTGGCGGCGCGGATCGTGCCTTTCACGATTGGAAACTCGGTTACGCGTGGTGGCGCGAGGTTGGCGTCTGGTCTGATCAGAACGGTGATGTCGAGTTGGTCTTTGAGCAGGTTCGCTGCTTCGATAACTTGCTCGTCCCGGCCGTAAAGCAGTGTGATCCCCTCGCTTGTCAGTGGGACAAAGGGAATATCCGGCGCTAGCTCAGTTCCTGCGGCAATTAACGCCGCCATTTTCGGTCCGGCTTTGGCAGCGTCGTCTGACCATCCGGCTGTCTCGCGTATATTTACGAACGAGAGCGGCGCGCTGCTTTCGGTCTCATCGGCGACCTCGCTGAAGAGCGGCGCTTCCTGGGTGCAGGCAACGACAAGCGTTTCCGCGCCGGCGGCTGCCTTGCGGAACCGTTCAAGTTCGGCGCGGCAGAATTGCCGTCCTTCGATCACCTCCGCGTCGCGACAGGCACGGCGTACCGCTTCACCATCAAGCGGCATGGTGTTCTCGCACGAACAGATCAGGATGCGCGGCCGTTCGGCCATCGGTTCATTAACCTTTTTGTTTGTCCCGCAAGTTCGCGGCAAATGGCCACAATCGATGGCCTTCGCAGCGGCCCCCCAGCACCACGGGACTGGTCTGGGGACCTTCACCGCTATAGTTATATGTATTCAAACAAGAAAGGTAGAGCGCGGAACATGCCGCTGGAGACGGCTCGATCGCGAATGGCTTCTGCGTCCGAACTGACGTTGCCCCCGCCGTTCTCGGCTGTGCGCTTGCGCGAGGTCGGCGACGCGTTCACGCATGCAACCTCGATAGCCCCCGAACGCGGCGCCGGCACGCTGGTTTATGTCGGCCGCTTCGATCTGGCCGAATTTGCCGTGGTGGTGGAGCCGGCCGAGCCCTTGATGCAAGCGCGCCGTGTTTTCTATGCCGGGATGGCCGCTCTTGCGGACGCGCTCGTTGCCCTTGCGCAGCCAAGCACCTCCGTCACGATCGAGTGGCCGGATTCACTGTTGGTCAATCGGGGCCTTGTCGGCGGGGGGCGCTTGGCTTGGCCGCGCAAAGCTTCCGAGGGTGAGGTGCCACCCTGGCTGGTTTTCGGCGGCATGATACGCACGGTGTCCATGACCGGGAACGAGCCAGGATTGAATCCATTCGTTACAGCGCTCGAGGAAGAAGGTTTCACCGACACTATGTCGACCCAACTTCTAGAAAGCTTCGCGCGAAATTTTATGCGCACATTCGACTTGTGGCGGGAAAGTGGGTTCGGCGCCGTCGCAAAAAGCTATCTGGAAAGGATGTCCCCGGAACAGGGTATTCGACGCGATATCGATGAAGATGGTGACCTGTTGATCCGCCGCATGGGGAAGGTTGAAGTGTCGAAGAAAAAACTCCTGCCGCGCCTCGGCGAACCGGCTTGGTTCGATGCCGCAACCAGAGGGCCGCGCAGTTGAAGCTTCTTCGCACGATAAGGCTTGATGCCTCCGACACATTCGTGTTCGAAACGGCAGCTGAGCCGGGCGAGTGGGCTGTGTCCGGTGCTTTTGTGTTCTGGAATCGTGATACGGCTTCGCTCCAGGGTAAGATTCGTACTGCGTTTCGCAGTGGCTTCCTTGGCGTGTCGAGCCTCGGATGGTCGACGCTGGTACAGATCGTCGAAGCCAGCGAAGAAGATCGGCGCGTCGTCATCGAGTCGTTGGCGAGGCAGCTGATGACACATTTCGGTGCCCCTACTGTCGATGATGCGACTGCGGCGGCGGAGGAGGAGATCACTTTTTCGGAGTCACTTTGCGATCAGCCGCTGGACACACTGATCGCCGTTCATCGGTCGTTTGAAAAAGGCGCAGTGAGGGAATCGTTTCGTGCCCTTCGTCCGCGCAATGGACCAAAACCCTTACGTGCCTTCTCCTTTCTGGAGGTCGACGGCGAGGACGAGCAACCGGGCGAAGCTATCGATTTGATTTCGATGGCCGGACGCGAACGCAAATGAACGATTTTTGGATTTCCAGCGGCCATCATCTTCTCGATCGTGGTCGAGCGGGTGGGCTACACGTGACCGACGAGTTCTTGAAACTTTATCTTGCGCGTCCGGAGTTGCTGCCGCCGCCGGATGCGTGTGCGGCTGAGAAGACCTTGCATGCGCGCTTGCTGGCCAACCCACGTCTGCCTGTCTCAACTTCGGACATCGCGTCGATTGCTGACCCGGATGCGCGCGAAAACTGGCGGCTTCTGATCGATTTTCGCGATCACCTGCTGCGGCATGAAACGCTAGAAGCTGCATTCGGTGCACTGGTACGGAACGGCGTTGGCAACGTCCCACCATTGTTCGTGAATCAACTGATGCACGTCATTCTGCGCAATGCGCTTGATGACGTGCAGGATCCGCGCGTGCTGCGTGCCGCTGAACTATTTTTCCGTACCCAGCGTGTCACGTTGCATGAAGGTTCGTTGCTCGCAGCCGACGAAGAAACGGTGGGCGGCAGCAATCCCGGGCCGGTAACGCCGCTGGTTTCAATGCTTGGCATTCCGGCCGAGGCTAAT
>Ga0126382_10000879_pt1 | contig 11997 bp, 10 predicted proteins | sample PanSoiMetPlot_30_FD_92548 | JGI IMG/M metagenome (GOLD analysis project Ga0126382, IMG submission 92548) | Tropical forest soil microbial communities from Panama - MetaG Plot_30 | ecosystem: Environmental > Terrestrial > Soil > Tropical forest > Bulk soil | place: Panama | collected 2016-02-17 | reverse complement strand
GACATGAATCTTCCAACGTCCTGCACGAGCGGTTTGAACATACGGCCCATCAAAAAAGAGGTAAAGCTCGTCAGGACCCTTGTTACGTTGCCCAAGCAGGAGAGGTAAAATATTTTTGCCATCCACCTGCAGTTGAGGTTTGGTCGATCGAGTCGTTTCACCAGCGAGCGCCAGCGCAGTCGAAAAAAAGTCGAGGGTGGCTGCCGGCTCGTCTGAAACTCCAGCACGAATGTTTCCAGGCCATCGGACAATTCCGGGCACGCGCACGCCGCCGTCGTAGGTTCCGCCCTTGCGGCCTCGCAACGGACCTGGACTTCCCTGATACCACGGGCCATTGTCGCTCGAGAAAAAGACAATTGTATCTCGTTCGAGGCCGAGACGTTTGAGCGCTTGCAATATTTCGCCAACGCTCCAATCCAACTCCTCGATCACGTCCCCGTAAAGGCCGCCTGCCGATTTCCCTCTGAACCGTTCCGAGGCATACAGCGGTATGTGAGGCATAGTATGCGCAAGATAAAGAAAAAACGGTTGGCCTTTGGCGTGCTCAACAAAATTGATCGCTTCAGTTGTATAACGCAGCGTTAGCGTGTCCTGTTTTGCGGGTTCCTCCACCACCTCATCGTTGCGCATAAGCGGAGTAGGATTCATATCGTTGCTGTACGGAATGCCGAAATAATAATCGAAACCGTGATCGATCGGTCGATGCGGGCTGATCCTGCCCAGGTGCCACTTACCTATACAGGCAGTTGAATAACCGCGGTCCTTCAGCGCCTGCGCAACGGTTGTTTCGGATTGCGGAAGACCGGTTTTGTCCGTAGGGAACAGGACATTCGCGAGATGCATTTGATCAATACCCATTCTCGCGGCGTAGCGTCCTGTCATTAGGGCCGCACGAGACGGGGTGCAGAGCGGCGCCACCGAATAGAAGCTTGTCAGGCGCAATCCCTCGGCGGCCATTCGATCTATGTTTGGCGTTTTTGTTGCTTTCGAACCATAACAGCCTAGATCTCCATAGCCCATATCGTCGGCGTATATGAAAATGATATTTGGACGACGCCGTTGCGCTGGAGCGTTCTGAGGAAATAACTGAAAGATTATGAACGCTGCGAGAAGAACCAGGACCTTGGTTGGTAGCGATCGGTTCATCCTGTTTTGGTAGGACATATAGAACATATAGGACATATTTGGTCCGTTTGGCCCTATTCGTCCCAATCGTCCTATTGGTCTGATCACTCGCGGAAGGACGGATCGATCTTATCAAGCTTGCGCAGGAGACCCGGCCAGACCAAATCGGCGCCCATTCCCTTGGTCACCACACTTACTTGAGCCGTAATGCCATCGAGTATCGGCTTTGCTATTTGAACAAGTTCCGCGCCGCCGGTTTCGGCCATCAGCTGAATCTCACACGACCGCTCAAGATTGTACATTCCCAGGAAGGCTTCAGCCGCGTTTGCTCCGATAGTCAGCAAACCATGGTTGCGCAAAATCAGATTCTTCTTGTTGCCAAGGTCTGTGACCAACCGCGGTTTCTCATCTTCGTTCAGCGCCAGACCTTCGTAATCGTGATAAGCAATCGATGCAAGCGCAAACAGGGACTGTTGAGATATTGGAAGCAGTCCATGTTTCTTCGCGGATATCGCCACGCCATGTCGAGTGTGAAGATGCATCACACAGATCGCATCTTCGCGAGCAGCATGAATCGCGCTGTGAATGGTGAATCCAGCCGGATTTATTGGATAAGGGCTGTCCATGACCTTCTCGCCGTTCAAATCGATCTTCACCAGGCTTGACGCGGTGATCTCGTCAAACATCATCCCGTACGGATTGATCAGGAAGTGATGTTCTGGTCCAGGCACCCGCGCCGAGATATGTGTAAAAATCAACTCGTCCCAGGAGTACAGTGCTGCCAATCGATAGGCTGCGGCTAAGTCGACCCGTGCCTGCCATTCTTCGGCGGATACCAGTTCTCGAACAGCTGCTGTCTTTGCTTGCATGATTCCACGGCTCCTTGATTTGCTATAAATTGCCAGCCCGATTGGTTGTAGGAACCTGAGCTTTGCGGTTAGCAGAATGTCACGGATTGTTCGTCCCGTGCAAGTCGGCGATTAGAGTCAAGATTGGACAAAGACAGGCAAATCGTGGTTGTTATGACGAGATTGTTAGCTGAGGTCAGGTCTATTTGATGGATCAGTTCAGTCGATTCATGTATGTCAAAACACGAGAACTACTCTGCCTCGCGAGGCCCATCAAAAACGTACCCCTGGGAAGTCTCACACAGAATTACGTCATAGCTGTCCAGCATAGGCATTGCGATCCCCTCTAACTCGTTCTTCCATAGATCGCCTTCGTAAAAAGCAGTTTTCATTCGGTCTCGTTCGTCGAGTGATGGAAAACTGCGCAGGAAAACAAATTTGTTAGGATTCTCAAGATCGACCAACGGTCCCATTATCTTCATCCCCTCGGAGCGCAACGCAGGAATCGCGCGTGTCTCGAAGAACCGTATGAATTCGTCCCGAAGTCCAGGCTTGGTCCTATAGCTTCGTACTTCCACAATCATTTTTCCTGGCTCCCTTCGATCGTACCTCTACATAACCTCGAACCTGCGACCTCGTTAGGAATATAATCCTGGCTATGAACCCTATCAAGAAGGTACCTGAAAGTAACTGTGTCAGCCTGCCTCGATCGAATGCGGTCACTGGGTGTCCCTTGACTGCGGCATTGGCTGCAATCGGCGGAAAATGGAAGCTGATTATCGTCTACTGGCTATCTGAATCGCCCAGGCATTTCGCCGCTCTTCGCAGAGAAATGCCCGCGATTTCTCAGAAAGTTCTTACTCAACAACTCCGGGAATTAATCGCTGACAGAATTGTTCAACGTCAGCCGCACGGACCAGTACCTGCGCCGGTTGAGTACTCGTTGACCGAGTACGGTCGTTCGTTACTGCCGCTGGTTGAGGCAATTCGACTTTGGGGCCATAGGCACATGGAACATCTGAATGCTTAGGAGTCGAACATTGCGGCGAGTTTGGTGGGAGAGACCCTCGAGGGAAAGGAAATCCTTGAAGCGGCAGTAATGCTCTCCATTCTGTTTGACAAGATCAGGGGTTCTTTGGAAGGTTCGGTGCTTGATAGCTTCGCCTGGCTCTGACGATCGCGTCGGGTGCAGTAACCGCCACCTTCAAGTCGTGTCGATTTCCGTCCGCCGTTTCGTTATCAGGATAAAAACCAAGACGATACTGATGTCGTAGTTCTTCGGCGATCAGATTAAACGTCTTTTTTAGGTCGGAGGCGTCGCTCGAGTAGTAACGTCCTGCAGAGGCATCCGCGAGTCTTTCGAGAAAACCTATCGCTCTTTCATTGCGCATCTCAATACGCTGCCCCCGCCGATTGTTTGGTCTTGATGGAGGAGGAAGCCGTCCGGGCCCGACCCATACGTGCCGCCTGGGAAACGTCGTCGCATCTATCCAGCCATGGGTTAGTGGTCCGGTCTTGAAGAACACGGTATAGACCATCGCTCCTGACTCGGTAGCCTCGTCGAGCAAAGCCTGCTCCGAAATTCTGCTTCCAACATCCTTACCGTCGCTCAGCAAGATAATGGCCTTTCGCCCTTCCACATGTTTGAGGCTCCTCGTCACCACCTCATCGACTGCATCGCGCAAAACCGTACCCACTTCCTCAGCAGTTTTTGCCGACTTTACTGCTTTTTCCAATGCCTTGCGATCGGACGTCAGTTGACTCAACACATGTACATCGTAGTCAACTGCCACGATCATTGCGCGATCTTGCGGTCTTAGCTCCTTGAGGAACTTCTCTCCGGCTTTCTTAATGTCTTCCAGCACCGGGATCGTGCTTTTGCTCGTATCGATCAGCAGCGCAACGTTCAAGGGCTCTTCTACCGCATCAAAAACTGAAATCGGCTGTTCGATCTTGTCTTGATAGAGTTTGAAATCACCAGCGGCTAACCCTGAAAGATAGCGTCCGCTTCGATCGCTGACGATCACTGGAACACTAACAAGCGTAGTCTGAACCTTTAGTGGAGTATCTTTTTGCGTATCCTGCGCAATTGAAGAGGGTGGAAGGGCAAGACTTGATAGAGACGCCAGAAGAAGGACTCTTAAAATGCGAGTCATCGTAGCTAGAATTGCCTGCGCAGCGTCTCCCCCTAATCATTGCCGACAGCATAGCAAAATATTGGCGAGACAGCTGCGTGACTTCGTCAAGAAAAACTAGGCTCGAATAAAGCCGCGGAAGTTCGCCGGATTCGAATTGAAGCCCGGGAAGATTGCGCCCAAATTGCTCGCGCCCATATGTCGAGCGGCTATTTCCGAAAAAACATCGCGGAAGTCGGTGGTAAGCGCCAGATCTCTGCCTTCATACAACTGTTCAGCAGCAAGACCGGGCCACTTGCCGTATACTTTTCCCCCTTTTACCGGACCGCCGGCGACAAACAAACAGCTCGCATGGCCATGATCAGTTCCGCCGGAGCCGTTCTGTCGAATCGTTCGCCCAAACTCAGTCATCGTAAGAATGACTACATTGTGCATTCTGTCACCAAGATCTTTATACAGAGCCGCAATTCCCTGGCTGAAATCCTGCAGTCGATTCGCTAACTGGCCTCGAGAGTTGCCTTGATTTGCGTGTGTGTCCCAGCCTCCAACGTCGGTAAACGCCACTTCGATTCCAACGTTTGCTTTGATCAGCTGTGCGATCTGAAGCAGAGCGTTACCAAAAGGCGAGCGAGGATATGATGCACCGTTCGCGGCCTGGATTTGTTGTGGATTTGCTCTCCTGAGCATCTTCACCGCTTCAAATGCTTCCTTACCTGTGCCGTGCAGTGCATCTCCCAGGCTGGTCGAATAGAGTTCCTCAAATCCTTTTGCTACCTGTCCGTTTCCCTGCCCCGCCCGCACACCAAAGTCCGCGATATTGGTCATTGCAATCGAGGGCGCTGGACCCAGCAGTGTGCGAGGCAGGTTCGCCGTGAACGATACGGCTCGGAATGGAGTCGCTTTTGGATCCTTCTTCGCCTGCATATAACGATTCAACCACCCATCGGCGGTGCCTTTGTTCCCCGGCGTGCCCGCTTCCATATAGTCCTGAGCATCAAAGTGGGACCTTGTATTATCCGGCGAACCTACTGCATGAATGATCGCCAGGTGACCTTCGTCATAGATTGGCTTAAAGGCCGCAAGCGCCGGGTGCAGCGCGAAGTAGCCGTCGAGATCAATTGCCGCGTCCGCATTTCCGGCCTTTGGCTCGGGCACGGAGATATTCGGGCGGACACTGTAATAGTTCTTATCGCCAAACGGAATTACAGCTGATATTCCATCCATCGCGCCTCGTTGGAAGATCGCGATGATGACTGGGTGATCCTTGCCCACGGCGCCTGCTGTCTGAGCGAGTGCTGTACGCTTAAGGAAAGAGGGGGCTGCGGCGAAGCTCGCCAATGCTACTCCTGATGATTTTAGAAAGAATCTCCGAGATACTGCCATGATCTTTTTCTCCACACTGCGATTACTCGTTCTGATGTTGCTCTACTAACTCAGTGCACTGAACCGGCGGTTCAGGTGCTGGGGAGATGTCCAAACCCACTCTGCGTCTCTGCGACTTTGCAGCTTTGCGAGGAATAAACGTCATTAGAACTCTAAGTATTTGAGTGCCGTCTTTTTAACGCAAAGCCGCAAAGACGCAACGATACTCCTATCTTCTTTGGAACTCCGGAGAGCCGAGAACGAGGCCGAATACTTTGGCCGTCTCGAGATCTTCCGCGGACATCGCCGGTTGGGGTCGCAGGTTCGCACGCTGACCAAACCGTCTCTCCATTTGTTCCGAATTTCCAATCCCTTTCTGGCCCTTTCCGGCGCCACCTGTTTGCGGCAGCGGGTTCATTGAATTCTCAGCCATCAACTCGTCCCCGGAAGGTATTGGCGGAGCGGATCCAAGCTCGCCCTTTACCGGAACCCCATCCTTCAGCTGCTTATCCAAAACCGCGCGAGTTTCTTTTGAAACATCGCCGTTTAGCAGCGCGGTAATTGCGCGGTCCAAAACGCGCTGTTTGTCAGAGCGATCTACCTCGGCGGCTGCGCTCTTTAGATTAAATGATGCACCCCTGATCTTGTTCGATGTAAGAGCTAAACCGAAATTCAACCGCTCGAGTAACGAGCCGGTGTTGACCCATTGATCAGCCCGGTCCGGATAGCCAGTAGGCGCCTGATACAGGTAGAGCGGCTCGCCCATCTTCGCAATGAACTGCGCAGTTTGGAGCGGAAGAACTACATCTGCGTCAAGCGCTCGAATCGACGATATAGCAAGTTCGAACGGAGACTTGATCTTGGCTCGATATGCCTCCTTAGAGTTGAACTCCGCAGAGGTGAATATTGTTCGAAGCATTTCACGAATATCGCCGTCAGTCTTTGTATAAACCGATGCCACTCTATCCACCAGAGATTGTGGCGGTGTGTCGCTGACAAAACGTCTCACCAGCTTTGTTGAAATAAATTTAGCGGTGCTTGGATGATGGGCGAGAATATCGATCACCATCTCGCCGTCTTTGATCCCTCCGCCCGCCGGGATCTTATGGCCCAGGACGATCTTCTCTCCGTTATCGTGCATGAAAGGGCGGAATACGAACTGCGTGCCCTGACGAGGCCGATCGAGCGTCCAACCTGTCAGACAACGCGCAACTTCCTGTACATCTTTCTGAGTATATCCGCCTTCTACGCCAAGCGTATGAAGCTCCATGATCTCACGAGCATAGTTTTCGTTAATGCCAGGCTTCCGACGTCCTCCTCCGGGAGGAACCTGCGCTTGGGGACGCTGCTGCTGCCGCTGTTGGTTCGCCTGCTCGCGCTGCATTTCACGGTCAATTTGCTGGTTGCGATAGTTGGGGTTGTTCAAGCGAGGATTTCCGAATCCTCCGAAACCCGGTCTTTGCTGCGCTGCGCGCCTTCGCATCTGGTTAGCATTGGGCATTTGCGCGTCGGGAGATGTCGATTGAAAGTTATCCAGGTAGACCAGCATCGCAGGACTTTTCGCCGTCGCAAGCAACAGATCCTGAAACTTGCCCATCGTTCTGGGTCGGATCACGTTCATCTCGTAGTCGGTTGTTAAATTGCGATCCAGGTTCTTCGCCCAAAAGATGTTGAAGTGGTTGAACCAAAAGTTTGTCATTACTTCCTGGAGCTGGCGCTCACTGTACGCTGCGCGGATGATTCTTTGTGCCTGAAGTTCCTGGAGCAGAAACTGTGGCGGTCTTAGATTGTTTTCCTGGTAGTAGGCCGTCACTTGCTGCCTGTACTCGCGTTTTGCGTTCTCATCAGCGCCTTCACCTGGAGGAAGAACCGGCATGTTCTTACCCTGACGCAATCCAAGCTGCCGACCCAGAACCTGCGGCGGAGGATACTTCTCCTGGATATCAGTCAGGCTCATGTGCAATGACGGATAATTGGCAAGCCTTGCTTGAACCGAATTATCGTCAATGCGCTCAGGATGAAGTTGTTGGTCGATGTACTTATCGATTCCCATCTGCCTGACCCGCTCAACATCACCAGGTCTTGGGCCATAGGCGATACGGTTCAACAAATGAATAATCTTCTGGTCTGCGCTCAGAACGCCAGGAGCTGCCTTTGTTTTTGCGTCAGCTGCAACGGGCGTAAGTGCAGATAATGTGAGGATTACTGTCAAAAGAAGCGAGACAACAAGTGAGGTCAGGGGTCCAATCCTGGGCGAACTCTTAGATTCTCCGTTCATAGTAAGCTTCCTCGATCGATGCTGGAATGATTGGCATATATCTAAGACGACGCGAGATGGAACTTGGTCTGAAAAGGTAAGCTTAACATCTTTTGCACGAGATATCAGTCCGCTAACCGGTCAAAAGCTTTCAGAACATCCGAATCACTGGATCTGGATGCGTGCTCCAGATGAGCAGTGCCGTACGCCTTAATCGTCTCCATGTGCCTCCAGCGTATTCCGTGGACACGTCTGAACAGCCTTATCTTAAGATTGGCAACCTCGCTGTTTATGCAGTAAAGCCGTTCGCCATCAGGATCCGTATATTCGGCCTGTAGCATGTCTCTTAGCCGGCACTGAGCAGCGCCTTCAATGTAAAAACGAGTGTTCATAGCCGAAAAAGACCAATAGCCCATTCCCAATTTGCGTTGCCACTGCTCTGCGAACCGAAGCCTCACAAAACGATGCTCTTCACCGCGGTGCCTCAAGTATAAGGATTGAACCGGTGGAAGCATCTGCCCGGCGCGACGAGCTCGAGCCGCAAGTCCTTCGAAAACGGTATCAGAAAAGCTTTCAAACGCATTTGAATGTACCCAAACCCACTCATCTATGTGTTTGCGCCCCCACAGATGCGTTTGGCATCCGGGCTCGCCCTCAAGAACTACTTCAGCGCCGTCCACAACGATTCTTCCGGAAAAAAACGTGGCCAGATTCGGCGAACAAATAAAAGAGGAAGGCCGCGCGAGCTGAATCACCGCACGCGAGACGTGGTGGTATGTCTTTTCGCAGGGCACGTAGCGCAGATCCCATTCGACGTCGTGTCCCCTAGTTTGAACACGCCCCGAAGCAGTGCAACCCGTGAAGACCCCATCGCCAAGCGTAAATCCCGAGCCATCCTCGCCATCAAAAACACATTGATCAATGGAGTATTCACTTCTGAGACCAAAGTTTAGCTCAGGTGATCGCCGATTGAATATCGCGGCCCAGAGGCTCGCACATCGGCGGGAATTGTCAGCCGTCTCGAGCGGCGAGTCCAGGACGTACCGAAACCAGAATCCTCGTTGAGACTCACGATGATTGAGCGTGAGAAACCAGACTTCATAGTGCGGCGCGGTCGCGCCATCCCAGCGGCACTTGTTGTCGAGCCACATAAATAGACCTTATAGGATAAATACGACCAATAGGACAATAGGTCCTAAAGACCTATTTGACGGGTGTCCGACCAGCGTGAATAATACGACATCGAATGAGCCACTCCCCCGTCAGCAAAGAGAAGACCCTGGAGATTGAAGTTAAACTCGCTTGCGATAATCTCGATCGACTGCGAAACGCAGGTTATGAGTTAATACTTGAGAAACCGCACCATTTTGAGGATAACTGGCTGCTCGATTTCGAGGATGAATCTCTGTTCAAGCAGGGCGCGGCCCTTCGTGTGCGAATGGTCAACGGGCATGGGACGATTACCTACAAAGGGATCGTACAAGAAACCCATGCTTCCCCGCTAAAGGTGCGGGAAGAAATCGAGACTAACGTCTCAGACCCGCAAAAGATGATCGAGCTTTTGGAGCATCTTGGTTTTAGACGCTCCTTCAGATATCAAAAATACCGCACCGGTTACCGTGTTAATCAGGATGGCGCCGAATTCAAGGTGGTGCTTGATGATACTCCGATGGGCAAGTTTATCGAAATTGAGGGTGATGAGGCGAGCGTGTTGAAGGCGCTGAACGCAGCCGCGTTCTCAGCAGAAGAATTCATCAGGCAAAGTTATCCCGAGCTTCAAGAAGAGCGCTGCAGAGCGCGTGGGGTTCCACTTGAAGACTTAGTGTTTAAGTAAACCTATGTGTCAGGGGTCTACCAGAATGCGGAAGTCACCGTGAAGATCCTCAACCCCAGAACCTGACTCCTGACCACGCACACGCCGGATACCCTGATCCCTTTAGTACTCATGAAAGGCTTCATTTTAGCAGCAGGATTTGGTACTCGGCTTTGGCCACTCACCGAGGATCGGACAAAAGCGGCCATCTCCTTCCTGAACCGACCTTTGATCACCTATGCTGTCGAGTACCTTGCATCTCACGGGATAACAGATCTAATCATAAATCTACATCATCAACCTGAATCGATCCGGTACGCACTTGGAGACGGTTCGGCGCTGGGAGTGAATATTGAATACTCAAACGAGGACGAAATACTTGGCACCTCCGGCGCGTTGGACCGAGTCCGTGCGTCGCTCCTCGACGATGACTTCGTAGTAATAAATGGGAAAATTGCTACAAATATCGGTCTCGGCAAAGTTATTGAAAGTCACCGAAAGAGCCAGGCCATAGCCACTCTGGTTCTGAAGAAGAATATTGCTTTAGAACACTTCAGCATCGTAGAGGTCGATGAACACAATCAGATAAGTCGTTTTGCAGGCTTTCCAGACGAAGCATCCGGTCAAGTCGAGAATTCAAAACGCCATTCTGAAGCTGCACCATTGATGTTCACCGGGATACAAGTGCTTTCGCCGAGGATCTTCAAGTACATACCACGAAACTGTTTTTCTCATTCAACCATTCACGTTTATCCGCAGGCGATTGCTGCAGGAGAAAAGGTAATCGGGCTGACATCGGATGCAGACTGGTACGAGATGAGCACCTTGCAACGTTATCTCGAGGCCCATTTGAAATTGATGACCAGCAGTTCAGTGGTTTGCGGAAGGAATTGCATCATCGATCCCAGCGCAACGGTGGAGCAGTCTGTGCTATGGGACAATGTAAAGATCGAGAGCGGAGCGCGCGTCAGTCACTCCGTACTTGCCGACGGAGTCAGAATACCCGCCGGCGCTACAATCGATCGTGCGGTCGTCGTCCGGCGTGCTATCGTACGTCAATTAGAGAGAGGTGAAATCGTCGGCGATAATGTAATTGTTCCTGTCTAGCGAATGTTGATTCGCGTTGAGTTGCTTTTGTTTCAGCGTCCGCAGGGCCCGTCTTTCGGCTATGCTCCGGATCTCAATTTTGACTCTTCAAACTGTTAGGTGGTAATGACAGCAGCTGAGAAAGACCCATCACAAAGAATTGCGGAACTTGTATCGCGCTACCTGAACGCGTCAATTGCCGATGTCTCAATCGGCAGATTGACCGGTGATGCGTCTACCCGCTCTTACTTTCGAGCCAGCACTCCGCAGGAAAGCCTCATTGTCGCATTGTACAGCGCTACGTTTGACGAGACCGAACGTGCCGTCGATAGACTCGCGCAGGCGGAAGCAGCAAATCCCTCCGCGCGTCTTACATTCGCCAATGATCCGTGCGCTCACATCGAGGTCACGGCGCTGTTTCTCGAAGCTGGCTTGCCGGTTCCCGCGGTCCTGAAGGCGCTTGGCGCCGATTCAATGATGTTTATTGAAGACGTCGGAGACGTTCGGCTTCAGGATTGGCTCAGCGATCGGACTGAAGCTGACGCATTCGATGCTTATAGACATGCGCTCGAGCTCGTGGTCCGAATACAAGAGGCAACCAGGCGGGCTCTGCAAAGTGATTCAATTTGCTCTAATCTGGCTTTCGACGAAGCAAAGCTGCGGTGGGAGCTTGGGTTCTTTTTTGCAAATTATTTCAATAAGTATCTTCGAATGAAGCTGGATCCTTCGACAGCGAACGCGGTGCAAGCCGATTTCAAGACGTTGTGCTCCGACCTCGCGTCACGTCCTCGAGTGCTTACGCATCGCGACTACCATGCGCGCAATTTGATGATGCAGAATGACCGGATGTTCATTATTGACTACCAGGACGCGCGAATGGGTCCTGTCAGCTACGATGTTGCTTCGCTCATTAGCGATCCGTATACCGCGCTGTCCCCTGAGCACATAGCCGAGTTGACAGAGCGGTTCATCCAAATGAAGGCGAGTTCGAATCTCCCGATTTCCGACGTTGGTGAATTTCGAATCGAACTTGAGTTGATGACGGTGCAGAGAATGCTGAAAGCAATAGGAACTTATGCATCGCAAGCTGCCGCAAACAATCCGATCTATGTCCCGTACATTGAGCCCGCCGGTAAACGGGCACTGGCGGCAATGGAACGATTAGGCCGATTTGAAGCAACCTACGAACTTCTCAAGACCTCTCTGGTTTAATCGAGTTTCAACTTCAAAACACGGGTCTTAACGGCTTTGCGCCTTTGGATTTAAAAGGGCGTCAAACTCCCGTCAAACGCAAAGGCGTCAAAGCCGCCGAGATCAGTTCGGTATTGTGCCGTCTTGTCGCACCTCACTTCGCAAATGGAGGCGGAAGCT
>Ga0126382_10000878_pt1 | contig 11998 bp, 10 predicted proteins | sample PanSoiMetPlot_30_FD_92548 | JGI IMG/M metagenome (GOLD analysis project Ga0126382, IMG submission 92548) | Tropical forest soil microbial communities from Panama - MetaG Plot_30 | ecosystem: Environmental > Terrestrial > Soil > Tropical forest > Bulk soil | place: Panama | collected 2016-02-17 | reverse complement strand
GCGGCTTCGGCAATTCGATCGTCGACTCCTCGGCGATCATCTCCCCGGCGCAGAGGATCAGCTCACCCTGACCGATGCCCACCCGGCCGGCCCGCCCTCTCCCGTGCAAGGGTGGGCCGGGTTCTGGACAAGCCCATAAAAACGATCAAGGCCAGGTTCGGGACTCTATCCCTGACCTGGCCTTACTGTGTGTGGAGCGGGTGATGCGCTGGCAACTGGCTGACTGCATGCAGCGAGCTCGTGAGGTATTCCTCTTGAGAGGCATTACGAATGAGCGCTGCGTCGGGACGGCCGGATTTTGAACCGGCGACCCCTTGACCCCCCAGGCACGGTTAGGTGGTCTGGGTTGGTCTGGGGAAGTACGCGAAGGCAGCTACCACCAGCGCCAACCCTCTGACTATCGGGGAGGGGTCTGGGGAAGTCTGAGGGTATTGGCTCCTGTGGCTGGCTCCCGCTGCCGCTGCCGTGGTCGGCGCCCGTGTGCCGGGCATGCCGCTGCGGCTTTCCATGATGAGAGCAAAGTGGCCGCCATCGGCTTCGACGTGGTACTCGGCGTCCATGGCACGGCCATGGTCATCAACCAGGTGCACGAGTCACAGACTCCCACACATCGCTGGGTTATAAGCAATACGACATTCTGCAATCCTGAGTTAGGAGCATCACCAGGGGAACCGCCAAGGCCAAGTGAGCACATCCAAAAATCGATCGGCGGAACCTGTCATGCTGTACCGCGGCTGAACTGGCTTTGGCTCGGTTACTCGCTCTGCGTAAGTCGTCGGACGCAATCCGCGGTGTCTTCTGTATTCGCCTATGGCTGCCGGGAAAGCAAGCCATTTTCCCGCTAATCGAGTCATGTATCTCGACGCGCCCTGGCCCTGCTGCTGGATCGATCTCCCGGTCGAGTTCGAAGACCAACTCGCCGCCACCGCTTTCCTGCGGCGCCAGGTTCAGCGGAAGCTTGAGGGCATCGGCTGGCCGATCGCGTTCTATTGGCCAAGTAGATTTGGAGAACAGATGTGCGTAAAGCGGAGTCCCACGCTTCGCCCTTAGCAGCAGATACGCCGCTCTAATGCTTACCCCACGGTCCGCTTCCGCGTTCGTGATGTGGACATTCATCGTCATGAGCCTGACAGGCCATGGCGGAAAGCCAGGCATCTGCTTGCTGCCCGCCTCACTACCAATGCCATCTACGCGGACGGTGATGTTGGGGAAACGCTGCCATCGCAACCAGGGACGCCAGCCTGCGATGCCCGCAAAAAAGCACAGGAACGCGAGAGTGAACGCCGCGTAGGCCATGACCATCTGCGGGCCTGTGCCCAGAGAGTAATGTGTCTCTTTGGTGAAGTAGGCGATGGCTACCGCAGCAAGAACAGCGCCGGCTGTGAGGAACCCGGCTCCCAGCCAGAACCAAACTTCGCGGGGCCGCATCCCGTAGATATTACCCAGCCTGTAGCCGATGGGGGCCTGCATTCTGCTTGGCGATCGCTTGCGGCACGCCGGGGGCCATACAGACGCGGTGTCGGCGAGGCGGACAGTTGGAGCCGGTAAGGACGGCAACGCTATAGGGCCACGATAAGGGTCGTGGTGTGAGGCGGAGCTTGGGGACTCGAACCCCGACCCCCTGCTTGCAAAGGAGGTGACGCCTACACCCATGCAGGTCATCGTCCGGCCTTTTGGTCCATAAGTGACTGCGAGTGGCCGTGTCTGACCCACCGATCGGGCACGTGACGGGCAAGGCTGGTGGCCGGATTTGTGGCCTCGTTCCCGGGTGGCGACGTGGCCGCTGGGTGACGTTGTTACGGGGTGGCGAGGATGACGTCGGATGCTTTGATCACTGCGGTGACCTGGCTGCCCTCGGTGAGGCCGAGGTCGCGGACCGCTTCCACGGTGATCGATGCCACTAGGCGTACCCCGTTGGCGTCGAGTTCGACGTTGGCTATTGCCTCACCGGAGTTGATGCTGGTGACCCTGGCCGGAATCTGGTTGCGCGCGCTCAGCGGCATGACTCACTCCCGTTAAGTGATCAAGGTGAATGGCATCCCACGCTATCGCGGGGCCAGACGGTGGCTATCGCTGCGGGTGTAAACCTCCATGACGTTCTGGGTGCAGGGTCAGGGCTTCTGGAACCCTGCGGCGGTGAGGACCTGCTGGCCCGCGGGGGACAGCACATAGTCGACAAACTGCTGGGCGATGGACTTGTGCTTGCTGCTGGTGATGGTAGCGATCGGGTACAGCGTGGAGGCGTTGTCGCTGGCCGGGATCGTCACGCCCTTGACCTTGGAGCCAGCCGCCTGCACGTCGGTTACATACACCATGCCCGCGTCGACGTTGCCCGTCTCGACCTGGGTCAGCACCGACTTGACGTCGGGTTGGAGCGTGACTGGCTTGACGGCGATCCCGGCGTTCTTGAACACCTCCGCCGCCACGACCCCGCACGGCACCTGCGGCTGGCACAGCGCCACCTTGACCGACTTCTTCGCCAGGTCGTTCACCGAGCTCACGTTCCCGGGGTTGTCGGGGGGCGTGGCGACCTCCATGACGTTCTTGGCGAAGTTCTGCGGGCTGGATGCGTCCCCGGCGGAAACGACCTGCTGCATGTTCGCCGGTGCCGCCGAGGCGAACACATCAGCGGGCGCGCCGCTGGTGATCTGCTCGGCCAGGCCGGAGCTCGGCCCGAAGCTGAACTTCACCGTGTCGCCCGGGTGGGCGGCCTCGCTCATCGAGGTCGGCAGTTAGCCGATCCGGTGCCCGTGTGCCGCGATGCGAAGATCGACTGGAAGGCGCTGAGCAAGCGCATCGGCCATTCCGACGTGGCCTTCACGATGAAGCAGTACGTCCAGACCGATCTGACGGCCGATCGCCAGGTGGCGAACACGCTCGCCGAGCTGATCATCGGCGACACGCTCGCCTCCATCGACATCGGAAGAGCCACACCGGCCGCCACGCATCCCCAGCGCGGATGACCGGATGACGCGCCGGGAGAGCAGCGAAGACCCGGCCGCATGAGCAGTGCCCGTTTACAGATCCGTTTACAAGCCGCATGCGAAAGGCCCCTTCCATGATCGGAAGGGGCCTCTGATCTGGTAGCGGGGGCGGGATTTGAACCCGCGACCTCTGGGTTATGAGCCCAGCGAGCTACCGAACTGCTCCACCCCGCGTCGGTGTCCCTTAACTGTAGGGCGCGCACATCCCGGAGGCAAATCACGCCCACCGGCCGCGGACGGACAGCAACCCCGCCATTTGATCATGTTCCGCCAGGCGGCGCGCCCGCCGTGCCCGGCCCCGACATCCACAGCACATAACGGGTGGGCCAGCCCGACGCCGGCGGCTGGGTCAGGACGTGTGCGTCCTGGATCGTCGTCAGGTCGACCACCTGGCGAGACGCCCCCCCGTAGGGGGTGAGCTCCTCCGGGCGGGTGGCCAGCAGCACCGGCTGGTGCCCGGTCCGCATGATCTGGCCCATGACCGCCTGCACGTCGGCGGGCGCAGCGCCCGCCATGACCCCAGCCGGGATGCCGCACATGCCGCGGATCACCTGGGTGAAACGCCGGGCAGCGACGTCGTCGAGGAGCAGGACCGGAGAGCCGTCCGGTATCGCCCCGCACAGGTTCCTGATGGCGTCGAGCTGGCCGACACCGGTCCGCTGGAACGCCGGCGCGGTGCTGGCCGGGTAGCGCGCGGGCGCGGCGACGGGCTTCGCCCCGATCCCGAACGTGGTGATCACGGGCGGGACCGCCAGCGCGGCCACAAAGCAGGCGATCGCGGCCGAGACCGCCACCATCCCGGCACCCCGTTCCCTGGCCCGCATGGCGAGCAGCGCACAGACCCAGATCGCGGCCACGATCAGCCCGGGAAGCAGGACCGGGACGAGCTGCCTGCTCGCCCACGGCTGGTCGGGCGTGGTGCTGGGCCGCCACAGCACGGTGACCGCCCCCCAGCCAACGATCATCAGGGGCAGCGCCCAGGCGCGTGCCCCGCCGGTCGGGTCCCGCCAGGTGATCAGCGCTCGCAGGCACCGCCGCGTGAGCAGGGCGAGCCCGGCCACGCCGAGCAAGAGTGCAGGCGCTCCCAGGTACCAGACCACCCAGTACAGGCTGTCCTCGGCGTACAGGCGCCGCGGATTGGCCGCCAGATGCGATATCCGCTGCAGCGCCACGATGTACGGGTTCGCCAGACCTTCGACCGTCTGCAGGTATGGGCGGATGAAGAACCCGGCCGCGACCACCACCACGATCACCGCGCCGACCTCAGGCAGCCAGCGCAGCGGGCGGGCGGCGACCAGCCGGGTAACGTTCCGCCGGACCGGCTCCACCAGCCCGGCAGCGGCGCCGATCAGGGTGACCGCGAGGAACGCGGCGGCGGCCAGGGCCACCAGCCCGATTTCCGGAGCCAGCGCCTCCATCATCGGCGCGGCGAGGACGAAGCCACCGACCAGCCCGAGGCCGACCCCGGCCAGCAGGCCAACGCCCAGCGGCAGCGCCTGCGGCCTGCGCGCGGCCAGCAGCGCTCCCAGGAACACGATGGTGGGCAGCAGGGCCACCAGTGAGCCGACCGCCGCCAGCACGGTCAGCCCCAGAGCGAGCCCGGCGAGCGCCGCCAGGATGCGCGACTGCCGGGGTGCGAACGAGTCCACCACCAAGCTAAGACCGCCAAACAACAACGCCTGTACCAAGATCTCGCTGAACGCCGACCGGCTGGTGTAGATCTCAGGCAAGCTGAGAGCCAACAGCAAGGCGCCCGCCGGCGCCCACTGTGGCCCGGCCAGCCGGCCGGTGAGCCCACCCACGCTGATCACCGCGAGCGCGCCGAGCAGCGGGCTGAGCGCCGCGCCTCCGGCCAGCGCGTGTGTCCATAGGCCGGCCGCGAGCGTGATCGGCAGGCCAGCCGCCAAGTCGGGCGCGATGGCACCGGCGTGGCTGAGAAAGCCGAAGCTGGAGAAAGTGAGGCCAGGATGGCTCCCGCCAAACGCGGCGAGCTGGGTCGGGATCGGCAGCGAGCCATGCTGTGCGGTCCAGTAGGCAAACTGGAAAAACGCTCCCGGGGCGCGGTCCACGATCAGCTGGGGCGAGTTCGCACGGAGCTGCCAGACGGCGAACGCGGCCGCGACCGCTACCGTCCCGGCCAGCCCCCACCAGGCGGACCAGCCCGCGGCGCGGGGCGGGGGCTTGGCGCGCTTGGGGATGGCGGGCTGGGGCCAGCGGCCCGGAAGCTGCCGACTGGCCAGCAGTACCAGGCCGACCGCCACCGGCACCGAGATCAGCACCATCGGGACTGGGAAGAAGCGGCCAGCCAGCAGCAGCGCCAGGCCGGGCAGCAGCCACGCCATGATCACCAGAGTGGGGAGGATGGTGACGATCGCGAACGCCTTCCCGCCGAGGGGCGCCACCCGGTGCAGCCCGGCCCGCAGCTGCCCGGCCCGCAGCAGCCCGGCCCGCAGCAGCCCAAAGGCCGTCGCGCTGGCACGCTGCGCGCCAGGGTCCCCCCGGCGGTCCCCCTGGGTTTGCCTGCTGGCAGGGCGAAGTCCCAGACGCACGCCTTCCACTGTAGAGCGCATGTGCTGCGCGCGGCATAACGTGGATGGCCGATTCCCACTAATAGCACCGCATACCATTACCTCTCAGGGCCACAATGGGCCCACCCCCGCGCATCCACGAGCTACGCCGAGGAGCGATGAGCCGCTACGACGATCCGGATCGCACGGGCGGGAAGCCGGCATCCGGTAAACGCAGGGCGTTGCGGGGTCGGCGCCGGTCCAGCGATGACGGCGGGTCCCGGGGCAGCCGGGGGCAGGCCGCCGGCGATCACCCTGCGCGGCCGGGCGGGCCGGGATACCCCGGTCAGCAGCGCCGCCGCGGGCCGCTCCTCGGCTCGCACCCCGTGCTGGGCGCCGCCGCGATCATCGCTACCGTCCTGGTAGTGGGGGTCTCGCTGGTGGCCTACGCCGCCGTGCGCGACGTCTACGACGGCATCAACCACGAAGCCGTCACCGCTCAGATGCTCGGCAAGCGCCCGCCCAAGCTGAACGGCTCGACGAACATCCTGCTGGTCGGCTCCGACTCCCGGGCCGGCAGCAAGCGCAAGTTCGGCAGGGACGTCATGGGGTCGCGCTCGGACACCACGATGCTGCTACACGTCACGCCCGATCACACACACGCGTACGTGATCAGCTTCCCGCGCGACTCCATGGTGCCGGTCTACGGTTGCGTTCCCGACCACCAGGGCCACCCCGGGCAGGCGGAAGCGCTCACCGAGATGGAGCCCCTCAACTCCACGTTCTCCAACGGCGGTGCCCCCTGCTTGTGGAAGACCCTGGAACACACCACCCACATCCACATCGACCACTTCGTCGAGGTCGGCTTCAACAGCTTCAAGTCGATCGTCAACGACGTGCACGGGATCAGCGTCTGCCTGCCGTTCGCCGTCCATAATGCGCAGGCCAACCTCAACATCTCGGCCGGACTGCACAAGGTCTACGGCGCGCAGGCGCTCGCCTTCGTGCGCCTGCGAGAGAACATCGGCGACGGTTCCGATCTGCAGCGGATCCAGCGCCAGCAGCTCTTCATGGCCTCGGCAATGCAGAAGATCAAGCAGACGAACCTGCTCGCCGACTACAACGTGATCAAAGACGCCGCGCACGCGGTCACCACCGACCTCACGCTGACCGACATGCTCGGCATCGCCAACAGCGTGAAGGGCCTGGGCACCCAGGCAATGCGGTTCGTCTCCGTCCCGGTCGTGCCCTACACGCTGGACATGAACAAGGTGCAGTGGGAACAGCCGCAAGCTGGCGCCCTCTTCTCCGCCATCGCCCACGACAACCACATCCTCAACGCGGCGAAGGCCCCGCACGGCAAGGCATCACCGGGGCCCACGATCAGCCCCTCGCAGGTCCAGCTCGAGGTCCTCAACGGTTCCGGCGCGATGGGGGTGGCCAGCACGACCGCCACCGGCCTGGCCAACCGCGGCTTCAATGTCATCGGCACCGGTGATGCCCCCAACGGCTTCAGCTACAGCGACTCCGTCATCGAGTACAGCTCCTCCACCCAGCTGCCCGCTGTGAACACCCTCAAGAAGCAGGTGACCGGCGTCCAGGTGAAGCAGGTCGCCAACCTCCAGGCGGGCACGCTCAGCCTGATCATCGGATCGAGGTTCACCGGGCTGACGGGAAGCAAACCGAAGCCGAGGGGCGCCAAGGCCCCTTCGGTGGCCACCCTGAACTCGCGCAACTTCCAGGGCATCAGCGCGAACCAGAACATCTGCAAGGACAGCTCCGCGTTCACCGGGCCGGACAGCCCGGTGCCGGCAGGCTGACCACGCCGGCGCCGTGGAGCTGTTCACGAGCTGGCACTCCTGGCCACAGGCGGAGGCGGGGCTGCGTGGCCGGCTGCCTGCCCACGCGTTAAGGAAGGTGAGCCGGGCGGCAGCGTTCGCCGTCGGCCGGCACGGTGACCAGCGCCGCCCGACCGGCGCGCCCTATACCGAGCACCTGCTCGAGGCCCTCGAGGTGCTGGTCCGCGGCGCCGGAGTGACCGATCCCGATCTGCTGTGCGCGGCGGTCCTGCACGACGTGGTGGAAGACACCACCTGCACGCTGGCGCAGGTCGCGGCCGGGTTTGGCCCGCGGGTGGCCGAGCTGGTCGGCTGGGTCACCATCCCCGCGCCGTCCGCCGACCAGGACCAGGCCGCCGCTAAGGAGGCCTACCTGCGGGGCCTGCGCCACGCCCCGCGCGACGCGATCCTGGTCAAGCTCGCCGACCGGGCCAGCAACGTGCAGACGCTGCGCAACCTGGCTCGCGCCCGTCAGCGCGCCTACTACGCGCAGACCATCGAGTACATCGTCCCGCTCGCTGACGGCGAGCCCTGGTTCCGCTACTGGTACGCATCCTGGCGGTCGGAGTTCGCCGATCTGGCCGTCCCCGAGCCCGCCGGGCCCGGCGGCTCCTCCGTTGCCGGTCCCCCGCTCATTCGGGACACCTCCAGCCAGGCCAGCAGGCCAACCGGGTACACGAAGTAACCGAACCTGGTCGCGGGAGCCAGCATGAACATCGCGGTCAGCGCGATGATCAGGCGCCAGATCGTGGCGGGCACGGTGCGCGGCGGGCGGAACACCAGGCTCGCGATGATCGCCAGCCCCGCGAGCACCAGCAGTGCCACCGCAATGAGATGGCCGGTCTGCCCGGTCTCGGCGAGCAGACGGCCAGGGAGCGGGCTCACCGCGTCGGACTTGACGTGGGTCAGGCCGAGCGGGAACGCGATCGTGTTCTGCACCAGGGATCGTGGGCCCGCCGCCGCCACCGGGCCTACCACCGCGGCGACCACCGCCAGCGCGGCCGCGGACATGCTCACCGTCGCCCGCCGCCCGTCCCTGGATAGGAGCAGGACCGCCGCCACGACCAGGGCCGGCCAGGCGGTCGCTTTCATGGCCGCGGCCGCGCCGAGCGCGAGCCCGGCCAGCATCGGTCTCGGCCGCCGCCACAGCAGCGCGAACCCGAGGCACAGGCACGCGAGGACGGGCACGTCGGTGCCGCCCACGGCCAGCGAGAACGCGATGATCGGCGATGCCGTCACCAGCGCGGTCCAGCGCACCACGTCCCTGGCGCCCCCCAGGGCGAGCGCGGCGGCGAACACCACGACGAACCCGACAGCGAACCAGATCCGGGGATCGGTGGCCGCCGAGAAGCCGAGCAGGACGCGCGGCAGCCCAAACGCCGTCAGCGCCGGGAGGTAAGGGTCGAACACGTTCGGGTTGTGCGTCGTGGCGAGCATGGCCGGCCCGGGGTAGGGAGTGCCACGATGCAGCAGCATGGCCGCCGACTTGTCGATGACCTCCACCTCGGGCTGCTGAAGGCCATGGCCGGCCATCAGCCACAACGGCGTGACGAGCGCTCCAGCCAGGCTGATCACCAGCGCCGCGTCCCGCCCATGGGACTTCCACAACAGCACGAACATCGCGGCGAGCAGGTACGAGATGCCGGCGAATATCCCCCACAGCCTGTGCGCCTGCCACACGGTGACCATCGCCAGGGCGACGGCGAACGCGGCGCTCCCGGCGAAGCCTGCGGTCAGCCACAGACGTGGGATGGCGGCGGGCGACGGCCAGCCGAACCGGTGGGGCGCGGGACGGCCCAGCGGCGCCTGCCTCAGTGTGAGCATCGACATGCATCCCCCCACTGAGGGCGATCTTAACCTCTGGTGTTTCTCCAGCCCAACCGCGCCCCACCGGTGACCATCGTGGCTGATCACACAGCCCCATGCACGGGCCAGCGGGCTTCTGTGATCACCCTGCCCCGCCACGGGCCAGATAATCGGCGGCGGCCAGCCCTTGTCATCGGCCGGGCGGTGCGGGCCGGGATCGGCCGCCGCCAGCCAGGATCCGTCCGAGGCGGGGCTCCGCGGGTAGGCGGGCTCCGCAGGTAGAGTCCGCGTCATGCGAACGGTAGCGGTGGTGCTCGCTGGCGGCTCGGGCGAGCGTTTCGGGACGCCGGTCCCCAAGCAGCTGCTCCCGCTGGCGGGCCGGCCGATGATCGAGCATTCCGTCGCCGCGTTCGAACAGGCGCCCGGGGTGGACAGCATCCTGGTGGTGATGGCGGCCGGTCATGCCCCCGAGGTGAGCGCCCTGCTGACGGCGGGCGGATATGCCAAGCTCAGCAAGGTCATCGACGGCGGGCCCACCCGGACGGAATCCACCAGGCGGGCCATCGCCGAACTAGGCGAGGACGAGTGCGACGTCCTGTTCCACGACGCCGCCCGGCCGCTGGTCAGCCAGCAGATCATCGCGGCCTGCGCGGCGGCGCTCGCCGATCACCGGGCGGTGGGGGTGGCGGTCCCCTCGTCCGACACCATTGCCGTCGTCAGCGACGGGGTGATGACCGCCATCCCGAGCCGGGACAGCCTGGCCCGCTGTCAGACCCCGCAGGGCTTCCGGCTCTCGGTGATCAGGCGCGCCTACCAGCTCGCCGACGCCGACCCCCACTTCGGCGGGCTGCCCGCCACCGACGACTGCGGGATCGTGCTGCGCTATTTGCCGGAGCTCGGCGTTCACGTGGTGCCAGGCAGCGAGCGCAACATCAAGATCACTTACCCACGCGACCTGCACGTCGCCGAGGCGCTGCTGCACGAGTGACGCCCGGCGCCCATTTCGTGCTCAGAGCCCGGAGTCCTCCAGCATCTCCGTGACGAGCGCCGCGATCGGGGACCGCTCGGAGCGGACCAGCGTCACGTGCGCGAACAGCGGGTGCCCCTTGAGCTTCTCGATCACCGCCACCACCCCGTCATGCCTGCCCACCCGCAGGTTGTCGCGCTGCGCGATGTCGTGGGTTAGCACCACCCGCGAGCCCGCCCCGATCCGCGACAGCACCGTGAGCAGCACGCCGCGCTCCAGCGATTGCGCTTCGTCCACGATGACGAACGAGTCGTGCAGCGAGCGGCCGCGGATGTGGGTCAGCGGCAGGACCTCGAACATGTCCCTCGCCAGCACCTCGTCGATGACGTCCTGCGAGGTCACAGCCGACAGCGTGTCGTAGACGGCCTGCGCCCACGGGTTCATCTTGTCGGCCTCGGAACCTGGCAGGTACCCGAGCTCCTGGCCGCCGACCGCGTACAGCGGGCGGAACACCACCACCTTGCGGTGCTGGCGGCGGTCCATGACCGCTTCCAGCCCTGCGCACAGGGCGAGGGCCGACTTGCCGGTGCCCGCCCGGCCGCCAAGAGAGACGATGCCGATGTCGGGGTCCAGCAGCAGGTCGAGCGCTATCCGCTGCTCCGCACTCCGGCCGCGCAGGCCGAACGCCTCCCGGTCGCCGCGGACCAGCCGCACCGACTTGTCCGGGAGCACGCGCGCGAGCGCGCTGGAGCTGCTGGCCGTGGCCGCGGCCAGCACGAGCCCGGTGTGACAGGGCAGTTCCCTGGCCGCCGGGACGTCGAGCTTCCCGGTCTCGTACAGCTCGCCGATCTCGGCCGGGGTGAGATCCAGTTCGGCCATGCCGGTCCAGCCAGAGTCGGGGGGCAGCTCAGCCCGGTACTCCTGCGCGGTCAGGCCGATAGAGGCCGCCTTCACCCGCAGGGGCAGGTCCTTGCTGACGAGGACCACGTCGTCGCCCTCGGCGGCCAGGCTGCGCGCGACCGACAATATCCGCGTGTCGTTGTCACCAAGCCGGAAGCCGGGCGGCAGCACCTGGGGATCGGCATGGTTCAGCTCGACCCGGACGGTGCCGCCGAGGTCGCCGACCGGGAGGTCGGCGTCGAGGCGCCCATGCGTGACCCGCAGGTCGTCCAGGTGCCGCAGGGCCTGGCGGGCAAAGAAACCCAGTTCGGGATGGTGGCGTTTGGCCTCCAGTTCGGTGATGACCACGATGGGCAGGACGACGCGATGCTCGGCGAACCGGCCGATGGCCGCCGGGTCGGCGAGCAGAACGCTGGTGTCCAGGACGTACGTGTGCCGCCGTGCACTGGCTGCGCTGGCTTGTTCAGCACGGAGACCGCCGGGTTCGGTGCGGGTACTGCTATGCCGCGCTGAGCGGCGGGCAGAAGAACTGGCCACTCGTTCTCCCCTGGGCGCCCGGGCAGGCGCCGCATTCGGACACAGAAGTGTCGGTGAGACCGGGACCGGCCCGCGAAGGGCCGGTCGCCGGCCCTTCGCTCGTCTCGCCTGTGTGCTCCGGCGACAAGCTCGAGGATGTCGAGGGCCTTCCCGGCGGGCGGCGACGCACCGCCCATCCAGCTCTGACGGTACCTGGGGGTGGCCCGTCCTGGAAGTACCTGTGCCCCGCTTCACAGTCGCGCCGGGCGTACTCACGCAGTGCCCGCAGGAAGTCGATGCGTCGGAAGTCGGGCCAGTACGCCTCGCAGAAGTGGAACTCCGAGTGCGCGCTCTGCCACAGCAGGAATCCGGACAACCGCTGTTCGCCGGAGGTACGGATGACCAGGTCCGGATCGGGCTGTCCGCGTGTGTAGAGATGTTCGGCGATGTGCTCCACGTCGAGGACCTCGGCCAACTCCT